>Ga0116187_1005150_pt1 | contig 11046 bp, 9 predicted proteins | sample AD_JPNNA6_MetaG_FD_89755 | JGI IMG/M metagenome (GOLD analysis project Ga0116187, IMG submission 89755) | Active sludge microbial communities of municipal wastewater-treating anaerobic digesters from Japan - AD_JPNNA6_MetaG | ecosystem: Engineered > Bioreactor > Anaerobic > Digestate | place... | reverse complement strand
CGCCGAGAGACGCCATGCCGCCGATTTCTATCCAACCTCTGCCGAGAGACTTGTATTTACCGTCTTGGTCGTTTCATAAAGGTTGCCGCCGGAAATAATATAGAGTTTATCGCCGAGAGACGTCATGCCGCAGATTTCTATCCAGCCTCCGCCCAAAGACTTGTATTTACCGTCTTTAGTCGTCTCATAAAGTTTACCGCCGGAAATAATATAGAGTTTGTCGCCGAGAGACGCCATGCCGCCGATTTCCGTCCAACCTCCGCCCAAATTATTATAATCGCCAGGTTTCGCAGAAATTAACGTTAAAAAAATAAACAAAAAAAATAAAACTCCAACCTTTCTCATAACATTTTTCTCCCTACGTATATCGCCAAAATATATAATGAACGAAGCGATACATAATTTCATTTTAAAGAATTATAGTAATAAAGTAAAGGGAAAAATAAAAATTTACGTAATTTTTACGGGAGTATATATTTTAGAGTATTAGTATATTCAAAACGGGAATTCCCGTTTTGAATATACTAATACTTGAACTGAATTAAAAATTATACGGAAGATAACGGGATTTATTTTGCTTCAATATGTAATTTGTTATTTATTTCGTCGTATTTAAACAGAAGATCCCGTTCGTCCCCTTTATTCAGCGATATTTTAAAAGATTCTCTAATATTCTTCTTCTTATTGTAAAAATCAAATTTATAAACGCCTTTTTTCAGAAAAATAGTTTTATCTTTCGATAATTTTCTTATCGAGCCGGTTTTAAGCCCTCGTTGGTCTAAAAGATACTTAGAGCCGCCGTTTATTTTCATATCCAATTCGATATATGGATTTAGCAGATTTACTTTAGCGTTTTTTTCGATCAAATAAAATTTCAGAGCCAACGATTTTTGTTCTCTCGGAATGTCGATTCCGTTTATATAAGCGTCGAAATATCCGTCCGAAGTCGCCTTAAAATCATATTTCGTCCCGTTTAATAAATTCATCTCTCTTAGGAGAATATTCCACCCCTTTTCAACTCCGGACCTGTAATAAAGTTTACAGTTATTTGCCGGAGCTCCCAAATCGTCGTAAACGTAGCTGTAAACAGAAAAAAGCGTCTTTTCTACGTTGGCGATCTTAAAATCCACCGTCTTCTTTCCCGAAGTTTTGTACGATCTTGCTACCAAATCGGTAACGTATTTTTTATCGCGGATATCCAGTTCGACTTTGTATTGATTCGGACGAAGGGCTATATTGTCTAACGTTAATTTTTCTTTGTCAGTCAGCCCTTTTTTCTTGAAAAACGTCCTGTTATCGTAATCTATAATCTTGAGGTCGTAATATTTTATTTCCCGATTATCAACAATATTTATCCCGACAAGTCCGTAATAATTGGAGAATAAAAAACTAAAAAGTACGCCGGGAAAAAACATTCTCAAAAATAACAAAATAATAATAGCCGCCGCCGCGGGAGACGCTACAGCCGATATAAGAGTCAAAACTATAACTATATTTGAATAATCAAACTCTTTAAGATCGGGCTTATTCTCGTTATCGCCGATTAACAAAGCAAATTTGTCCTTAATTGAGTTTATATCTTTAAATTTAAAAAGAATGAATTTCTCTATTACCCGTTTAAACTCCGTTATATTTCGGTATCTTTTGTTTTTTTTGGGATTCAACATTTTATTAATGATCGCGTTTAGCGTATAGGGGACGTTTTTGTTGAGAGACCTTAGCCGCTTTCGCTTCCCCTTTTTGATATTTACTACATTCTCCATAGAGAATTCGTTAGTAAAAGGTTTGACGCCTGAGAGCATCTCGTACATTATGACGCCGAGAGCGTAAAGGTCCGTTCTCGTATCGACGTCCTTAGAACTGCTAATCTGTTCGGGCGACATATAAGCCGGCGTCCCAAGTAAAGCGCCTTTTTTAGTTATCGCCTCTTCCTCCTCTCTGGAACTTTTAAACGCTATGCCAAAATCCGTAAGCTTTATCTCCCCTCTGTTAGAAATAAGGACGTTTGCCGGCTTTATATCCCTATGAATAATCTCCTTTTGATGAGCGCACTCCAGCCCTTTGGCAATCTCGTAAGCGATATAACAGGCAAGATATACCGGAACTTTGCCAAATTTTCTGATAATTTCCGAAAGATTAAATCCGGCGACATATTCCATCACTATATAAGAAGAGTCGTCCTCTTTAAAATAATCGAAAAGATGAACGACGTTTGGGTGCGATATCTCCATCATTATCGTCGCTTCCCGTCGAAACCGCTCGTAAAAAGTAGGCGGCGCCTTTGAGATTAACTTCTTTAGTATCACTTCCTTGTTAAGTCCTTGATGAATGCCGCGATATACCTCGCCCATTCCGCCCTTAGCGATTTTTCCCAGAATAGTATAGCCCTTAATCTCGGTATTTTGTCGTTTACTCTCTTTATCCATTATATACTCTGTATTTCGAGGTCAATAAATATTATATCGGATTTTCTTTCTTAAAAATACTTTTTTTTTCGTCCTTTGCTATCTCGATAATATCTCTATCCAAATCGATGCGCCTGTCCCGATCTATTAAACAAACGATCTTCCTTCTCGGATTGTGTATCTGAACGTACCTGTCGTTATTAATCTTGTTGTAAAGGTCTTTAATAGGTCTGTGTCCGCCAAAATAGTAAGTGCAATCGTCGTTTTCCGGAATAAAATACGATATAATCTTATCGACAGAGCCCTCTTCCGCGGAGTAGTTGTCCGTCCACGTAAGAGCGGCGATCAAATCGGGATCGTCCCTATGATTAATAATTTGGTCCCTTGTAAAAAAATAGCCGGGCTCGGAATGACTTGCGAGAAAATTTTTCCCGACGACAAATAGCGGCAACTCTTTTTCAAATTTTGAATAATTTGCCAGTATCTCTTCGCCGTACTTTTTTTGAAAATACGACAACGTCATCGCCCCCTCGTTGGCAAACTTAGCAAACGCATAATTACCGTTAGCGGTCTCGTTCAATATATTCTCATGATTGCCTTTTAAAAAATGGAAGTTATCTGTATATCGTATTTTTAACAGCATTACCGCGAGCATAAGATTGAACGAATCGGCTATCTCCATATCCATATTAGGCGACTTATCAAATCCCTTTTTGTATTCGTCGTAAGCGCGCAGCCACCGGTTTAAATACGCCCCCTCGCTATGAACTCCGTCGCCTAAACAGAGGACGGTCAAACTTTTATCTTCAAAACGCTCAAATATTGAAACCCCGTCTTCGTTTATAGAAAAAAGAAGCGTCTCCTTTAAGAAACTCCTTCGCGCGTGCAGATCCGGAATGATAACGACTCTTTCGGCTCCGCTTAAATCAATCAAACCGCCGCCAAATCCGTTTTTATCTTTCGGTCTGATTTCCTCGTTTTCGCCGCTATACGCCGAAAGCGCCTCTCTTAAAATATTTTTGAATATTTCGGTATCGGGCGGCTTAGGATAAGATAATATATCAAAAACCAGAGCCTTATACTCTTCATAATCGCCGTTTTTAAAATCAAAGTTATCTACGTTCATACTCCGCCTTTTATACGAAGGAATTAGCGCCAAGCGCGATTGATTGTTTTTTTGGCGAGAAACAACATATGTGTCAAAATCTAATTTGACGCATATGTTGTTATTATCAAGAAAACAACCTATCGCCATTATTAATATATCCGACTGATTTTAAATTGTCAATTATTTAATATTATTTAAAATTCTATTATTGAAATGGATTTTATACGTCGCTCGGTTTTTTTGACGCATATGATGCTAAAAGTAAAATTGACACATATGACGTTCAAGGATAAATTGACGCATATGGGACGCGCCGCTCCCCGATGAAAAAAAATGACACATATGATGTAAGAGCGCGCATATGGGGCTATCCAAGTAAAAAGATTGTCGTAATAAAAAAAATGTATTTCATAAATATTCAAATTAAGGTTGAATTTATTTTTAAAATTATTATAATGATATCGTTAATCTTTTTACATTTATATACGGAGGAAATAAATTGAGCGAAGTAACTGAGTATAAGAAAATACTTCCTGAAGAGTTGTATCGCAAACTTGACAGTTTTGTCGAAGATTTGGGCATCAATTCAAAGGATCCCAGAAAGAAGGGGTATCTCATTCAAGTTTTGCATAAGGCGCAGAGTCTTTTCGGTTATTTGCCGGAAGAGGTTCAGAAATTTGTCGCCAGGAAGTTGGGCGTTTGTCATTCGGAAGTGTCGGGGGTTATAAGTTTTTATAACTTTTTTACGACTCTGCCGAAAGGAAAAGTGAATATTAGCATTTGTATGGGAACCGCTTGTTTTGTCCGCGGCTCGGAAAAGGTTTTGAAAGAGTTTGAGAATTTTCTGCATATTAAATCCGGGGGCGTTACTTCCGACGGAAAATTTTCTCTGGACGTTTTACGATGCGTCGGAGCTTGCGGCTTGGCTCCGGTTGTAATGGTTGGAGACAGAGTCTACGGCAACGTTAATCCAAAAATGGTCGGAGACATTATGACCGACTGTATAAAATTGGCAAACTCTATGGAGGAAAATAAATGAAATTGAGAAGTAAAGAGGATTTTTTTAAACTCAAAGAAGAGACGGTTAAAAAGCGCGCTCAAGATAAGGATATTAAATTATTAATAGGTTTTGGGACTTGCGGAATAGCGGCTGGAGCGAAGATAATTGAAAAAGCCATTGAAAAAGGTCTTGCCGAAAGGAATATTAAAAACGCTAAGATCGTTAGAGTAGGTTGCGTTGGATATTGCTATGCGGAACCGACGATTGAGATAGTTTATCCGGAGGGCGGATCGGTAATTCTCGGGAATATTAAATCGGAAAATGCGTTAGACGTTATAGATATGCATATTTTGAATAAATCTTTCGAGAGTCAATACGTGATTCCCAGAAATTTTGAATAAGGACAAGGGGGGATAAAATGGTAAAACAGGTTAGAATTGCGCTAAGAAATTGCGGGAGAGTTAACCCGGAAAGTATTGAGGATTATATAAACGCCAGAGGATACGAAGCTTTGGTAACTTGTCTTTTTGATAAAAAACCGGCGGACGTTATAAATATCATTACCGAATCCGGATTAAGAGGACGAGGCGGCGGCGGATTCCCGACCGGAATAAAATGGAAAGCGGCGGCGGCGGAAGTTAGCGATGAAAAATTTATTATATGCAACGCCGACGAAGGAGATCCGGGAGCCTTTATGGATAGAGCCGTTCTCGAAGGGGATACTCACAGCGTATTGGAAGCTATGACTATCGCCGGGTATAGCGTCGGCGCGGACAAGGGTATTATATACATACGAGCCGAGTATCCTTTAGCTATAGAAAGAATAAAAAAAGCCATAGAGATATCAAAAGAATACGGTTTTTTGGGGAAGAATATTTTGGGAACGGAATTTTCTTTTGATATCGAACTTAAATACGGAGCCGGCGCGTTTGTCTGCGGAGAAGAGACCGCTCTTATAGCGTCGATAGAGGGTAAAAGAGGCGAGCCGGTCGTTAAACCGCCTTATCCCGCTCAAAAAGGGCTTTGGGGTAAACCTACAATAGTAAATAACGTAGAGACCTTTGCTAATATATGTCCTATTATCCTAAACGGAAAAGATTGGTTTAGAAGTATAGGGACTCAAAAATCGCCCGGAACTAAGGTATTCGCGTTAGCCGGTAAAATTAATAACGTAGGATTGATAGAAATTCCTATGGGTATGACTTTGAGAAACGTCATTGATAATATTGGCGGAGGCATCAGAGACGGAAAAGAGTTCAAAGCGGTTCAAACGGGAGGACCTTCGGGAGGTTGTATAACAAAAGAAAACTTAGACACTCCAATCGATTACGATAACCTCTTATCTATCGGTTCGATGATGGGATCGGGCGGTATGATCGTAATGGACGAAGACGACTGTATGGTTAATTTTGCAAAATTCTTCCTCGAATTTACCATCGACGAAAGTTGCGGAAAATGCGCGCCTTGCAGGGTCGGGAATAAAAGATTGCTCGAACTGCTTGAAAAAGTTACCAACGGACAGGCGACGGAAGAGATCATACCGCAAATTGAACAACTATGCGCCACGATTAAAAAAGCGTCCCTATGCGGTTTAGGACAAACGTCGCCCAATCCCGTATTGTCGACTTTAAGGTATTTTAGGAACGAATACGACGAGCATATAAAAGATAAAAAATGCCGCTCGAAAGTTTGTAAAGCGCTGTTGAAATACGAAATAGTTCCGGATAAATGCAACGGTTGTACGAGATGCGCGAGAAGTTGCCCCGTACAGTGTATTTCCGGAAAAGTGAAAGAGGTTCATACCATAGATCAAAAAGCGTGTATAAAATGCGGCGTATGTTATACAAACTGTAAATTTAACGCAATAATAGTATCTTAGTTAACGATATAGGAGGAAATAATGGCTAAAGTAATAATAAACGATATTCCGGTTGAGGCTCTTAACGACGCTTCAATTTTGGACGCCGCAAAGGAGGTCGACATATTTATTCCGACTTTGTGTCATCTGGATCTGGAAAGTTTCAACATAGAACATAGAACGGGGTCGTGTAGAGTATGTATGGTGGAAGTCGAACTTGGCGGCAGATCTAAAATGATGCCCGCGTGTTGCACGCCGGTACAAGATGGGATGAAGATAAAGACGAATACTCCGGAAATAATTCAGATAAGAAGGACGGTTTTGGAGTTGCTGTTATCCGATCACCCCTTTGATTGTTTGATATGCGCGAAATCGCTAGATTGCGAACTTCAAGCGCTAGCCAGACAATTTGGAATAGATCACCTTACTTATACGGGCGAGAGATCTTCATATCCGCGCGATACGTCGAGTAATGCGATTAATAGGGATCTTGACAAATGTATAATGTGTAGAAGATGCGAGACCGCTTGCAACGAAATACAGACGGTTAAAGTTTTGACCGGCTATAAACGAGGATTTATGGCGGTAGTCGCGCCTCCGGAGATGAAACCGTTAAACGACACAAATTGCGTTTTTTGCGGTCAATGCGTCAACGTATGTCCGACCGGCGCTCTTACCGAGATTAATTATATCAATCCGGTTTGGAAAGCAATTAACGATCCTACAAAAAAAGTTATCGTACAGACCGCTCCGGCCGTTAGAGTCGGTATCGGCGAAGAATTTAACATTCCTGAAAATGAATCCGCGACGGGTAAACTTGTCGCCGGTCTAAGACGATTAGGGTTTGACGCGGTATTTGATACGGATTTTTCGGCCGACCTAACTATTATGGAAGAGGGACATGAGTTAATTAATAGAATTAATAAAAATGAGAATCTTCCGATCTTAACTTCATGCTGTCCTGGTTGGGTAAATTTTATGGAGTACCAATTCCCGGATTTATTACATATACCTTCGACTTGTAAGTCTCCGCAACAGATGTTTGGAGCAATCGCTAAAAGTTATTATGCTGAAAAAATTGGCGTGTCTCCTAAAGACCTAATAGTCGTATCTATAATGCCTTGTTTAGCCAAAAAATATGAAGCGGCAAAACCGGAATTTATAAATAACGGAGTACCGGACGTAGATTACGTATTATCTACAAGAGAGCTCGCCAAAATGTTTAAAGAAGCCGGTATAAATATAGCAAAATTAAAAGACGAAGATTACGACAATCCGCTTGGAGAATCTACCGGAGCGGGCGTTATCTTTGGAGCTTCGGGAGGAGTTTTGGAAGCGGCGCTTAGAACCGTATCTGAAGTAATTAGTAAAACCGAACTAAAAGATGTAAACTTCGTCGAGGTAAGAGGGTTGGAAGGGATCAAAGAAGCGACGGTAAAGATCGGAGAGCTCGACGTAAAAGTCGCGGTTACTTCAGGTCTTGGCAACGCTCGAAAGATTCTTGAGAAAATAAGGTCGGGAGAAGCCAAATACCACGCTATTGAGATTATGGCGTGTCCCGGCGGCTGTATTAACGGCGGAGGTCAACCTTACATACACGGCGACACTACCAAACTTGAACGCAGAATGAAGATGATCTATACGGAGGACGAAAGAAAAGTTATCAGAAAATCGCACGATAACCCTTATATTCAAAAGTTATATAAGGAATTTTTAGGCGAACCGGGTAGTAAAAAATCTCACGAATTGCTTCATACGCATTATCATAAAAAGAGAGAGAAGTAGACGGATAAATAAAAAAAAGGGGCTGTTCGCTAGGACAACCCCTTTTTTTTGCTTTAATAATCAACTAATTTCATATTTTCTTATAAAGTCTTCAGCGCCTCTGAAAATCAGCAATCCTTTGCCTTTATAATATTTATCGTACCAACCTTCGGGGTAGTTCATTTCAGTCTGGAAAGTCGGTTTTTCAGCGTGACTTGATCTCAATTGAGCAAGATGATCGAATTCTTCTACGGTAAGCGGTCGTCTGGCGGCAAGATGTTCGTCAATTTTTAACGACTTAACGTATTCTTTTGCTCCCGGCAACACTATAGCGCTATAAAACTCGGCGCACGAGCCCGATCCGTAAGAAAAAATACCTATTCTATCCCCGGGCTTAACTTCGTCGTCGTCTAATAATAAACTCAATAAACAGGTATAAACCGTCGAAGAGTAGGTGTTTCCAACGGCTCTTGGTATTTTGAATGACTTCATAACTTTTTCTTCAAAATTCTCTTTTATTTGGCTTTTCTTTATTCCGGGATAACTCTCCTTTAAAATATTGCCGTGAGCGAGTTTAACTAAACCTCCGAACGGCGTGTGATAAATAATTCTTTTAAAGTAGCTGTTCAAATCAAGATCCTGCCCTACGACTTTTTTATAGTGCTGCCAAGATCCAACCGCGCATTCCAAATAGGCGTATAGCGACTCTTGAGGATTGATAATATCCCAAGTCGAAGTCGGTCTTGCATAGTCTGTGCATTCGAACGTATAGTATCCGTTTTTACCGAGTTCGTACTCTATTACTACGGGTTTGTCGCTGATAAGCATAGCCACCGAGCCTATAGCCGGCACCTCTTCGCCAGATCTACCGGCATGATCGTAATTTATGTCGCTGGATACGACAAGACATTTTTTACCCGGAGCGACCCCGCTCGCTATCCAGCTTATAGCCATCTGAACGGCGCAAGTCGCGGCGTAGCATGCGTTCTTTATCTCAAAATTTCTAACGTTCGATTTTAAACCCAGATATTTGCATACATACGTAGAATTAGATTTACAAAAATCAAGTCCGGATTCTGTTGCAAATATTACCATCTCGATATCTTCCTTATCCTGTTCGGAAATTATCGGTTTAGCCGCGTTTACCGCCATTGTTATTACGTCTTCAAAATCGACGTTTTGCGATTTGCTGTCAAGCATAAGTTCTTCTTTAAAGTAGTTTACGTCTCTTCCTCTAGCAATAGCAAGCTTCTCAATATCAAGTACGAGACTTCCCGCATAGACATTAATTTTTTCAATACCTATTTTCATAAATTCTCCTTACTGTTTATAATAAAAAACAATCGCCTTACTTGATATAAGCGATTGTCTTATAATTATTTCTTCTTTCTTTTTGAGTCTTTTGGAGGGATTGTATCCAATCCTCCGGTTACATACAGAACGTCGCCGTTGACAAAATCAGATAGTCCGCTTGCCAAAAAAACTACGGCTTTGGCAAATTCTTCAGGTTTGCCTTCTCTTTGCAGCATCGATAATCTAACAAATTGCTCTACAATCATTTCTGAAGCGTTTGCGTCGGTCAGTTCCGTTTTGAAATATCCCGGCACTATTACGTTGCAATAAATGTTTTTATACCCATATTCCTTAGCCAAAGCTTTAGAAAACCCGATTATTCCCGCTTTTGCCGCCGAGTAATTTGCCTGTCCCGCCGAACCTACGTGACAAATCGAGGAGATATTAACGAACTTCCCCCCCTTATTTACGATAAATTCTTCCAAAAAAGCCCTGCACACGTAGAAAGTTCCCGTTAAATGAGTTTGAATAACCTCGTCCCACTGATCGTCGGTCATCTGATAAATCAGCCCGTCGCGTAATATGCCGGCGTTGTTGACGACAACGTCTATTTTTCCCATATCCGCTATCGCTTTTTCAGCGACCTCGTTAACTTCTTTTGAATTTTTAACGTCCATTTTATAGTAAAAAACTTTAGCGTTAGGATTGATCTCCTTTATTTTTGCTTCGGTATCTTTAGCTCCCGACTCGCTGCTAACGTACGTAAAAGCTACGTTTGCGCCATTTTTAGCCAATTCTAAAACTGCGGCTTTACCGATGCCTCTAGAGCCTCCCGTTAGAAAAATATTTTTACCCTCTAACAACGGTTTTGTAATCAATTCCATAAAAACCATCTCCTAAATATAATAATCGTTTAATTACGCCGATTATACCAAAACTTATAATAATTGTCTATTTTAAAATTTATATTTTAGATAATCCGTCGGTTTATTGAGGCAAGAATTTGACACATATGATGTTAAGTATAAAAATCGACGCATATGAAACATGTTTCGTTAGTTTTTTGAGGCGGGAGAAATTAACACATATGCGTTAAATATTTTTAAATAGTAAAATATTTGCCATTTATTAAAATTTATCAAAGTTTTTGTAAAGCGTTTTCTACTTTTAGTTGTTATATATATTAAAGAAATATTAAAAAAAGGAGAAAACTTTATGAAAAATAAAAAATATCTATTCCATTTTATAGTGTCAGAATCTATGAATACCAATGTCATAGATTTTCTGCTAAAGGAGTTCAAAATTAATACGTTCAGTAAACTGTTTGAAACTATGTTTCGTCTCATTAACAAAAAAATCTCAAAAATGAAAGGAATAATCGGAAATCATCGCTCCGAGTACGCCGTTATAGACAGTTCCGACAATAAAAGGGTGGATAAATACCTTAGAATCAGCGAAGCGGATTATCTTCGAATTAAAAGATGGCATTCCTTGTATAACGAATTTGGTATGGCTTCGACGGTTCGCGACATTATCTTGTTTTTCTATAACGGCGTTGTAAAATACGGTTTGGAAGGATTTCTTGAGCTTGTTGGTAAGGAATTAAGGATTGATAAAT
>Ga0116187_1005146_pt1 | contig 11054 bp, 3 predicted proteins | sample AD_JPNNA6_MetaG_FD_89755 | JGI IMG/M metagenome (GOLD analysis project Ga0116187, IMG submission 89755) | Active sludge microbial communities of municipal wastewater-treating anaerobic digesters from Japan - AD_JPNNA6_MetaG | ecosystem: Engineered > Bioreactor > Anaerobic > Digestate | place... | reverse complement strand
TTCATTACGCTCACCCCCTCTCTCGTGACGGGTGCCCATGTCGTGAGCGCTCTGAGCGTCGTCACGGCTCTCCACCGCAAGGGTTCCCGTGCGAAGGCGGCGACGAACCGTCGGGCGGCGACGAACCGTCGGGCGGCGACGGCCGGTCGGCGCTTGGCGGACCGCGGCGCCGCGGCGGAGCCGCGCGCCGCGCCCGGCCGCGGCGCCGCGGCGGAGCCGCGCGCCGCGCCCGGCCGCGGCGCCTGATAGCCTTCGCTTCCATGAGCACCGCCGAGAAGCGTCGCCTGCTGCGCCGCGTCGTGGGCATCCTCGACGACGTGTACGGGCGCCCCGTCCTTGCGCCGCGCTATCCCCCGGTCGATGAGCTCGTCTTCACCATCCTGTCCCAGAACACGGCCGACGTGAACACGGAGCGGACGTTCGCCGCCCTCAAGGCGCGCTTCCCGCGCTGGGCGGAGGTGCGCGACGCGCCCCTCGCGACCGTCGAAGCGACGATCGCGAGGGGCGGCCTCGCGCACACCAAGGCGCCGCGCATCAAGGCCGTCCTGGAGGCGTTGAGCACGCGCTCCGGCGAGCCCAGCCTCGCCGAGCTGGACGCCATGTCCGACGCGGATGCCCAGGCCTACCTCACGAGGCTTCCGGGGATCGGACCCAAGACCGCCGCCTGTGTGCTCCTGTTCGCGCTCGGACGTCCGGTGATGCCGGTCGACACGCACGTCCATCGGGTCGCGCGGCGGCTGGGGATCATCGGCACCAGGACGTCCGCCGAGCGCGCCCACTCCGAGCTCACGACGCTGGCCGGCCCGGAGGCGGAGGACGTCTACGCCGCACACGTCGACCTCGTGCGCCACGGACGGAAGGTCTGCCATGCGCGCCGCCCCGAGTGCGGGCGTTGCCCGCTGACGGGGCTTTGCCCGTCGGCCGGGATCGGCTAGTCGAGGGCCGTGTCGCGGGGGGACGGCCGTCAACTCGACGTCAAGTCTGGCGGACGGCCGACAGGCTGCTCTTCGGGTAGGGATCGTCCATGGTGCCGAGCCAGGTGTCCAGGGCGCCGCTGCGCCAGATGCGACGACATGCCATCATCCAGGCGACGCCGGCGAAGGCCAGCAGGATGTGTTGCCAGAGCGGCAGCGGTGCAATCTCGAACAGCGTGCGCCCAATCGGCGTCCCGACCACGAGAGCGTGGAAGACGAGGAGGCCGAAGGTGAGCAGCAAGATGCGCCCGTCACCGCGCTTCCTCGCCCCTCCTGACCACCAGTCGCTGGGCGGCACGGTCAGGGGCAGGAGGAGGATCGAGCACAGAGCCACGAACACGGTGATCGCCGTCTGCGCGGGCGGCAGGGCGTGGACGAGCAGATCCTCCGCGCCGGCGCCGGGGTGCGCGGCGAGATAGCTGCTCCGGGCGGGGAGCGCGTAGATGTAGTAGATCGCGACCGCGCCGAGGATGAGGAGCCCCATGGCGGGCAGGACGAAGCGCGCCAACAGGCGATAGAGACGCACCTTGGGCACGGGGCCGGGGATGGCCCACCAGGCGAGGAACGCGGCAGGGACACCGGCCCCCACGAAGGAGATGTAGGAGGCCTGGCGAGGCGCGAAGGGAAAGCCGCCCAGCGTCGTGATGATGGCGATGATCGCCGCCTTCGACAGGATGCGCACCATGAAGATGCGCAGGATGTCGTGCATACCGTTGATGATGCGCTGCCCCTCGCGGAAGGCGTAGGGGAGGGCGGCGAAGGAGTCCTTGAGGAGGACGAGGTCGGCGACGCCGCGCGCCGCCTGGCTGCCGTTCTGCATGGCGACGCCGACGTTGGCCTCCTTTAGCGCGACGACATCGTTCACGCCGTCGCCGATCATGGCCACATGGCGGCCGCGCTCGCGCAACGCGTGGATGAGGTCGCGCTTCTGTTCCGGCGTCACGCGGCCGAAGATCGTCGCCCGCTCGGCGGTGTCGGCGAGCCCGGCGGGTCCCAGGCCCTCGAGGTCGGCGCCGGACACGGCGACCAGGTCGGGCGCCTCGTCGCCGGCCCCGTCAGGAGGATCGTCGGCGCCGGCAGGCCGGCGCAGCCCAGCCTGCCGGGCGAGCGATGCCACGGTCTGGGGGTCGTCGCCGGAGATGATCTTGAGCTCGATGCCCGCCTTGGCGAACTGGTCCAGGGTCTGGCGCACGTGGGGGCGCAGCTCGTCGCTGAGGCAGATGAGGCCGAGCGGAGCGAGGCCGGGGGGCAGGAGCGGCCGGCTGGGCTCGCCGAAGGCGAGCGCCTCCGGCCGCCCCGCGAACATGAGCACGCGCAGCCCCTGTTCGGTCCAGGCCGCCGCCTGGGCGCGCCAGTCGGCGTCGCCGGCTTCGCCGCCGGGCGGCGCACCCGCGCGCCCGGCGCCGGCGAGCGCCGGCGCGATGGCCTCGGGGGCGCCGAGCACATACGTGCCCGTGAGGTCATCGGCGGCGAAGACGAGGCCGCTCCACTTGCGTCGCGACGAGAACAGTGCTTCGTCCGCGGCCTGCACCGCCTCGGCGGGGTAGGCCTGTTGGAGTGCCGCCACCGTCCGGTTCACGTCCGTCGTGGATGCGGCGTAGACCGCGAGCAGCCGCTCGAGCTCGTCGCGCGGCGCCCCCAACGGCAGCACCTCCTTCACGCGGATCACGTTCGACGTGAGCGTCCCCGTCTTGTCGGTACAGAGGACGTCGACGTTCGAGAGCGACTCGACGGCGTTGGCCGTCTGGATGAGCATCCCCTTGCCCAGCATGCGCACCGCGCCCAGGGCGTAGGCGAAGGCGATCGAGAGCACGAGACCGTTGGGGATGAGGGCGACGACGACGGTCGACATGCGCACGCCTTCGACGAACGGGATCCCACCCGTGTAGGCGCGCACCCAGACGAGTATGTCGAAGCCGATGACGATGAACAGCAGGATGCGGATGATCGTGCTGACCTGGTTCTGCAATGGGGTGAGCTCGCGCTTGTAGGAGGTCGCGCGCGCGGTCAGCTTGTTGGCGTAGCTGTCGAGGCCCACCCGCTCGGCCTCGTAGTAGCCGCTGCCGGTGACGCAGAAGCTTCCCGAGAGCAGTTCGTCGCCGGGGCGCTTGGCGACCAGGTCGGACTCGCCGGTGAGCAGCGATTCATCGACCTCCATGTGCCCCTCGCCGACCATCCTGCCGTCGACGACGACCTGGTCGCCGGGGTGCAAAAAGAGCAGGTCGCCGACGACGATCTGCCCAGGGTCGATGTCGACGAACTCGCCGTCGCGCACGGCGGTCGCTTTAGGGCGCGTGAGGATGGCGATGCGGTCGATGGTCTGCTTCGCCCGCACCTCCTGGACGAGGCTGACCACCGTGTTCGCCAGGACGACACACACCGAGACGAGGGCATCGAGGTATCGCCCCAGGACGACGAGGATGATGCCGAGGGTGAAGAAGAGGTTGTTGATGAAGTTGAAGACGTTCTGTCGGACGATCTGCTCGTACGTGCGTCCGGTGCGCACGTCGACGTCGTTGCCCATCCCGGCGGCGCGGCGGCGAAGGACCTCGTCGGCGCTCAGGCCGGGCGCCGGCGGGCGGCGGGCGTGAGCGCTCCCGGAGACGGGCGCGGGAACGTCGGGCTGGAGGTCGGCGGGTTCCATGTCAGGTCGTCCGTCCGCACGGTATCAACTGCCGCGGACGCTGACCACCGCGCGGCGGCGCCGCGCGCGAGCGCGGCCGGGCCGCGCGGCAGCGTCCGGGAAAGCCCTGGGCCGCCCGGCCCGGGCGCTGGCCGCGCGGCCCTGACGGCTCGCCGGATTGACTTGACGCCCCCGGGCCTTGTTGAATCACCTGTGGGGCCGGCCGCAGGCCGGTCCTCGCTGTTCTTGAGCGGACGCAGACGATGAGGAGACCACGGTGCGTTCCCCGACCGAACACCTGCGGCTGCGCCGCCGCGCATGATCTCCGGGTTCGACGACCCGACCCTCAGCGCGGCGATACGGCCGTCCTTCCCCTCCGGTCCCGACGATCCGGGGCCGGCCGCCGACCTTCCCGCCGACCTCCACTGGTTCCTCGACGACGGGCGTGCCCCGGCCGATCGCGAAGGGCCGGCGCGGACGATCGCTCTGGCGACGTCGCTGTACGAGCGTCTGCAAGGGCTCGGCGGGGCGAACGAGCGGCATGCGGCGACGTTGCCCCAGCGCATCGTCACCGACGCGACCCTGCGCGCCGAGGCGGACAAGGATCAGAACGTCTACCTCGGCCGCGCGTTCACGCGCGCCCTCTCGCACGCCCTCCCGGACCTCGTCTTTCTGCCCACGGTCGCGGCCGAGGTGGCGGAGGCGCTGCGCTGGGCGCGCGACGAGGGCGTCCCGGTGACGGTCCGTGGCGCCGCCTCGGCGGCGCTCGGCGGCGCCGTGCCCTGCGACGGCGGCCTGACGCTCGACCTCTCGCGTCTCGACCGCATCGACGTGCGCCCCGACGCCGACGTCTGCATCGTCGGCGCCGGGGCGCGCTTTCGCGCCGTCCACTGCGAGCTCGCCCGCCACGACCTCGCCCTTCCCGTCTATCCGTCCAACCTCGGGGCCACGTTCGCCGGCTGGCTCGCCGGCGGTGGCATCGGGCTGAACGCCTACGGCGGTCGCCGCGCCGTCGACATCGTCAGGGCCGCCGATGTGGCGCTGCCCGACGGTAGCCTCGTGCGCTTCCATAGGGACGGTCGGCTGGACGTGCCGGCCGAGGAAGCGCAGCGCGGTCGTCGTGAAGTGGCCGCCGACGAGGCCGAGGCCTGGTTCCGCAGCCGTGGCCTGGAGCCGTTCGGCCTGGCCGACCTTGTAGGCAGCGAGGGCATCCTCGGGGTGATCGTCCAGCTCGCGTTGTCGGTCGGACGCCGTGTGCACGTCGGCGCTTTTCTGCTGCGTTTCGCCGCCGTCGCCGACGCGTTCGCGGCGCTCGAGTGGATCGAGAGGGAGGCCGGCCGCACGTTGCCGCGGCCGGCCGACCTCAAGTTCATGCTGGCGACGTACATGCGCCATCTGCGTGCCGTGTGGGCCGACGACGACGCCCGCGCCTGGCGGCGCTTGCCGTCGGCGCTGTCGAACGGCGCCGACATGCCGTGGCGTCGCGTCGTCGGCCCGGCCGAGCTCGGCGCCGCCGTGGGCGAGGACGACCCCGAGGCCGCGGCCTACGTCTACGTCGACTTCCTCGGCCTCACCGCGTCGCGCAACTTCGCCGCGCGCCTCGGTGGCATGCCCGGCCGCCCCGTCGCCCTCGACGCCGAGAGCGTGCGTTATGGGGCGGAGCGCTTCCGCGCCCAGCAGAGCAAACGCCTGGGCCCGGGCCTGCTCGCCGCCGAGGTCGTCCTTCCGGCGGTGTGCGTGTCACCCTATCTGCACGACGCCTGGCGTCTCGCCCGCGAGGCAGGGCTCGATCTCGACCCAGAGGTGTACTACGTCGGCGACGGCGAGGCGCTCGTCATCGCCGGGTACCTGACCGACCAGCGTCGCCTCTCGGTGATGGCCGACATCGTCTTCACGCCGGTCCTCGTCGACCTTGCGGTCGCGCGTCACGGCGGGCGCCCGTACGTCCTCGGGCGCTGGCAGGCCGCGTTCGCCGCGGCGCGGTTCGGCGAGCAGGGGCTGGCGAGGCTGACGCGCGTCAAGGAGCGCGTCGACCCGGACCGGCTCCTTAACCGCGGCGTCGTCCTCGAGATGGGGCTGCGCGGCGCGCCGGGCGCGGCGCTGGCGGCGGCGTTCCGGCCGGGCGCGGCCGTGGCCCGCAGGGCCTGGGCCGCGCCGGCCGTGGCGCCGCTGGGCCGCGCGGCGCGCGCCGTCCTTCGCCTCTTGCCGGGGCCCGCGGCGGGGCACGGCGCGCCGATCACCGCGGCGCATGGCGCGCCGATCGCCGCCCGGCCTGATGGCGGCGATGCCGCCGGCGCCCCGACGGCGCGCGCTATCCAGTGCGTGAACTGCGGCGAGTGCAACAGCGTCTGTCCCGTCTATGACGCGGCAGGCGTCCGTCTGCCGCAGACCCTCACGCATCGCGCCGAGCTTCTGCACGGAGGTCATGTCCCGGCGACGAGCACCGCCCGCCTGCTCGAGCTCTGTACGCGCTGCGGGAACTGCGAGGAGGTCTGTCAGGCCGGCATCCCGCACCTCGTCGTCTACCGGCGCCTCGATGAGGCCTGCGCGCCGGCCTTCGACTACGTACGCCAGGCGCGCATGCTCGCCGCGCTGCGCTCGTCGGCGCGCTATCGGGACGAGTTCCTCGCCGTGCGCCCGGGGCAGTACCTGCGCCGGGTCCCCGTGCCGTTGCCCGGCGCCGTCCGCTTCCGCGTGCTGCGGGCCGAGAACGACGCCGGGCCGGCGGCCACCTGTCTGCACTGCGCCGCCTGCGTCCCTGTGTGTCCGACGGACGCGTCGCGCGAGTTCGGCGACGGCGACGCCCGTCGCGTGACGACGGACGACCTGAGTTGCATCGGCTGCGGAGCGTGCGTCGAAGTGTGTCCCGGCAACCGTCTGAACGGCGGGCAGACGTTGCGCGTCGTGGAGGATCCAGCGCCGGCGTGGTCCGCCGTCGTCGCCGAGTTCGCCGCCGCCGGGTCTGCCGGCGCCGAGTTCGCCGGCGCGGCGGAACTCGCCGGCCGTGCAGCTCCTCACCCTGCGGGTGGAGGCGCCCCATGACGCGCCTCAGCAACGAGCTCGCGGCCATCGTGCGCGCGGCGCGGGCGCGGCGTCCGCCGGCCGTCGGCGAGGCGCGTGGACCCGGTGCGCCGGGTGTTGCGTCAGCCGGCGCGGCGCGAGCGCGCCGCGCGCCAGCGGCCGGCGAGGCGCGTGGACCTGCCGCTCCGGGCGCCGCGCCGGCAGGCGCGGCGACCGGCGCACTTGCCACGCCGACCGCCGCGCGCCTCGACGACTGGGAACAGGTCCTCATCGCCGTCGTCGACCCGCGCAGCCCGCGCCTGACCGACCCCGAGCGCACGCTGGCGTTGCTCGAGCACGCCCTGCGGCGCGCGGGGGTCGAGCCACAGGAGTTCTGGGACCTCGACCGCGCGCGCCGCGGGCGCCTCTTCCTGCAGATCTACGGCCGTCCGTCGCGCGACGTCCCGTCCCTCGAGCTCAGCGCCTTCGACATCGACAAGCTGCTCAAGGAGCGCTTCCGCCGCGAACCGCTCACCGTCGGCGCCGCTTGGCACCACGGCTACTGGCGCTCGTACTTCTCGCACGCGGCGATCACGCACCCGGCGAACGACGGCCTGCGCGAGGAGTTCTCGACCGCCTGGGACATCGTCCGCAAACGGCCTGCGGTCGTGTTTCGCGAGGGAGACGGACAGCGGCTCGCCGAGCTGACCTCGATCCGCCTCGACATGCCGCTCCTCGTCGGGCCGTTGCCGTTCGGCGGCGGCGTCGCCGCGGAGCTCGCCTACCTCGGGGCGGTGGCCGCCGCCGACGAGGCCCACGACATCCGCACCCGGACGCTGGTCGTGGTCGAGGCGGACAAGGCTGCAGCCCATGCGGATGCCCTGCTACCGCACGCCGCCGACCTGGTCGTGAGGGTCGGGGCGCGCCACGCGCGGGAGCTCGGCGAGGTCACGTCGGCCGACAAGGATCACCGTGCCATCGGGGCTCCGGGGGCCGACAACGCTTCGCTCGCCGAGCTCCTGGGCCGGGCGCGCCTCGTCGAGCTCGACCCGGGGGAGGACGACCTCGGGACGCTCGTCGACGCCGTGTCGGCGGTCGCGCCGCAGGCCCTGTTCTCGGTCTTTCTGCGCTACGAGGGCGACGCCTTCTGGCCGCGCCTCGAGGCGGCGGCGCGGCATGACGGCGTCGCCCTCGTCCACTACCACAGCGGCGCCCTCAAGTCGTACCGGCTCACGCCCCTTGTCGACGCCTTCCTCAAGGAGCGACGGCTTCGCGCCCGCGTCCAGCTCGTGTCCGCCGGCGGCGACAGCGACACGCACGCCTCGGCGGCGACAGTCTTCGAGGCGGTGCTGCTGGGCGCGAACGGCGGCGCCATGACCCACGCCGCGGCGATCGCCCTGGCGCCCGAAGCCGTCGACGTGGTCGAGGGCTGCGGTGCGGTGCGAGGGGCGCACGAGGCGGCCCCGCAGGCCTGCAAGGCGGGCCTGACGGCCGATCAGGCTGCCCCGACGGCGGTCGACCAGGCGGCCCTGGCGGTCTACGAGGCCGCCCTGGCCGCCGCCGATCCCGCCGAGCTGCGCGAGATGGCCCTCTGTAGCCTGACCTGCTGGCAGCACAGCGTGCTCGACTTCCTCAGTTGCATGGGCATCGACGACGTGCAGAAGACCTCGGGCAACACGATGGCCATCACGATGACCGAGGACTGGGTGCGCGAGGTCGACGCCCTGGCGACGGACGAGTTCGCGCGCCTCAACGCCGAGGTGAACCGGCGGCGCGCGGCGGCAGAACCGGCGCCGCAGGCGGTGCGTTCTCGCTATCGGGTCTCGCGGCTGATGACGGAGGTCGACGCCGACCTGCCGATGGTGAACGCCGCGCGCGTGCTCGCCCAGCGCGACGCGAGCTACCACCTCGGCAACTCGAGCCGCGGCCTGAACGCCGACTTCCTCGAGGTCATCTATCGCATGGCGGCAGGGGCCGAGCCCGAGCTCGACGACTTCTTCGTCGTCGGTGACGAGGGGCCGTACTCCCTCGACCGCGTCCGTCTGAAGGTGTCGCGCGAAAGCGTCGCCTGGTCGCTGGCGCGTCTGGGCCGCTCCCCGGCCCTGCTCGACTACATCTCCCTCGCTGTGCCACGTGGCTTCGTGCGCCCCGGCGCCGTGGCGCCGGGCGCCACGGTGTCGCTGCACGCGACACCGGACGGCCCGGCGCTCGTGCGCTTCACCGCGGACACGCGCGGCGGGTTCGAGCGCGCCGTGGACGACGCGCATCCGTTGGCCGAGGCGCTGCGAGCGGAAGGCGCGGCGGCGGAAGCGGCGGCTTTGGCGGGGCTGGCGGGCGCGGCGGCGGGCGCGCCGTCCGCCGCCGCGCCCGCCGCGCCGGCCGCCGCGCCGGCCGCCCCCCTCACCCTGCGCGCCGTCGCCCCCGACGGCTCGCTGCGCGAACTCGAGCTGAGCGCCGTCGATCATGGCGCGCACGGTGCCGGCGTCGTGCGCGCCTCCGCCGACGGCGCCGTCGTCCTCAAGCGCGACCCACGCGGCGGCTTCGTCCTCAGCGGCCTCGGCATCCGCGAGCCCGTCTGGCACGGCCCCGTCTGTCACGCCTCCGCTTCGCTGGGCGCGGCGAGCGAGGACTTCCTCGTCGCCCGCGTCGAGGGCAACGCCGGCCTGGCGATGACCTCGTCGGGCGAGGGCGGCCCCTTGCGGCTCTCCTCGGACGAGGACATGAAGTGGGAGAGCCTCCAGGCCGCCTCCGGCCACTTCGGCATCACCGCTGCCGACTTGCGCAGGGTCCGCGACGTCGAGATCAAGATCAACCAGGGGGCGAAGCCCGGCAAGGGCGGTCGTCTGTCCGGGGCCAAGGTCACGCCGACGGTCGCCAGGGCGCGCAACATCCCGGTCGGCACCGACGCCCTCAGCCCCGACCCCAAGCACGACATCTACTCGATCGAGGACATGCCGGCCGAGGTCTGGCTGTGGCTCCTGTACCACAACCACTGCGGCATCAAGATCACGGGCTCGACCTACACCAAGTACGTGGCCGCCGGCATGTGGAGCAACTTCGTCGTCGACTACCTGCTCGTCGACGCCGGCCTCGGCGGGTCGGGGAACTATCACGCCGACTCGTCGCATGTCGGCTGGCCGGACGCCTTCCGCACGATCCTGCACACCCACCACGCCCTGATGGGGGAGAAGGTCGACCTGGACGGCAGCGGCGAGCTGCGTCCCATCCGCGACCTCAACGGCGTCCCGTTCGGCGCCCAGGGAGGGACGCGCCTGTTCGCCTCCGGCGGCCTGCGCGGCGAGCAGGACATGATCAAGGTGCTCATCGCCGGCGCCGACGCCCTCTACGAGGGGAGCATCGGCAAGGCCGTCGCCTTCGGCTGCACGCAGTGCGGCAACTGCCATCTCGACTGTCCGCGGGGAGGCATCACGACCAAGCAGGAGCTGATGGTGCAGAACGACCGTGAGCTGATGGCGCGGCGCCTGCACAACTGGTCGGCGCTGAACCTCGTCAAGCTCGCGGTGCTCGTCGACGCCCTCAATCGTGAGAGCGGGGCCCTGGACGAGAAGGGCCAGGTCGTCAAGCCGGACGCGCTCATCGACGACATCCGGCTGCTGCGCGGGAGGGTGGACCTGCTCGAGATGCCGCAGTGGGACGAGCAAGACGAAGCGGACGTAGAGGGCGAAGCGAACGGAGCGGACGTAGAGGACGAGACAGACGGAGCGGACGTCGAGGGCGCGGCGAACGAAGCGGACGAGGCGCGCCGGCGGGCCGGCTCGCCTGCGGCGGCCGGCCCGCAGCCCGCGCCCGCGCAGCCGCAGCCCGCGCAGCCGCAGCCCGCGCCTCCGCAACCCGAGCACGACTCCTGTCGCGTCGCCTCGCTCGCCGTGAACGTGCCGGTGACCGTCGACGCGGTCTGGGAGGCGGCGCGCGTCTCGGTGAACGGCGGCAACAACCGCGGCGGCGGCATCGACTTCGCCGGCTTCGCGCCTGCGCCCGTGCGCGACAAGACGTGTCTCATCGTCAACACGATCGGCCCGGACCGGGACGAGACCCTGCGCGCGGTGCTCGGCCACCTCGGCGGCTGCCGCTTCTACGCCGCCGACGGGGCCGAGCTGGCCGCGCCCGACGTGCTCGCGCGGCGCGACGAGTTCCGCCTGCCGGTCCGCGAGCGCTACGCCGGCGAGGACGGCTGGCGGCTCGCCGAGCTGCGCGAGGACCCCGGCGACTTCCACCTCTTCTTCGTCGACCTCGAGCCGGGGGTGACGGCACGGTACGGGCGTCGCCTGCTGGCGAGTCCGGACTGGCTGCAGCGGCGGACGAAGTACGGCGACCTCGACGATGCGACGCTGCTGGCGGCGCTCGATGCGCTCGAGGCGGGCGCCGGCGCGCCAGCGGCGGCCGGCGCCCCTGCCGCGCCCGGTGCGCCTGCGGCGGCCGTCGCCCCTGCCACTGCC
>Ga0116187_1005134_pt1 | contig 11068 bp, 9 predicted proteins | sample AD_JPNNA6_MetaG_FD_89755 | JGI IMG/M metagenome (GOLD analysis project Ga0116187, IMG submission 89755) | Active sludge microbial communities of municipal wastewater-treating anaerobic digesters from Japan - AD_JPNNA6_MetaG | ecosystem: Engineered > Bioreactor > Anaerobic > Digestate | place... | reverse complement strand
GGCCACGAGCTTGGCGCCGACGACCTCGTGGTGGTGGAAGGAGACCCCCCCGCCGCTCTCGAAGCGCCGGGTCGCCGGCTTGCCGATGTCGTGGAGCAGGGCCGCGAGGCGCAGGACGAGGTCGGGCCCGGGCACCGACTCCGGCGGGCCGTCGGCCGGCCCCTCGAGGTCGATCGCCTGCTCGAGCACGATCATCGAGTGGTCGTAGACGTCCTTGTGCCGGTGGTGCTCGTCGACCTCGAGGCGCAGCGCGGGCAGCTCGGGCAGCACCAGCGCGGCGAGCCCGCTCTCGGTGAGCAGCTCGAGGCCGGCGCGCGGATGCCGGGCGAGGACCAGCTTCACGAGCTCGTCGCGCACCCGCTCGGCGGACACGATCTCGATGGACGGCGCGAGCTCACGCATCGCGGCGAACACCTCAGGGGTCGGCACGAACGCGAGCTGGGCGACGAAGCGTGCGGCCCGCATCATCCGCAGCGGGTCGTCACCGAAGGACACCTCGGGGGTGGAGGGCGTGCGCAGCACCTGGTCCTCGAGGTCGGCGAGCCCGCCGTGCGGGTCGACGAAGGTGAGGTCGGGCAGCCGCAGCGCCATGGCGTTGACGGTGAAGTCACGCCGGACGAGGTCGTCCTCGAGGGAGTCGCCGAACGCGACGACCGGCTTGCGGGTCTGGCCGTCGTAGGCGTCGGCCCGGTAGGTCGTCACCTCGACGACCATGTCGGCGCGGCGGGCGCCGATCGTGCCGAACTCGCGCCCCATGTCCCACGTCGCGGTGCCCCACGCGGCGAGCAGCGCCTCGGTCTCGTCCGGTCGTGCCGAGGTCGTGAAGTCGAAGTCGCTCACCGACCGCCCGAGGAGCGCGTCGCGCACGGGCCCGCCGACGAGCGCGAGGTCGTGACCGGCATCCGCGAACCGGGTGCCGAGGTCGGTCAGCGCCGGGATGGACGGCGCGAGGTGCGCCACCGCCCGGCGAAGGAGCGCGGCGGAGGGCTGACGGGTGGGCACGAGCACCAAGGGTATGCGGCCCGCGCCGATGGGGGCGGCGTACCCCGCCCGGGGTGACCCCACTGGCTACAGTGACCGGATGAGCCACGCCGCCGCCGACCACCCCGGGATGTCCGCTCGTCGGCTCCCGGCGGTCGAGGAGCGCAGCGCGGGGGGCGTCGTCGTCGACGTCCACGAGGGTGAGGCCAGGATCGCCGTCATCGCCCGACGCAACCGCGCGGGCCGCATCGAGTGGTGCCTGCCGAAGGGGCACATCGAGGGCGACGAGACCCTGCCCCAGACTGCGGCCCGCGAGGTGGCCGAGGAGACGGGCATCGAGGGCAAGGTGCTCATCGAGCTCGGCACCATCGACTACTGGTTCGCTGCCGGGGAGCGCCGCATCCACAAGTACGTGCACCACTACCTGCTCGAGGCGACGGGTGGGCACCTGACCATCGAGAACGACCCCGACCACGAGGCGATCGACGTCGCCTGGCTGCCCCTGCGGGACGCCCACCGCCACCTGACCTTCCCCAACGAGCGGCGGATCGCCCGGCTCGCCTGGCAGCGACTGTCCGGCGACGCGGCATCCTGCTGAGCCCGCTCCCCCGACGAGAGCCCCGACACCAATGACGTCCCAACCATCACCGAGCCTCGGCCGTTCCGGGGCGATCATGGCGTCCGGGTCGCTGGTGAGCCGGGCCGTCGGGCTCGTGCGGGCAGCGCTGCTCACCGGCGTCGTCGGCGCCACCGGGTATGCGGCTGACGGGTTCAACGTCGCCAACACGCTGCCCAACCAGTTCTACCTGCTCCTCGCGGGGGGCGCGCTCAACGCGATCCTCGTGCCCCAGATCGTGCGGGCCAAGATGCGCCCCAATGGCGACGAGTTCGTCAACCGGATCATCACGTTGACCCTGGCGGTGCTCGCCGTGGCCACCGTGACGCTGATGCTCGCCGCCCCCCTCCTCGTGCGGGTGTACGCGAAGTTCGACGACCCCGCTGCCCTGCGCCTGACCACGATCTTCGCCGTCATCTGCCTGCCGCAGCTCTTCTTCTACGGACTGTTCACCATCCTCGGGCAGGTGCTCAACGCCAACGGGCGCTTCGCCGGCTTCATGTGGGCCCCGGCCCTGGCCAACGTCGTGGCCGTGGCCGGTCTCGTGTGGTTCATGCAGGCCGGCTACCCGTCGGGGGCGTCCCCGGCGGACTGGACCCCGGCGATGATCGGCATCCTCGCCGGAACGGCAACGCTGTCGATCGCCATCCAGGCGCTGGCCCTGGTCATCCCGCTGCGCCGGATCGGCTTCCGGTACCGACCCGTGTGGGGGGTGCGGGGTCACGGTCTGGGCGAGGTGAGCCAGGTCGCGAAGTGGACCTTCGGGTCACTCGTCGTCAGCCAGCTGGGGTACGTCGTGACCTCGCGGGTCCTCACCGGGGCCACCGAACGGGGCAAGGTGCTCGGTGAGAGCGTCTCGGGTCTGGCGGCGTACCAGAACGCCTTCCTCATCGTCATGCTGCCGCACGGCCTCATCACGGTCTCGCTCGTCACGGCGCTCTACACGAGCCTGTCCGAGGCAGCCAGTCGTGACGACACCCGCCAGGTGCGCCGCTACCACGACCAGGGGCTGCGCCTGCCCGCCGTGATCATCGTGCCGGGGTGTGTCTTCCTGGCGGTTCTGGCCCCCTACATCACCTCGACGTTCTTCTTCAGCAACAGCCTCGACCAGACCCGGGCCATCGCGGTCGTCCTCTCGGTCATCGCCTGGATGGCGATCCCGATGAGCTGGACCTACCTCAACGACCGCGTCTTCTACGCCCACGAGATGACGTGGATGTCGTTCCGCCTGCAGTGCGTCACGACCGGCGTCGCCACGATCGGTGCCGTGGTGGCCCTCCAGGTCGAGCCCGCGAGAACCGCCATGGCGCTCGGCGCCGGTCAGGTGCTGGCGTTCGTCGTCTCCGCTGCCGTGGGCTTCTGGGTGCTGCGGCGCATGATCGGCAACCTCGGTCTGCGCTCCACGGCCCGCACCTACGTCCTGTTGCTCCTCCCCGCGATCGTGACCGCCGTGGGGCTGTTGCTGGCGATCGGGCGGCTCTTCCCCGACCTCGGCGAGACGCGCGGTGCGTCCGGGCTGCTGGCCGGCGGGCTCGTGCTGGGCGCGGCCGGAGCCATCCAGCTGGGCGTCACGTGGGGGGTGGCCAGTCTGCTCGGTGTGCGCGAGATCTCGACGGCACTCCAGCCCGTCACACGTCGGCTCCGACGTCGCTGACCCCCGCGTGCCTAGGATGGCAGGAGGTCACCCGTCGGCAGATCCGGCGTGAGGTGTGAAGCACGTCGAGGTCACGAGCGAGAGGAGCAGCGGTGAGGGGTGTTGGACCCGGCACCGTCCTGGGCGGTCGCTACACCGTTCACCAGCGGCTGGAGGAGCGTCACGACACCGAGCGGTGGTCAGCCGGCGACACGACCCTCGGGCGACGCGTCTCGGTGCTGTGCATCGGCATCGATGACCACCGCACCGCCGCCCTGCTCGACGCCGCTCGCCGCGCCGGGTCGCTCAGCCATCCGGTCTTCGTGCGGATCCTCGACGTCGGGCACGACGACGACGTCGCCTACGTCGTGGAGGAGGACCTCGAGGACGCCAGCGACCTCGCCCAGCTGGTCGACGAGGGCGGGGTGCCCGGTGACGAGGTGCGCCGCATCACCGGTGAGGTCGCGGCGGCGCTGGAGTCCGCCCGCCACCGCGGCATGCACCACCTCGACCTCAGGCCCGAGGACGTCCTGCGGACGCCGGACGGCGACATCCGCCTGCGGGGCCTGGAGACCGCCGCCGTCCGGATCGGTGAGGAGAGCACGGATGCCGAGGATGCCGGTCGGCGCGACGCCGTCGGTGTCGTCGCCCTCGCGTACGCCGGGCTCACCGGGCTGTGGCCCCTCGGCGCCGGGAACTCGGGCCTCGCCGCGGCACCGCGGGCGCCCGGTGGCGTCGCGACCCCCTCGGAGGTCGCTGCCGGCGTGCCGCGCGACCTCGATGCCCTCTGCCGGCTGACGCTCAACGAGGACCAGGGCCCCACCAACCCCGGCGACTACGCACGACAGGTGGCTCCGTGGCCCTCCCGGCAGGTCGTGGGCCGGCCAGTGGCCCGAATGGCAGCCGCCCCGGCAGCGGCAGCTGCTGTCGCCGCTGCCCACCTCGGTGCGGGAGGGGCCTCGGCCCCTGAGCCGGTCACGCAGGCCGAGTCGGTCACCGAGATCATGCCGACCATCGACCCCGCAGCACCCGTGGACGTCGTGGAGCCCGTCGATGCCGAGGCGCCGGTGGACCACACGGTGGCCCTACCCGTGGTGGCCGGGGCCGCAGCCGAGGTCCGTGGTGACGACCTGTCCGGTGAGGCAGAGCCTGACGACGAGGGCGGCACCGACCTCGAACCGATCGAGGGCGGCTCACCGCGCCGCACGGCATCCGGCTCCGCCGCTGCGGCGGGGGCAGCCGTCGCCGGTGCCGGTGCTGCGGTGGCTGGCGCGCTCGGCACCGTCGGGGGACGCGTCGGCGACATGGCCAAGCGGGCGGTCGACAAGGTGGCCGAACTGAGCCCCGACACCGCACCGCGCACCAGTGCCGACGGGCTCGAGGCCCCCGCTCCGCTGGTGCCCGCAGAGCCGCTGTCCAAGGACGAGTCCAAGCTGGCGCTCGGCATCGTCGCGAGCTTCCTCGTGCTGGCGCTCGTCATCGGCGTCTGGGGAATGTCCCGGATCGGGTCGAGCACGCGCGAGATCTTCGGCGGCGACGCCGCAGCTCCTTTTCCGAGCGCCTCGGCGGCCTCCCCGAGCCCCTCAGCGAGCGGTTCGGCCCCCGCCCCCGCCGAGTCCGCCGGCCCTCCCGAGCCGCTGGCCATCCTCCAGGTCGAGGCCTACGACCCGGAAGGCGACGGCGAGGAGAACAACAAGCTGACGCCGAAGATCTACGACGGCGACCTCACGACGGGCTGGTACTCCGAGAACTACCGCACCGAGGCGTTCGGTGGGCTGAAGAAGGGCCTGGGTGTGGTCGTCGACCTCGGGCCGAACAAGAAGCCACAGACCGTCGAGCTCGTCATCCCCACCCAGACCTCGGTCGAGGTCTACGTCGGCCCTGAGAACCGCCGCGAGGGCGCGACGAAGATCGGTGAGAAGGAGATGGCGCAGGGCCGCGTCACGTTCGACGTTCCCGCCGACGTCAGCGGCCAGTACGTCGTGGTGTGGTTCACCCAGCTGTCCACCGACGGCGATGGGAAGCGCCGGGCCTGGCTCAACGAGGTCATCGTCACCGGCTGAGCCCGGTCGATTCGTGATGTCCGCTGACCAGCGCCCCGGCAGTGCCCTCTCGGGTGAGGGTGATGCCGTCGGTGACCCCGCACTCGTCGATGCTGCCGATGTCGGCGAGCTGACCGACCGCGAACTCATGGCGCGCCACGTGCGCGGTGACGCAGGCGTGGCCTTCGGGGAGCTCTTCAGGCGCCACCGTGACCGCATGTATGCCGTGGCGATGCGCACCACCTCCAACCGCGAGCTGGCGGCGGATGCCGTCCAGGAGGCCTTCATCTCAGCCTTCCGCCGGGCCGACGCCTACCGGGGCGAGGCCGCGGTCACCACGTGGCTGCACCGCATCGTCGTCAACGCCTGCCTGGATCGCCTGCGTCGCGAGAAGGTGGCCGTGCGGCGCGCAGGGGACCTCGGTGAGCTCGACCTCCCCGATCCGCGTGACCACCACTCGGCGGCGGAGGCCCGGCTCATCGTGCACGCGGCCCTGGCACAGCTGCCCGAGGGTCAGCGCCTGGCCCTGGTGCTCGTCGACATGCAGGGGCTCTCGGTCGCGGAGGCGGCTGTGGTTCTCGGTGTCGCCGAGGGAACGGTGAAGTCGCGGTGCTTCCGCGGCCGTGAGGCCCTTGCCGAGCTCGTGGGGGGGCCGGATGGTTCACGATTCAAAAACCTTGGCTCCGAAGCGGAACCACAGGGGGCACCGTGACGTCCCACACCCGGCTCGACCCCTGCGTCCGCCACGCCCACATCAGTCTTGCCCCCCAGCAGGGACCCACCCGGAGGAACTCGTGACGCACCTGCACGATGACCCCACCCCCGTCGAGCACGACCCGACGGGGATGCGCGACCTCCTCGCGTCACTCCCCGATCCGGGTCCCATGCCCGAGGACCTCGTCGCCCGCATCACGGCGGCCCTGGCCGAGGAGTCCCGGGCCGCGCAGGCGTCGTTCACGGCCAAGAAGGCAGGTCGCGTCGTCGACGCGCCCCCCACCACGCTGGATGCCGGCAACGTCGTCCCGCTGCGACCTCACCGCCCGACGCTGCGGCATCTCGGGGTGGCGGCCGCGGTGGTCACGGCCATCGGTCTGGGCGGGGCTGCCCTCGGCGCCTGGCCGTCGAGCCTCACCGGCCCCATCGCCGCCCTCAGCGAAGCCAGCTCTGCCGACTCCGAGGCCGGCGCCGCTCCAGCGGCGCCCGGTGCCGACGAGTCCGGCAAGGGGGGCGACGCCGAGGCAGGTGCCGGGGTGAGCGACCTGTCCGCCACTGATCGTCTCGACGGGGTCACCATCGTCATGAGCGGGGCCGAGCACTCCTCCGATGCCTTGGCGGCCGCGGCATCGGCCCTCGTCACCACCACCTACCCCACCGTCACCCCACTGACGGCGGAGGCTCCGGGGATCGGGCCGATCGCCACCGCGATCGGTGCGCGCACGTGCGCCGACGCCCTGGGGATCTCGCCCGACGCCGGCATCCTCGTCGATGTGAGTGAGGTCGACGGTGCCCCGGCAGCCGTCCTCATCGCGACCGATGGCGGGGCACGCACCGCCTACGCGGTGTCCAGGTCGTGCACGACGCGCTCCCCCATGCTCATCGCCGGGCCGATCGCCCTGCCCTGACCCGCGGGGCGAGTCGGTGACGGGAACACCCCGGGCCTAGGATCGGTTCACCAACAGGCACCGCATCTTGCGGTTGTCGCCCGCCACCACCACAAGGGGATGTGTCCTGTGACCTCGGACGTCCGCAACGTCATCATCATCGGCTCCGGCCCCGCTGGCTGGACGGCTGCCGTCTACGCAGCCCGGGCCAACCTCGAGCCGCTGATGTTCGAGGGCGCGGTCACCGCCGGCGGCGCCCTGATGAACACCACCGAGGTCGAGAACTTCCCCGGGTTCCGCGACGGCATCATGGGCCCGGACCTCATGGAGAACATGCGGGCGCAGGCCGAGCGGTTCGGCACCGAGATCATCACCGATGACGTCGAGTCCGTGCGGCTCGAGGACGACATCAAGGTGGTGACCGACTCCGAGGGCACCGAGTACCGGGCGCGCGCGGTCATCCTGGCGATGGGCTCGGCCTACCGCGAGCTCGGGCTGCCCGAAGAGAAGCGCCTGTCCGGGCGCGGGGTGTCCTGGTGCGCCACGTGCGACGGGTTCTTCTTCCGTGACCAGGACATCGCGGTCGTGGGTGGCGGTGACTCGGCGGTCGAGGAGGCCACCTTCCTCACCAAGTTCGCCCGCTCGGTGACGATCGTGCACCGCCGCGACGAGCTGCGCGCCTCGAAGATCATGGCGGAGCGGGCCCACGCCAACGAGAAGATCTCGTTCGCGTGGAACAGCGCCGTCGACGCCATCCACGGTGACGAGAAGCTGACGGGAATCACGTTGCGCGACACCGTGACTGGTGACACGCGTGAGCTGCCTGTCACGGGGCTGTTCGTCGCCATCGGGCACGACCCGCGCAACGAGCTCGTCAAGGGTGTCGTCGAGCTGGATGCCGACGGGTACGTCCTCGTCGAGGGCCGCACCACCCGCACCAACATCCCCGGCGTCTTCGCCTGCGGCGACCTCGTCGACCACACCTACCGCCAGGCCATCACGGCCGCGGGCTCCGGCTGCGCCGCTGCCCTGGATGCCGAACGGTTCCTCGCGCACTGACCTCACCCCGGTCCGTGTCGGAGGTCTCCGGCAGGATCAGCCACCTCACCGACCGACCGCCCCTGTTCATCCCGCCCCACCATCCGCCCCAGACGAAAGGAGCTCCCCATGGGAGCCGTCTCCGCCACCTCCGACGCCACCTTCGAGGCTGACGTCATCAACCAGGACCGTCCGGTCCTCGTCGACTTCTGGGCCCCCTGGTGCGGCCCGTGCCGCGCCGTCGCCCCCATCCTCGACGAGATCGCTCGCGACCACGACGAGGTCTCGATCGTGAAGCTGAACACCGACGAGAACCCGGCCATCACCGGCCAGCTCGGGATCACGAGCATCCCCACGATGCACGTCTACGTCGGCGGCGAGATCGTCAAGACGATCATCGGCGCCATGCCCAAGCCGAAGCTGCTGCGCGAGCTGGAGCCCTTCCTCGGCTGAGGCTCCGCACACGCCAAGAGGCGCGGATTTCGTTGGTGGACAACGGCATCCGCGCCTCTTGTGGTGTGTGGTGACCCGGCTGGGCTCAGTCCCGCGGGTCGCGCAGGTGCATGGCGTCCAGGATCCGGTTGAGGTCGTCGACCGAGGCGAACTCCACGGTGAGGCGGCCCTTGCGCTGGCCGAGCGCGATGCGCACCCGGGTCTCGAGCCGGTCGGAGAGGTCGGCGGCGAGGTCGTCGAGCTGGGGCCTGCGGGCACCGGCCCGGGGGGCCCGCCGGGCCACCGGCGCCGTGTCGTCGTCACCGAGGGTGACGAGTTCCTCGACGGTGCGCACCGAGAAACCCTCAGCCACGATCCGCTGTGCCATCCGCTCCATCGCGGCGGAGTCGGACATCCCGAGCAGCGCCCTCGCGTGGCCGGCGCTGAGCACCCCGGCCGCCACCCGACGCTGCACGAGCGGGGGGAGCTTGAGCAGGCGCAGGGTGTTGGAGATCTGGGGCCGCGACCGGCCGATCCGGCGAGCCAGCTCCTCCTGCGTGCAGCCGAAGTCGTCGAGCAGCTGCTGATAGGCCGCGGCCTCCTCGAGGGCGTTGAGCTGGCTGCGGTGGAGGTTCTCCAGGAGGGCGTCTCGCAGGAGGTCGTCCTCCTCGGTGACCTTGATGATCGCCGGGACGACGTCCTTGCCCGCCTCGCGCGAGGCACGCCAGCGCCGTTCGCCCATGATGAGCTCGAAGCGGGCCTCCCCGTCCTGGGCCTCGGTCGGGATCCGTCGCACGACGACCGGCTGGAGGACGCCGATCTCGCGGATCGAGTGCACGAGCTCGGCCAGCTCGTCCTCGTCGAAGACCGTGCGCGGCTGGCGAGGGTTCGGGCGGATGTGGTCGAGCGGGATCTCGGCGAATTCCGCCCCGGGAACGGGGCGCAGGCCGGTGTCGGTGGCCGCGGCACCGTCGTCGGACGGCGGCGCCTCAACCGTCGGCTCGTCGCTGTCAGTGCTCGGTGCTCCGTTCGCGCCCGACAGGTCGCCGGAGTGGGGCCCGCTCTCGGAGGCGCTCTGGCCCGAGTCGTCCACCGGCACGGTCGAAGGCGGCGTGACGGGGTCCTGGTCACGGAAGAACACGTCGATCGGGCGGTCGGTGGCCGGGCCGGACGGGATCAGCGCCCCCAGTCCACGGCCGAGGGCTCGACGCTTCTCGCTCATGCTGACTCCTCAGTGGTGTTCGGGGTGGCGGCTGCACGCTCGGCGAGCTCGATGGCTGCCTCGAGATAGGACAGGGCGCCGCTGCTGTTCGGGTCGTACGTCATGACGGTCTGACCGTGGCTGGGAGCCTCGGAGATGCGCACCGACCGAGGGACCACGGCGCGCAGGGTCTGCTGCGGGAAGTGCTCGCGCACCTCGTCGGCCACCTGAGCGGCCAAGCGGGTGCGGCCGTCGTACATCGTGAGCAGGATCGTCGAGACGTGCAGGCTCGGGTTCAGGTGGTTGCGGATGAGCTCGATGTTCTTCAGCAGCTGCGAGAGCCCTTCGAGGGCGTAGTACTCGCACTGGATGGGGATGAAGACCTCACTCGCCGCGACGAAGGCGTTCACCGTGAGCAGACCCAGGCTCGGAGGACAGTCGATGAGCACGTAGTCGACGGGGTCGCCAGCAGCAGCCCGCTCCTCCACGTAGGTGGTCACGGCCCGTTGGAGCCTGGTCTCGCGCGCGACGAGGGACACCAACTCGATCTCCGCGCCAGCGAGGTCGATGGTCGCGGGGACGCAGACCAGACCCGGCAGGTCGGCGCACTCCTGCACGACCTCGCTGATCGGCCGCCCGTCGACGAGGACGTCGTAGACACTCGGCACCTCGGCGTGGTGCGGGATCCCCAAGGCGGTGCTGGCGTTGCCCTGGGGGTCGAGGTCGATGACGAGAACGGTGCTGCCGGCCTGGGACAGGGCTGCTGCGACGTTCACCGTGGTGGTGGTCTTGCCAACGCCGCCCTTCTGGTTGGCGACAGTCAGGATCCGGGTGCGTGGGGGGCGAGGCACGGTTCGGCCGCTCAACGTGATCCGCTTGCGGGCGTCATTCGCCACGGCTGTCGCCAGTGGTGTCTGCGCGTCGGCGTCGGGCAGGACTGCAGCGATCTGCTCGCGCGCTACCTCCTCCTCCCGGGGAAGCCCGGACGGCGCCGTCGCTGTGCGGGCGGGTGTCGACGTTTCACGTGAAACATCCCCCACCTCGGCGCCCTCGATGCGGTGCTCGGCGTCTCCCGCGGCGTCGTGAGGCTCGCTGGCTACGGGTTCTTCAGGTGTTTCACGTGAAACGTCGTCGCCGTCGGTGGCGGCCGTCTGGTCGGCGCCGCCGACCTCCGCAACGGTGGTCTCCGCCGAGGTGGGCCATTCACCCGGTTCAGGTGTTTCACGTGAAACGGTGTCGGGGCCGGGCCACCCCAGGGGGGATGTCGGCCTCCCGGTCAGCCGGGGAAACCCAAGTCCGGGCGCCGCGGTCCGATGGTCCGGGCTGTCGATCCGTGTGCTCAACGCAAAACCTTCGTCCATGGAGTGGTCAACCACGCCATCCAACCTCACACCGCACCAACACGCCAAAGCCAGGTCTGAGACGGCTCGGAGCGAGCATGTTTCACGTGAAACACCGCGAGAACCAGCCTGCCGGATCAGACGCCCCACGACCGGACACGGGCAGTCGACTCGCCAACGCACG
>Ga0116187_1005132_pt1 | contig 11070 bp, 8 predicted proteins | sample AD_JPNNA6_MetaG_FD_89755 | JGI IMG/M metagenome (GOLD analysis project Ga0116187, IMG submission 89755) | Active sludge microbial communities of municipal wastewater-treating anaerobic digesters from Japan - AD_JPNNA6_MetaG | ecosystem: Engineered > Bioreactor > Anaerobic > Digestate | place... | reverse complement strand
AGATGGCCATATCCAGCTTACCGCCGGCGACTGCAGCCACGAGGCTGTCGAAAGGCATGTCCACCCACTCAAGCTCGACGCCCATGCGCTTGGCAATTTCAGCCATCAGTTCGATATCAAACCCGGCTTTGTTGCCGGCTTCATCTATATACTCATAAGGGGGATAGTCGGCGGATGTTCCGACAGATACTTTTTACGCTTCCTGGATCTTATCGAGGACTGAAGTGGATTCGGACGCGCAACCAACCAGCATGGCTCCCACTAAAATCAGGGACACCGCTAACAGCAAATACTTTTTCATTTTTCCTCCATGAAAGAGATAGGTTAATGGATGATTTACACAGATTATAAAGCAAAAGAGAGGTGAGCACATGGATTTGATGTAGAAAATTGAAATATTCATTGTCATATTTGGCTCATTGCCACACTGCACTTGCTGGATTAGGTGGTGGAGAAGGAAAGAACGTGAAAATTAGCAATTCGTATGATGCACAATTCGGATGATGCACGCCTTAGAAGGGTCAATCAGTGATATACTTCAGCAGTTCTCGTGTGAGAACTTTTATTTTGGGTGTGCGTTTTGGACGTTCCAAAACAGGCGTTGACTGGTTGTGTTTGGGAGAGCTAAGCCGCGAGGCGAAGCTTGTTGCAGATAACAGTACGGAATAATCAAGACTTCCCCCTGAGTAAAAATGAATAGTGACTTGCGCGGATAGCATGCCAACAGCATGTTGTGCCTTGCGCCTGTTTGCTTACTAGGAAAATGGAGTTTTGATGTCTATACAATTTGAAGATTTTAACCTGCGCCCCGAACTGGTGCGGGCCATCACTGCGCTGGGGTACACCCAGCCCACCCCTATCCAGGCTGGGATCATCCCCCTGATGCAGGAAGGTTGCGACGTCACCGGCCAGGCTCAAACCGGCACCGGCAAAACGGCTGCCTTCGCCTTGCCCATCCTCAACCGCATCGACCCGCAGCAATATCTGCCGCAAGCCCTGGTGGTTGCCCCCACCCGCGAACTGGCTCTGCAAGTGACCGAGATGATCCAGTCGCTTGGTCAGTTCATGGGTGTGAGTGTGCTGACCGTTTATGGCGGCACGTCCTACAGCCAGCAGCTGAACCAACTGCGCCGCGGAGTGCAGGTGGTGGTGGGCACGCCGGGACGCCTCCTGGACCTGGTCAAGCGCGGTCGCCTGGACCTGACGGAAGTACATACCGTCGTGCTGGATGAAGCGGATGAGATGCTCTCGATGGGTTTCGTGGAAGATGTGGAGGCGATCCTGGCTGCTACGCCGGATGAACGCCAAACCACGCTCTTCTCGGCAACCCTGCCTCCCAGGATTCGTGAATTGGCTCGCAAATACCTGCGCAATCCGAAAACCGTCGCCATCCAACCGGAGCAGGTTACCGTTGCGGCGACGGAACAACGCGTTTATTATGTGAATGAACACGACAAACTGGCTGTTCTGACACGCTTGTTTGAAATGGAAGACATCACCTCAGCGTTGATCTTCACCCGCACGCGAGTGCGAACCGGCGAGCTTGTCAATGAACTTAATATGCGCGGTTACCCATCCGAAGCGCTTTCAGGGGATCTGAGCCAGGAAGCCCGCGAGCATACCATGGCACGCTTCAGAGCAGGCCAGGTGAAGGTGTTGGTGGCAACCGATGTGGCTGCCCGCGGATTGGACGTGGAAGGAATCTCGCACGTTTTTAATTATGATCTGCCTGAAGAAACCGAGACCTTTGTCCACCGGATCGGACGAACGGGTCGGGCAGGCAGGACTGGTGTCGCCATTTCGCTTGCCAGGCCTTCCGAAAGACGCCAGGTGCATCAGATAGAACAGTTTACCCACCAGGAAATGCTGGAAGGGACGATCCCCACGGCAGAGGAGATCCAGGCAAAACGGCTGGACGGCCTTTTATCCAAGATCGAAATGTGGCTTAAACGCGGTCGCGCCAGGGAAGAACGTGCATTGGTCGAGTCCTTGGTTGCCAGTGGGGTGGACCCGATTGACATGGCTGCAGCAGCACTCAAGGTTGCCCCGGCAGAAGAGAAACAGCGCCCCATCCCCGAGATCAGCCCCCTGCCCGAAAAGGCTGTGCGCCCTGAACGGCGCTTGCGTGAAGATCGTTCTGAACGCGGCGGTCGAAGTGAATCGCGTGGTAAGAGCCAGCGCGAATTTACCGGTCATGCCAAACCGCGTGCCAGTGTACGTGGAAAGCAGAGCGATGAAGAAGGCATGATCCGCCTGGAAATGGGGCTTGGCAAGGTGGATGGCTTGCGACCTTCGGACGTGGTTGCATCGATAGCTGGTACTGCCGGGATCCCAGGCACCGCTTTGGGCAGGATCTACATCCAAAATCACCGCACTACGGTCGATGTCTCAGAGGAATACCTCGAAAAGATCGTCTCAGCCAATACCAAATACAAAGTACGCGGTCAATCTTTCTCCCTCACCAAGGGATAGGATTTTCCTCAAAGAAAGTAACTTTAGCCAGGGCAATCACCCTGGCTTTTATTCTTCCGCTTGGATGAGCTTTGTCCCCCGGCTCTTTCGATTTGATGGCGATCTTTGCTTATCAACTTAGATTTAAGGATGACAGGAATGATTGCTGACAGCGATGCCCAGGCTGTGATTCAAAGGTAGTGGTCAGCGAGATGTTTTCGTAAAGTTTCGCGCCAATCGCGTGAGCGTCTCTGTCAATGATGTAAATTCATTGTGTGGAATCACACCGATCGGTTAAATTCAGGCTATTCGATTAAAGTCTTTGGGTAGATTTTACAGCCAGATTGCTGCACTATATAATTGGAGTTACTTCACCGGCGGCGTAAATGATGCTAAAGTCTCAATTCACAATTAATTAAGACTAATGAAGACCTCTTGTACGAGAGATTTCAGTTGGCCTGTAGTGATTAAATGTTTGTCGCAAAAGAGAACTATAATACTTATAAAGTTGCCTGGCTGCGTAGAAAAAGTGAGGTAATTATGACCAATCGGAGCGTTTCTTCGTTAAAGAGAATATTATTCCTTGCAGTTTTATTTTGCCTATTGTTGCTACCTGCCTGCAAACCGATTGCGGACATCGCTACCTCCGTGATGTTCACGACTGTGGGGAGCCCCGTCTCTGTCCCAGATGGAGAGGGCGGTGTCTATGTTGCCTACCAGAAAAACGTGCGAGGATTGGGACGCATCACCTACATGCAACGGCTGGATGCGGCGGGGAGTCCCATCTGGCCCGGTTCGGGTCCCCGGATTTACCTGGAGCGTATCCCTGGATATGCGCGCAGCGGTTTGCGTGTGGGGGAGTTGGTGGCCCTTGAGGATGGTGCAATTCTGGTTTGGTCTCTTGGCGAAGAAATATGGGCGCAAAGGGTGGACTTGATGGGGAAGCCACTCTGGGATCAGGGTGGAATTCAAGTGAGTACTTCTTTTCCGGCATCAGACGAAGGCTTGCCGAGGTTGCTGCGTGCTGTAAATGATGGGCGGGGTAGAGTCGTCATAGCAGCCAATCTCAGCGATTTGAGCGGCGTTGCACTGCGCCGCTTATATGCTTCTGGTGTATTATCGGGGATTGAGGGAGTATCTGTTCCGCCCGGTTTCCCGGAAACGTTGGAACTTGCTCAGGACAAAGCGGGGAATGTCTTTATTTTATGGTCTCAGGACATTTTTTGGGGCATCCAGAAAGTAAGCGCGGACGGTCAGTCGGAATGGGGAGTCGATGGAATCATTCCCTTTGCTGAAATGCCAGGGGTCTTATGTGAATCGCTGGTGAGCGACGGAGAGGGCGGTGTGATCGTGCTTTGTGAGACGCGGCCTGAAGCTGCCGAGACCTCAGCTGAGGAAGGGACGCCCTTGATCGTTCAACACTTCGATGCGCAAGGAGAACCCCTTTGGCAGGAAGAGGGTCTTTCACTTGGGGCCTTGGTGGAGGCGGCTTATCCTTCTGCGCTGGTCACGGACGGAGCAGGTGGCGCCGTGGTGGCCTGGCAGTCTGCATCCGGCGGGATCGACTCCCAGCGTGTCAGCGGGGAAGGGCAGTTGCTTTGGGGGCCAGCGGGCGTCGAGGTGTTGTCTGAAAAGCGTCCTTTTTCGCTCGCAGCGGGGAGCGAACCGGGGGAGGCTTTGATCGTCTGGACGGAGCCGGAGCACAGGAATAATAATGTGACGGTGATCCGGCTGTGGGCTCAAAAACTAAGCGCTGATGGCTCGCTGGTCTGGGACGCTGCCGGAACTGCTTTTACCGCGCTGGAATCTGCTTCGACCAGCCTGCCTCAGATCTTTGCAAACGACAAAGGCGGCGCTTGGGTCACCTGGGCGGCAGGCCGCTCCAGCGGTGGCCATCATCAGGATACGACATATATTCAATTGATCGCGGTGGATGGCCAACCTCTATTGGGAGAAGACGGCCTCAACCTAAGTGACTTGCGATGAGGGGCATCTTTGGTGCATAACGGAGGAGATGACGGATGGATCAAATGATTGAAGAACCTCAAAACTCGCCACGGAAAAAGGATGCCGGACGGCCTCGAAACATTCCCGGCCTGATCGTCAGTCTGGTGGGTTGTTTGATGGTGGTATCGAGTTTTTATTTATTCGGTACCGTGTTGTTTTGGAACATGGGAGTATGGTATGCCTGGCAAGGCCTCAACCTGGCTTTGGGACTCACGGCCGTGGTTTTGAGCGCCTCGGGTTTGCGCGCTCGTACGGTTCGCTGCGCGGCGGTGGCCGGGGTTGTGCTTGGCGCTTTTGTGATGATAGGCGCCCTCTTTCTGGCCGTACCTGCGTTGTGGGTTGGCGCGTAACGAATGAATGGGGCAGAGAGCACGTTCAGGTTGCAAATCCTCATTCGTCAAGTAGGGTAAATAATCAAGAATGAATTTGACTGGCGAGTGACTTTACTTGTTCTATGGGTGTTTAGGACATAAAAGATGTTCGTTTCTTCTCTCCTGCCAATTAATCATGTAAAATATTCAAAATGAAACGTTTCATTTTACAAGAAAAAAACTCGCGAGAGTTTGGATCTACTATTGCTTGGATAAAGATTAGCATATCAATTTTGTTTATCACTGATTACCTTCGGTGACTTTGGGCAACAGTTTATTTTGAGGGACTAATTAATGCATTTATTTCATACACTAGACATAAGGAAATCTGCCCTTTCTTGAGGATCTTGGAGACCAACAAATGACCAATCTCACAGAACCCTACATCGATGCCTTATTGGGACAAATGACTCTAAATGAAAAAATAGGCCAGTTGAATCAGTATAACGGCAGCGATAGACTGGACACAGACCTGATTCGCCAGGGTAAAGCTGGCTCTCTGCTCAATGCTGATGGTCCCCTAACCGGACAGGGGCAGTCAGATTCTGGCAGTGCCGAGCAGCGCAACTACTACCAGCGCATCGCGCTTGAGTCGCGCCTGAAAATCCCCCTGATCTTTGGACGCGATGTGATCCACGGCTATCGTACGGTCTTCCCTATCCCGCTTGGGCAGGCAGCAGCGTTCAACCCGGGTCTGACCGAGCAGGCAGCGGCAGTGGCTGCGAAAGAAGCTAGCGCAGATGGATTCAAGTGGGCTTTTTCTCCGATGATCGATATTGCCCGAGACCCGCGTTGGGGCCGTGTGGCAGAGGGGAGTGGTGAAGATCCTTATCTGGCTTCCATACTGGCTGCCAGCGCCGTGAGAGGAATGCAGGGCGATGACATGGCTCAACCCGACCGGATTGTGGCATGCGCCAAGCATTTCGTTGGTTACGGGGCGGCGGAGGGCGGACGCGACTATGAAGGCGGAGAAATCTCTGAGCCTACTCTGCGCGATATTTATCTTCCGCCTTATGAAAGCGCGGTAAAGGCTGGCGTGGGTACGATCATGTCTGCATTCATCGACCTCAACGGTACCCCGGTAACCGCTGAAAGGCGGTTGCTAACTGGCGTGCTGCGCGGCGAGTGGGGTTTTGAGGGGTTCGTGGTTTCAGATTGGGCTTCGGTTGCTGAGCTCGTCCAGCACGGTGTAGCGGAAGACCGCGCCAGAGCGGCTGCACTCGCGCTCCATGCCGGGGTTGACATGGATATGGTGTCAAAAGCCTACCTCGAGACCTTGGCTGCCAGTGTGCGCACAGGTAGCGTGCCAGTCGAGGAGATCGACGAAGCCGTTCGCCGGATCTTGCGAATCAAGCAGCGGGCAGGCTTATTTGACCGGCCGTTCACCGACCCAACTCGCTATACGACAGAGGTGCTGACCCCAGAATCGCGACAGATCGCACGCCAGTTTGCCCGCGAAAGCATGGTGCTGCTCAAGAACCGGAACGATATTCTGCCGCTGCACGGCTTTCGCCGAATTATGGTCACTGGCAATTACGTCCACGCACGCGGCGAGATGTTTGGCACCTGGTCGCCAGACGGCAGGGCGGAAAACGTCACCCCATTAGACCAGGCGCTCAAAGAAGCGGCGCCAAAAGATACGGAGCTGTGGTTTGTGCCAGAAACCGACGCGGCGATGAAGGCTGCCCAGCGCGTGGATGCTGTCGTCATTGTACTCGGTGAACACCCCAGTCGCTCCGGCGAGAATGCCAATGTGAGCAGCTTACTATTGCCCCCTGGACAGGCTGAGTTGGTCGATGCGATGGTAAACACCGGAAAGCCGGTGGTTCTGGTCGTGTTCGCTGGCCGACCGCTGGCTATCATGCACCAGGTATCACAGGTGGATGCGGTTTTGTATGCCTGGCACCCCGGCATTGAAGGTGGCCCTGCCCTGGGCGATATCCTATTCGGGGCTTATTCGCCGTCTGGGCGCTTGCCAATTACATTCCCGCGTGCCACCGGTCAAGTGCCAATCTATTACAACCACAAAAATCCGGGACGTCCAATCAACTCTGAACAGGGGTTCCACTCCCGCTATATCGATTTGCAAAGCTCACCATTATTCCCCTTTGGGTTCGGTCTTGGATACACTACCTTCAGGTACGCGAACCTGACGCTCAGCAGCCAGGCTCTTCGCGGGAAGGTTGAGGTTTGCGCCGAGGTAACCAACACTGGCGGGCGGGCAGGGAAAGAGCTGGTGCAGCTTTATGTTCGCGATCTGGTAGGTTCGCTGACACGCCCGGTTCGCGAGCTGAAAGGCTTTCAACAGGTCGAGATTCAGCCGGGAGAAACAAGACGTGTATCATTCATTATCAATGAAGAAATGCTGGCATTCACTCGCGGTGATGGTACGAAGGGCATTGAGCCGGGCTGTTTCCATGTGTGGATTGCTCCCGACAGCAGCTCTGGGCTGCGCGGCGAATTTGAAATTTAGAAATTCCGCTTTGGGTTAGGCTTGTTCTGCTTATTGTCAGCGTATCAGAAGGCCACGATGAGCAATCAAGGGAACAGAAGCAATTCTGCCCTCACAGTTTATGACATAAAACCGTTTGACTTCACCAAACTGATCTGCTATTCTAAAGGCATAAACTGCACTTACAAAAAAACTGAAAGCAATCTGAACGGTGACCAAACATTCGATTTGAGATTTAGGAGTCAGCATGAGAACCATAGTAATCCCCCTTTTTACCTTACGACCCTACGAACGGGGCATCCAGGAAACGTTGGGAAAATATACCCGCTTTGTACTTCCAGGCTTGGGTGTGCAGATACCTTTTGTGCAATTGGTGCGTGTTCGTGATATCCGAGAGCATACTGTGGACATCATGCCCCAATCCGTCATTACCAAAGATAATGTCGAAATCTCGGTTGACGGCGTCATGTGGGTACGTCCATCTACAGACGAAGATTCGATTAAGCGCACTTTCTACAACATCGATGATTGGAAGCGGGCTATTATCCAACTGGCGATGACCAACCTGCGCCAGGAGTTTGGCGACCTCACCCTGGACGAGAGCCTGGTTGCCAGAGAGAAAATTGCCACTAATCTCAAAGCTGTTTTGGGCAACTTCGCGGTGGAATGGGGGTTGACTGTAAGTAAAGTGGAAATCCGCCTGATCGACCCGCCTGAAGATATCAAAAAGGCTATGCACAAGCAGAAAACCGCCGAGCAGGAACGGCGCTCAATGAGGCTGCTGGCAACGGGTGAGTTCGAGGCGGCTGAGCAGCAGAAACTGGCGGCAATCCAGCGGGCTGAAGGCGAACGCGAGGCGGCCATCAAGGTTGCTGAAGGACGTGCCGAGGCGATCAGGCTGGTCAACGAATCGGCTGAAAAATACTTTGTCGGCAATGCCCAAGCGCTGAAGCAAATCGAGATGGTGGAAACCTCGCTGAAGGATAACGCCAAGGTAATCCTGACGGATAAAGGTATCACACCTACGCTGCTGTTGGGCGAACTACCTGTAATCGAGAAGAAGCGGTAATATCGGGGTCCAGGTTTGTCCGATTCAGGTTGCGCAGCAGAGGCGGCTATGCTGCTCATCAATCGGAATACCTGATCATCAATACTCCCTGTTGGCAGATGATATTGCTCAACATAATGATCTGATCAGAGCGATTGATGCGCCCCACTAATGTTCTGGCAAACGGATTGCTAATCTACTCTCGTCCGGCTTTGAAGTTATAGATCGGTTTGATATGTGTTTCGATCGTAACCGTGTCTTGAATAGCTTTGACGATTTCTTCAGTCGGCTTATACGCCATTGGGGCTTCATCGAGGGTATCACGACCTACAGTCGTTGAGAAGACATCCCTCATGGATGCCTGGAAATCCTGCAGATTCAGGGTTCGCAAGGCTTCTTTTCTGCCATACAAACGTCCCGCTCCATGCGGCGCAGAGTTATTCCAATCACTGTTTCCTTTACCCACGCAAATCAAAGCACCATCACGCATATTCAGTGGTATGATCAGTTTCTCACCTTTTCTTGCCGAAACCGCGCCTTTGCGAATGATGTTGTCCGAGGCGTTGATGTAGTTGTGGATAGTCTCAAAGGTTTGCCCTCCGATACCAAAGCGTTTGTTTATGTACTTACCCATGGTTTGGCGGTTCAGGCTGGCGTACTCCTGGCACAAACGCATGTCGTGCAGGTATCTTTGTGCCAACTCACCTTTAAGGTACTTGAGTGGCTTGGGAACATCAGCGTTGCAGGTTCTTTCGGCTAATTTTTGGTAGTAATCTGCGACTTGTTTACCCACATTCCGGCTTCCAGAGTGAATCACCAGGAAGATTTCGCCAGTCTTTTCATCAATATCCAATTCGATGAAGTGATTACCCCCACCGAGCGTGCCAATCTGCCTGTCAATGACCGAGGTTTTAATCTCGTCATAACACAATAAATTGCGCATAAAAGAAGCATATTCGATAGGCTGCTTCCAGGAATTGAAACCCGCCGGGATTTCGTGCACTAATCGATCAAAAGATTTGAGGTCAAAATCCTGTTTGCCGAGGCTTTCCACGTACATGCCGCAACCAATGTCCACACCGACCAGATTTGGCACGACGAAATCTCGCAAATTAACCGTAAGGCCGATCGTACAGCCAGCTCCCCAGTGATAATCGGGCATGATTCTGACCTTGGAGCCCTCAACAAAAGGCTGATCCATCAAGACCTGAATTTGCTCAATCGCCTTCTCGTCGCGGATCTCAGAAAAGACCTTCGCTGTTCCGTACTTTCCTTTGACTTCAAACATGATTGCCTCACTTATATTCTATCGAAAATTGATTGAAAACAAAACTTCACGAAGAGGTTTTCGTCGACCATAGGACTCGAATGATGTTTGTGTTTGCACACAGGAAAGCAGGTTCTTAGTTTACTGGTCTAAATCTCAGGGAATGAAGGAAGATCACTAACATTGAAGAAGTCATGAGATTCCCAGAACGGGGCTATAATTTAAAAAACCAATAAAAAGGAGCATACCATGGAATTTAAAGATTCAAGAACTTACCAAAATCTGGTGAACTCATTTGCGGGGGAGTCACAAGCTCGTAATCGCTATTCGTTTTACACTGAGGTTGCCGAGAAGGAAGGTTTACTGCATGTAGCTGCGATTTTTACAGAGACTGCAGATAACGAACGTGAGCATGCCAAAATTTTTTATGATCACATCGTTCAGAACGTCGGTGCTGTGACCATTCATGTTGATGCTGACTATCCCGCATCGGTTGGCTCTACTTGGGAAAATCTTGAAGCCGCTGCAGCTGGGGAGCACGAGGAATTTTCTCTGCTTTACAAAAATGGTGCAGCAATTGCCAAAGAAGAAGGCTACGACAAGATTGCCGAATCCTTCACGGAGATCGCCGAGGTGGAAGAACAGCATTACCTGCGCTATAAAGCTCTGGCTGAAGTGGTCAAGGACGGGAAGTACTTCAAGCGCGATCACAAAGTTTATTGGAAGTGCCGCAACTGCGGCTATATCCACGAGGGGGAAGAAGCCCCCAAAGTCTGCCCAGCCTGCAAACACGCCCAGAAGTATTTTGAGGTTACTTGTTTCGAGCAGTAGACAGACCTAAAAGACCTTCAGCCACCTTCTTTGAGCGGTGAGCGGAACTAAACGAGGCTGACTTTTAGTCAGCCTCGTTTAGTTAAATCTTGTTGAAAGATTACCGGAATATCACTGGAAGCCAGATCTTGATCGGCAGTGGATCCGGTACTTCAATGACAGTTACGATGATGGTCTCGCAGACTGTGCTTTCTCCATCGCTCACACAGATATCAAACGTGAAGTCTCCCGGTAAAGCACCAGTGGTATCCCAGTTGAATTCACCTGTGTCAGGGTCAATCTTTGCTCTAGTTCGCGAGCCATCAAGGCTGAAAGTCAATGGCTGGGCAGGCAGGTCAGCGTCAGAAGCCGTTGCTGTGAAAGTTAAGGTTTCACCGACTACGACTGTCTGGTTTCCAATTGGGTCGAGGACCGGATCCACATTTACTTCATTTACAGTAATCGTGATTCCTTCGCAGACCTCAGTTATAGCATCGCTGACACACACTTCTAAATTGAACTCGCCAGGACCCTGTACTTCAGTCGGTGTCCACGTGAATTCTCCTGTCCCGGCGTTAATCAATGCACCTTCCGGAGCACCCTCTAAACTAAACATTAAGGTTTGGGCAGGCAGATCCACATCTGAGGCGGTGGCGGTGAAAGT
>Ga0116187_1005126_pt1 | contig 11078 bp, 6 predicted proteins | sample AD_JPNNA6_MetaG_FD_89755 | JGI IMG/M metagenome (GOLD analysis project Ga0116187, IMG submission 89755) | Active sludge microbial communities of municipal wastewater-treating anaerobic digesters from Japan - AD_JPNNA6_MetaG | ecosystem: Engineered > Bioreactor > Anaerobic > Digestate | place... | reverse complement strand
GGGTTTTTCTTGAACTCAATGATCCATTCGTGAGCCCCTTTTTCTTTGTCTTTCATAAAAACGGGAGCAACGGTATAATCTACCATTTCAGCACCAGTAATTTGGCAAGCTTTGGCAATGGCTTGATCCGTATTTTCTACCATCAGTTCTTCGCCAAAAACATTAATATGGTGTTTGGTTCTTCCTGTTACTCGAATTTTGTAGGGACTCAAGGAAGTAAATCGAACGGTGTCGCCAATCATATAACGCCATAAACCAGAATTTGTCGTGATGACAATGGCATAATTTTTAAAAAGTTCTACATCCGATAATCGAATTGTTTTTTGATTGGGTGTTCCAAAAGTGTCCATTGGAATAAATTCATAAAAAATCCCATAATCCAACATCAGCAATAAATCGCTAGAATAATTTAAATCCTGAATGGCAAAAAATCCTTCGGATGCGTTGTATATTTCGTAATATTTGAAATCTTTTTTAGGTAATATTTTTTTGTATTGTTCTCGATAGGGTTCAAAGTTTACGCCACCGTGAAAATAGACTTCGAGATTGGGCCAAAGTTCGAGTAAATTTCCTTTGCCAGTTTCTTCTAATAATTTATTCATCAAAACCAAAAGCCAGGAAGGAACTCCGGCAAAACTGGTTACATTTTCGTTTTTAACTTCGTTGATTATGGCAGGAATTTTAGTTTCCCAATCGCTCATCAATGAAATATCTTTATTTGGTGTACTGCTAAAATCAGCCCAAAGTGGCATGTTTTCAATCAAAATGGCCGATAAATCGCCAAACGAAGTATTGTTGTTTTCATAGATTTGAGCACTTCCACCAAGACGAAGACTTTTTCCTAAAAACATTTCCGAATTTTCGTTATTGTTCAAGTACATACATAACAAATCTTTTCCGGCTTTGTAATGGCAATCTTCCAATGCTTCAGGACTTACAGGAATAAATTTGCTTTTGGCATTGGTCGTTCCGCTGGATTTGGCAAACCATTTTATCGGAGTTTCCCACAAAACATTTTGTTCGCCTTGTCGGGTTCTTTCTATCAAGGGTTGTAATTCTTCGTAGGTCGAAACAGGAACTCTTTCGGCAAAAGCAGCATATGAATTTATAGATTCATAATCATATTGCTGGCCTATAACCGTTTTTTCGGCAGCTTTAATCAAATTCATTAGCAATTCTTCCTGAACTTCATTCGGGTACTTCAGGAAAAGTTCTATTTGATGAATTCTTTGTTTGAGAACCCAAGAAGCAAACGAATTGATTACAGCTATTGGCATTTTTAAATTATGAATTATGAATTAGGAGTGATAACTTTACCAAAAATAACAAAATTTGTTCAACTTGAACCTTTAAATCTGAAACTTTAGATAAAATGACTTACGAAGGCACGCTTACAAAAATGCAAACCGAATTTGCCAATCCTATTCAATATTATTTGGTTTTTGAGAATAGTTTTTTGAATGTAAATCAATTACTGAACAAGAATTTGGAAATCAATTTTGTGGGGTATCAATGTTTGAATTGTGGTAAAAAGAAGAAAATCTACCGACAAGGATTCTGCTATGATTGTTTTTATTCGAGTCCAGCCGTTGGCGATTGGATTATGAAACCCGAATTAAGTACCGCACATCTTGGCATTCAAGATCGAGATTTGGTTTATGAAGAAAAAGTACAATTGCAACCTCATATTGTCTATTTAGCTTTGTCAAGCGAAGTAAAAGTAGGCGTGACTAGAAAAACGCAAATGCCCACTCGATGGATTGACCAAGGCGCAACCCAAGCCATTTCGATTGTAGAAGTGCCCAATCGTTATTTGGCAGGAATTACTGAAGTAGCCTTGAAAAATCATTTTGCCGATAAAACCAATTGGCAAAAAATGCTTAAAAATGATGTTGTGCAAGTAGATTTAATCGCCGAAAAAATCAAAGTTCAAAATTGGATTCCAGCCGAAGTTCAGGAATACTTCTACTCAGAGAAAAATGATTTGTATGAAATGCACTTTCCTGTCCTAGAATATCCCAAAAAAATAAACAGTTTGAACTTGGATAAAACCCCAAATTTTCAAGGGAAATTGACTGGAATAAAAGGACAATATCTCATTTTTGAAGATGGCACCGTTTTTAATGTTCGAGGTTCAGAAGGGTATGAAGTACGGATTGAAATATAAAACAAACCCTTTCAATCCAATGGCATAGGACTAAAAGGGTCAACTATTAAAAAAAATTATTGAATATTGATTTCAAAAGGCATCATAGCTTGAACGCCTTTTCGAGCTTGCACTTTTTTAATTTGTTCCATCAAACGATAGGTTTCTTCACCCAATTCTTCTTTGATGAACGATTCTTTAGATTTTGCAAAAGGAAAATTTTTCAAAAGATCACTCATGTCTTTTTCGAATTCAGGAAAGTTCTGAGTGCTGTATTTTTTGGTTTTGCCAAGGAGTGCGGCTTCTTTAATAGCGGCATCTAAACCTCCAATTTTATCTACAAGCCCAATTTTTAAAGCTTGTGAGCCCGACCAAACTCTTCCTTGTCCGATTGAATCTACCTGAGCAATCGTCATTTTGCGTCCTTTTGCAACGTGTGACACAAATGTTTTGTAAATGTGCTCCACACTTTCAAGAGTTACGGCTTTGAATTTCTCATCCATCGGAACAAACGGACTGTATTCAGAAGCGTTTTCGTTGGTTTTTACTTGTTCAGTGTGGATTCCAATTTTGGTTGCCAATTGTGTGAAATTTGGTAAGATTCCAAAAACGCCAATCGAACCTGTAATGGTGTTGTTTTCGGCAAAAATTTTGTTGGCATTGCAAGCAATATAATAACCACCAGAAGCGGCATAATTCCCCATCGAAACCACTACGGGCTTCACTTTTTTGGTTAATTCAATTTCTCTCCAAATCAAATCCGATGTCAAGGCATTTCCGCCAGGACTATTAATTCTAAGTACAATAGCTTTTACATCTTTGTCTTTTCGGGCTTCAATCAAGGAGCGATTCATCGAGATTTCGCCAATGGTGTTGATGTCGCCTTCGCCACTCATAATTTCTCCTTGCGCATAAATAATGGCAATTTTATCATTAGAATCATTGCTTTCAGAAGTAGTGGCTACTTTTTGAGCATAGTCTAAAATGGCTGTTTTGTTGTAATCTTCATCTTTGTCAACTTTCAGAATTTTCTTGATGGCATCGTGATACTCATCTTCATAAGCAATGACATCAACTAATTTTTCGGACTTTGCCATTTCTGGAGTTCGAGCAAGAAGACCAGAGGCGATTTCGTTTAATTTGGCTACCGATATATTTCTGCTTTTGGAAATATCAGCTAAAACAGAACTCCAAACCGCGTTTAGTAATGATGTGGTTTGTTCTCTATTGGCATCGCTCATTCCATTTTCTAAGAAAGGCTCCACGGCGCTTTTGTATTTTCCGTGTCGAATGACTTCCATCTTAATACCCGATTTTTCTTGAAGATCTTTGAAAAACATCAATTCGGCAGATAATCCTTTGAAATCGAAATCACCAACGGGATTGATGTAAATTGTATTGGCAACAGAATTCAAATAATATTCTTTTTGTGAATAGGAATTGGCATAAGCCATCACAAATTTTCCTGATTTCTTGAAGTCTTCTAAGGCGTTGCGCAAAGCTTTTCTTTGTGCCATTCCCAGTTCAGATTCATCATTCAAAATAGAAATTCCTTTGATGTCTGAATCGGTTTTAGCGGCTTCAATAGCTTTGATAACGTCTGATAGTCCTACTTTTCCTCCTTTAGAAAATTCCGTAACCCAAGGGTTGTTGTATTTTCCAGCATAATCGTTTTTTATTTCGTCTAATTTTAATTCGATAACCGAATTGCTTTTTACAGAAATTTCATCCGATTCGCCACCAAATAACATTCCGATTAATACAATTCCAAAAACGAATAACATTATAAAAACGAACAACCCCACTATGGTTGCCAAAACATTTCCTAAAAATCTCATAACAATAGTTTTTTTATAAGTAGCAAAAAGAGTTGATATGTTACAAATTTAAGTTATCAACAGCGAGGCAAATATAGTTCAATTCTAAAATTGTTTTAGTTAATTTGTGCTTATTATGAAATCACAAAATCAGGTCGTTTTATCGCTAGGAACCAATCAAGGCAATCGTCTAGAAAACATTGAAAAATCTATTGAATTGATTCATCAAGAAGTTGGAACTGTTATCAAAACATCAAAGTTGTATGAAACTCCGTCTTGGGGTTTTGATAGCGATGCTTTTTATAATTGCGCTTTGGTTTTGCACACTTTTTTGTCAGCGAATGCAATTTTGACAAAAATTTTAAGCATTGAAAAACAATTAGGACGCATTCGAAATACGACTCAAAAATACCAATCACGGATTATTGATATTGATTTAATCACTTTTAACGAAGAAATTATTGATAGTGAAGATCTTCAAGTCCCACATCCTTTATTGCAAAATAGAAATTTTGTTTTATTGCCCATGTTGGATTTGAATTTGAATTGGATTCATCCTGTTTTGCATAAAAAAACGGCTGAATTATTCGAAATTTCTCCTGACGAAAGTGTTTGTGCCCTAGTTCAAAGTTTAAAAAACCCATTGGACAAAATTCCTTTGGAACAATTCAATTATATCGCTTTTGAAGGCAATATTGGAGCTGGAAAAACAACATTGGCTACCAAAATTGCGGAGGATTTTAATGCCAAAACTGTTTTAGAACGCTTTGCCGACAATCCCTTTCTTCCTAAATTTTATGAAGATCAAAACCGTTATGCTTTTCCGTTGGAAATGTCGTTTCTTGCCGATAGATACAAACAATTGTCGGATGATTTGGCCCAATTCGACTTGTTCAAGGATTTTATAGTAGCCGATTATCATATTTTCAAATCCCTGATTTTTGCCAAAGTAACGCTTCAGGAAGACGAATTCCGATTGTATAAAACGATGTTTGATATTGTGTATCGGGAAATGCCAAAACCGGATTTGTATGTTTATTTATACCAAAATACGGAGCGTTTGCTGGAAAATATCAAGAAAAGAGGCCGAAGTTACGAGCAAAATATTCCTGCCGATTATTTAGATAAAATCAATGGCGGTTATCTGGATTACATCAAAACGCAAACGAATTTGAATGTCTTGATTATCGATGTTTCAGACCGTGATTTTGTGAAAAACCAGGAAGATTATCTTTATATTTTGGACGAAATTCGGCGAAAAATTAGTAACTAATTTAGAAAATTATCTTTTTAAAGAAAAATGTCCTTTTGTTTCTCGACCGTCTTCCAGTTTTAGAGTAAACCAATAATCATCGGCAGGTAAAGGAACGCCGTTGAAAGTGCCATCCCAACCTTGATTTAGAGAAGGAACCCATTGTTTTAGGAGTTTTCCGTATCGGTCAAAAATGTAGATTATGGAATTTGAATTATAGGTTTCATTCACTCCTTTTATACTCCAATAATCATTATAACCATCACCGTTTGGTGTGAAAAATTTAGGAACACCTACAAGTACAATCTCTTGATGAACGGAACCACAGCCATTTTTATCATTCACATAAACGACGTGAACTCCAGCGGGAACATTATTAAAAAAATTGGAATCCTGCCAACCCATTGGGTTCATCTAAACTGTATTCATATACTCCTGGCCCAGTGACATTAACTGTTATTGTATTCACTTCGGTCAAATCGACAACATCAACTGAAGTAATCGATGCAATATTTGATGCTGTAACGGTCAATGTTCGAATTCGACTGCAACCCGAATGATTGGTGACTTCAACGGTATAAACTCCTTCGGCATTTACGTCTAATGTTGGTGAGTTTGTCCCGGTATGAACTCCATCTTTTGTCCAAGTATAATCATAATTTGTAGTTGACGAACCGTCTGTTATACCTGCATCTAAGGTTACAAAAAAGGCCGAATCATTCTGACATACTAATTCATTGGCACTACCATCGAGATTCAAATCAATATTTGGAATTGGATTGACAACAAAATTAAATACAGTTGAAGCTGTACAAGTGGTGTTTAATGGGTTTTGAACTTGTGCTGTAATGTTTTGTGTGTTGGTTACAAATGGATTCGGCAACGGACTTGGCAAAAGCATATTGTTTTGGTCGTAATATTTGACAATCATTCCAGTTTGTCCGCCAAGAATTGTGCTTTCGAAAGTAGCGGTGTCAAAAGCAAATTTTCCATCTTGGTCTATTGGATTGGGTTCGTCATCACAAGTTGTTGTCAAATTTGAAGGGACTGCAAATGCTACTGGCGATTGGTCAACAATAAATAGAATGTTTGTTTCGTCATAACAATGTTGCGGACTGTTATTGGTCACAACGGCTTTAATCGTTTGGGATGTTGAAGTGAAAGTGGCTGGGAATGGGCTTTTAATCAAAATTCCGTTGGCATCTTTCAGGAGATTATTGGCTTGATCGAAATAAGTAACCGTTTTGTTTATTTGCCCATTTAGTAGGGTTGACTCAAGATTTAAAGTATTGAAAGTAAATATTCCATCGGTATTGTCGTCACATTGTCTCGGAATGGTTACTGTATTTGCGATTGGCAAAGCTTCAACATTTAAAGTCAAATAAGGTCCTAAACCGTAACAAGCATTGTCCAGATTACTATCAATTCGTACCCAAATATCCTGAGAATTAGGGTAACCAATGTTTCGATAATTTGAAATGTCAGAGATAACATTGAGTTCGGCCAAAGCATCGGCTTGGTTTCGATAATAATTAATGTTGTAAACATCGGTTGGAGGCAAAAGGGCTTGTATTATTGCTTTTGTCGAAGAAAAATCAAAAGTTGTAATTCCATCTCGATTGTTGTTATTGGCGTTATTAATTCCGTTGGCATCTAAAAAATCATCACAAACAGCAGGAAAAGGAATTTTTGTATTCGGATTGATATTCGTAGCAGGAACTTTCAAGGTTATTTTGGCAACACTAAAACAGCCTGTTGTTTTATTGGTAATTCGCGACCAAACGTCCATTTGTGTTGGAGTTGTGTTTTGAAAAGCCAATTCATTTGGAATCAAATCGGCTGGAATAGCATTTTTTGCTCCGTTTAAAGAGGTGTAATAAGTAAACGTTTCATTGGTATAATTTGCCGAAATTTGAGCATTGTTTACGGTCAAATTAAATAGCGTCTTACCGTCAACAACTAAGTCGGCATCGCATTGAATAATAGTGACATCGTTTACAATCGGCAATGGATTTATAATGACTGAAATTTCCGATCTTGGACTTTCGCATCCAGTAGCCACAATGGTTTGACTTACATAAAATTTTGTAGTTCCAATAGTTGCTGTAGATGGCGTGGGGCTTGTTGCGCTAGAAGTTCCACCTACTGAAGCTGCATACCAATTTAAAGTACAATTTGGGGATGCTGTAGCCGTTAGCGGAATTGCCGTTTCAAGATTGCAATAAGCAATATTACTTACAATGGGTGCTGTAGGCAATGGGTTAACGGTGACTACTATTTCGGCTCTAGGTCCTTCACAACCCGTTGAAGTTATGGTTTGACTGACAAAATAAGATGTTGTACCAACTACTATTGTAGAAGGCGTTGGACTTGTTGCACTCGGCGTGCCTCCTGTAGCAGTTGGATACCAATTTAAAGTGCAATTTGCTGTAGCAATAGCTGTCAAAGGAACAGCAGTTTCATTATTGCAATAGGAAATATTGTTTACAGTGGGAACCGTTGGCAATGGATTGACTGTTACTATGATTGCAGCACGAAGGCTTTCGCAGTTGCTTAAAGTATTGGTTTGACTCACATAATAGTTTGTCGTTCCTGCTGTTGTTGTAATTGGTGTTGGACTTGTAGCTGAAGCAATACCTCCAACTGCTTGGGTGTACCAATTTAATTTGCAGTTACTGTCTGCTGTTGCTGCTAATGGGATTGCTGTAGCATTCAAACAATATAAAACCGGACTTGTCGAAGAAATTGCGATTTGTGGCAAATTGGGTAAAGGTTTTATAGTAGCAATAATTTCAGTTCTAGGACCATTTGGGCAACTTCCATTTGATGCATCTACATAATAAGAAGTGGTAGTAGTTAGAACTGGAGTTGTAAATGAATTTCCTGTATAAATTGATGTTCCTCCAGTTGGGGTTGTGTACCAATTTACTGTGCCATCAGTTGCAGTTGCTTGTAGTATCAGACTTCCAGAACCACAGATAGCACTTGGAGTTGAACTTGTTATTTTTGGAATAGTGATTTTAGTACTCGCCGAAATTTGAAGTGTTGGCTCGCCAGGCATTCCTCCATATTCTACAATATAACCTTGAGGGAAGTAATTACCATTGGCTACATTTATAGCATTGCCTTGTACTGGCAAATCATTCCAGGTTCCTAGGTTTCCAACTGCTGGAGAAGTTATATGAGCATAATCTTCGTTATTTCCAGAGTCATTAGGTTCATTAGGAGCGTTCCAATTGGCATAATTAAAAGGAGGAGTTGTTGTGCCATTGCCTTTTCCAGTCCAAAAAGTAATTCCAGTTCCTCCATTGGCAAGCCCTTCTGGTCCAGTTACCCATTTCCAAGTACCTTCAATTTGTGCGTCACTACCGCCAATCCATCCCGTTCCTGGCGCTTGTGCTCCAGCCAATTGTGCTTCGTCAGCAGCTGTTAATGTAGCTAAATAACCCTGCAAGCCATAATAAGTTCTTGCGGCGGCTGCATCTTTTGCAGCTGTCCAAATAATACCTGGACTTGCCACATATTCATAGAAATGTCCGTTTGAGGGTAAATAATTAGCAGAACCGAAACCCAAATTAATAGAAAAATCACGAGTTCCAGATGGTGATGCGGACGAATTAGTAAAGGTTACATCTTTTATTGCGGCTTCAAAATCTGAATAACTAACCGGAATTCCTGTTGGGCTAAAGAGTTTTAATTTCCCTTCTGAAGAACTCCAAGTTGTAGTAATAGTAGGGTGCAGAAGAGGATTGGCCAATGCTAATAAATCCTGCCCTACAACATATCCTGATGAAATTTGAACATAAATAGTGTCAGTACCTGTGTCGGATGGATCGTGAGTTATGGTTACTCCAGTTGCTATTTTGATACTTGTGCTCGGACAATAAGTTTGATTTCCTGTTGCCGTGATTACTGGAGGAGTAATTGCTGCTGTTTTGCTACAGTTTTCAGAATAACTGGCTGCGGCGTCTTTTTTGGAAGACCAATTGGTATCTGAATACGCTTTGTTGTCGACTTGTATACAGGTTAGGTTGGGGTTGCTTTTAAAATTAACAACTAGGAGTTTTGTATTACTGCCGTTTTTTAAATTAAGGAAGGTTAGAGAATTTTTACTACAATCAAAATAAGTCAAAGCATTATGGTTCGTAAGGTCTAAACTACTTATCTTACTAGTGTCACACTTTAAATATGTCAAAGCTGTATTTTTAGTCAAGTCCAGAACACTAATTTGATTAGAACTGCAGTCTAAAGCAGTTAAAAATGTATTTTTAGTAACATCCAAAGTACTTATTTGAGTCGAAGAACAATATAAATCAGTCAAAGCTATGTTTTTAGAAACATCTAAACTGTTTATTTTAATATTAAAACAGCTTAAAAAAGTTAAAGCCGTATTTTTGGTGACATCCAAACTTGTTATTTGATTATTACTACAATCTAAAAGAGTTAAAGCAGTATTTTTAGTAACATCCAAACTACTTATTTGATTAGTAAAACAGTTTAAATGAGTTAAAGCCGTATTTTTAGTAATATCTATACTAATTATATAATTATAGCTACAGCTTAAATGATTCAAATTTGTATTTTTGGTAACATCCAGACTGGTTAATTGATTTTGATCACAACTTAATCTGATCAAAGCTGTGTTTTTAGTAACGTCTAAACTAGTTAATTGATTATCAATGCAAAGTAAATATTCTAATGATGTAAAATCCTGTATTCCTGATAAATTAGTAATAGCTTTCTTTGAAACATCTAAATTAGTAATTCCACTCACGTTAGCTGTAAGTACTTTTCCATCTACAGCTCCACTATCAATTCCTAAGCCAATCAACGCTTTCTCAAAATTCGCATCTGGAATTGTAGTATATTGGGCATAGCCAAAAAAATTAGAGAGTAGTAAAACGAGAAGGAGTGATTTTTTCATAAAATAATCAAGAAAAAAATAAGAAAAATGCAATTTTTAACAAATCTACAAATTCCATTTCATTTTTTTGAATAAATCCCAAACGACTATTCCAGCACTTACCGAAATGTTCAAAGAATGTTTGGTGCCTAATTGCGGAATTTCGATACAGCCATCACAGAGTTCAACGGCCTCTTGTGCTACTCCAAAGACTTCGTTTCCAAAAACTAAGGCGTATTTTTTATCTTTTTCAATTTCAAAATCTTGAAGAAAAACGGCGCTTTCTACTTGCTCAATGGCAAGTACACTAACTTTTTCGTTTTTTAAATTTTGAATCACTTCCAAAACGTCTTTGTGATGTTCCCAAGCCACAGTTTCTGTAGCGCCAAGAGCCGTTTTGTGAATTTCTTTGTTAGGCGGCGTAGCCGTGATGCCACACAAATATATTTTTTCAATCAAAAAAGCATCGGCTGTTCTAAAAACCGACCCAATGTTGTGTAAACTTCGAATGTCATCCAAAACAATGATAATTGGTGTTTTTTCGGATTGTTTAAAATCTTCAATAGATTTTCGATCGAGTTCACTGTTTTCTAGCTTTCGCATAAGTCTTGAGAGGTGTTTAAATAAAAAAAGCTCCCAAAAATAAGGAAGCTTTTTTATATAATTGATTTAAAATTTAGCTTTTTGGAGCATCGTCACCCAAAACAGTTCCTTTTATAGTAAGTGTTTTCGAAGGAGTCCCTTCTGCGTTTGAGGTAATTGTTACTGTTTTTGTAAAAGGTTGTCCAGCTCTCGAAGTATCATATTTTACTCCAATAATACCCTTTGCTCCTGGAGCAATTGGCTCTTTTGGAAAAGTTGGAACAGTACATCCACAAGAACCAATAGCATTTGTTATAATTAAAGGTTTGTTACCGTTGTTGGTAAATACAAATTCGCGTTTTCCGTCTGAATTTGCAG
>Ga0116187_1005108_pt1 | contig 11111 bp, 8 predicted proteins | sample AD_JPNNA6_MetaG_FD_89755 | JGI IMG/M metagenome (GOLD analysis project Ga0116187, IMG submission 89755) | Active sludge microbial communities of municipal wastewater-treating anaerobic digesters from Japan - AD_JPNNA6_MetaG | ecosystem: Engineered > Bioreactor > Anaerobic > Digestate | place... | reverse complement strand
TCCTTCCACAAATCGTGAACAGTCTGTGGATAACCTCCGCGATTCTCCTGCAAAGGATGGTTTCGTGCGGCTCCGTGGAGGGTTCCGCCCCGCCCTGCTATACTCGGCGCCCCTATGGAGTCGTTCCTCGACAGGCTGCTCGCCGACCAACGGGCCGCCGCCCCACGGTCGTCCGCGCCGCCGGCCACGACCGCGGAAGATGCAGACGCCGGCCTCCCCCCCGACGACGCCGTCGCCGTCCCATTGGGCCTCGAGGCGCCGCGCATCGCCATCTACGACACCCTCACGAGCCCGCCCCGTGTGATCGCGGTCGAGGAGGAGGACCTCCCGGCCCTGATCGCCTCATTGGCGGAGAAGACCTACCGGCACTGCCGCGAGCAGGGCGGCCAGGTCCCCTACTCGGTGATCCAGGAACTCATCGAGAACCTGCTGCACGCCTGCTTCCGCGACGTCGTCATCACCATCCTCGACAACGGGCAGACCGTCCGCATCTCCGACCATGGCCCGGGGGTCGACGACAAGGATCGCGTCTTCCTGCCCGGCTTCACCACCGCCACGGCGCGGCAGCGGGAGATCATCCGCGGCGTCGGCTCAGGGCTGCCCCTCGCGCGCGAATCCCTCCAGTTCCTGCGCGGCATCCTGACCGTGGAGGACAACCTTGGCAGCGGCACCGTGTTCACCATCAAGATGCCCTCCTCCCCCGAAGCACAGCCGGCCCAGGAACCCGCCCCCGACGTCAGATTGACGACGCGCCAGATCAAGGTGCTGGTCCTGCTCATGGAACTCGGCTCCGCGGGTCCCACCGCCATCGCCAGGGAGCTCGGCTTCTCCGCGGCGACGGTCTACCGCGAGCTCGTTGTACTGCAGGACATGGGGTTGATACACTCGTCAGGCGACGGCAAACGGGCGTTGCGCGAAGAGGGCCTCCGCCTCCTCGACAGCATCCTCTGACCGACGATCACAAGTCACCCCGGCGGGCCGCCGCATCCCCGGGGACGAGCCGGCGGGGCAGCGACGGACGACGAACTCACACGTATCTGGCACGAGGCGAAGAAACACCTCCGTGGTCGCCTCAACGAGTCCGCCTTCCAGTTCTGGTTCGACAGGACCGTCCCACTGGGTCTGGACGGCGGCGCCTTCGTGATCGGTGTGCCCAACGACTTCGCCCGCGAGTGGATCGAGAAGCGGCTCGCCGGCCAGGTCGCCGCCGCGCTGGCGGACGTCCTGGGCGACTCGGTCGAGGTCAAGGTGGTCGTCGACGAGCGCGCTGCGGTGGTGACGGAGCCGGCCCCCGACCCGCCCTCCACGCCGGTCCCGGAGCAGGTGTCGCCGCCCTCACCGCGGCGCACGGGCCCCAAGCGCAGACGAGCGCCGCTCATCGACGGGCTGAACCCGCGCTACGTGTTCGAACGTTTCGTGGTCGGCCCCAACAACGAGTACGCGACCGCAGTGGCGCGAAGCGTCGCGGAATCCCCGGCCGGCGCGTACAACCCCGTGTTCATCTACGCGGGCACCGGGCTCGGCAAGACACACCTCATCCAGGCCATCGCCCACGCGGCGCTCGAGCAGCACCCTGAACTGCACGTCCGCTACGTCACCTGCGAGCGGTTCACCGACGACTTCATCAACGCGGTCACCGACAAGGGGCGTATCGAGGGGTTCAAGCAGACCTACCGTGACAACGACGTCCTCATCGTCGACGACGTGCAGTTCCTGGCCGACAAGCAGCAGACCCAGGTCGAGTTCTTCCACACGTTCAACGCCCTTTACGAGGCCGGCAAGCAGATCGTCATCACGAGCGACCGGCCGCCCCGCGAGCTGGAAGAGCTCGAGGACCGGCTGCGCTCGCGCTTCGGTCAAGGAGTGGTGGTCGACATCAGCCGGCCGGACCTCGAGACCCGCATCGCCATCCTCCGCAAGCAGGTCAAATGGGAGGGCTATGAGATCGCCGAGCCCGAGGCCCTGGAGTGGATCGCCCAGAAGGTCACCAGCAACATCCGTGAGCTGTACGGCGCGCTCACGCGGGCCGTGAGCTTCGCCTCCATCCGCGGCAGCGACGTGACCCTGGCGATCACGAAAGAGGCGCTCAAGGACATCGTCCCCAAGGCGTATCAGCACCCGGTCACGATCGAGATGGTACAGAACGAGGTGGCCCGGCAGTTCGGCCTCCACGTCAACGACCTGCGCGGCAACCGTCGCACCCAGGACGTCGCCTACGCGCGGCACATCGCGATGTACCTGGCCCGCGAGCTCACCGAGGCCTCGCTCCCGCAGATCGGCGCCAAGTTCGGCGGACGTCACCACACCACCGTCATCCACGCGGTCGACAAGGTCGAGCGCCAACTCAAGGACGGTCACGACCCGCAGGTGCACGATCTCGTCGGGCTCATCAGCGCGCGTCTGCGGTCCACCCACTGACCCCGGAGACGTCCCGCCCCCGACAGTCACGGCCTGCACCCACGTCCGCGTCGGACGATCAGGCCGATCCCCGCCGTGTGCGAGCCCCTCCACAACCCTGTTGACGACGGCTTCGTCACCTGTGGACGTTCCCCAAACGGCGGCCGAAATCCGCTATGCTTCCCTCTACACCGAGGCGGACGGAGGGAGCACTGTCCCGTTCTGCACACACCATCCACAGCATCGTGCAGGATCAGTCGCCCCGTGGGGTGCAGGGACAACCCCGTCTCTCCACATCGTCAACAGGGGCTGTCATGACGATGGGAGTACCTACTTCTCTTTACTTTCATAAGGAGCCGGGATGAAGTTCACGTGTGATCGGTCTGCGCTGGTCGACAAGCTCGGCATCCTCGCGCGCGGCGTCTCCACACGCAGCACGCTCCCGGTGTTGTCCGGCATCCTCCTGCAGGCCGGCGACGGCCGCCTGGATCTCTCCTCGACCGACATGGAGCTGTCCATGAAGGCCGACCTCGCCACGCCGGTGGAGCGCGAGGGCGAGGTCGTCGTCCCGGCGCGTCTCTTCAGCGACGTCGTCCGCAACCTCCCGGACGAGGAGCTCGTCGTCGAGGCCGGCGAGGCCGCCGTCAAGGTGAGCGTCGCGCGCGCCGCCTTCTCGCTCAACGCGTGGGCGGCGGCCGACTTCCCGCAGACGTCCACCTTCGACATGACCGGCGCCTTCACGGTCGGCCGTGGGCCGTTCGTCGAGACGCTGAACAAGGTGGGTCGCGCGGCCTCCCGCGACGAGACCCGGCCCATCCTCACAGGCGTCCTCATGACCATCGTGGGCGACACGCTCAAGATGGTCGCCACCGACAGCTATCGGCTCGCCGTCAAGGAGACCGCGCTCGACCATGCACTCGAGTCCGACGTCCAGGCGATCGTGCCGGTCAAGGCCCTCGGCGAGGTCGCCCGTCTCGCCGGTGCCCTCGGGCCCGGCGACATCGAGGTGGCGGTCGGGGAGAACCAGGCCGTCTTCAGGCTCAAGGACCCGGCGGGCGACGTCCTGATCGCCTCGCGCCTCATCGAGGGCCAGTTCCCGAACTACCGACAACTGGTGCCCGAGACGTTCGACCACGAGGTGAGCATCGACCGTGGCCGGCTCATGGCGACGGCACGCCGCGTCAGTCTCCTGGCGCAGAAGAACGCCCCGCTGCGCATGTCCTTCGCCCCGGGCCGGCTCACGCTCAAGGCGCTCACACAGGACGTGGGCCATGCCGAGGAGACGCTGGACGTGGAGTTCTCCGGCGAGCCCTTCGAGATCGGCTTCAACCCGGGGTATCTCATCGAGGGCATCGACGCCATCGACGGCGAGACGGCGGTGCTCCGCTTCACCAGCCCGCTGCGGCCGGGGCTGGTCAGCGCACCCGGAGAGGACTTCACCTACCTCATCATGCCGATCCGTCTCAGCAGCTGATCGGCCGCCCCGGACGCCGGACCGCGCGACATGCACGACGTGGTCGTGACCGGACCGCTCCCCCTGGGAGCGTTCCTCAAGCTCACCGGGGTCGCGGCGACCGGAGGTCAGGCCAAGGTCATCGTGCAATCGGGCGCCGTCAGCGTCAACGGTGCGACAGAGACGCGCCGCGGCCGCACACTCAGCATCGGCGATGTGGTGCGTGTCGGGACCCGGGAGTACCGCGTATGGTCGTCGCCGGACTGAGACTCGTGAACTTCCGCTCCTGTTGCGATGCGAGTGTCCGCTTCGGACCGGGGCTCAACGTCGTGGTCGGCGACAACGCGACCGGCAAGACGAACCTGTTGGAGGCGGCGTGGTTCGCACTGCGCGGCGGCTCGCCGCGGACGCGCAGGGACGAGAAGCTCATCACCTGGGGCGAGCGTTATGCACGGGTGGAACTCGAGCTCGAGACGACCGACGGAGGGATGCAGCGCGTCGAGGTGGGCTTCGCCCCCCGCGAAGGCAAGCGGGTGCGCTGGGACGGCGTGGAGGTGGCGTCCATGGAGGATCTGCGCTCCCGCAGCCATGTGTTCATCTTCGTCCCCGAGAGCCTGCTGCTGGTCAAGGGAAGCCCGGCGCGTCGCCGCGCCCATCTCGACGCCTTCGGCGCCGCGCTCGATCCGCAGTACGCGGCCGCCGTCCGCGACCTCCAGCTCGTGGTGCGCCAGCGCAATGCGCAGCTCGCGGCCGTGAAGCAGGGCGCCGCTCCCGGCGCCCTGGACCCATGGGATGCGCAGTTCGCCCGGGTCGCGACCGAGCTGGGACGCCGCCGCCGCGACCTCGTCGCCGCGTTGTCCGAGGGTTTCTCCGAGACGGCCGCGGCGCTGGCGCCGGCGGGGGGACGGTATGCCCTGCAGCTCGTCGCCCAGTTGGACGGGGTGCGATACGACGAGGCCCTGCTGCTCGAGGAGTTGCGCGTCCGCCGGCCGAGCGAGGTCAGGCGCGGCCTGTCGCTCTTCGGCCCGCAGCGCGACGATCTCAAGTTCCTGGAGGTCGGCCCGGACGGCGAGCGGGCGGGAGGGGAGACCGGCGGCGCGAGACGCGGCGGCGCAACGGAGACGGCCTGCGGCCCGGCCGCCCTGCCGTCCGGCGGGCGGGATCTGCGCCTGTTCGGCTCTCAGGGGGAGCAGCGCGCCGCCGTCCTGGCCCTGCTCCTCGCGGAGCAGCGGCTGGCGGCGGCGCGGACCGGACGCCAGGGTCCGCTCTTCCTCGACGACGTCATGAGCGAGCTGGACGACCCACGACGACGGCGCCTCGTGCGGATGCTGGCGACCGCCGGCCAGGCCGTGGTGACGACCACCGACCGGCACTATTTCACCGAGGAGGAGCTGACTCGCGCGACCGTCGTCGAACTCCCGCTCGCCGGCTCGCTGACGCCCGGCGAGATCGCCTCCCCCGCCGACGACGGGACGTCGCCGGCCCCACCCGGCTTGGACGCGCTGTGAATAATGAGGCAGGCCGTGAGGACGCGTCGGGGCTCCGGGCGGGACGAGGCTCGCGGCCGCGCGACGGACACGGCGGCGCCGCGTTGCCGCGCCGGGTGGGCGACGTCCTCACCCCGGCGCTCGACCGGCTGGCCCACGGGGACGAGGCGCGTGCGTACGCAGCGTGGGCGCGTGCCGTCGGTGGCCCCGTGGCCGCCGGCACGAAGCCACGCGCCTTCCGCCGCGGGCTGCTCACCGTGGAATGCGCCTCCTCGGTCTGGGCGAATGAACTGACGTACCTGGGGCCGCAGATCCTCAGGAGGATGGAAGAAGTGGCCCCCGGGCACCCGGTCGAGCGCCTGCGCTTCATCATCGGCAGTCCGGCGGCTCCGGGGGACAGGGCTCGGGCACACCCGTCGGTCATGGGCGACGACGCAGAGCGTCCGCGCACGTCGGCCTCCTCTTCGCCGCCGGCGCGTGAGCAGCCCGGAGCGCCCGGCGGCTCCGCCGACCAGATCGCGTCCGCCGGAGGCGCCGCAGCGGATGTGTCGGGTCCACCGGGGCAGGACTCCGGGCGGCCGGCGGCGAAGAAGGAGAATCGGTCCCGACCGTCCCGGCCGGACGATCGGGAGGCGGCCCAGACCGGCGTGGAGGGAGTGCGCGACGAACGGCTGCGGGCGGCGATCGAGGCCGCCCTGCGGCGGTCCTCTGAGGGGCCTCCGGAGGGTCCCGTCGGCGACCTCCGTCCAGAGTGACGAAAAGCGCCGTTTTGCGGCGCTTTTAGCGCTCGTTTCGGGTCGCCTCCGGACCCTCGTTCTGGTATACTCACGCAGGCAGGCGCAGCCTGCCCCCCACGACGTCGCCCAACCCCTCGGCCACTGTGAGGTCGTGTGAAGAAGTCCGATTACGACGCGCAGGACATCCAGGTCCTCGAGGGCCTCGAACCGGTCCGTGAACGCCCCGGCATGTACATCGGCTCCACCGGGCCGCGAGGCCTGCACCACCTCGTGTACGAGGTCGTGGACAACTCGGTGGACGAGGCTCTGGCCGGACACTGCTCCGGCATCGTCGTCACCATCAACCCGGACAACTCCATCACGGTGAGCGACGACGGTCGCGGCATCCCCGTGGGGATGATGGAGAAGTACGACAAGCCCGCCGCGACCATCGTACTGACCATGTTGCACGCCGGCGGCAAGTTCGGCGGCGCCGGCTACAAGGTGTCCGGCGGTCTGCACGGCGTCGGCGTGTCGGTCGTCAACGCGCTCAGCGAGTGGCTCGAGCTCGACATCTACCGGGACGGCTACCACTGGTACCAGCGTTTCGAGCGCGGCACCCCGGTCACCGACCTGGTCAAGAAGGAGAAGCTCGGCAAGCGCGCCCCCACGGGCAACACGGTCTCGTTCCTCGCGGACGCGGACATCTTCGACGAGGTCGAGTACGACTACCGCGTGCTCGCCCAGCGGCTGCGGGAGACGGCTTTCCTCACCAGGGGGCTCAGCATCTCGCTGAACGACGAACGCGCCGACGGCGAGAGTGTCACCTTCAAATACGACGGCGGCATCCGGGACTTCGTGAGGTACATCAACCGCGACAAGGACGCCATCCACCGCAGCATCATCTACTTCGAGAACGAGACCCCCGACGGCGCGGCCGAGATCGCCATGCAGTGGAACTCGTCGTACAACGAGTCGGTGTTCACGTTCGCCAACAACATCAACACGACCGAGGGCGGCACGCACCTCTCCGGTTTCCGCTCCGCGCTCACCCGCACCGTCAACGATTACGCGCGGCAGAAGAACCTGCTCAAGGAGAAGGACGAGAACCTCACCGGCGAGGACATGCGTGAGGGACTCACGGCGCTCGTCTCCGTCAAGCTCAAGAACCCGCAGTTCGAGGGCCAGACGAAGACCAAGCTCGGCAACACCGAGATCAGCTCGCTGGTCGCGACCACGGTCAACGCCAAGCTGTCCGAGTTCCTCGAGGAGAACCCAAGCGAGGCGCGGCAGATCGTCGAGAAGGCGATCAACGCGGCGCGGGCGCGGAGCGCGGCCCGCAAGGCGCGCGACCTCACGCGCCGCAAGGGCCTGCTCGAGGGCAGCACGCTGCCGGGCAAACTGGCCGACTGCTCCATCAGGGACGCCGCGCTGAGCGAGCTGTACCTGGTCGAGGGCGATTCGGCCGGCGGCTCCGCCAAACAGGCGCGCGACCGGTCGTTCCAGGCCATCCTGCCGCTGCGCGGCAAGATCATCAACGTCGAGAAGGCGCGCATCGACAAGATCCTCCAGAACCAGGAGATCCTCACGATGATCAGCGCCATCGGGGCCGGCATCGGCGAGGAGTTCGCCGTCGAGCAGGCGCGCTACCACAAGATCATCATCATGACCGACGCCGACGTGGACGGCTCGCACATCAGGACGCTCATCCTCACCTTCCTCTTCCGACACATGAAACCGCTGGTCGAGGCCGGCTACGTCTATATCGCCCAGCCGCCGCTCTACCGCCTCAAGCAGGGCAACCAGGAGCAGTACATCCACAAGGAGGCGCAGCTCGAGGAGATCCTGCTGCGCGGCCGGCTCGAGCAGATCCGCGTCGACAACACCGACACGGGCTTCACGTTCAGCGAGGCCAAGTACCAGCGCTTCCTCAAGCTCTTCGGCGAGTACGACGGCTGGGTCAAGAAGCTCAAGAGCCAGTGGGGGGGCGACCTCATCGACTGGCTCAAGAACGGGCCGATCGTCGAGGCCGACATCGCCGGCTTCCCGGAGCTGCTGGCGGCGCTGCGCGAGGACATCGACAAGCGCTACGTCATCGACGTCCTCGACGTCGACGACGAGGAGCGGGCGGCCGACGTGCGCCTGGTCGAGCGGCGCACGGGGCTGGCCGCGAACCTGAGGATCCCGTTCGCGGCCCTCTCCGGGCGCGAGTTCCAGGCGCTGAAGAAGGTCCACGCCCGCGTCCGGGAGCTGGTCGGATGCCCGCCGTTCACGCTCCGCCTCGGCAACCGCAAGGCCGAGGCCACGAGTTATGAGGAGCTGCGCGTGCAGATCGTCGAGCTCACCAAGGAGGGCATCCAGCTGCAGCGCTTCAAGGGCCTCGGCGAGATGAACCCGGAGCAGCTCTGGGACACCACCATGAACCCCATGACGCGCACGCTGATGCTCGTCTCCATGGAGGACGCGCAGGCCGCCGACGAGGTCTTCACGATGCTGATGGGCGACAAGGTCGAGCCGCGGCGCGAGTTCATCGAGAAGAACGCGAAGGAGGTGCGGTTCCTCGATGTCTGACTCGTTGCAGACGCTGGAGGGCAAGATCGAGCCCGTCGAGCTCGAAGACGAGATGCGCTCGTCGTTCATCGACTATGCGATGAGCGTCCTCACCGACCGCGCCCTCCCCGACGTCCGCGACGGTCTCAAGCCCAGCCAGCGCCGCATCCTCGTGGCGATGAACGACCTCGGCCTCGCCCCCAACAAGCAGCACCGCAAGTGCGCCAAGATCGCCGGCGACACGAGCGGCAACTACCACCCCCACGGCGAGGCCGTCATCTACCCCACCCTGGTGCGCATGGCGCAGGACTTCAACATGCGCTACCCGCTGGTCGACGGCCAGGGCAACTTCGGCTCGGTGGAGGGCGACTCGCCCGCGGCCATGCGCTACACGGAGGCCCGCTTCAGCAAGATCGCCGTGGAGATGCTGCGCGACATCGACGCCAACACGGTCGAGTGGATGCCCAACTACGACGAGACGCGACGCGAGCCCGTGGTGTTGCCGAGCCGCATGCCGAACCTCATGGTCAACGGCGCGGCCGGCATCGCGGTCGGCATGGCGACCAACATCCCGCCGCACAACCTCGGCGAGGTGGTCGACGCCGTGGAGCATCTCATTGACCACCCTGGGGCCGACGCCGACGCCCTCATGCGGTTCATCAAGGGGCCGGACTTCCCCACCGGCGGGGTCATCCTCGGCACCGCCGGGTTCAAGGAGGCGTACCGCACCGGGCGCGGACGCATCCGCGTACGCGCCAAGGCGCACACCGAGCAGCTCAAGGGGGGCAAGAGCGCCATCGTGGTCACCGAGCTGCCCTACCAGGTCAACCGCGCCGCCCTCATCGAGAGCATCGTCGACCTGGTCAAGGCGAAGAAGATCACCGAGATCAGCGATCTGCGTAACGAGTCAGACCGCGCCGGCATGCGTCTGGTCATCGAGCTCAAGCGGGACGCCGTCCCCGTGGTGGTGCTCAACAAGCTCTACAAGCACACTCAGATGCAGACCACCTTCGGGGTCATCAACATCGCCCTCGTGGGCGGGGTGCCGCGCACGCTCACCCTGCCGGAGATGCTCCAGGCGTACATCGCCTTCCAGAAGGAGATCGTCGTCCGGCGGACCAAGTTCGAGCTGGACAAGGCCGAGACCAGGGCGCACATCCTCGAGGGCCTCCTGGTCGCCCTCGACAACCTGGACCAGGTCATCAGCATCATCCGCCGGGCGGCCGACGCCGACACGGCGCGCGAGGCGCTCATGGACACCTTCGAGCTCACGCGCCCGCAGGCGCAGGCCATCCTCGACCTGCGCCTCCATCGCCTCACCGGGCTCGAGCGCGACAAGGTGAAGGAGGAGCACGCCGGCCTGCTGGCGCGGATCAAGGAGCTGCGCGAGCTGCTCGGCGACGAATCCGCCATCTACGGCGTCATCAAGAGCGAGCTGCTCGAGGTCAAGCGCCTGTACAACGACGACCGCCGCACCGAGGTCGTGCCCGACGAAGGCGAGATCGATCTCGAGGACCTCATCGCCGAGGAGCAGATGGCGATCACCATCACCAAGACCGGCTACGTCAAACGCATCCCGGTGGCCACCTACCGGCAGCAGAAGCGCGGCGGTATCGGCGTGGCCGGCATGGAACTCAAGGAAGAGGACGAGGTCGACCACCTCTTCATCACGAGCACGCACAACTACCTGCTGTTCTTCACCAGCGTCGGCAAGGTGTACCGTCTCAAGGTGCACGAGCTTCCGCTCGCCGGCCGCAACGCCAAGGGGAAGCACATCGTCAACCTTCTGCCGCTGCGGCAGGAGGAGAAGATCTGCGCGGTCATCAACACGCGCAACTTCGACGTCACCGAGGGCAGGTACCTCGTCTTCGGCACGAAGCTCGGCGTGGTCAAGAAGACCCTGTTCGCCAGCTACAACACGCCGCGCAAGAGCGACGGCATCATCGCCATCGACATCCGTGAGGGAGACGAGCTGCTCGCGGTGCGCCACACTTCCGGCGACGACGACGTCATGATGGTCAGTCGCCTGGGCCAGGCCATCCGCTTCCACGAGAGCGACGTCCGGCCCATGGGCCGGAGCGCCTCCGGCGTGCGCGGCATGAAGCTGCGCAGGGGCGACGAGGTGATCAGCATGGACATCGCCCGCGACGACAGCGACCTGTTCGTCGTCACCGAGAACGGGTTCGGCAAGCGCACGCCCATCAGCGAGTATCGCATCACCGGCCGCGGCGGCATCGGCGTGCGCACCATCGCGCTCACCGACCGCAAGGGCTACCTCGTCGGCGTCAAGGTCGTGCGCGACAACCACGAGATCATGCTGCAGAGCCGCGACGGCGTGGTGATCCGCGTGCGCGCGGACGGCATCAGCCGGCACGGTCGCGCCACGCAGGGCGTCAGGGTGATGAACATGCGCGAGGGCGACGTCGTCAGCGCCATCGCCCGCATGGTCGTCAGCGAGAGCGGCGCCACCGACGAGGAGATCGACGCCGATTAGCCTCGCGCGGGGCC
>Ga0116187_1005085_pt1 | contig 11145 bp, 8 predicted proteins | sample AD_JPNNA6_MetaG_FD_89755 | JGI IMG/M metagenome (GOLD analysis project Ga0116187, IMG submission 89755) | Active sludge microbial communities of municipal wastewater-treating anaerobic digesters from Japan - AD_JPNNA6_MetaG | ecosystem: Engineered > Bioreactor > Anaerobic > Digestate | place... | reverse complement strand
TTCGCGGATGGCTTTTACCATGCGGTTTAAGAAAGAACTATCCAGGGGGATTGCTTCATCGATCTTCACAAAAACCGGCATGGAAGTAACGCTTTGATAAAGACGTTCCAAAACGCCATCCGCCGCTTTCTGAAAAGGAGTTCCCAGCTGACTGACAATATTTTTCAGCGCCACCATCAAGGCCAGCTCGGTATCGTCGAAAACCTCCAGATTTTTTATCAGATCTTTGTTTAGCTGATAACTGCCCTTTTGCATCTCGTGCAGGGGGAATCCGGCTTCTTTTAAGAGCGATAAATCCCGCTGAATTGTCCGCGGTGTAGTGCGGAATTCCTTTGCCAGCCAGCTTGATGATATTCTTTCTTTTTCCATAAAAAGACGCAGAATCTGCGCCAAGCGGACAAGTTTTGTCTGCACATTTTTTTCGCGGGGCATATTTATTACCTCCGTAAATATCTTAATTATTTGAGGTTAATTTAGCAGCGGTTCGCCGCGCCAATAATGCGACACATGTTTGTCGCCTGAATATTGAATTATCCGCAAACCGGGATTAAAGTCAACACAAAACAAAGAATTAAAAACGGCCATCTCGTTTTATGGGACTTCTTTTTTTTCGCGCCGGTGATAAATATTTTAAGGAGTAATCGGCAAATGAAGAACGCAAAGCCACAGGCAAAACACCTGAACAGAATTAAAGAGATTGACAGCGCGTCTCTCGCGTCTTTCCTGAAAGCGTATTGCTATTGTCTCATGGCTTTATCGGTGCCTGCTATGTTGATTGGCGATTGGATGGGATTGCTGATTGCTGTTTTGTTAAGTATTCCTTTAGCCGTTTTAGTTTGCCTTATTGCTGGGAAAATTGGTGATTTCGCGGGCAGATTATTCGGCGCAGGCAGAAGGCCGGAATGGACAATCAAGGAGCGCTTTCAGGGGGAAATAGAGCAGGCGATGTTTTTCAAAAGGCAGCAGCAGTATTACCGGGCGCTGAAAAAAGTGGATGAGATATTAAAGCAGGCTCCCGAATTTGCGGAAGCGCTTTTTCTTAAGGCACAGATTTTATGGGAAGGTTACAATACAGCCAACGGAGCCAAACGATACCTGGATATGGCCGGCAACTGTGTTTCGCCTCAGGAGCATCTTCATCGCTGGATACGCGGCTACCGGGAAAGAATTGATTTAGAGTCAAACGCAGGGACGCTCTCAAAATGACAGAGTATATAAAAGAAATTCTTATAGTTGATGATGAAGAAAACTTTTTGGAAGTCACGGCTGATTGTCTGGGTGTTTTAAAAAATTATTTCAACATTAGAACCGCGATAAACGGTAAAGAAGCTGTTGAAATCTTAAAATCTTCTCATATTGACTTTGTTATTACTGACTTAGGCATGCCGGAGATGGACGGCTTTGAACTTGTCGCCTACATGAACAGGAACTATCCCTGGATTCCCGTTATCTTTATGACTTGTTATGAAACACCTAAGATTGAAGAAATTATGAGAAATATGGGTGTCTTCGGTTATATGGAAAAGCCTTTAGATCATCCTCTGTGCAGATTAGGTATAGGAAGGAATTACAGGCCCGCGGCCCTGGCAGCTTTTGTTGAAGAATTAGTAAGATCAATTACGGATTGTTTAAACATTAAAACTTTCGACACAGATCTGAAAAAAGTAAAAGAAAATATTTTAAGGGACACGGTTATAAGAGGCCATAAACCACCTGCCGTTATTGACATTAAGACATTGCTTTCACTTAAAAATATGGAAATATCGGCCAGGCAAGGCAACGCTGAAGCGCAATTTGATATTGGCTGGTATTATTTTGCGGGGGAAATAGTTGCAAAAAATCTGCGTGAAGCGGCAAAATGGTTTTTGCAGGCTGTTTTGCAGGGTGAGATCAGAGCAAAATTATTCTTTGGTCATATGTTATTTTGGGGTGATGGTGTAGAGCAAAATAAGCAAGAGGGGTTAAGATTGATTACAAAAGCCGCAACGGAACAATATTCCGAAGCCCAGTTTTATCTTGCATGGATGTATAAAGCCGGTGACGGCCTGGAAATGAATAAAAGAGAGGCTTTAAAATGGTTTAAAAGAGCCGCGGCGCTTGGCCACAAAAGCGCCGATTCAAATATCAAATCTCTGCAAGACTAAAAAATCAATTTTAAAAAGGAGAAACCGCCCTTATTTAACTTTGGACATATAACCTGAAATGATTTTTGCCCTCTTGTCATTGCGAGAAACGTAAGTAACGAAGCGCAAGCCCAGCGAATGCAGGGCAATCTAATGCCATTAGCTTCTGACTTTTTACTTTTCACTTTGGCCTTAGGCCTTGGGCCTTTAAGCCTTTTCTCGTTGACACATCAAAAACCGGGGGGTATAATCTTTTCCCGTAATTAAAAGCTCCAAATATAGAAAATCATTACTGGATATCTCCGATGAATACAATTTACAGCCTGATTAGAAGCAAAACTGAAACTTGGGTAAAACTGGAAAAAGAAAACAACCAATCTATTATTAACAATACATTAAAGCATATTGAAAATTTTGGGAAACTTCGTCCGCCGCAAAAAGAAGCAATAGAAACTTATCTGTGGATTAAATTTGTTGGTGAAAATAAACGGCTTGCCGATATGGTTCGTGAGGGTCTTCTTTATGACGATACGATGGCACAGGAATATGATAATTATCACACATTCAAAGAAAATTATCTGACGCAATTTCTTAACCAGTTTTTCCTGGATAACGATTTAAAGAATTTACATAAGAAACTGGTAAACGATCCGAATGGCACTTCAATTAACTGGAATATTTTGCTTGATGAATTACTCCATAATTTTGATTATTCAAATTATTTGTTCAGTTTGCCGATGGGCGCAGGCAAAACCTTTTTAATGGCATGTTTTATTTATCTGGATTTGTATTTTTCCACCCTCTTTAAAAACGATAATAGATTCGCTTATAATTTTGTTGTTTTTGCTCCGCAAGCAGCAAAAACAGCTATATTGCCGTCTTTGCGCACAATTAAAGACTTCAATCCAGAATGGATTTTACCAAAAGCTGATGCGGATAAATTAAAAAAATTAATTACTATAGAAATTCTGGATAGCTTAAGTTCAAAGCGTAAAGATAAGTTGCATGGTAACAACCCGAATCTTGAAAAGGTTAATCGTATAAAACAAACAAATGATTTTGGAATGGTTTTTATCACTAATGCTGAAAAAGTTGTTTTGGAAAGGTATGATGATCAAGATAAAATTTTAGTTGAAGATTTAAGAAGAGGAAGCAAAAATTTATTTGATGAACGCACAATAGAAGAAATAAAAAAAACCAATGAATTACGCGAAGCTCTTTCTCAAATACCAAATTTGATGGTCATTCTTGATGAGGTTCATCATGCTTACGGTTCTACGGGAAATGGAGAAAAGAAGCTAAGGCAAGCTGTAAGTGTTTTAAACCAGCATGGGAATATTAATTCGGTAATTGGTTTATCCGGCACACCTTATGTCAAAAGCTCGGTAGAAATTGACGGAAAGAATATTAAGTTAAATCAAATTCAGGACATTGTTTATAACTATCCGCTAAACATTGGAATTGGAAAGTTTTTAAAAATACCGGATATACGAAAAGTAAGTGTAAAAGAAAAAGCATTAATAGAAAAAGCATTGACTGATTTTTTCAATAATTTTGATATAAATTACAGAAACGGGACTAAAAGCAAGGTTGCCTTTTATTGTCCGTCAATAAAAAAACTTAATGATAACATTCTTCCTGTAATTCAAAAGTGGTATCAAAAAAATAGAAAAGGAAAAGAAGAAGAAATATTTAGATATTATTCCGCTGTCGATAAGGATAACAAAAAATATCAATTACCTAAAGAAAACCTTGCCATATTTAACAACCTTGACAAACCATATTCAAAAAAACGTGTTATCCTTCTTGTCGCAGTAGGGACAGAGGGTTGGGATTGCAGAAGTTTGACATCTGTTGTTTTGCCCAGACAAAAAACGACTAAAAACTTTGTTTTGCAGACTACCTGTCGTTGTTTGCGTGAGGTTGACGATGCATCAAAGGAAAAAGCTCTTATTTACCTTTCAAAAGATAATTATGAGACGTTAGATAAAGAATTAAAAGAAAACTACAGGCTATCAATAACTGATTTATCAGAGAAAAAAGAGCAAACGATAAAAATCCAGATTAGAAAACCTAAACTTGGCAAGCTTAAATACAAACAGATTGAAACAAAGTATAAAATTGTTAAAAAAACGTCGCCGGAAATTAAGAAAGAATTAGCGGACTTCAAATTTGATGACATCAAAAACAGATATTCGTATGACAAAACTATCATATCCGGCAGTATCGGCAGAAACGGTCTTACGGGAGAGATTGCAATAGGTGAGGTAAACGCAGGCCTTGATAGAGAATATTCATTCGAAGATTTTATCTACGATCTGTCATCTGCAACATATGGACTTTTAAGTGAAAGTGAATTGCATGCCAAGTATGAAAATGAAATTGCTGAAATTTTTAGTAGCTTATCTAAAGAAATAGAATGGATAGTTTTGAATCCTAACATTAATATTTTCGATATAACCAGCATAATCGCAGCTTCCTTTATGGACATAAGCGAATATTTGAAAGAAGTAATTGAGAAAGAAACTGAAATACAATTGCTAGAATGGGAATCGGGGAATGAGGAAATAGCATTGTATTCACCGGACGGGACTTTATATAAGTTTATGCCTAAAATATCCAAAAAACACGCAGGAATGTACCAAAGACACCCGGAAGATATGATTGAAGATTATTTTACCAGCACAAAAAATATTGATCCGCAGGATATTAGCTTTAATTATGTTCCATATAAAATGGACAGCGAGTTTGAGCAAAATGCTCTCGCTGAAATGTTGAAAATGGCGGAAATAAAAAAACTCGAAGTATATTTTAATGGATATAAAGATGAAAGGTTGCAATCATTTTGGATTCAAACGCCAAGGGGAAAATATACGCCCGATTTTCTGCTCTTAAAAAGAGAAGGCAATAAGAAATACAGTAACAGTCAATATATTAAGATAGATAAAGCGCTGATTGTAGAAACAAAAGGCGAGATTTATTATAATGATGAGTTCAGAGCTAAAGAAAAATTTATAAAAGAAGAATTTTTAAAGCATAATCCGCATTTTAATTATCATTGTTTTATTGATAGCGGCAAAAATGATTTTTCAAGACATCTTGATACTTTTAAAAAAATATTAAAGGAATTCTAATTATGAAAATGCCAAAGCAATATAATATTACACCGGCCAAGGCCAGGCGCTTCTTAATTTTCAGGGAAGAAGATTTCCCGATAAAGTTGATTTATTTGAAGCAGAAGTTATTGAGGAAGTGCGCAACACAAAAGCAAAGCAGCAATCCTTATTGGATAAAGAAACAGATTTAAACTCTGATTTCAGAAACCTGCTTATTCAAGGCGATTGCCTTTCCTCCTGTGCTTATTTGAAATCAAAAAATATAAAGATAGACCTTGTGTATATTGACCCACCTTTTGCGAGTGGGGCGAATTATGCCAAGAAAATTTATTTACGAAACAGCGGGGAATCGAAAATTAAAGCAGATGATAATACAATTGGTGAAGAAATAATGTATGGCGACATTTGGCAAAAGGAAGATTATCTAAACTGGCTATATGAGAGGCTGCTAGCAATAAAAGATATTATGAATGAAACCGCCAGTATTTACGTGCACCTGGATTGGCACATTGGTCATTACGCAAAAATTTTAATGGATGAGATATTCGGTGAAGAATATTTTCAAAATGAGATTATTTGGTACTATACGAACAAAATTCCTGATACAAGAAAACATCAGTTTCAAAGCTCATATGATTTTATTCTTTTCTATACAAATAGTGATGATTATCCCTTTGAACATCAAGAAGAAAAGAGGGATAAACCAATTAAAGTATCCAGAATGAAAAAGATTGATGGTAAAAAAGTATATGTCAAAGGTGATGATGGGAAAGGTATATATGATGTTAGGGATGTTAGGGTTGTAGATAACGTATGGACAATTCCTCTGCTTCATGCGCAACCTGAAATTGTTGATTATTTAACACAAAAACCAGAAGAATTATTGCAAAGAATTATTTCAGCATCTTCTGAAAACGGGATGGTTGTCGCCGACTTTTTCTCCGGCTCGGGGACAACCGCTAAAGTTGCCCATGATCTCAAGAGAAAATTTATTGCCTGCGATATCGGTATTAATGCTATTCAAACAGCAAGAGACCGGCTTGTAGAGGCGGGGGCAGATTTCGATATTCTTAAAATTCAAGATGGTTTACGTTTATTTCGTAATCCCGCGCAAACGACAGCAAAGATATTCAGCATTATAGACGGCTTTAAATCACGTGCAGATTTAAACCTCAGTGATTTTTGGGATGGCGGAATCGCGCAGGGAAAAAGTTTATACACGCCTGTAAAGTTTTCCGGTATTCATGATAAATTAACCAAAGAGCTTTTAGATGTTTATCTTGAAGAAATATATAAACTGGAAGATGCCACAAGCAAAGCTAGCGAAGTGATCATTATATATTCTTACAAGGATTTTGATATTGATCAAGAATATTTGAATAAACAGCTTAAAAAAGCGGCAAAAACAGAGTTAAAAGTTAAACTTGTTTCTCTAGATGATTTACTTGCTGAAAAAAGAGATGCACTGTTTACACCTGATAATGCCGATATAAAAATCACAAAACAAGGCGATAAGTATAAAATTGAAATTAAGAAATATTACAGCCCATATCTTAAAAACAAGATTGATGAATACAACGCGAAAAGAGTAAAGAAAGATTCTGGTAAAGCGGTAAAGATAAGTAGTAACGGACTTGAATTAATTGAAGCAGTTCAGTTTGATACCACTTTGGGCAAGGCATGGAAAAGCAGATTGGATTTAGAAGATAAAGCGGGTATCAAAGATAAAATTAAAGGCGTTTATACACTTGATACTGACAAATTTAGAATAAAAATAAGAAATATTGCAGGTGATGAAATAACTATTGATAGTGAAGAAATTTAGAAAATAAAAGAACGGTTCTATTTAGTTGCAAAAACCAGAATTGGTTACAAAAAATAATGTATAGCAGGCCAGAGAAGATTTGTTTTTATATCATGGTTTCCGATAGAGGAATAGCCCCGAACCCGTTTCATGGCTATTGCACGCTTGCATTATGCACGCCTAATCATATGAAAGCAAATCTGAAAAAAGGTGATTGTATTGTAGGGTGTTTCCGTTCGGGCTTGCCTCCGCGGGTTGTTTATATAATGCAAATTGATGAAATTATGACATTTAATGATTATTATCACGATCGCCGTTTTGTATGCAAAAAGCCTTCTAAAAAAAGTTGGATAACGGAAATTGGTGACAATATTTATTACATGGATGAAACAGGCAAATTGAGGCAAGATAAAAAAACGCAATACCATAATGATGTCGAAGTGAAGAAAAAAGACATGCGCGGTAACAAAGTATTTATAAGTAAAAATTTTGTATATTTCGGTGAAAAAGCAAAGACGCTTCCTGATGAATTCACTAATCTTCTTCCAAAAACACAGGGAATAAAATATTTGTGTTGTGATAAGCCGGTTTGCGATAGATTTATACGATGGGCAAAATCCAAGGGGGCGGGCATTCAAGGGAAGCCGAGGGATAAAATACATGCAAATAGAATATGCTTTTCTAGAGGAAAGTCACGCTGAAATTATGAAACTGGAGAAGAAAGCGGAAGGATCGTTTGAAGAAATTATAGGAGACAAAAGATGAAAGAAATTAATGGTGATGCCAAAAATGTGAGAATGCTTCTTAGCGGCGCTAAATTTGCTATAGATTATTACCAGCGCGAGTATCGTTGGGAAAAGAAGCAAGTTGCTGAGCTGATTGATGACCTCACAGAAAAATTTTTAGATAGTCACAAACAAGACAACGATCGAAGTGCTGTTGAAAAATATAACAGATATTTTTTGGGCTCTATAATTATTAGTGATAAAGATGGACGTAAATTCATTATTGACGGACAGCAGCGCCTAACAACGATTACGCTTCTTCTCATCCACATATATCGAGAGCTTAAAGATGAGGAGCAAAAGGCTCAACTGGCTGACCTGATTTTTTCACAGAAGTTTGGCAAGCGGTCATTTAATCTTGATGTCGAAGAACGTGCCGAAGTCATGGAGGCACTATTTGCAGGTAAGGATTTTAGTGAAGATGGGCAATCTGAATCTGTCTTGAATATTTTCCTTAGGTATCACGATATCGAAGAATTATTTCCGGTGGAACTTGAAAATGAAACATTACCTTACTTTGCCGATTGGCTCATTGAAAATGTATATATGGTAGAAATAACGGCATATTCGGATGCAGATGCCTACACGATATTTGAGACGATGAATGATCGCGGATTGTCGCTAACCCCGACAGATATGCTGAAGGGGTATGTGCTAGCGAATATTACAGACAGAGATAATAGAAACAAAGCGAGCAACATCTGGAGGAAACATATCGGCAAATTAAAAGAAATTGGTAAAGACGAGGATGCCGATTCGATAAAGGCATGGCTAAGGAGTCAATATGCGCAAACCATCCGAGAACGCAAACGTGATGCCCAACCGGGAGATTTTGATCTGATCGGTACGGAATTTCATCGTTGGGTACGCGACCATGAAGACAAGCTCGGCATTATAAATAGTTTAAAGTTTTACAGTTTTATAGAGGATGATTTTTCTTTTTATACGCATTGGTACTTTCGCATTCGACAAGCGGCAGAAACATTGACAAAGGGAATTGAAGCCATCCACTTTAATGCGCAAAATAATTTCACACTTCAATATCCGGTTTTGCTTGCCCCTCTGAAGGTCAAAGAAAACGAAGAAGAAAGCCTTCGAAAAATGAAAGTGGTTTCTTCATATCTTGACATCCTTATAACAAGACGAATCTGGAACTGGCGCTCGATTGATTATTCAACTATGCAATATGCCATGTTTTTGTTGATGCGCGATATTCGAGGTAAAAGCGCTGAAGAATTGGCGAACATGCTCTATGAAGATTTAATCAAGGAAATAGAAACATTTTCATCTAATGATAGATTTCGCCTACATGGAACAAACGGTAGGCTTATTCACCGACTGCTTGCCCGCATAACTGATTACGTAGAAACTCGTTCAGGACGCCCATCTCGATATCGTGAATACATCCAGCGCGGGGGCAAAAACGGTTATGAAATAGAACATATTTGGGCAAATCATCCCGAATGGCATATGGATGAATTTGCTCATGCCGCGGATTTTGATGAGTATCGTAATCGCATCGGTGGGCTTCTATTGCTTCCGAAAAGCTTCAATGCCAGCTATGGAGATTTACCGTATAACGAAAAGCGCAAGTATTATATTACTAAGCAAAACCTTCTTGCGCAGAGCCTACATGAAGACGCATATTCACATGATCCAGGTTTCAATAAATTTTTAACAGAAAGCGGCATTCCTTTCAGGGCGCATGCAGAATTTAAAAAAGTTGACCTGGATTCCCGACAGGAACTTTATATAAAGCTTGCCGAGCAAATCTGGAGTCCGCACAGATTGTTGGAGGATCTCAAATCATTATAATAAAACCATATTCCGACTACAGGAATTCAGGTACTTGCTAACGAACGGCTCTACAATAGCATTGCCCTACTTAAAATAATTGGGGAAGATTGTCTTGGCTCACTAATTCGGTAACTATTTAAGTTAATAAAAAGGTGTTTTGTAGTCCAATTCACCATGCCTACAAAAGGATTCATAAATAGTCATGTCCAATATCAGAGAAATACACGATGCTTCAGCCTTGAATGAAATAGGTATAAGCGCAAGCGACAACGGCAATTACGAATTTGCTGTTAAAGTATTTACTAAATCAATCAAAGTAAATCCTGATGATTCAGATACCTATTATCACAGGGGAAGGGCATATACTGAACTCGGTCAAAATAAAAATGCGCTAAAAGATTATAATAAATCCATTAAACTTAATCCGAAAAACGCGCGTGCTTATTACAGCCGGGCATTTGAATATAAAAAGCTTGGCGACTTGAATAAAGCAATAGAAAATTTCAGCAAGATGATAGCGCTATATCCGCAAATTGCCATCGCGTATAAAAAACGTGGAGTTGTTTATGATTTGTTAGGTGAGCATGAAAAAGCTATTGAGGATTATAACGAAGCTATCCGGCTTAAACCTAAATATGCTGAAGCATATCTTGATCGGGCATTGGCTTATGGAAATTTAGGGCAGGATGAAAACGCCATTCAAGATTTAAATACGGCAATAAATCTTAGCCCGGATAATGGCGAAGCTTACTTATTTCGAGGATTGAGTTATCTTGAACAGAAAAAATATCTTTTGGGATACCGCGACGCGAAAAAAGCGTCGGAATTAGGTGAAGATACATTATTGGAATGGGTTAAAAATTATAAGATAAAACCGGTAATAAAAAATATAGAAAAATAGAAACGGTTGAGTTTCTACGTGGCCAATCGGGGTCGCATCTTTATTCTTGACAATTGGCGATATGAAAAGACTGAAGTGAAAAAAAGGGACGGTTCTTTTTAATTACTATCTGGTCAATTCTTGCATAAATTAGTTTCCACGCACTCGTAAAATTAAAGCGCCTGGGAGTTTACGCAATTCCCAGGCGCCGGAAGTGCCCATCAAGACGATAAGGGGTTACCGCCTAGTGCTGGCCTCGCGGCTTCAGCACACTTCCGGAATCATAAAAGCATAATATTAATAAAAAATAAAATGAGATTTTTGTTTTTTAAAAAGAAAACGAGTCAGGTACAATTATTTTAATGACGCGAAGATAGTATTTTGGATGGGCAATTCGGGGGACATAACAATTAATTACCAAAAATCGTGAAGCGTCCGCCATGCCCAGGCATTCCCTGCATGCGCTGGGGTTCCCTGCCGGACTTCGTGCAGCGCGGAATCCCGCGTATGCGGGACGAAAGGCAGAAGGGTGAATGGTGAAGAGGGGCAGGTCCTATTCCAAATTTATTTCAGAAAGCCAGTTTTTAGCAGCACGAATCTCCGTACCATCAGGATAAGTTTTTTCGCGCTTGAGTTCTTT
>Ga0116187_1005079_pt1 | contig 11159 bp, 6 predicted proteins | sample AD_JPNNA6_MetaG_FD_89755 | JGI IMG/M metagenome (GOLD analysis project Ga0116187, IMG submission 89755) | Active sludge microbial communities of municipal wastewater-treating anaerobic digesters from Japan - AD_JPNNA6_MetaG | ecosystem: Engineered > Bioreactor > Anaerobic > Digestate | place... | reverse complement strand
GGTGGATGATGTGACCATTCGCGGGTTCACGGTGGATGGTGACAATCCCAACCTGACCAGTGGGGTTCTGGTTGGCACTGCGGATGTTGATGCCATTGAAGGCATCGCGAGCTATGAAGGTGTGGGCCAAATTGTTATTGAAAATAACATTTTGCAGAATTACACCTATGCAGCACTTGATTTCTATAACTATACCGACGCCAGCGCGACGACCGACAACTATATCCGTTACAACCGGCTTTTCAATATCTCATCAGCGGCCGGATACGGGATTGGCGTCCTGATTTACAACAACTTCTATGCTGACATCACCGACAACGTCATGACGGCAGTGCGCGTGGGTGTGCAAACCGGTAATTACTACCAGGCCAACCCGGGCACCACGGCCTCAATCAGTAATAACAACATCGAGACCACTCGCCGGGGTATCTTCCACAACCTGGCCTACAGCAATGCCTCACCCTTTACCATCAGCGGCAACACGTTCACCGTGCTTGACGCGCCAACCGGCACCAAGTGGGATGCCATCATGCTCTCCTCACTGCAGGGCAGCGTCAATGCCACGGTCACCGGCAACATCATCACCGGCACCGATGTCACCCAGCTGACTGCCGGCTACCAGGTCTGGAACACCCCAACCACGGCCCTGCTGACCATCACTGGCGGCAGTGTCAGCGGCACGGATTACGGCGTCTGGGTCAACAACTTTGATGGCTACAATTCGGATGCCGACAATACCGCGATCATCCTGAGCGGGGTGCAGATTTCGGATACCACCCTGGCGGGCGTCTACATCCTGGACAACCCGTCCGAAGTTCATGGGCACACGGTCAAAGCAACCCTGCTGGACGGCGTGGTCATCAATGACTGCACCACCGGCATCTGGGTTTCCGGACCCCAGGCGAGCGTGAACTCCTATGGGAACCTGATCCAGAACAATGCCACCGGGGCGCTGTTTGAAAGCGATGCGGCAGGAATGCTTGCCAACAACAGCCTGACCGGCAACACCACCGCCATAACCAATACCGGTGCAACCCTGGTCAATGCCTCCAGCAACTGGTTCGGCACCGCCGATGCCACGGCTGTGGCTGGATTGATCAGCGACGTGGTTGACTACACCCCCTGGCTGAACTCCGGCACCGATACCGGCGCCGCAGCCGGCTTCCAGGGCGACTTTGCCTACCTGAACGTTGACGACGACAGCCCGCAGCTTGGGTCGGTCGGCCGCATTCAGGAAGGCGTCAACCTGGTCACCGCCGGGGGAACGGTCTATGTCTGGACCGGTACCTATCCCGAGCAGGTGACCATCACCAAGGATCTCGCCCTGCTGGGTGAAGATCAGGCGACCACCATCATCCAGGCCTTTGCCAATATGCCCGTCTGCTTCACCACAGCCGCAGCCAATCGCCCGATTGTATGCGTCATGGATGCCGTGGCAACCATCGATGGCTTCACCATTGATGGGTTGGGATTGGGCAACTCAAACAACCGCTTCGAGGGTGTGGCCCTGCGCAATGCCGGCGGCACCATCCAGAACAACATCATCCGGGACATTCGCGACGAACCCTTCAGCGGGGCCCAGCATGGTGTGGCGGTTTATGCCTACAATACCAATGGAACCCCCTACACCATTCACGTGCTTGACAACGTGATCACCGGGTTCCAGAAAACCGCCATTGCTCTCAATACGGACGCGGTCACACCCGAAACCGTTGATATTCAGCGCAACACCATTACCGGTGCCGGTGCGACTACGGTAACCGCCCAAAACGGCATCCAGGTCTGGTCAGAGCCAGGCAGCGGTCTGGTGGCTGACAACACCATCAGCGGCATCGCTTATGACGGCCTCAATTGGGTTGCCACCAGCATCCTGAACTACTATGCCGATCTGGACATCACCGGCAATACCGTTACCGATGCCCATCTGGCGATCTACAATATCGATGGCGGCGGCTTGATCGCTGACAACGATCTCACCATCATCAAGACCGCGACCTACCCCTATGCGTATGGCATTGTGGCAACGGATCCGCCGCAAGCCATCCCATCGCCGTTCGATCCCCAGGCCCGACCAGATAACCAACTGACCGGAAACGGGACCAATGCGCTGCTGGGCGTTGAAGTGGCCAACAATGTGGTCACGTTCAACGGAACTGACAAAACCGGAACCACCGCCATCGAGGCGGATGCAGCCTATGGTCCGAACGACCTGGCATTGAATGTCCATGATAATATCGTGACCGGGTTTGAATACGGTCTGGTATTCTATCAATGCGACCCGGCAACGAGCACCACCTGCGACACGGGCGTGTTCACCGCGATTTCAGCCAACCACAACGACCTGGTGGGCAATGCCATGGGTATCTACCTGGGCGGGCCCATCCCGGCGGCTGTCGTTCCCACCATCCACCACAACCGCATCTTCGGCGACGGAGCGGTCGGCCTGTACAACGATCTGGCCGTGAGCGTGACCGCCGAGAACAACTGGTGGGGCTGTAACGAAGGCCCCAACGATGTAGCTGGCGACTGCGACACCATCACGGGCACGGGCGTTGTTGACGCCGACCCCTGGCTGGTGCTTTCGGCTGCCGCGGATCCGACTGCAGTACAACCCCTGGGTACCTCAACCATCGCGGCCGATATGATCTTCAACTCGGATGCCGCAGATACCTCTGCCGCTGGCTACCTGCCTGATGGCATCCCGGCAGCTTACACTGCCCCGGATGGCGGCACACTATCTGAAACCGCAGCCCTTACTCTGAATGGCACCCTGCTACCCACAACCACTTTCACAGCCCCGGCTGCAGATCAAGCTTACCAGGTTTGCACCGCAGTAGATAATGAACTGCTCTGTGTCGATGTGACTGTTCAAAACGTAGCCCCTGTGGCCGTGGATGACACAGCCACAACGACTGAAGACACGCCGGTCGCTATCCTGGCAGTTGACCTGGCTACCAACGATACCGATGCCAATCTGGATGCTCTCACTGTAACTGCGGTCAGCAACCCGACCAATGGTACCGTGGTGCTGGCTGCGGGTACGATCACCTTCACCCCCACCGCCGACTTCAACGGTACCGCCGGGTTTGACTACACCGTCAGCGACGGTGTTCTGACCGACACCGGTCACGTCACTGTCACGGTGACTGCTGTCAACGACGCCCCGGTGGCGGTGGACAATGCCTACGAGATGGATGAGGACACCATCCTGAACATCGAAGCTCCGGGTGTGCTGAACAACGACACCGATGCCGATGGCGATACCCTCACTGCCATGCTGGTGGTGGGTCCGACCAACGGCACCCTGGTGCTCAACGCCGACGGTTCGTTCACCTACACCCCGTCGCCCAACTTCTTCGGCACCGACGCCTTCACCTACAAGGCCAGTGATGGCACTAGCGACTCCAACGTCGCCACCGTCACCATCACCGTGGTGGATATGCCTGAGCCAAAGTACATCTACCTGCCTGTTATCCTCAAATAACAGGTGCGTCAACCTTAGTGATCAGCCTGGCTGCGCAAGCAGCCAGGTTTTCTTTTGGCCCGCTCCAGCTGCAGGCACATCATGCCCCACTCGGCTCTCCAAAACTTAAATCCCCAACCCTAAACCCTAAATCCCAATTCCTACTATAATTATCCCATGCTCAACTTCTGGATGATCCTCATTGCCATTGCGCTCTACGGTGCGCTGCACTCCTTTCTGGCCTCACGGCGTGCCAAAGCCCTGGCAGTGCGCTGGCTGGGCGAGCCTGGGCGGCGGTATTACCGCCTCTTCTTCTCGGCTCAGGCCGCAATCACCTTCATCCCAATCCTGCTCCTGGTTTTTGGGCTGCCCGCCGATCCTATATATACCGTTGCCCAACCCTGGCGTATGTTGATGTTGGCGCTCCAGGGCGCCTGCGCCGCGGGCATCCTCATCACCTTTGGACAGACGGGTGCTTTGGCCTTCCTTGGTCTGGATGCCCTCTGGAGCCCTCAGGCCCGGCAAGCCCCACCCATGCTGCGCACTGATGGTCTCTACCACTGGGTGCGCCACCCGGTCTATACCCTTTCACTCCTCTCCCTCTACCTCATGCCCTGGATGACCTGGAACTGGCTGGCGCTGGCTCTGGGCGCCACCCTTTATATTACGCTGGCTCTCCCGCTTGAAGAATCCAAGCTGATTGACGAATTTGGCGAGGCCTATGTGGCTTATCGTCAGCGTGTTCCGGCCCTGCTGCCCTACCGGCTGCCGAAGTAGCCCCAATGCCGCTGCTCTGGCTTTCCCTCGCGTTTCTGGCAGGTTTGGGCGCTGCAGCCGCGCTGGGCGCAGGCCTGTGGCTCTGGGCAGGTTTGAGTTTGGCTGCGCTGGCCCTGTCCATCCTGGAGGCTCGTTTCCGGCCTGCCTGGCGCTGGCTGGCGCACTGGCGGCGCTTTGGACGGGTGCTGGCCGGCCTGGTTCTGCTGGCGTTCTGCCTGGGCGGACTGCGTTATGTCCTCCATCAGCCCGCCTGGCAGCCGCGTGACCTGGCCTATTATAACGATTCGGGCAGCCTGCGCCTGGTGGGAGTCATATCAGCCCCGCCCGATCTGCGTGATGCCTCGGTTCTGGTACGTGTCCGGGTGGAGCGCCTGACCTCGGACTCCGCCCCGGATAAACCCGTGCGCGGCGTGGCCCAGGTCTTTCTGCTTCCCGGTGATTGGCGCTACGGCGATCGCCTGGAGCTTATCAGCGAACCTCAAACCCCCGGCGAAAATGATGAATTTTCCTACCGGGATTATCTCGCTGGTCAGGGCATTCATTCGGTGCTTTATCAGCCGCGCGTTCGCCTGCTGGCGCGCAACGCGGGCAATCCGCTTCTGTCCGCAATCTACAGCTTGCGCGCGAGCGCCCATGCCCGCATCAATCAACTCTATCCCCAGCCCGAGGCTGCTTTGCTTTCGGGCATTCTCCTCGGCCTCGAAAGCGACATCCCGGCGGATGTCCAGGCGGCCTTCCGGGTCACCGGCACCGCTCACATCATCGCCATCTCCGGCTTCAACATTTCCATCCTCAGCGGTCTGTTTCTGATGCTGTTCTCCCGCCTGCTGCCGCGTCCCTGGGCAGCCCTGGCGGCAGTGCTTACCATCACCGCCTACACCATCCTGGTCGGCGCTGATCCACCCGTCACGCGTGCGGCGATCATGGGAGCGGTGGGCCTCGGCGGGCTGCTGTTGGGGCGGCGGCAGGTGGGCGTCAACAGCCTGGCCTTCACCGCCGCGCTGATGAGCCTCTTTAATCCACTCCTGCCGTGGAATCCCAGCTTTCAACTTTCCTTCACCGCCACACTCGGCATGATTTTGTACGCCGGACCCTTCCAGTCTGCGTTTGCAAATTGGGCTGAACGGCGCCTGGGTAAGCGCTGGGCGCGCCGCCTGGCTGCTCCGGTGGGTGAATATCTGCTCACCACCCTGGCGGCCCAGCTCACCACCCTGCCGGTCATCTGGGCGCAGTTCCGCCAGATTTCCCTCGTCAGCCTGGTTGCCAACCCGTTGATTCTCCCCCCGCAGCCGCTGGTGATGACCCTGGGCGGGGTCTCCGTAATTGCAGCCCTGATTTTCCTTCCCCTGGGCCGCCTGCTTGCCGCCATCACCCTGCCGCTGCTCAGTTACACCATCCACCTGACTGAATGGCTGGCCGGCGCGCCGCTGGCAGCCATCCCATTGAGTGATGCTCCCTGGTTTTTTGCGGCGCTTTTCTATGCCGCGCTGCTCTTCCTGACGTTTGGCCGCCGCCAAACCCGCCTGCGGCGCTGGCTCAAACCTGCCACCCAAATTGTGCTGGCCGCGCTCCTGGCTGGCTTGCTCTGGCGCGGCGCATTGTCGGCGCCGGACGGTCGGCTGCATCTCACCGCTCTAGGCCTGGAGGGTGGTCGGGCAGTCCTCATCCAGACGCCCGGCGGCGCCTCCATCCTGGTGGATGCGGGCCCTAAAACCACCCTGCTCTCCGATGCGCTGGGCCGCCGCCTGCCTCTCTTTGATCGCTCTCTGGACGCCGTCATTCTTACCGACCGCTCGGCCGCTGCCCTGGCTGGACTGCCGCGCACCCTCGAACGCTACCCCGCGGCTCAGATTTACTGGAATGCCCAGTCCCGCGCCACGGCTCGCCGGGTAGAAACCAGCCTGCGCGCCCTCGCTGTTCCCACCGCGCCCCTGCTGCCCGGCCAGGCCTGGGACCTGGGCGATGGCGCTCGCCTGACCGTTCTGGCTGATTCCCCCACCGGCACTGCGTTATTGGTCGAATACGGCGCTTTCCGCGCCCTGCTCCCGGGCAATTTTGCCCCCGCCGACCTGCCCAATGCCGGTAGTTTCACCGCTATCTACTGCTTCTCTGATGCGCAGTGTGCTGCGGTCTGGCAGGGCCGCGCCAGCCTGATCTTTGGCGAATCGACGCCGCTGTCTGCCGCAGCCCACGGTTGGTTTCACCTCACCACCGACGGCACAAACATCTGGATCTCAACCCAGCGCTAACCTGGTACATGGAACGAAAAACTTACACGGCCTGCGAAACGTTGTGGATCCACTTCTTCGAGCGGTAACGCAGCAGGCTCAAGACAAACTTGAGCAGCTCTTCGCTCATCACCATCAAATAGACCCAGTAGACCGGCAGATGGAACACAAACGCACCCAGCAGTGCGCTGGGCACGCCCACAATCCACATCATCACGCCATCCAGGAACATACTGAAGCGCGTATCCCCACCGGAGCGCAGTACCCCCACAATCAACGTCATATTCGAGACCCGCACCCACAGCAGGCAGGCCTGAATCGTCAGAATGGAACGAGCAAACAGTTTTACTTCCGCCGCCACATTGTACAGCGTCAGCATGGGCCCAGAGATGATGAAAATCACGCCGCCCATCAGCATCGCGCCCAGAACCGCCAGTCGGATTGAGCGCCCGGCGGTCTCAAATGCGCCGGGTTCATCTTTGGCCCCAATCTGATTGCCTACCAGGATTCCCGTGGCATCGGATATGCCGATGAAAATCACAAAGGCCAGGCTTTCAATGGTGGAGGCGATATTAATCGCCGCAATAGCCTCAGTGCCAATATGCCCATAGACCGCGTTGTATGCGCTGATGCCCATCGACCACAGTACTTCATTAATAACCACTGGAAATGCAATTTTGAGGTAAGTCCAGACAAATTTGCGCTCAAACGAGAACAACTCCCGCGGCGTTCCTGCCGTCGGCAGCCGCTTGATGTAGGTGTAACTGAGCATCATGATGCATTCCAGCGTGCGTGCAATGGCCGTGCTCAACGCTGCTCCCTGAACGCCCAGTTCCGGGAATCCCAGGTTGCCGAAGATCAACAGGTAGTTGAGCATTGTTTTGATGCTTAATGCAATGATGCTGATCACCATTGGTGGGCGCACGTTGCCCGTGCTGCGCAGCACCGAGGCGTATCCAAAAGTCAGCGCCATCAGCGGGTAACTATATCCCACGGTTCGCAGGTAGCTGGAGCCCAGTTCTTTCACCGCCGGGTCTTGCGTATAGATACTCAAGGCCGTTTCCGGTGCCAGCAGGGCAATCGCGCCAAACAGCAGCCCGCCGCTGACCCCCATGGTCAGCCCGATTCCCAGCACCCGTCGGATATTGGGCACATCGCCTTTGCCCCACAATTGCGCCGTAAATACCGCCGCCCCGCTGTTGATGCCAAACAGCAAAAATTGCAGCAGGAAGAAAACCTGGTTGGCTAACCCCACCGAAGCCACCGAAGTCTCACCCAACTGACCAATCATCAAGACATCCAGTAGGTTGAGCGAAGATGAAATAAACGTCTGCGCAATGATAGGAATTGCCAGCGAAAACAGGCGGCTGTAGAATGAGCGTTTTGAATTCATAGTGGGGCAGATTATACCCCAGACCGGGCAGCTATCTAAAAAGTCGCAGCCGCGCGGCCATCTGCTGCACCACCTCGGCGGGGCTGCTTTCTGCTGTGAGCAGCAGTTCGGCGCCCAGTTTCGGCGAGAGTGAGTGGATGATGTACAGCATCTCAGCCTGGGCATCGGCGTCCATTTCGACGGCAAACGCACTGCGCAGCGCCTCATCTGCTTGTGGATGCTGCATCCATGCCAGCGGCCAGGTGGCGCCCAGCCGGGCTGCCGGGTGAGCATCATGGAGGGCTGCAAGCAGAGCGGGCAGCAGGGTTGCCAGCACGTCTGGCGCCGATAATTCGATCCCCAGATAATTGCTGGCGTGGAATAACGCCCGCAGCAGCGGCTGACGGTTTTCTCCGCGGGCTTGCTCAATCCGGGTGGCATAATCTTTCAGGCAGGCCGTGCCGCACAGTTCCAGCCAGCTCAACCCGGCCGCGTAGCGGACCGCCAGTACCGGGTCATCCAGGCTGTGCAGTACCAGTGCAATCCCCTGTGGAATTTCCATCAATCCCAGGGTTTCCAGTGCTTCCACCCGTACATCTTCATCTTCGGCTTTCAGCACCTGTTCCAATACCAGCACAGCAGCCGGGTCGCTGTGTGTCCGCAGTCCCCAGGCGGCTGCCGCCCGCACCAGGTCGTTTTCCTCTGCCAGCGATTCAATCAGCAGTTGATAAGCCGCCGGCTGCCGGCAGTCGCACAGCGCATAGACCGCCGCCTCGCGCACCCGGGCATCTTGATCCTGCAGCGCTTTTTTGAGCATAGGCCGGGCGGTGTACCATGAAAAACCATACAGATACCGTGCCGCACTGGCCCGCGCCGGAACCGCGCCGCTTTGCAAGGTGCGCTGCATGGCCTGTCGGGCGGGCTGGTCGCTGCGGCGCATCAATAAACGGGCCGCGTTGTACCGCACATAATAATCTTTGTGATTAAGCGCCGCTTCGGCCGCCTCAATGGATACTGCCTCCGGTGCGGCTGTGTTTAAGACAATCCCCAGGTTCTGCACTGAAAGCCGCCACCCTCCCGCTTCTTTGGGGCGGTTGAGAGAAAACATGGGTTCGCGTCCGGTGATATCGGTCTTATTCATGCCTGGCTCCTCAGCGCAGCCGCGTCAGCGGGTGATTTTCCAGCAGCATTTTGCCGGTTTGTAAATCGGTGACGCTCAACTTGAGCAGCCCATCCGCCTCAATTGAAAAGCTGGCTTTCAGACGGTCTTCACCTGGTTTGCCCGGCGGCGTAAGCGTCACACACACGCTGCCTTCCAATGTTTGCACCGCCAGTTCATCATCCCCAGTAACAAACACCGGAACGCCACCCTCATACCGCACATCCACTTTCTCAATGGTTTCGCTGTCAATTTCTCCAATCACAAACTCAATTTCCTGCTGCCCGGGGTGTGCCGCGCACAGTGTCAATTCAAATGGTTTCGGGGTGGGGCAGGGTGTTCCCATTGGGATGATTTCACTGAAGCTGGGCGCGCCGTTTTCTAAGTGCCGCAGACCAAAGCTGTGTGTCAGGTAATCTTCCAGTGAAGCGCCGCGCGCCAGTTGCAATGCGCCTTCAGCCACTGCCGTGAAAGGTTTATCACACCGGACGATCCCTTCCGTAAAGTAGCGATGCATCAACTGCTGCACCGAGGGCATCAAAGACGTGCCCCCAATCATCAACACAAACCGGATATCCTCGCGGTAAATGCCCCGCTGCCGCGCCAGGTACATTGTCTTTTCAACCACCCGGCGCATGGCGGCATAAAACCCATGCGCCTCAAGCACGTCTTCCAGCTCTGCCCGGGTGAACTGCAAATGGTGAGTCTGCTCCCCGATGTTAAACGCCAGCTCAGCCCGTTCCTGGCTTGATAGCTGAATCTTGAGCGCCTCACAGGCGGTCAAGAGCGGCGTTTCATCGTCGCCCAGGCTGTTTGCATTGATCCCAATCTGGCGCAGAGCTTCCTCTGCCAGCCAGTGATCCACGTCACTGCCGCCCAGCATTTGCCCGGATTTCGCCAGCACTCGCGCCGTGCAGGTGGAGGTCCCTTTCAACCCCAGCAGGGTTCGCAGCACACCTCCCACCTTTGAGCCGCTTTCAGGCAGCTGCACCACCGAGAGGTCCAGGGTTCCGCCGCCAAAATCCACCACCAGCACCATGGCGCCGGGCTCGGTCACGGCATAGCCCAGTGCCGCCGCAGTCGATTCGTCAATCACCCGGATCTGTTCCCGACTCAGGTTCCCGACTGACTCATCCAGCCAGGTAATGTATTGCTCAAAAGCAACTACCGGTGTCGCAATCACCAGCGTTTCCAGCTCGCTGATTGGGAAAGGCAGCGCCCCCAGCACCCGGCTGAGAAAGGCCCGCCCGGCGTCCCAATCAGTCCAGCGATTGCCGTCAATCACCCGCTTTGATTCGGGCTGCGGCGCCACAATCCCGCGCTTGAAGTTGCGAAACAGCCGTTGTGTTCGCTGCCGGTCCAGCCCGCGCTGTCGCACGGCATGCCCAACCACCACTTCCTCGCTGTCCACATAAACCAGCGAAGGTACCAGTGCCGGCTGAGAACTCTCCGCTGGCTGGCTCAGACCCGGCAGCATAACTGTCTCAGCGTAGTTTAAGTCCGCGTTCCAACGCGCCAGCACCGTATTGGTGGTGCCAAAATCAATTGCTAACTGATGGGGCATGAAAAAATCCGGAAAAATTCAGGTTGAAAAATCTTGTTAATTGTATCATAACGGGTAAAATTGACCTCATGCCCGCTGTCTCTAATTTGACCGTTCATCCCTATGGCGATTCGGCTGTGATTGTTAATCTCGGCAGCCAGCTCGACCGCAGTGTTAATCAACAGGTTCATGCCCTGGCGTCCCGGGTGATGCAGGCGCAGCTTCCCGGCATTTGTGAGATTGTGCCCGGATATGTTTCCCTTGTGATCCATTTCGACCCGCTGCAAACCTCCCTGCCTGCTGTCATGGATGGTGTGAACGATTTACACGCCTCATCGGGGCAGCAGCCGCTCCCTCCAGCGCGCCGCGTTGAAATTCCGGTGTGTTACGGCGGCGAAAGGGGCCCTGACCTCGATTTTGTCGCCCGTCATGCCGGGCTGACCACTGCCGAAGTCATCCGCCGTCATGCCGCGGCTGAATATACTGTTTATATGATACGTCTGATGTGAATTCAAAAAACGGTTGACAAAAAGAGGGAATGTCCTCAAGATAGAGGTACCAAGCAACTATCCCAGGAGGAACATTCCCATGACAAGTATAACCATTTCTGATCTTTT
>Ga0116187_1005072_pt1 | contig 11170 bp, 9 predicted proteins | sample AD_JPNNA6_MetaG_FD_89755 | JGI IMG/M metagenome (GOLD analysis project Ga0116187, IMG submission 89755) | Active sludge microbial communities of municipal wastewater-treating anaerobic digesters from Japan - AD_JPNNA6_MetaG | ecosystem: Engineered > Bioreactor > Anaerobic > Digestate | place... | reverse complement strand
GCGATCTTCAGGTTGAGCAGGATGCGCCTCAGGTCCATAACGTCAGTGTTTCACTTGCTGCCAAATTAGCCGGTCCCGGCGCTGGCGACCCGTGTCGCAGGAGGTAAGAGGGTGTGAAGGTAAGAAGGTTGGAGAAGCGCTGAGCCGGCAACCGGCTGTCAGCTTATCCAACGTTCTCACCCTCTCACCTTCACACCGTCTGTTTCGCTTATGTCCGGATGGCCTCGATCGGCTTGAGGTTCGCCGCCTGCCTCGCCGGGTGCAGGCCGAACCCCACGCCGACGGCCCAGGAGAGCGCCAGGCCGATGGCGAAGGCCTTCCAGGAAAAATACACCGGGAACTCGGCCACGTACGTGAGCAGCTGGGCCGAGACCACGCCGAGGACGAACCCCGCGACGCCGCCTGCCGACGTGATGATCACGGCCTCCGTCAGAAACTGCACCAGGATGTCCCTCCTGCGGGCGCCCACGGAGCGGCGGATCCCGATTTCCTTGACCCGCTCCTTCACGGACAGCAGGAACAGGTTTGCCAGGACAAACCCCGCGACGATGAGGGAGATCACGCCCACGATGCCGATGAAGACCACGAGGGACCCCGTGAGGGCCACGAGGAACTTGACGATGTCCTTGGAGGTGAAGATGCGGAAGTCGTCGGGCTGCCCGTCGGGGATCCGGTGACGGTAGCGCAGCAGCCGCTTGAGTTCCTCGACGCGGCCGTCGATGTTCTGCAGGTCGGTGAAGCGCAGGCGTACGGCATGGACGTACTGCTGTTCATTCAGGAGTTTCTTCATCACCGTCGTGTAGGGCATGATGATCCGGTTGTCGAGGCTGCCGCCCCCCGGCGAGGTGCCTCGCTCGGAGAGCACGCCCACGATCTGCACAGGCAGGTTGCGCACCTGGACGAACTTGCCCACGGGGCTCTGGTCGCCGAAGAGCTCGCGGGCCGTTTCCTGCCCGATGATCCCCACGTTGGCAAAGCGCCGGATGTCGTCCTCGGTGAAATCGGAGCCCTCGACGACGGGCCACGTCCAGGCCACGCTGTAGTCGCTCGTGGAGCCCACGATCTGGCTCTGGTACCGGTTGCCCCTGTAGGAGACCGTGGCGGTTCCCACCCACGCCGAGGGGGCGACGACGTAGGCTGTGGGAAAGGCCTGGCGGATGGCCTCCACGTCCTCGAGGGTGATCGTTTTTTCCCGCTGGCCGATGGCGCGGGACTCCTCGCTTCCCCCCATGAGCATGACGGAGTCAGGGCCGAAGCTGGCCACGATGTCGAAGGCCTTCTTGTAGGCGCCTTCCGTGGCGGCGACGATGATCGTGATGGCCGCAATCCCCAGGGCGACGCTCACGAGGCAGAAGAAGGTCCTGAGCTTGAAGGCCTTGACGGCCTCGAAGGCCTGGATGAGCAGCAGGGAGAAACGTTCCATAGAAAAACCGGGCTCGGGGCGAAGGGTTAAAGGCAAAGGGAGTCGGAAAAAGACACAGGCCTGGCCATACGCCTTAATCCTCTTGCCTAGAGCCTTTCATTCGGTGATGACCCCGTCGCGGATGTGGATGACCCGCCTGGCGTAGGCGGCGATGCCCGCGTCGTGGGTGATGACGACGACGGTCTTGCCCCGCTCGTTGGTGCGGGTCAGGACGCCCATGATCTCCTCGGCGGTCCTGCTGTCGAGCTGCCCCGTGGGCTCGTCGGCCAGCAGGAGCTCCGGGTCGTTGATGAGGGCCCTGCAGATGGCGACCCGCTGCTGCTCGCCGCCCGAGAGCTGGGTGGGTCGGAACTTCATCCGCTCCTCGAGACCCACGAGCTTGAGCAGCTCCACGGCCCTGTCGCGGACGCGGTCCTTCTTCTTCTCGCGGTAGAGCGTAGGCACCAGGACGTTCTCCAGGACCGTGGCGTAGGGCAGCAGGTAGAAGCTCTGGAACACGAAGCCGATGTGCTCGTTGCGAAGCTCCGAGAGCTCGTCGTCGTCGAGCTGCATGACGTCGCGGCCGGCGAGGAGAAACCGGCCCGAGGTCGGCACGTCGAGGCATCCCATGAGGTTCATCAGGGTCGACTTCCCGGAGCCGGAGGCGCCCATGATGGCCGCGAACTCGCCCTGCTCGATCCGGAGGTTGACGCCCTTGAGGACGTGAAGGTCCTGTTCGCCCACGCGGAAGCTCTTCGTGATGTTCTCCATGAGGCAGACGGGGGTGGACATCACTTCATGGCCCCCTTCTGCGGGGCCTGCTGGGCGTCGGCGGCGACGGGCAGGATGATCTTCGTGGCCAGCACATCGCCCTCGTTTGCCCCGGAGAGGATCTCCGTCCTGTCCTCGCCCCGGATGCCGATCTTGAGGGTCAGCTTTTCGACCCTGTTCTTTCCCGTGACCTTGTAGGCCACCTGTCTGCCGCGCTCGAACTTCACGGCGGCGTTGGGCGCCGTGAGGATGTCTTTCTTCTCCTCCGTGATGATCCTCACGTGCGTCGTCATCTCCGGCTTGAGGAAGGCGGCGTCTTCCGGCGGGATCTTCATCGTGGCCAGGTAGTACACGATGTTCTCCTTGACGACGGGCTGGGGGTAGATCTTCTCGATTTTCCCCTTGAACGTCCTGGCCGGGAACGTGTCGACGTAGTACTCGACGTCCTGCCCGACGGCGGCTTTCCCGATGTCCGTTTCATCGATGTAGATCCACATCTCGAGCCTCGTGGGGTCGAGGACGGTGACGAGGTTGGCGACCTGGAGGCCTGCGACGATCGTCTCGCCCTGTTGAGCCGTCACGTCGGAGACGACCCCGTCGATGGGGGAGTAGATTTTCGTGTACGTCAGACGGATCTCCTGTTGGCGCAGCCGCGCCTGGATCTCCTCGAGGTTGGATTGGGCAATCGTGCGCTGCGTCTTGAACTCGTCCTGCAGGCGCGTGAGGACGGCCTCGGAGGCCGTAAACTGGCTCTCGGCGCGGTCGACGGCATCTTTCGTCGTGTACTCGTGTTTCAGCAGCTCGCGCTCGCGTTCGACATTGACCTTCGCGTAATCGTAGTTGGCGCGGGCCTCGCGGATCCTCTCGGGGTAGGTCTTCTCCACCTGGGCAAGCGTGTTTTGCGCCGACACCAGGGCCGCCTGCTGCTGGCCGATCTGCTGCCGGATCTCGCGGTCGTCGACCAGGGCGATGAGCTCGCCCGCCTTGACGCGGTCCCCCACCTTGACCCTCATCTCCTGGATGCGCCCCGTGGTCTGGGCGCCGATCTTGACGACCGCGCCGACCTGGGACTTGATGATGCCCGTTGCCACGAGGACCCCGCGGATGCTGCCCCTCTCGACCGTCCCCGTTTCGAGGACCTGAAGGGCGGGCTTGGCGAAAAAGAGCCGATAGATCAGGAAAGCCGCGAGCAGGAGCACCACGGCGGCGGCAGCGGCGATGGCGATCTTTTTCTTCATCGGGAGCGCCTTGAGCGAGGAGAGATTCATAAGCTGATGCATCCGTTCTGTGAGCTGTTCGGGACCTAGCGCGTCCCTGTGTTAGCGGGTTGTGCCGGGGTTTGCTGCAGGGCCTCAAGGCTCTCGACGCCGGAGACCCTCTCCAGGAGAGCCTTTGCGAGATAGAGGCTGAGCTTGGCCTGGACGTCCTGCTCGCGCGCCTGCGACAGCAGGGTCTCGGCGATCACGACGGAGAGGATGTCCCCTTTTCCGACCTTGTACTCGCCGAAGGCCTGGTCGTAATTCTGCAGGGCCTGCTTGAGCTGCTCGTCGGCGACCTTGACGTTGCGCGACGCGGTGAGAAAATCCTCGTAGCTCTTCCGGAGCTCGAGCCGCAGCGAACGCTCCGTCTCCTTGAGAGTCTTTGCCGCCGTCAGGGTGTCGATCGAGGCGGCCTTCCTCCGGTAGAACTTTCCGAGCTCGAAGAGATTCCACGTGGCCAGCAGCGATGCCGAGCGATCCTCGTACGGGTTGCCGTAGACGGACGGGGACGTCGATGCGGGGCTGCTGGTGTCCGTCCGGGAGTAGCTCAGGTTGCCCGACACGACGGGAAGAAAGTCGCCCGTCGAGATCCCTTCCGCGCTCTCCGCGCGCTTGACGGCCAATTCGGCCTGGAGGATCTCGGGCCGACGCAGCAGGGCCTCTTCGAGCCGCTTTTCCTCGGGCAGGACGACATCGAAAGTCAGGACACCCTGCAGTTCGGATGCGTCGGTGACCGGCCTGCCGATCAGGGAGCTCAGCTCGGAGAGGCTTTTCTGGAGGCTGCCCTCGGCCTGGACGAGGTTGAAGCGCGCCTGTTCGAGTCTCACGGAGACCTGCAGGACGTCGGAGAGCTTCGCGACGCCGAATTTTCTCCGCCCTTCGGCCACCTCGTAGTTCTTCTGCGCGTTATCGAGCTGGATTTTTCTCTGTGCGAGGATGCCCCGGGCGGCCAGGGTCGTATAAAAAGAAGATTTGACGCTGAACTCGAGGTCCAGGAGGCTCCTGCGGAGGCCCTCCTGCTCGGCGTTGAAGTTGTAGCGGGAGATGTCCCTGGTGTAGCCGCGCTTGTAATCGAACAGTCTCAGCGAGGCGGTTACATCGACGTTGTTGGATGAGGAGTCAAAGCCCGCAATGTCCCGGCGGATCGCGGCGCCGGAGGCGTCCACGCTGGGCACGTATGCCCCGAGGGTGGCGTTGTAGAGGGCCTCCGAGGACCGGACCCTGGCGGCCTGGGCCTGGTAGGAAGGAAGGTTCGATTTGGCCAGCGACAGGGCTTCCTCGAGCGAGAGGGCCTTGGCGGACGGAGGCGCCGGCAAGATCGTCAAAAGAGAGAGCACCATCGACGCGAAAAAAAGCTTGCCGAGCAGTCTCTGGCAGACCATGGCGTTACCTCGACAGCTGGAATGTTCACGACTGCGGTACTGTATGAAGTTTCGCGCTCCTTGCGCAAGCATATTTTCCGCATGGGCACCCGCAAATGAAACAGGGGACTATTTAGCATATACCATGCCGCCGGGCGGAGGATTTATAACTTACTAAAATATTTGATAAATTAGAGATATCGTCTGGAAAGGCCTCTTTGCAGGACGAACGGCTGTATAAAATTTATCCGGAAAGGAAATCGATCAAGGATAAATAATATTCATAAGGTGTCACCGGACTCTAGCCGATGCGTCGCGGGATACCGCTTTCTTGGATTTTTCGTTGATGCGATTTGTGATATAGAAAGGGCCTGACCGTCGATTCCCCGGGAAGGGAAAGCGGGCCCGGACGGAGGAGGCGGGAACGGGACATGAGGGACGGCAAAGGAGACGAAAAGATGAGAATCATTCGATTTGTTTCAGAAAACGGCGAGCGGCTCTACGGGACCGTCGATTCGGGCGAGCCGGGACGCGCCCGCATTATCGAGGGGGATGTGTTGGGAACGTTCGCCCTGACGAAACGGAGCGCCGCGATCAAAAAGATCCTGCCGCCGATTGAACCGCCGAATATCCTTGCTCTGGGGTTCAGTTACGGGAAGCACGCCGGGGAGACCGAGAGCCGCGCCCCGGAGAGCCCCGTTCTGTTCATCAAGGCAACGAACAGCCTCCTGGGGCCGGGAGAGACGATCCTGCTTCCCAAGGCGGGGCCCGACGAGGTGGACTTCGAGGCCGAGCTCGCCGTTGTCATCGGGAAGCGGGCCAAGAACGTATCCCCCGATGAGGCCATGGCGTATGTGCTGGGCTTCACCTGCGGCAACGACGTCAGCGCCAGGGACTGGCAGATGGTCAAACAGAAAAAACAGTGGGCCCGGGGGAAGAGCTTCGACACCTTCTGTCCGCTGGGGCCCTATCTCGTGACGAAAGACGAGATCCCCGACCCGAACAACCTCAGGATACGATCCATTCTCAACGGGAAAGTGATGCAGGATTCGAGCACCTCCGACATGCTCTTCAGCGTTGCCGATATCGTGAGCGACCTGAGCCGCTCCATGACGCTCCTGCCGGGCACGGTCATCATGACGGGCACGCCGGAGGGAGTGGGGTTTGTCCGCAAACCCCCGGTCTTTCTGCGGCATGGAGACGTCATCACGATCGAGATCGAGCGGCTGGGGGAACTGACGAACCCTGTCGAGCGCGAGCCGTGAGCAGGTGCTGTCCGGATGGTCCCGGTCTTGAAGAACTGGTGGAAAATCCGAAGGGCCTGTGCTATGAACCGCAAGGGGGGCTTTGCGGGACAAGCCCCCTTTTTTCATCATGAATGCATGGCGTGCGGCGGGTAAGCCCCGGAGGGCGGGACATCCGGCACACGCGGGAGGTCGAGATGAGTGACGCTGCAAACGAGAGAAGGCATTTCTTCGTGGTCCTCGTTGTGTGCCTCGTGGGGTTCTTCATCCTCTCCGTGATCGGGGTGCTTCGGTTTTCCCTGGCCCCGGGGCTGCGCTCGTCCTACGCCGGCGCGGAGGGGGCGAGCGCGCCTGCGCCGGCACCGGCGACGAAGTCAGTTTTCCCGTCTATGACCGGCTCATCCGGAGCGCCGGGCACGCTTGCCGACCTCGTGGAAAAACTCAGCCCGGCCGTCGTGAACATCAGCACGACGAAGGTCGTCAAGATGGACGGCAGGCGCTCGCCCTTCAACGAGATGTTCCCCTTCGACCGCTTCTTCGGCGGCGAGGACGAGTTTTACCGGCGCTTTTTCGGCGAAAACCCCGAGAGGGAGTTCCGCCAGCGAAGCCTGGGATCGGGCTTCATCATCAGCAAGGACGGCTACATCTTCACCAACAACCACGTGATCGAAAAGGCCGACAAAATCAAGGTCCGCCTCTCGACGGGCAAGGAGTACGACGCCACGGTGAAGGGAAGAGACCCGCGGACGGATCTTGCCCTCATCAAGATCAACCCCGACAACAGCCTGCCGACCGTCGTTCTCGGCGATTCGGACCGGCTTCGGGTGGGAGACTGGGTCATGGCCATCGGGAACCCCTTCGGGCTCGATCACACCGTGACTGCCGGGATTGTGAGCGCGAAGGGCCGGGTCATCGGGGCGGGCCCGTATGATAACTTCATCCAGACCGACGCCTCCATCAACCCCGGAAACAGCGGCGGCCCGCTGTTCAACATGGCGGGCGAGGTCGTGGGGATCAACACGGCCATCGTGGCCCAGGGGCAGGGCATCGGGTTTGCCATTCCCGTGAACATGGCCAAGGAGATCCTCGAGGACCTCAAGGCGAAAGGCAAGGTCACCCGGGGCTGGCTGGGGGTTTCCGTTCAGGACATCACGGAGGACCTGGCGAAGAGCATGAAGCTCAAGGACCGGAGCGGGGCGCTGGTGACGGAGGTCTTCGAGGGCGACCCGGCGGACAAGGCCGGCATCAGGCAGGGCGACATCATCATCGAGGTCGACGGCAAGAAGGTCAAGGACACCCACGAGCTGCTCCGCGCCGTGGCCGTCCTGCCCGTCGGCAAGAAGGCGACGGTGAAGGTCCTGCGCGAGGGACAGGTGAAGGAGATGCAGCTCACGGTGGCCGAGCGCGAGGAGAAAAAGGAAATGGCCTCCGGCCGGGGCGAGGGAAGGGACACCTTCGGGATGACCGTTCAGGACATCACCCCCGAGATCGCCAGGCAGCTCGGGCTGCCGTCGACGGGGGGCGTCATCGTGACCAAGGTCCGCGAGGGAAGCGCGGCCGACGAGGGAGGGCTGCAGCCCTATGACGTGATCCTCCAGGTCAACCGGGTCAAGGTGGCCTCCGTGAAGGACTTCCAGCGGGAGATCTCGAAGAAGTCCGCCGATGACCGGATTCTCCTCCTGATCCGCCGGGGCAAGGGGACCTATTACGTGGCCATCCGGAAGGAATAGGGAAGCGGGCGGACCGAACAGCCATTGGACACGAGGGATCCTCTTCTCTGCATGTACCGGGCGCTCGAACGGTTCTTCGGCCCGCTTCACTGGTGGCCGGGGGAGACGCCCTTCGAGGTCGCCGTCGGCGCCATTTTGACGCAGAACACGAACTGGTCCAACGTGCAGAAGGCCGTCGGGCGGATCAAGGCGCGAGGGGCCATGAGCCCGTCATCGCTTTACGGCCTCGACCCGGCGGAGCTGGAAGAACTGATCCGGCCGTCGGGGTACTACCGGGTCAAGGCAAGGCGGCTCAGGGCGTTTCTCGAGGTGCTGTGCGGGGGCTTCGGGGGCGACCTCGACGCGATGCTCTCCGGCGATCTGGCGGAAGCGCGCCGCAGGCTGCTGGCGATTTCGGGGATCGGCGAGGAAACGGCCGACAGCATCCTGCTCTATGCCGGCGGCAAGCCCGTCTTCGTGGTCGACGCCTATACCCGCCGGATCCTCGAAAGACACGGGATCCTGCAAGGACGGAACTCCTACGGGGAAATCCAGCGGCTCTTCCTGCAAGCGTTGCCGCCGGACGCAGGTCTCTACAACCAGTACCACGCCATGATCGTGGAGACCGGAAAACGGTTCTGCCGCAAGGAACCGCAATGCGGCCAGTGCCCGCTGCAAGGCGTTGCAGAAGGGGCGCACAGGGCCGGAAGAGGCGGCCGAGAGAAGACGGGTAGACAGTCTTGTTCGTCCGGGAAGAAATTCTTAAAGCAAGGCTCCAGGAAGAAGGGCGCACGTTCGTCCTGAAGCTCAACGACTACGCCGGCGTCATCCACCTCCATTCCGACTATTCCCACGACGGGCGCGCATCGATCCAGGAGATCGTGGCGGCGGCCCGGGCCAACGGCATCGACTTCGTCATGCTCACGGACCACAGCTGGCTTCAGGCGAAGTACGACGGCCACGAGCGGTCCTATGACGGCGTGCACCTGTTCATCGGGATCGAGGTGACGCCCCGCTACAATCATTACCTCGCCTTCGGGATCGACGAGCCCCTCATCACCTGTGACCTGGCCTGGGTCTTCCCCTACGAGGACGAATTGGACATCTCCCCGCAGTTTTACATCGACTGGGTCCGCAGCAAGGGGGGGATCGGGTTCATCGCCCATCCCGACCACGAAGGGGCTCCAAGGTTTCACGTGAAACCTTACAACTGGAACGACTGGACCGTCTCGGGCTACACGGGGATCGGGATCTGGGACTTCATGACCGACTGGCAGGCCAAGCTGAGGGGATATGCCAGCGCCCTGTTCTCGTATTACTTCCCCGCCTACAGTCTCAGCGGGCCGAAGCAGGAGACCCTGAGGCGCTGGGACGAGCTGAACCGGACCCGCAAGGTCGTCGGGATCGGCGAGCTCGACAACCACGAAACCATCAAGGAAATGTTCGGCTTCGAGTTTTATATCTTTCCCTTTCACAAGGCCTTTCGGTTCATACGCACGCATATCCTGACGGAGGCGAGGTTTGTCGGACAGGACGAGCTGGACCGGGAGAATATCCTGTCGGCCCTGAGAAGGGGCAGGGTCTACGTGGCCTTCGAGTATTTCGCGAAGGCCCGGGGATTTTCCTTCGTCATCATGGACGAGTCGGAGGTGGCCACCATGGGTGACGAATTCTTCCTGGACGAGATGGCCATCGTGCAGATCGAACTGCCCGAGAGAGGGAAAATCCGCCTGATCAGAAACGGTGAGCTGTATCGGGAGACGGTGGGGAAAGAACTGACCTGCGGAATCGACGAGCCGGGGATCTATCGTGTGGAGGCCTACGTCCGGAAAGCCTTCAAGTACCGGCCCTGGATCTTCTCGAACCCCGTCTACGTGCGATAAGACGGGCAAGAGGCCGAGGGTCCCGGGCGGATCAGGAAATCCGGACACGGTGAACGGCGCTCCCTTGACCCTTTGCCCCGGGCCTTTTTCCTTTCTCAAGCGTATCTTGCCGCATGGTAGGAGCTGCGCACCAGCGGCCCGGCCACGACGGTCTTGAAGCCCCTCGCGAGGGCTTCCCGCCTCAACCCTTCGAATTCCTCCGGTGTATAGAATTTCGCGACGGGCCAGTGATGCCTCGAAGGCTGCAGGTACTGGCCGATGGTGAGGTGCGTGCAGGAGGCTGCGGAAAGGTCGTCGAGAAGCGAGAGAATGTCGTCACGTTCTTCCCCCAACCCGACCATGAAGCCCGACTTGATCCTGGGACGGACGGGGGATTCCGCGGCACGCCGCAAGAGTTCGAGAGACCTGCGATAGTTTCCCCCGGGCCGAAGCTCGGCGAACAGCCTTTGTGTCACTTCCAGATTGTGGTTCAGCACATCGGGGCGGACCGACAGGATCGTCTCGAGAGCTTCCAGGTTCCCCCCGAAATCGGGGATAAGCAATTCCACGCGGCATCCCCCCTGGCGGCGAAGCGCGTCGACGCAGCGGGAAAACTGTCGCGCTCCGCCGTCGGGGAGATCATCCCGCGTGACCGAGGTGATGACGACGTAGCGCAGTCCCAGGACCCTTACCGCCTCGGCGAGGCGCTCGGGTTCCGAATCGTCGACGGGAGCGGGCCGGCCGTGCCGCACGTTGCAGTAACGGCAGCTGCGGGTGCAGAGATTTCCGAGGATCAGGAACGTGGCCGTGCCGGAGCCGTAACACTCCCCGATGTTGGGGCATCGGGCTTCGTGGCAGACGGAATGGAGCGCCAGGCGGCCCAGCAGCCCCTGCATGTCGATGAAGGCGCGGGAAGTCGGCAGGGGGACTTTGAGCCAGTCGGGTTTGCGCATGGGATGGCGGAAGGCGAAAGGCGGAAGGCGAAAGGCTTCAGGGAAAAGGCTGAAAGATTTCCCTTGGCCCTTAGCCTTTTGCCCTTCGCCGTCTTTAAAAATAGTACCAGATCGAGGCGTAATCGTTCACATTCTCCCCGTCTTGGGCCAGCCGCTTGAGATAGTCGTAGATGGAAACGTCGGTGTGCAGGTAGTCGAGTGCCGTGACGAGGCGGACTTCCCACGAGTAGAACCGGTAGATTCGTCGTCCGTCAGGCAGGATGTTGACGATCTCGTGGTCCTGCCAGGCGCGGAGATTGACCTTGCCCAGTCTCGGGACGTTGAACACGGGCTCGTCGGTGCGCACCAGTCCGGGAAGCAGGCGCGCTTCCTCCATCTGCTCCTGCTCCATGCGGCAGATGGGGACCCGGAAATCGATCGTCTCCTCCTTGCCCTTCGTGCTGAAGGAGTAATAGGGATCCACACCGGATAGCTTCAGGGTCTTTCTCAGCAGGGCCGTCTCGAAGCGGCGGCTGTTGTAGTAGGTGAAGACCTGCTGGTTGTAGACGTTCATCCCGACGCTCTTGATCTTGCGGATGCATTCCAGGGAATCGGGGGTCATCTCCGTGG
>Ga0116187_1005069_pt1 | contig 11171 bp, 9 predicted proteins | sample AD_JPNNA6_MetaG_FD_89755 | JGI IMG/M metagenome (GOLD analysis project Ga0116187, IMG submission 89755) | Active sludge microbial communities of municipal wastewater-treating anaerobic digesters from Japan - AD_JPNNA6_MetaG | ecosystem: Engineered > Bioreactor > Anaerobic > Digestate | place... | reverse complement strand
GAGTCATGCGGGCTTTTATCCAGACCGGCAGATGTCGATAATCCCGGACAATGCCCGCGTTGCGGCAGACGTCTCGCCATGAGAAAGCATCATGCCATTCAGCGGACCTGGGCTCTGATTATTGCCGCGCTCATCTGCTATATTCCGGCCAATCTGCTGCCGGTGATGGCATCGACCACGATGATTTCATCGGAGAACGACACCATCATCAGCGGCGTTGTCCTGCTCTACAAGACAGGATCATGGCATCTGGCGCTGATCGTATTGATCGCCAGCGTCGTTATTCCACTGGCCAAAATTATGGCATTGGCTTTTCTGCTCATTACGATTCAGCGCCGCTCCGTTAAAGAGCAGCGAGAACGTCTGCAATTATACCGGTTGATTAATTTTGTGGGGCGTTGGTCGATGCTTGATGTTTTTGTGGTTACCTTTACTGTCGCCCTCATTCAGCTTCAACCGCTCATGGCAGTGCAACCGGGAACCGGTGTGCTTTTTTTCGCGTCAGTGGTCGTCCTGACTTTATTCGCGGCCGAAAGTTTTGATCCCCGCTTAATCTGGGATTCCCGTAATGAAAAAGGAGGTTTACGTGACTGAAAATATCGATCTGAAGCATATACCGGAAACGGCCACCATTCCCCGCAGGCATCGTAAATTTTCAGTGGTCTGGATTATCCCCATCATCGCGGCCATCGTCTCTATCGGCATTGCTGTTCAGCAGCTCCTGATGGAGGGGCCGACCATCACCATCACCTTCATCAAAGCCGAAGGGCTGGAAACCGGAAAAACCTTTGTGAAATACAAGGAAGTGGAAATCGGTCGCATCACGAAAGTGGAACTTTCCAAAGATTTCCGGAAAGTGGTGGTCACGGCAAAAATCAACAAAAGCGCGGCCGGCCTTCTGGTTGATGATACAAAGTTCTGGATTGAGCAACCGCGTGCCAGCCTCAGCGGCGTGTCCGGCTTTAGTACACTGCTTTCCGGCAACTACATTGGTCTGGAACCCGGAAAATCCAAAAAGGAACGCTACGCATTCACCGGACTGGAAGTTCCGCCCTCCATTACCTTTGACGAAGAAGGCAAACGGTTCGTGCTGAAGACAACCACACTCGGATCCATTGTAAACGGCTCCCCCCTGTATTACCGCCAGTTCAACGTGGGCCAGGTCATCGGCTACGATCTGGCCGGAGACGGAGAATCCATCAATATTGAGGTTTTTGTACGCACGCCTTATGACAGATACGTTAACGACCAGACCCGTTTCTGGCAGGCCAGCGGTATCGACATTTCCATGGGAGCCGAAGGTTTTTCCGTGCGCACCCAGTCGGTCCTGTCTATGCTGATCGGCGGCATTGCCTTTGAAACACCGCCCTCCTCCGAAGATGCCAAAACCGCCGATGAAAAAACCATCTTTACCCTTTTCAACAGCCGCGCGGAAGCCATGGCCAAGCCGGAAAAAATTGTTACCCCTTATGTGCTGTATTTCAATGAAACGCTCAATGGACTCTATGTCGGTGCTCCGGTCACGTATTTCGGCTTACCCGTGGGAGAGGTTACTTCTGTCGGTCTTGAGTTCATCCCCCATAAAAATGACGTGCGTCCGCGGGTCGATATTATAGTGTATCCGAGTCGTTTTCTTACCCACCTTAAAAAAATGTCTGCAATAAATGAAAAGGTATCCATTGACGCGGAACGTCATGCCTTTGTTCAAAATGCTGTGAATCGGGGACTCCGGGCTCAACTGCGGAGCGGTAATCTGCTGACCGGAAAACTGTATGTTGCCCTGGATATCTTCCCGAAGGCGCCCAAAGTGAAAATGGACTGGGCCAAATCTCCGGTGGAAATGCCGGTCGTGCCCAGCGGCTTGCAGGATCTTCAGGATAAAATGAATGACATTCTTGCCAAAGTAGAAAAAATACCCATCGATGAACTCAGCACGGATGCCAAGACACTGCTGGCAACGACCAACACCCTTCTCAAGCGCGTTGATCAAGAGGCGCTTCCAGAACTGACAAAAACGCTGAGTCAGTTTGAGCAGGTGCTGGCTAATGCCGATACCACCCTGATCGGCAAAGACGCTCCTACGCAGTACCAACTGCGCGAGGCTCTGACCGAAATTACCAAAGCGGCTCAGGGGATAAGTCATCTTGCCGAGTATCTTGAGAAAAATCCCGAAGCACTCATCCGGGGCAAAAAGGAGGAAACCAAAAATGAATAGATTTGTCACCGTTATTATTCTCGCGGCTATCCTTGCTTTAACCGCAGGATGTGCTTCTTCTCCGCAACATTTCTATACGCTGAATTCCACCCCGGCGCCGAAAGCCATGCAACAGGCCGACTACTCTGTTTCGGTTGGCCCCGTATTGATCCCGGCTGCCGTTGACCGGCCGCAGCTTGTTGTGCGAACAGATCCTCACCAGGTTTCCATCAACGATTTTCACCGCTGGGCATCCCCGTTGAAGGATGATATTGCCCGGGTCATCGTCGAAAATCTGATTGCGCTGCTGGGAACAACCCAGATATCCGTGTTTCCGCGAGCGCAGGCCTCTGATACAAACTACCGTTGCATCGTTGATATTTTGCGTTTCGATTCAGAGCCGGATAAGGCGGCAACACTGGATGCTTTGTGGAAGGTGACCTCTACAAAGGACGGACAAGTCCGGCATGGACGCACAACGCTTTCCGAACCGGCGCAGGGCAGCGGCTTTGCCGCTCTTGTTGCCGCGCACAGTCGGGCTTTGGAGAAATTGAGCGCTGACATAGCGGCCGCCATCCGTGAGATGGAATCGACAAAGCGTTAACAGGTAAATTATCACTACGGTCCGGCGCTATAAGTGACCGCCTGGCTTTATTCACCTGACCGGCGCCCCCTTCCGCCTTCGTCATTCAATTGAATCAATATAAAGTCGATTTTTCATAAAAAATATCCTTCAGATCAAAATAATGCGACTTACCTTTGTCGTTATGACATTGAAATAAAGGAAGGAACGACATAAACTGGCTTCATCAATCCCGAAGCAGAGTCGGAATGAGGCTTATCTATAATGGCTGAACGGTGACACATAGACCGAGGAAGATGAATCCCTCTTTCGAGGGGATTGATAATTTTCAAAATTGAGTTTATAAAATATGAAAGTTCCACTTATTTCAAAAATCATTCAACAAGGTCTATTGTCAAAAGCAATAAGAGAGCTGAAATGATGAAGCCGAAAAATATATCATCGGCAACCCGAAAAGTACTGCCACCTGATGATTGCGTGACAAAAACCGTTCAATATCCAAACGGTTCCAGAGTTGAAGGCGTATCTGGATCAGCAAATTACCAGATTGATGGAAAAATGACCCAGAAAATAACTAAATCGACACCTTATTATTACAAATATTGGAAAAATACTGACAAAGAAACGGGCAATTATCATCTGTTACCCTATCACTGTTTGGACGTTGCGGCGGTCGGGTTGGCAATAAAAAGACAATGAATAATAATATAAATACAGATAAATATTGGGCGAAAACAACCATCGATGACCTGCCAGGTCTTTCAGTTTACGATCACATGATAAATGTCGGTTCTGTTGCCTGTGCAATAGCCGCATTGTATCCCGATATACTCAAACATTTTAATTTCAAGGCACCAGATATTGGCGCGCTTGCCGCGCTTCATGACTTAGGTAAAATATCACCTGGCTTTCAACGTAAATGTGAAGAATGGATTAAAAAAAACGATTTGGTTAATGTGGCTCGTAATTATTGTTGGGACACATCAATGGAAGCTGATCATGGTAAGGTCTCACAGTCCGCAATTCATGACTGCTTATTAGGAATTGGCATTTCAATAAATAATGTTCCGTATCTTGCAGCTATTCTTGCCGCGCATCATGGAAAAATAAAATACTATCCTAATCCGCGTGGCATCAAACCACCGCATATTAAACAAATAACTGAACAAGGTAGTGGTATTAACTGGCAGGCCGATAGACAGTTGCATGCTAAAAAGATATGGGATTATTTTCAACCTGATATTTCAGGTATTAGCTTCAATGAAGACACGCCATCCCTATGGTGGTTGGCGGGGATTACATCTATTGCCGATTGGATCGGTTCGGATGAACGCTTCTTCTCTCCTAATCGTAGGGAAGAGAACGAGGCTGTTTCAGAACTTGCACAAGAAGCGATTGATACCATTGGGTTCGGGAAGACAGAATTTGTTACCGGCCTGTCCTTTCATGACTTATTCCATGATATTAACCACCCTGAAGCACAATGGATGCCTAATGATATGCAGGAAAAAGCATATAATGCAATTTCAGATCCTGGTGTGTATGTCATCGAAGCGCCTATGGGGATCGGTAAAACCGAAGCAGCTTTATGGGCAGCCTATAAATTGCTTGTGGCCCGAAAGGCGACTGGAATCTACTTTGCACTTCCAACTCAGGCAACGAGTAATCGGATGCACATTCGCATGCAGGATTATGTCAGTCGCATATGCAGAGCACATAACGCAAGTCGTCTTATTCATGGTAATTCCTGGCTTATAGATACAACACCGGGATTATTGCCGGTGGCGACGCATCACGATTCAAAAAGAAATGATGCAAGAACAGGACGGGATTGGTTTGCATCAGCCAAACGTGCGTTGATCGCGCCATTTGGCGTCGGCACTGTTGATCAAGCGTTGCTTGGCGTAGTTGCCGCAAAACATTTCTTTGTCCGCCATTTCGCACTTGCCGGAAAGGTTGTGATTCTCGACGAAATCCATTCCTACGACCTTTATACCGGTTCACTTATAGATAAACTCATAACGACACTGGAATCATTAAGATGCACCGTCATTGTGCTGTCAGCCACTCTTACAGGAAAAAGGCGTGGACAGATAGTTTCTTATTCCGAAGAGACGCCCGACGACAAAGATCTTTCTTATCCTCTCATCACAGGGCGAAAAGAAGAACAGTATCTTGAACCGCTATCAGCAGTACCGCCGGACGCACGGGATGTCAAAATCGACTTTCTGAATGTTACGGATGCAACCAATGATGCGATGAAGCAAGCACTGAAAGGCGGAGCTGTACTCTGGGTCAGCAACACAGTGGATGCGGCCCAAAAACAATTCAAGCGGTTTAACGATTTGACTTACGGGAAAATTCCTGTTGGCCTGTTGCATGCACGATTTCCTTTTTGGCGGCGCGAAATAATCGAAAATGAATGGATGCAACGCTTGGGGAAAAACGGTAAGACTCGATGTGCTTCAATTCTTGTTTCCACGCAGATTGTTGAACAAAGCGTGGATATTGATGCAGATCTCATAATCACTGAACTTGCGCCCACAGATATGTTGTTACAGCGGCTTGGCCGACTGTGGCGGCATGAACGCGGGCAGCGCCCGCTTAAAATGCCCAGACTATGCATTATTAAAGAAGAAAAGGAGCTTGATGAGTTTCGTGCCATGGAGCCAAAAGCGATAATAAAATCACTGGGTGGAAAAGCGCATGTCTATGACCCGTTTGTGCTTTTGCGAACGCTTCAATTATGGAAGCAATATTCTCAAATTACCATACCGAAACAGATACGTGAACTGATTGAAGCGACGTATAGTACGAGGAACGATGATCCGCCGGCTTGGGAAAAACTTTTCGATGACCGTTTTGTCCGCAATGCTAATGACCGTTTTAAAGCATCCATGAACAGCAACTATTGGCAACCGCAACTGCCGGATGAAGAAGGCGTTCAAACACGCCTCAACGATCTGCCCACAGTCGCTTTGGTGTTGTGCCGGCACATTAATAAGCAGGAAGCCACCTTCATCGATGGCACTACTGCGCAAATCAGTGGCGATGAGTTCCGGCTTGCAACTGCGCAGGCGATTCATAAAAACTTGGTGAAGGTTCCTGAATATTGTTTCGATCATTATGAACCACATCAGCCTTTTGAAGATTATCTCTACGGTGCGCAGTGCGTCGGCATTGTCGATGATAATAACAGTATAAGAAGAGTGAAGGGATTGAGCCCCGGCTTTAGCTTTTTCTATACCGATTATTTAGGGCTTGTTATCGAGAAATCATCTTGAAAGGAGTAGTTATGAATGTTGCTTATGACCCATGGATACCTGTTGTAACCACATCTGGGAAACCTACCATGGCAAGCCTTTGTGACGTGCTGACAGAAGGTGAAAAGTATGCCGATCTGGCGGTGCGTCCGCATGAACGGGTTTCGCTTATGAGACTTTTCCTCTGTGTGGCACATGCTGCCCTTGATGGGCCACGAAATCATAATGAATGGTGTGAAGTGCCGGTGAGTTTACCAAGGAAGGTGCACATATATTTCTTGGAATGGAATAAAGATGAAAAGCAGGCGTTTGAGTTGTTTCATCAAAAAAAACCTTGGTTACAAGTAGCGAATTTGAAATTGACGGAATCAGGTAAGCCTTCACCTGTTGCTCTCTTGGATTTTGAGTTAGCAACAGGTAATAACTCTACACTATTTGATCATCAAGGTACATTAACAAGCAGAATAATTGCCCCGGAAAAGATCGCTCTAAACTTGTTAACTTTTCAGAATTTCTCACCCGGGGGTGGCGCACCGATTGCGCAATGGCATGAAAAGAAAACCTCACAAGTGGGGAATCCAGATGCGCCATGCCTTTCTCAATCTATGGCACATTGCCTATTGAGAGGGAAGAATTTGGCGGAAACTATACATCTCAACTTGCCAACATATGATCGTATTAAAATAGCGTATCGCGAGTATTGGTATGATAAGAAAAAGAAGGAAGATGTTTTTAAGAATGTTGAATTTGGAAGACCGGTATGGGAATGTTTCCCTGATAAGCCAGATAATTTAACTGCCATACAAAATGCGACACAGACATATCTCGGCAGGTTAGTGCCAATATCCAGATGGGTTCGCCTATTCGAAAAATCAGATCAGATGTATTGCTGTAATGGATTCGAATATGCCACCCACAAGGATGGGTTCCCTGCTGAACCAACGGCGGCTGTGTGCCTGATCACCAAAAAAGATAAAAAAGGAAAGGTCGTCACAGAAAGAAAAGTTGTCGGCATCAATCCAGAAAAAGCTACATGGCGGGAACTTTCAGCGCTTCTTACAAAGCGGCTAAGTGATGGTCTCGGAGGACCATTAGCCATAGAAAACGCACCATACGATGCGGCCTTTGATTTTCAAGTCTGTGCCATGATTCGTGATCAAGCGTCCATGGATATAGGCATTGAATCTGTTTTTCATCTTAGTCCTGCTTTTCAATCTAACCTAAGTTCTTATTCCTATGAGGTTAAACAAGCGGAACAAATTTCTCAACAACTTCGGCGAGCTATAGAAGCGTATCGAAACACAATAGATAATGATTGGGCTGCACGCATAAAACGAACCCAGGCAAAAGATCAGTGGAAGCTTAGAAATCGTTTAGCGCAAGCTGCATCCTTGTCATACTGGACAACTGTTGAGAAAAATTTACCACTTCTTATGTCGCATATTGAAACCATTGGCACCGATGCTGCTACGAAAACCCGCGAAGCATGGCGTAAAATGCTTTATGCATCTGCCTGCGATGCATATCGTGCGGCCTGCGGCAATGAAACACCTCGGCAAATGCGCGCATTTGCCAAAGGTTGGGATAGTCTGACAACAAAAAAGAATGATTCAGAGTCTGACAATAATAAAATCAAGGAGGATGAAGTATGAGTATGCTACTTGATAGACTCCATAAGTATGAAAATAATCGCGGAATGATGGCCAATCTGCGGTGTGTACTTGTGGATAGCAAAAAACATCGTGCTTGGCCTGCATTGTACCGCTTAGGAATACCGATTGACAACGATGTTTCGGCATTCATTGCCGGTCTTTTCGCCACGCATCCAGAAGTTTCAACTACTGGGAACTTCGGTACGACATGCAAGGCAATTGAAATTAGGCGAAATGAAACAGCTGGTAGCGATCTCAAAGTGACGCAAACTGAGCGCCGTTTTCAGCATCTTCTGGCCGCAAATAATGAGGAGGTATTTGATCGGGTTAAGCGACTAATTCTAATGGCAAAATCTCAAGGCATACCTGTCAATTATGAGCAACTTGAAACTGATTTGCGATTCTGGGGAGATCGTACCAAAACAGATTGGGCTGTTTCTTTTTGGGCGCCGTCTGCACCGACGGCCATGGAGGAGGACCTATGAGTTGGCTTGCACGATTAGACATAGATGATCAATACGTCCGAAACGCCGGTATTCGTGACACATATTCATGGCATAAAAAGTTGTGGGAAGGTTGTTTCCCCTGTGATCCGGAGGCAAAGCGCGATTTTTTAACACGTATCGATCAATTCGAAAGGGCATTTCGTGTATGGATACTGGCAAAACGAAAGCCTGTGTCTCCATCCTGGTGTCCGCCTGATTGTTTTGCTGTCAAAGAGATTTCACCGTCGTTTTTTACGCATCGTTACTACGTCTTTGATTTGAGGGCAAACCCCGTAAAGGCAGTCGTGCAAAGAGGTGATAATGGCGAGACTTTGAGAAAACAAAACGGCAAACGGAAGTCAGGAAAAAGAGTGCCGCTTGTTAAACAAGATGAGCTAAGAGACTGGCTTATTCGTAAAGGAGAGATACGCTGCCTTGATAAAGAAACAGGCCTGAAAGTCCCTGGAGGCTTCCGCATTGTGGAAGGGAAACCACTGGAAATAAGTCCGGCAGTTGACCATTATTTCCGGAAAAAAGAACATGAAGCCTATCATGGCGGCGTCCAATTTCGGGGCACTTTAGAAGTTACTGATCAGTTAAAATTTATTGATACGTACCATCAAGGTGTTGGCAGTGCAAAAGCTTTCGGCTTTGGTTTATTTCTTCTCGCACCCGCCAAACTATAAAAATATTAAAAGGAGATAAAACATGAAACACTTAGAATTACATATTATTCAATCCGTACCGGTTGCTTGTCTTAATCGTGATGACCTCAATTCCCCTAAAACAGCAATATTCGGCGGCGTTCAGCGTGCGCGGGTATCGAGCCAGGCATGGAAGAATCCAATCCGCGAAATGGCAAAAGAACTCGATTCTGATATATTCAAGGGTAAGCGTTCGCGTCGCATGGTTTACGAGTTGACAGCAAAACTCACTAAAAAAGGCATAGAAAAAGATATCGCGTTAATCATTGCTGAACAAGTTGCAAACATTGTGGAAACATTAGATTCGAAGCTAGATGCTGATGGTTACAAAAAGATTAAAACAATGATGTTTTTCTCCGATGCAGAATATGCTGCAATTGTAAATGCTGTAACGAGTGACATTAGATCATTGGCCGATAAAGTAAAAAACGATACTATTGCAGTTGATCGTGCTAAAGAATCTTTGAAAAGCATTTCTGATGAAAAGGAGCAAGAGGTTGCGAAAAAACAAATAGAAAATCTGGAAAAGACCTTGGAAAAAGATAAAAAAGCTCTCGAAAAAGCTTTTGGTGACAAATCAATCAAAGAAGCTATTAAAAGTGTGCAATTAAAAGATGCTGCTGATATTGCCCTTTTTGGCCGTATGGTCGCCAACGATCATTCATTAACTGTCGAAGCCGCAGCCATGTTTTCACACGCCCTCTCCACGCATAAAGTTGATAATGAAATTGATTTCTTTGCAGCTGTGGATGAGTTACAACCTAAAGAAGAGTCCGGCGCTGGCATGACGGGAACACTGGAGTTCAATTCCGCAACTTACTATCGTTTTGCAGCACTGAACCTCGACATGCTTGCCGATGAATCTCATTTGAAAAGCATGACACCCGATGAACGCAAAAGCGTAGTGGATACTTTTCTAAGGGCGACTATAAACGCCATTCCAAGTGCGCGTAAAAACACAATGAACAGCAACACAACACCTATTTATGTCCTTGGCGTTGTGAGGGGAAAAGGGCATCCTATTCAGTTAGTCAATGCATTCGAAAATCCAATAAAGTCTTCATCAAATGGATATGGTGTAGAATCGGTTATTAAAATGAATGAAGAATATAATGATCTTTCTACAACATGGGGTATTAATGCGTTGTTTGCCAAGGCGGTAGTGAAGAGCACCATAAAAGATAAAGTGACAGACAAGCTTCGATCAATAGAAACTTGTGATCTTGACGAACTTATTAAGGGGATGGTGGCCCATGTCATCTAATAATCGTTTTCTGGCACTTCGTTTGGAGGGGCCGCTCCAATCTTGGGGTTTTGATAGCCAGTACAGTCGACGCAATACGGGTTTGCTGCCGACAAAAAGTGCAATTGCAGGCATGTGCTGCGCGGCGCTGGGATATTCCAGGGGGTGTAATGAAGAGGGCTTTTTTCTTGCCCAGTTTAGCAAACTACACATGACCGCTATAGCTATTCCTCGCGAAGGAATAAGAAAAGCACTCCCTGTTCGGCGTTTGCAAGATTATCATACAGTCCAAAACACAAGAACAGCAAAAGGTGACCTTAAGGACTGTCATATTACACACCGTCAATATCTGACAGATGCCGCATTTGGTGTCATCCTTGAAGGTGACAATGATTTTCTCAGTAAAATTGTCCAGGCATTGGCTGATCCAAAATGGGGCATCTGGCTTGGCCGCAAAACCTGCATTCCAACGGCGCCTGTACTTGCTGATGTCAAGATGAATAGTGGCGAACTTTTTTGTCTTTTAAAGGAGACCCGCGATGAGGCGCTAAAACTTCTTATAGGTGATAAAGAACTAAAATCATTTACTTATCAGGCAGATGTGGATGACTTCACAGATGGTCGCGACGCTATCCCCGATACCCCTATTTCTTTTGCGATAGAAAAACGTTTATTTTCACCACGGAGGATTTTTACACATAATGGCAGAAATTAATGCATTATAATTATGTCAATGGCTTGGGCTGAGGTTTGATGCTTATTAAAAAAGTTTAGAAAATATGAGACTTAAGCTTGGTGAAAAATGACTGAACACCTGTTGCCACCATTAAAACCGATTCCAATGAAGGATAGAGTTTCCATCATCTTTGTGGAGAAAGGGAATCTTGATGTTCTAGATGGCGCTTTTGTTGTCGTGGATAAGAACGGTGTCCGTACACATATTCCTGTAGGTGGCGTTGCTTGCCTGATGCTGGAGCCTGGATCAAGAGTTTCTCATGCCGCTGTTACGTTGGCTTCTCGTGTCGGATGTCTGCTGGTTTGGGTTGG
>Ga0116187_1005068_pt1 | contig 11174 bp, 13 predicted proteins | sample AD_JPNNA6_MetaG_FD_89755 | JGI IMG/M metagenome (GOLD analysis project Ga0116187, IMG submission 89755) | Active sludge microbial communities of municipal wastewater-treating anaerobic digesters from Japan - AD_JPNNA6_MetaG | ecosystem: Engineered > Bioreactor > Anaerobic > Digestate | place... | reverse complement strand
TCTGAGAATTTCTCTTGCGAATCTGTCACACTCCACCTGCCCAATTGTCTTGAACCCAGCCCATTCTGCGGCAAGGTCTATCCCTCCAATCCCTGTGAATAACGAAAGATGAGTCAGCATGTTTCCCTGTATATTTCGTATTCTTCCTGACCCCCCGGCGAGTTCACGTATTGGACAAACCGCTGGGTAAACCGCCATTGTGTTGGCATGATCTCATCGTATCGCCGGATCGGGGACTGCCGGTTAATAGGTTCGAGGACACCACATTGTTTCAGCGACCGGATGGTAGCCGACGATTTCTTCCCGGTAACACGCTGGACGTCCCCGTGTGTAAAAACGTCGTCTTTATATGCATCCCACAACATCATTGCCACGCGGGCGTGTCTCATCTTTAACATGAATTCGGGGTATCCCATACTCAGTTATTAGGTTTATATGGTTATAAATTTTTCATTTGGATTCCCGGGTCTCTGCCTTGGTTTTCTCGTATTCTTCAAGGTCATCCCACTCGATATAGGTCGGCATCTCGTCGTAATCAACTGCACGGTCGCCGTATTTGCTCTCCACATCTTCAACCACACCGATAACGTTTGCACCCCCGCCGTAAAGACCATATGCGAGCAACGCTGCTGACATTACTTCGTCGTCATGGAATCCTTTTGGTGACTCGTACCGGACGTTCCCGCTGGGTAATATCGTGTATTTGTATGCACCGAACTCTACCTGCATGTTCTGGTCGTTGATGAACGCAATCTGTTGGTTCTCTATCATGAGTTGCAGGTTCTCTATCAACATGGGTTTGGTACTCACGTTGATATTAATCCCGTTGATGTTCAACCCCTCTTTTGCCAGGTCTTCGTATATAGGGTCTCCATACCCGGTACTGTCAATGATAATCGTCCCAGGATACTTCTTGTGCACGTCGCGTATCCGGTTCTTGATATAGTCCCAGTCAGACTGGTTGAACCGTTCCCGGTAAACCTCGCGGCGGGTAGAGTTCCGGCCCACCCGGATAACCGTGAAATCCTCGTGTCTTCCAAGGTCCACGGCAGTCACGTAAAACTCGCCGGGTACAGGGCGTTCAGGCCGGGCTGTCAGGACGGATTCGAGCCCCCGGAACACGAGACCCCCGCTCTCCACGAACTCCGCCATGATCTCCTGGCGGAACGTGATCTCTGACAGGTTCTTCCTGAGTTCGAGGATCTCCTCTTTCCTGAGCAACGGGTTTGCCCAACTCGGGTATTGGAACGACTTGAATTCCGTCTGGGATTCGTCAAGACCGCGGAGGAACAACTCGTAAAACCAGTTCCTGCCTTTTGGCGTGGATATGAAGATAGCCCACCCGCCTTTATCGGCAAGTGCCGGGCGAACGGCTTCATGCCAGACTTCGGGTTTCAGCATGGCACATTCGTCGAGGATCACGCCGTTCAACCCCTCACCACGCAACGAGTCGGGGTTATCCCCGGACTTAGCGAATATCAGGCTGCCGTTCTTGAGTTCGATATAGAGTTCGCCTTCCATAACACGGAGGACAGCCTGTTTTGGCATATACGTTTTGATCATGCGCCAGAGGATCTTCGTCTGACTATAGTTCGGCGCAATGATGTAATATACGCCGTTTGGAGTTTGTAACGAATCTATGATAACTTTATACGCAGATAACCGGGTCTTCCCGAACCGCCTGCCGCATGCCACGATCTTGAACCTGGCAGGATGGTCGATAATCTCTTTCTGTTTCGGGAGGAACTGGATGTTTAATGTTGCCATGTTTATTTCTTCGACATTTTCTTGGTTTTGTGCATGATGATCTTGTCAAGGTCTTTCGAATCGAACAGGCTTTCCTTATCATTTTCAGGTGAGATCACCGGGATTTCAATAACCCGGCTTGCCGGCATGGTTACCGCCTTGATCTCAATGGGTTCGTCTTTCTCTTTCTGTGGTTTCGTCTTGAACGATTTCGAGACTAACGCCACCATTTCGAGATACATCCTGACGTCTTTCAGGTTATCCTTATCAATCTTCTCGCCGAGTTCCCAGAGTATCCTGACAGCCTCGTTTCTAAACCCTTCTTCCTCCATCACGACGAGGTTAATAAACCGTTCGAGCTCTTTATCCGTGAGTTTCCTGACACCACATTCTGATTCATTATCTTTATCATATTTTGCATAAGGACAGCGGAAGAAATACAGGCAATACGGGTTACAGGTCTCACGCCTGTTGAACACCGTTGCTCTCATCCTGGAGACCTGTGCGGGCAACCGTTTAGGCATATATTAAAGTTTCTTCTATTGATTAAAAACTTTTATGTGTTTAGACGATAAACAATATATTATGTCTCTTGAACGACCAGAGATCTACGATGAGATAACGCGGATAGTCCGCGGTCTCACGCGGGAGAACGTGTCAAAAGGATGGGTTTACCACAAGGTGATAGAAGAACATCCGGAGTTCCTGGAATCTGCAACTCAGCGGGCACTCAAATGGTATGTCTGTAAAGCCCTGAAAGAGAATGGGTATAAGAACATCTCGAAAGGGTTTAACTGGTTTATCCGATGCGGTGCGTCATAGAATGCACGTGCGGGATGAACCACCGGGTCCAGTGCAAATGTATGACCAAACGATGGTTCTCCCGGAGGTATAAACGGTTCTGTAACGGTGTCAGAATATTGCCGGTATGTCTTCGGTTCCACCCGAAACTGCCGATAGTTGTTTATCCAAACGCGATACTCGTTAACGGTGAGATTAGACCATGGAGACAAAGGAATACGGGTTCTCAGTTGAAATCAAAATAGACGGGAAGATCAGGATTGCTGATGGAGAAGATCTTGACGATCTCGATTCGTTCCTGTATGGCGCGGCATGGTGTGCCATCGAAACGTTCAACAAAGAGTGCCCCGGGAACATCCTGCGGGCAGAAACCTCACGGCGCGTCAGCACCCCAAAAACACATTTCGACCCGTGATACAATGAACCCCATTGTGTTGAACCCCAACGGTAATCCCGTCAGGATGAGGCTTGCCGACGTTATCAACATGATCAATCACGACCCGCGATTTATCCCGGAAGACAAACGTGAGACCGTGATCGCATATAGGCAGAGACGGCGGCAGGAATATTACAAGATGAGGAACGATCCGGAACGATGGCAGAGATACCTCGAACACAAACGCCAATACATGAAGAAAAAACGGAAATCAAAGAGATCGTTGACACTGTGATCCAACTGTGTAAAGACAAGATCGAACGTGCCAAACAGATGGGGAAATCAGACTGCACGATCCCGTCGCTCAAGAAAAAATGGTTATAACCAAATTATAATCAGTATTTTTATAAAAATCCCTTTATTTTTCAACGTATGAAACCTTTTTCTTGTCAGGAGACACACCTGTAAGGGGGTGACCGTTTTTGAAGTATAAGTGCCATGTATGTAAAATCATCGTTGATGAACAGGATCTCGTGGATTCAGCATGCCCGGTATGCATGACGACTGCAGGTCTCCATAAGATGTGCGCGCGCGACCATTGTTATTGTCCTCATGAAGTTATAGAAACAGTAGCATACTGTCCTGAATGCGGTCAACCCATATGTCCTGAATGTGGGACGCATGATGTTGTTGTTATCAGTCGGGTGACGGGATACCTCCAGGAGGTCGGGGGATGGAACTCAGGAAAACAGCAAGAACTTAAAGACAGGGCAAGGTACACAATATAAATATGTTTGTTAAAGAATGGAAAGTTATAGATCTCTATAGCAAATATAACCTGAGCAGATGGGTCGTCCCCATATCGTTAAGTAACAGCTTGTTACGGAACTTCAGGTTCACAATTACGCACGATGATGATCAGGCGGAACCAAAAGAATGGGGAGATGACACCTTCCTGTTCGGGAAAGACCCGTATACCATCTGCATATTCAACGAGGAGACCCCCCGCGCGCGCCTGAGTAGTTCGGCTCCTCTGGGTGGGGCTGGGGGCAACCGGGTAACAGTCAGGATTGCGGGGTCTGACAGACCACTCGAAATATCTGCCCGCGTCCTACACGAGATGTTGCACGTGATGGGTGTGGATTCTGACCAGATGGAAGGCAAGGACCGCGACGAGTTCCTACAATACCTGAAGTGCAGACCCACCATCCTGAACAAGAAACTATATGAATATTTCAGTTCGCCATCGTTCTCTCACCAGGACTGGGGCGGTATAGGTCAGATGTTGCTCATGACGTATTATAAGTTCCTGTTATGCAAGAACTTTAAAGAACTCAAATTCAAAGATATTTGCAGGCCGGTGATGTAGTGTTCCCGGAACTCTTCATGATAACCACCTATATCCCGTGGGCAGCGATGGTCCTCGGAGTATTGGGTGCGTTTGTTGTTGCAACCCCGACCAACAGGGCAAAAGTCATCGGGTTTGAACTCTGGATATATGCGAACGTGTTGTGGTGTGTATCGGCATTCATGTATAACTCGATACCGTTACTTATCCTTAACGGTGCTTACGCATTCTTTAACCTCATTGGGATATACAAACACTTACCGTATGCAGACGCTGAAGTGAAAATGAGAGAAGAATTATTACAAATTCCACCAAAATAATATCATGCGCGCAATGTTAACAATTCTAACACTGTTAACGCTAACGCTAACGTTAACGGTATCAGGGTCAATGTGCCCTCTCGAACCAATCACGCCGTCAGAAGCATCGTCTCTCTATGCTGAAGGATCAATCTCGAACGGCGGCACGGTCAACGGTGTATTATTCATGGGATCATCGAACATCGTTGGTGTCGTCGGGAACTCTACAGGGTATGGAAGCACTGCATCGTCGTTTGTGGGGAAGGGTGCAATCACGTATGCTGACACGTTATCGTTCGTTGATTCTCTCTCCCGCGAGACAGGGTTATCCATCGGGTCCGGGCGGGCGATATACGAAGAGAGTGCAGCATACGATTATGTGACTGACACTCCATCCTGCGAGGTTGCATATTCGTCTACCGGCATTAATATCGTGTCGGGTCAGTTCGCATCGGATATGTATATCCTGCCTGCCGGAACAAACCTCATGCAACACAACGCAGCGGTTAGTGGAACCGGGTCGTTCAGTGCTGGTTCAGGGTATTCGTTCATGACAAACGAATCATATTCAAGATCGTCTGACAGGGTGTTTGCCATAGGTGACCTGAAGTTCGCCCGGCAGGTATCGTTCAAGAGCGTTAAATCTTAACACAAACATTTTATCTTTTTACAACCCATGATTATATGGGTACAAATGAAATCGAAATTACTATCTAAAATTATTGTATTTCTAATATTTGCATGGATTGTATTGTTCATCTTTTTTGGAGCCTGTTCTGCCGTAAACGTAACAAGCAGGGATTATATATTCCGTAAAGAAGTGAGAAGTCATATTGAAAACGCATATTATTCAGCAGATCCCTCTACAATGCGATCTGAACTTATTGCCGCCAAACAAGGGATGCAGAACCTTGGGTTAACCGAAGATCTGTATGGCGCGTGGTTGCCGTGGGATCGGACTCCAGACAAACAGATGAAATGGCAATACAAACATATAGACAGCATCCTGGTGAGAATTGACGAATTCGAATCATGGGAGACATCACAAAGATTGAACGAGACGCCAAGCCAGCAAATGCAGGATGTATACACACAAAAACTCGATAATATACGTAAATTTATAAAGGAAGATGATTGGTCTGACTGGATTGCTCATGATGCATTCGCATACCGGGATTATTTCCTCACAACTGTATTTGAAGGTATATCTTTAATTAGTATACCTTTAATTATTTCCCTTACATTTATAATCTTGGTATTGCTGATGATCGGACTCAGTTGGGATTGTTGTTGATCGGACTCAGTTGGGATCTGTGAACAATTCAAATTCATAACTTTTTTATACTATTACGATCAATTACTAAGTGTGCAGGAGTGAGATTCACGATGACTGCATATGCCACCTCTCCAATCTACCATCTTTCCAATCTCTCCAATCACCTCACATAATCGCCTCCAATACACGCATCACATACCTCACCTCTCCGAAAATTCCCGCACTCCCCTCACAAACCCTTACAAAACCCTTACAAACCCCTCTATTTTTTATAGTTCCTGTGTAAACACATATTAATGCAGGTTATAAACATAGATCTTGACCACGACAAACCGTACGAGATCTATCATATCGGCGACATCCATTCCGGTATCATCCCGTCTGACGAAGAGAAAGCCACGAAAGCGTTTAACATCCTGAGGAACAAATCGCGGGCACTCTTTTGTGGTATGGGGGATTACTGCGAATACCGTGAACCCGGTCACCCCTATTACGATGCCGAACAGGCTGATAAGACCATTGACGAACAGTTAGACTGGGTGTTCCACCAGTTCTCGAAGGTCCGGTCAAAGACGTTAGGCATCCTGATCGGTAACCATGAGCACAAGCTCATGACACAGACGACGATAAACACCATCAAACGGTATTGCCAGGATAACGAAGTCAACTATTTCGGCGATATGGCGCACGTATCGTTCAATTTCCCGTCTGGAACGCGGTTTACCATGATAGTCTCGCACGGGAGTGGTGCGGCAACAACGTTAGGATCGAAGATCAACAAGATCACGAGGTTTGCACGCGGTCAGCAGGTCGATGCCGTTGTCTGGGGGCACGTCCACGAACTCATGACATGGCCGTTAGCATCGCTGAACATCGGGCCGCGACAGTATAAACCCAACTTTATGAGCCGGTATACAATGTGCGGTTTTTCAGGGTCGTTCCTCAGGACGTATATGCTGAACTCCACGACGTATGGTCAGCAAAGGCATTACGACCCAACACCAGTAGGGTACCTCGTCAGTATTATCGACCCGGGCAAGAGAATGGTTCAGATGCGCCCGGAGATCATGGATGTCTGATCTCTCAAAGTATAATCAGGTTTATATAATGTAGGAAATATATATACACACGATTAGAATGCCTGATTTTCTTCCTCACCGGAGTGCCCGGCATACCGCCAGACTCAAAGAGGAAATAGACTCCGTCGCATTATCAGCAGCGATATTGAAGGCTGCCGGAATAGGGAATGGGATTGTCGGGAACTCTTCTGATTACGATTCTCCAAGGAAGATTCAGAACAAACAGGACTGGGAAGAGTTCGAGATGGTGCGGCGGGCAATATGGCCGGAATCGAACTATTTCAATACACTGGGTATGCCGAGATCAGATTTCGTCAAATCCGATAATGACGATTTGGCAGAGAACGCATACTATGCGGTCTGTGAAAAGAGTATCATGGATTATCTCTCCACGATGGACTGGAGTGTCGTGGATAAAGACGAGAATACCGTTGATGACGCAATGGATTTCCTCAAACGCCCTAACCCGCAGGAACATTTTGACGATGTGATTCGTGAATCGTTGCGTGACCTTCTCAGGTATGACGCGGCCGCATGGGTAAAAACGTTCAACATGGACGGGACGCTTGCCGAGTTCAAACCCTATCTCGGCACGGAGTTCTGGACTGAAATCGACAGGCGTCAATGGAGCGGGCATACTGCGGGTCTCCCGTTTACCGGATGGTATTCAAAAGGGTATGTTGTCCACTGGTGGCAACGGTCCCGGACAGGATTATACATCTCGTTTGTCCCGGACGAAGTAGCATACATGCGGATATACCGGCGTCCCGACTCCGTGTATGGGACGGATTTCATATCGAGGTTACGCTGGCAGATCCAATACCTCATCGATTCTACCCGGGCTGCCGGGAAAACCTTTGCAAACGGCGTCGTCCCTTCTCTCGTCTGGAAACACCCGCAGGTGTTCGACCAGAACCAGTTATACCAGCGGATGATGGAAGTCCGGAAAGAGAACCAGGGACCTTATCGCATGGGTAGTATCCTGCATCTTGTCAGGGATGAAGATGTTGAAACATTGAGCCACACCTTACACGACATGCAGTGGTTAGAGGGTCAGAGTTTCGTGGCGAAGATCGTGTGGGCTATGTTCGGCTTCCAGCCGGAAGAGTTTGCCGGACAGTCTGTCAATCGCGCGACTGCGTATATCTCAAGAAACGTCACGAAATCCAAGATGTTATACCCGTTAATGCGGTTTTACGAACGGGTAGTTAATACTGAAATACTCCCGCACCTTGAAGGATACCAGAAAGATTGGCAGTTCAAGTTCAAAGTCGCGCTCGATCTCGACGACGAACTGAAACAGGCACAGATCCTCGCCACGAAGGTCCAGACGGCAAACATGTTGCGGTCTATCGGTGTAAGCGCAAAAGATGCGTTACGCCTGACGGGTGTCACGGACAGACCCGAGACAATTGAGGTAGAAGACATCCCGTTACAGATGGACACCATGCCAAAACAACCCGTCAAGAACAAATCCGGCGCAGTAGAGGCGAGCCAGCACAAACCCGTAAAAGAAATACCGTTCGGTGACAAGGAAGAACGGCAGGCAGGTGTAAACAAGGCAAAAGAACACAACCGGAAAGGATACCAGATGAGGAAGAAAGATGGACATTAACGCATATCTTTATTCAGGTACAGTGAGAGTTGGAACGTATTCAAATCCAGTATATGTGACGTTTGCCACAACACCACCATCAGAAACTAAGTACTTTAATGTTGGTGAAGAGAATATCCCAATACCCCCAATTGAAAAGCAAATTATTGAAAAGGAAGTTATCAAAGAAGTCACAAAAGAGGTTCCAATATACAAAACAATCATTCATAACATCCCCATAATAAAGAAAGTAAAAGAAGAGAAAGAAGTTGTTAAAGAGGTTGTTAAAGAAGTTATCAACGAAGTCCCGTATTACAATGTTTATGGTGAAGGAATCCTCTTCAGGTTATGGGTATGGATAGGAGAAAGAGCGGGGTGGATACATGGACGCTAACATTTACCTGAGAGATAAAGATGGAAACCCGATAGGGACGGCTGCAAACCCACTTGTAGTTTTTCCTGCAACAGGGTCATTGGACGCAATTGTTCCACTCAACACAAAAGGTGATCTGCTTACATTCAGCACAGGAAATGTAAGGTTGGGGGTTGGGACAGACGGATACCCGCTGGTTGCCAATTCGAGTGCAACGGAAGGTATCGCCTGGGAACAACTTACCGAGGCGGGGATCTCGTTGTCGGATGTGACCACCCTCGATGTGAGCACGTCTAAGCACGGATTCTGTCCAAAAGCCCCTAATGATACTGCAAAATATCTTCGTGGGGACGGAACGTGGGCTGCTGTTTCTGGTGCAGGTATTGGAGATGTAACAGGTCCTGCATCCTCAATAGACAATGCAATATCCAGATTCGATGGAACTTCCGGGAAAGCAATACAAAATTCTCTTATTACAATAAGCGACGAAGGAACTGTCAATATCCCATCAGGACAAACATACAATATTAACGGGTCACCACATACCCATTTAGGGTCAGACATCACATCAGCGGTGTCAAACGCTGTTAATGCTGATACACTTGATGGGTCTCACGCTTCTGCATTTGCTCAAGTATCGCATACCCATTCGGGATCAGATATCACATCAGCTGTAGCAAATGCTACTGAGGCGGATACCCTCGATGGGCAGCATGCGTCTGCGTTTGCCTCATCTGGACACAACCACGACTCGTCATATGCGCCGATTGCTAAAGGCGTTACAAATGGTGATTCCCATGACCATGTTGGGGGTGATGGAAACGCCATCACCGAATCGGCGTTATCTCTATCTGACGTAACCACATATGACGTGAGCACGTCAAGGCACGGATTCTGTCCTAAGGCGCCAAACGATACTGCAAAATTCCTTCGTGGGGACGGAACGTGGTCTAAGGTAGATGCTGATACAGTTGATGGATACCACGCCTCTGCATTTGCGTCATCTACACACAACCACGATAGTGTGTATCTTTCAATTACAGGCACAGCATTAGATTCAGACAAACTTGACGGGCAGCACGCTTCAGCCTTTGCCGCAGCATCCCATACACATTCGGGTTCAGAAATTACATCAGCAGTTTCAAATGCAGTAAATGCAGATACCCTTGATGGTCAGCATGCTACTGAATTTGCCTCATCTGGACACAACCACGACTCGTCATATGCGCCGATTGGAAAAGGTGTTACAAATGGAGATTCTCACGACCATGTCGACGGGGATGGAGCAGCAATCACTGAATCCGCATTATCCCTGTCAGATGTCACCACACTCGATGCTTCAACATCAAAACACGGGTTTATCCTCAAGGCAACCGCGCCGTCGTCTGGTGTAAGAAACATTGTAGCAATCGATAATGGAGAAACAACCTACAAAAACACCGCGTTGGTTGATTCAACAAACCCGGAAGCATTAGGCACAATCTCTCCAGGAACGTCGTTGGTTGCAGCCAGAAGAGACCATGTCCACCCGAATTATACGTCCTCTGGTGTTGGATTGGGGATTGGAAAGGGTTCAGCGCCGAGTTATCTTCTGGAGATTAAAGGCACATCGACAACAGATCTCCCGACATATGGTAGTGAATTCCTCGACGGTGACAACTGGACGGGTGTAGGGACAGACTGGACGGGATCGTGGGATACTGGGTTTACGCACGTAACGGGTAATACAACTGTATTATCCCACGATCACACTGCCGCTGTTGATACAATTTATCAGATTACCTATACCGTAACTGGAAGAACTGCGGGGACGTTCGATATATCATTTGGTGGACAGACAATAACCGGACTTTCTGCAACGGGCGCATGGGGTCCAAAGGCAACGAGTGCTGCAGCTCTCCAGATTACACCATCATCAACTTTTGATGGCACGATTGTAATTTCAATAAAACCAGTTACGGGACCCAGTACCCCGATTAATGTCATTACTGATAGTGGAGGAAATACTGTATGTGAACAGCGCGGGGGAAATGTAACAACCAACACGTTTATTGGTAGGGATGCGGGGCGTACTAATACCACTGGGTATTCCAACACGTTCCTCGGGGTGGGTGCGGGGTATACTAATACCACTGGGTATTTCAACACGTTCCTCGGGTTGAACGCAGGGTATACTAATTCCACCGGGTATTACAACACGTTCCTCGGGTTGAACGCAGGGTATACTAATTCCACTGGGAATTCCAACACGTTCCTCGGGTTGAACGCAGGGTATACTAATA
>Ga0116187_1005059_pt1 | contig 11190 bp, 6 predicted proteins | sample AD_JPNNA6_MetaG_FD_89755 | JGI IMG/M metagenome (GOLD analysis project Ga0116187, IMG submission 89755) | Active sludge microbial communities of municipal wastewater-treating anaerobic digesters from Japan - AD_JPNNA6_MetaG | ecosystem: Engineered > Bioreactor > Anaerobic > Digestate | place... | reverse complement strand
TGTATGAGATTGCAGAAAGAGAAGCAAAAACTGATTCTGTTGTATCAATAATGTCACTCATTATGGCAGAAGGCAGGTGATAATATGGGAAAAGTAATTTCATTTGTTAATAATAAAGGTGGTGTTGGAAAAACTACAGTGGCATTTAATGTTGGTGCCGGTCTTGCTGATGAAGGTAATAAGTTGCTTTACATTGACCTGGACCCACAAGCATCATTGACAGTTTGGGCTTTACCAACCTCTGCAATTCCAACATACAATGTAGCAGATGTATTTCAGGATTTTTTTTCCGATGAATCAGGTGAAACCAATAATCTAAACAAATCGATAGTTTACATGAGCGACAATCGATCAATTGCAACATCATCATCAAAACTGGAAACAATACAGAATAATTTTGCTATCAGGCATACAACTCCAATTGCGGTAAAGGAAATCATTAAGGATGTTAGAAATAATTTTGACTATATTGTATTAGATTGCCCGCCTTCAATGACACCACTTTTGACACACGGTGCGATAATAGCATCTGATTACACAGTGATTGTTACGAGACCGGCATATCTCGATATGAAAGGTATAGTGAGTCTATACCAGGCAATTAGGTATGATGAAAAATTTTATCCAGGCGCATCAAAACTTCTTGGGGTTTTGCTAAACCAATTTGATTCAAGAAAAAACGAAGCAAAAGAGGCAGAAATTCAACTAAGGAATTTCTTTAAGGAAAAGGTATTTAATACACTTATTGGTCAATATGCCGTTTTATCCGAAGCACCATCTCATCACCTTTCTGTTTTTGACTATGATAAAAAATCAAAAGCTTCAAAACAATTTAAATCACTTGTTGAGGAGGTATTGGAGCGTGTCAAAGAATAAACATATTGGTGAATCTGCGTTTGGAGAGCTTGGGATGGATTTTGAATCAATCGAATCACTTAAAGAAGTTAAGATTGATCTTATTGAACCACCTCTCTGGCAGCCTCGAAAAATTTTTGAAATAAAAAAACTTGAAGAATTGAAGAATTCAATAAAAGAACATGGTTTACTCCAACCAATTGTTTTAGAAAAAATAAATAATGGAAAATATAGAGTAGTCTCAGGAGAGAGACGTTATAGAGCTTTAAAAGAACTCGGAACTGAATATATTCAAGCCAGGATTGTATCAGGTCTTTCTGAGCCAAAGCGGCTACAGATTCAAATTGCAGAGAACTTGATGCGTGAAGATATTACGCCTATGGAAAGGGCGAAAGCTGTAACAAAGCTTTTTGAATCGTATGGTGATTGGACTTTGGATGACATTCTCGCAAATTTAATAACATACCAAAGAGATCCTGAAAGAATCGATGATAAATTTGCAGGCACGGTGCATGCAATTGAAAAAGCAACCAGCAAATCAGCTTCAACCATTTTGAGATGGATTAGATTGCTGAAACTGCCAGAAAAAGTTCAAGATATGCTCAATGACCCAAATGGACCACTCACACCAAAACATGCTGGCGAATTACTGAAACTGGATGATATTAAAACACAACTTGATGTTGCGAAAATGATTGAGGAAATGAATCTTACAGCAGAACAAACCAAGGAGATTGTCCAGGAAAAAATTAATAGAAGCAAATCTACAACTCCTCAGTTCGCGTATAGGTCTGGTTTAAATTTCATCAAAAGTTTGAACACATTAGACTATGAGAAATTGCCAACAGAAGAGAAATCTGAGTACCTTTCCAAAATTGAACAACTCAGAAATGAATTGGACAAGATTATTGCCGACATGAGAAAAATTATATGATTGTTTTTATTTATCTAAAGCACTTTCATTTAGAGGTATAACTTCAAGATCATCTTCCCAGTCAGGACCTTTATTATAAAAGTAAATTAATGTTTTCCCATAGAGCACCAAAGTTCTTTTGTCCTCAGAATAAGAAGTTATCTTTTCTTCAAAAGGTCCAAAATTATGCCTAAAAATCTCGCTTTTGGGCGAGGTGGTTTTATAATAATATATTGAGAATATATAACCATCTTCAGACCAGTAACCAGTACAGTAATGAATAAGATCATATCCAGAAGAAAATATTTGATCAAAATTTTTTTTGGAATCTAAAATACCATCTTTAACATAGTAACGATGAGTATTATTTATTGGGTCATCATTTTTGCTTGTTATTTCTGAGAATAATAGCTTATCGTCGATGTAGAGAAAACGCCGATCAAGCGAGCAGCCCTTGAAGTCAGATATCTCATAAGTTTTTTTTAAATCACTAAAGTCTAGGAGATATAGATTTTCGCCATCACATACAGATATTTGTGAGCCAAATGGAATATCACATGATTTATCATTAGATGCAACTTCAAATATTTTAGAATAATTATTTCTAAGAGTAATTTTGTTCTTTAATACCAAGGTATATTTATCGATGAAATAAAAAAATACATCCTTACCATCAAAACCGTAGATGTCTGGTCTACTGTAAGCAGAAAAAGATGTTGATAAGGCAACCGGCCTTAAAAAATCTGTACTATTTCTCAAAACGCCATTTTTGTCAAGAAATGACACACTGGTCTGGCTTTTGTTCTGGCAAACATATGTGAAATTTTCTATTCCATCATTTTTTGCAACAGCTATTAAATTTAGATCACCAATTGAGATATCCTTAATTTTCTCAATCTTAAAGTAATTCCCAATAGTCATTTCATCAGCTGGACGCTTTAAAATAGTTATATAATTACTGTTTTCAGGAGTTTTGCTTAAAACGAAATAGTACATTGTAGATGAGCTGTCAGTATGATTCATGCCAGAAACATATATTCGATTATAACCAAAATATTCTCCTGGAAGATTTATTCGTTTAACAACTGATTTTAAATACCAATCATAATATATGATTAATTCATTTTTATAGCTTACAAATGGTGGGGCACTTAGATAAGGCCCATTTGCTGATAAGTCAAATGGTATGACTTCCCCAGGAATGTTATTTGCTTCAAAAGATTCAAATATCTTATTGGAACCTGTCTTATCGCAGCAGGTAGTATTAAAGACCAATACTACAATAATTATTAAATATAGAATTTTGTTACATGTTCTCATAGTTAAGCTCCCCACATTAACCTTGAAGGTAGAATATGTTTATCATTTTTATCGAAGCAATTATACCTTATCTCTACATACATAAAAATCATCTAATGAAGTTGTAGCTTACTATTGATCTCCACTTATTTTTGCTCCAACAGTTTTACGTCCAGTGTTTTATATGGAGGCACCTTGCCCTGGTCTATTTTAAACTCGTAAATGTTTTTGTTTGAGTAGAGCCGGATTGAGTAATCATTAATAAAAAAAGTGGTTATGGCATCATTAAAAGGACCATATTCTTTTTTGTAAACCTCATAACCTGAATAGCCATACACGATGTTGTAGTTTATAAACATGTAGCCTTTTTCTGACCAATAACCAACACAATATGTGCTTATGGTGGTGCTTATGTAGCATATCAAATTTGCATTCTCGATCTGGTCAATGATGCCATCAATTATATAGGTATCATATTTCTCTGGATTTGTCTTATTTTTCTCATAAATGAATCTAGAAAAATAAAGCTTGTTATCAAAATAGAAAAGCTCTGAATCTGGAAACTGGTCTATAAATTTAGAGACATTGTATGTTTGCACTTTTCTTTCTACAGGTTCTACGAGATACAATGTGCTGCCATCGTATGCTGACAGATGCCGTTTATTTATTGCAGCATCCATTCTTATATTGTTTAAAACCTTTATTGTTTCAGAATAGGAATTTCTCAACAAGACTCTGTCCAGTTCAATCAAGGAGTAATGTTCTATCGAGTAGATGAGGATGTATTTGCCATCAAAACCGTAGCAATTTGCTGTTTTTTGTTTTATTTTGAAATCACAGGGAGACAGGGCGATTTTTCTGCCAAAATGTATTGTTTTTGCGAGGGTGCCATTGTTGTTGTAAAATGAAACCCCTGTCTGTTTTTTGTCCTGGCAGACAAAGGTGAAATCTTCCTTGAGTTGGTCTGTCAAAATAGCAACAAGATCGCTGTCACCTATTAAAAATTCTTTCACTTTTTCCATACCAAGAAAAATATTGGATTGCTTTTCGTCATCAAAACACTTAAGAACGCTAATATATTTTGAGTCAGATGACTGACTGATGATGAAATAATAATAATTATAATTTACTGAAGCTGCATTGTTTGGATCTCCAGATTTGTTGACGTAATTGTAGTCGAAGCCAACGTATTCCCCAGGCAGTTTTATCCTTTTTTCCACTTTTTGCAGATATTGGTCCGAGCAGATGATTAGCTCATTGTTGCCGTATACTAAAGGTGGGACATAAGGGTCCAGTAAAGTCGTAATCATATGGATTGGTAGAGCCTCTCCGACAACCTGTCTTGGTATGATTTTGTTTGGTTCTCTAAATGTTAAGCGAGTATTGCTACAGCTGCACAATATTAATGATATAATGAGAATTATTGGCAAATTTATGTTATTTTTCTTCATAAACTAAACCTTTCTATTTTTTATGGACATTTGTTTAAATATTTTAAGTATCTTTTCACACCTTCAATGCCACCTGAATACCTTTCTTCAGCGTAGTTCTTTCTGAGTTTATCGTAAGATAATTCAGTGCCTACAACAAATTTGGAAAAATTTCCATAATACCTATTGACAGAACCATTAGAATCATTAGGCAATCCTAGTGAATCACGAAGGCTATCATTCATAAAGGAGAATGTAAGAAATAAATCTCCCATTTTCAAATTTTTTGATTGTCCAGAAGCTAAATAATTATTTTTTATATTATCAAATTCGCATTTCATGTAAGATGAGATAACACCAATCCCAGTGAATGTATTACTGATATCATACCTAAGTGCACCATCTCTCCGAACTTGATTGATGGTTTTTCCACATAAATTTGAAATATTTACCATTGTATCTGTCGCACCAATCTTCGAAACATAATCAGGTTTATTCATATCGCATATAAAAAAACCAACTATACCAATTATTAAACCGTATACACCTAAAAAAGAAACAGAAACGCCTGCATTTGTGATAAAGCCACCTATTGATGAGATAATACCGGTTACATTTGCAAAAACTTCTCCAAAAGTATTTTTTCCAGATGCTACAAGCGAACCGTATCCAGCGCCTATAGAGTAAATCAATTGCGTTCTGACAACATCACAAAAACTTGCATTATCAGACCATCCACTGTGAGTCCTCACATCAAAGGTCATATTTAGCTGATTATTTGTGGAATTGAACCAAGCAGTCCAGAAACCTGTATCAGCCATAAAATCAAATGCTGACTCACCTGTTACGCCTTTTTTATATAAATCCGTTAGAAGAGGATCGAACAATACATCAGAATTTCTATAAACACCTGAACTAATCCAAACAGCAGAAAAATACCCAATAGCTGTACAAAAAGCGTTTTTTGACATAGAATAATTAGCGCCAACGAGAGCTTTAATTTGATTAGTTCTAACACCATCGGTCAGTTTTCCATTCACATATGATATAAAATCTGCCATGCGCCCAGCGTTTGCAAAAGTAACTTTTCTTAAACTTTCTGGGATACTTTTAAACGCAGCTTCTAAACCCTGTGCTATATCATGACCTTCAGTAGAACCATCTAATGAATCTACTGTAACATTCCCACTACTATCTTTTCCGATATATATTATATGTCCGCCAATATTAGCAATATATCCCTTACCAAAAGGTTTTGTTTCTCCAGGTTTTAGATCTTTACCCAAATGATCAATAAAATCTTTCATTATTGGTGGGATTTTATCGATTATTATTTCTGGTCGTTTATCATTTTTCGAATTAGTAGATGCTTTATCAGTTTCAAGATTTACTGCTTTTGATGAATTATGTTTTGATTTTACATCAGTAGTTTTTTCTGGTGCAAAACCTGATGGATCAAAATATGAAATTGGATTTTGATGACAGTAAATATATCTGTTCTGTGATATCTGTGAAACCAACTCTCCCCTGTAGGAATCTTTTGTTGTAAACCTTCCCACAACAGGATCATAATACCTTGATTGGGCATAGAGCAGCCCAGTTTCAGTGTCTCTGTAGGTGCCAGAATAACCAATTGGCATGTAAATAGACGGATTTGTATTTTCAATCAGCACACCGAATGGATCATAGTTGTAGGATGCAACAATTTGCCCCTGGTCATTAAGCAGCTTGTAGATTGTTCCAGAGCAGTCTGAAGCAGTATAATAATAAACATTGTTGCCCTGGTTGGGTTGATAGATTATTCTTCCAGGCTGGTAGTGAATAGTGAAGAAAATTGTACTGTGGTTATTCTTGTCACAATGGGCCTCTTTTACCAGTCCACCTGAATAGTGATATCTGATCCATTCTGTTGCGTTGGTTTTTGTGGCTCTTGTGCCATCTGCGTGGTATGTGTAGGTTATGACCTCACTGCTTGGGAGGGTGGTTGTTTTTAGCCTGTTGTCATCGTAGTAGGTGTAAGAAGTTGTTAGGGTTGTTCCACCTTCTGTTACAGCTTTCGTCAAGATGTTGCCTGCGTCATCATATGTGTAATTGACAGTCCTTATGGTTTGCTGGTTGAGGTTGTTTACGACTGTGTATGAGGTAAGTCTGTCATCAATGGAGTATGTGTATGTAGTTGTCTGGTCAACAGTCTGGTCATAATTGACAAAACGCATTGTTGATCTGTTGTTTCTTACATCATAGGTGTATGTGTATGTTCCTTCTGAAGCGGTTGCCTGAGCCAGTCTGTCGTAATTGTCGTATGTAAAGTTTTGTATCCCACCTGGATATGACCTTTGGGAGATATTCTTGTTTGCATCATATGTGTAGCTAAAACTGGCGATTGTTATTGGCAATGTTCTGAGGGTACCATAAAATTTCTGGTCAAGCAGCAGAGTGCAGATATCACCAAATGTTGGATTTGGACCTAACTTGTTATGTAAGAATTGTGCCTGTTTGCCAATTGTTACAAATAAGCTGTCTGGGTCCTTGGGTTTAGACGATTGGACCTTAGGGCTGTTATTGAAAAACGGGTCTGGTAGTGAATAGGTTTTATTGGTTGGATTATTGGCATTATTGTATGTGAAGTCCAGGTCAACACCATTTGGAAGATCTGAATGTGTGAGTCTTGCAGCATTATCAAAGGTATTGTTAATCTGGCCACCAGATGCAAGGTTAACCTGAGTTGGCCTGCTATCATTATCATATGTTGTACTTGTCGCACCAAGTGGTGTTGTTACAGATGTCACCCTATCGTCATCATCATATGAGAGGGAGGTTTGATCCCCAAATGGGTCTGTTGATGATGTGACACGAGACGCAGCATCATACGAGATAGATTTTGTACCATGCTGATCAGTTGCACCAGTTGTTCTTCCAAGGGCATCATATGAATAGCTGAATGTTTCTCCACCACCAAATGTAACACCTGTTAGTCTGTTCAGGGTGTCATACGTTGAGGATATGGTTTTGCTATTGGGGTGGCTTAGTTGTGTCACAAGTCCAATATCATTGTATGTGCAAGTTGTGCTCTTGCTTGCCTCATCGGTAAAAGTTGTTCTTCTACCAACAGTATCATATGTGTACGTGAAAGATGTGGTTCCACCGCCAATTTTTGGCAATTGCCTCTCTGTCAGTTCTCCGCCCATGTTGTAGTTGTACGTGGCAGTGTTCCCGAGTGGATCAATGACAGTCTTTACGTTGCCATCCTTGTCGTATGTATATTCCTGGAATGTTCCCTTGGGCAAGATAGTTTTTGTCAAATCATTGGCATCATTGTAGTTATACGAAGTTTGGTTGTTGATTTGGTCAATATGCTTGCTTAAGTTGTAAGTTGACGTGTACTCAAAAGATTCAAGGTGCTGAAGTGGATCCTTTATCTCGATAATATTGCCTACTTCATCGTATGTTTTTTCATATTCAAAACCCATTGGAGTGATGGTCTTCTTGATCCTGTCGATTGCATCGTATGTCCATCTGTATTCTTTCCCTAACGGTGTTGTTTGTTTTGTAAGGTTCCCGTTCTCATCATATTCATACGTCGTGAATTTGCCCAGCTCATTTGTAGATTTTGTAAGTAATCCATACATGTTGTATTCAAAACTTTGGTATCCGTTTAAGGCATTGGTTATCCTTGTACACCTACCCAAATCATCGTACAACATCGTTGTTTCATGAGCCTCATTATCCTTGACTGAGACAGGCAGACAAAGTTTGTTGTAATCATATTCTATTATATGGCTCAATGGATCAATTATTTTCTTTGTAAGCCCCGAAAGCCAATATTCAATTGTTGAGTATTTACCGGCATTATCTGTAATCTTTGTCAATTGATAGCAAGCATCATATTCAAAATATGTCGATCTATTGTTAGGATCAGTTACTTTTGTGACGTGCCCTTCTTTGTCATATTCATATTTTGTTGTTGCACCTTGAGCACTTGTTGCTTGTGATTGTCTGTATAAGGTATTGTATTCTATAGAAGTCTCATCTCCGAGCTTATTTTTATAACCAGAAACTCTACCTAAATCATCATATAAGGCCTCTGTGTATTTCCCCTCTTGATCGGTAATTTTTAAAATACGCCCAAGATTGTCATATGTAAGACTTGTCTCATTGTTTTTATGATCTTTTACTTTTGTAAGTTTGCCAGAATCATCATAAGTATAGTATGTATTCTGGTTCAAAGCATTTGTCGCTTTGATCCTGTTTTCTCGTTGATCATATTCATAAGTAGTTGTGTAGCCACGGAAATTTGTTGTACTTATCAGATTTTGGCAAGCGTCATATGCATTAGTTCCCTCCCTGTTATCAGGTGATGGACCAGTAACTTTTGTAACCATACCCATCTTGTCCAGGGTATATGATGTAATCTTACCATACGTGTCCTTAACAGATGTCACTTCTCCACAGTTGTTATATGTATATTCAGTTGTTTTGCCCAAAGCGTTAGTGATCTTTTTCACATAACCATTAGCATCATATTCAAACGTTGTTTCTGCAGGATTGTTATCTTTGAAGGGTGTTTTAATTTTGATAAGATTTTTGTTTGCATCATACTCATAGATTGTTTCTCTACTAAGGGCATCCGTAATCTTGATTGGCATAGACTCGTCTTGGTTCCAAGTTATTGATGTTGTCTTGCTCGCTCTGTCTTTATATGAAGCAATTTTGCCATTAGCTGTATATGCATACTCTTTATAATTCCCATCAGCATCAAATTGTTTCAGTATATCCCCATTCTGATTATATAGATTTGCGGCAACAAAATCTCCTATTTGATTGAATAAAGTGGTTGGCTTTTCCATTTGTAAGGGATGATAATCGACAATACCATATTTGCCGTTTCCATCAATTACAGTAGCCAACTGGCTATCTTGAGAAAATACTTCATAGTAAGTTTCACCAGCTGGTTTGACTATTTTTGTAGAGTGATAATCAGAAGAGCTGTAGTAAATGTTTGTGGAATTTGTAGAGCCCTCTTGCTGAATGTTGTTTACTTTGTTGTTTGTGCCATAAGTGAAATATGTATCATTCCCACGTGGATTGGTGATTTTCGAAAGTTTGTTATTAGAATATTCATAGTTCCAAGTCCCGCCTATGGGGTTCGTTGCAGTAGATAACAAGCCATTTACGTTATATGCGTAAGTCCAGTTGCGATTCTCCGGCGCCAAAACACTCACTAACCTGCCATATGTGTCGTAAGTAAATTCAAGATATCTCCCAGAATAATTATCTTTCAACTGAGTTACTTGCCCCTGAACATTTCTTATAACCTCTATTTCACCACCAAATTGCGACCTGATGTATTTTATTAGGCCCTTGTTGTCAAAAACCTTACTAATAAAACCATCTTTATCCTCTATTTTGACATAGGTTTGTTCACCATTTACAATCAAAGTTGCTTTTGCATCAAGCTGCGGTGGTGAAGCATATGATATTATGGTGCTATTCTCATTCCTGTTTGGGGTAAATATGTAATTTTCGCCAGAGGATGATAAATATGAGATATAGCCTTCTTGTAAATAAGATATTTTTTAATCAATATTTGTTGACCAACCAAGTCCTAAGATGCTTCCTACATTCCCCATTATGCTTGAGTATGATCTAGAAAATTCAAGATTTAAATTACCATGAATAGGGATTGAAAAATCAACATATTTATGTTCTACAGCTCCATTGAGCGGATTAGCTACATAACCAGGTCCAGTAAAAATTTCTTTATCAAGGGATGTCTCACCATTACCAAATCCAATATTATTTGATTGTGTTATTTCTGGATAGGGTAGTTTTGTATCATAAGCTTCAACTGAATCACTGGAGTGGGGTTGCTGTGGAGGATTTCCTATGGGTTCACAATTTACGCATAAATCTCCACTGCTGTTTCTAACACCCCAACGTTTGAGATATATCTTCACTATCCTTAGATTATCGTTTCCGTAAACCCAGTGTCCTGGTGGTGGCATACTGTTAATTGCAGTTATAGTATTTGATTTATAGTCTTTTTCTTTAGAACTTGCTGTAGAGAAAAGATCATTATTAATTATTGGCCCAAGAGAAGGCGCATATGATAGATCAGAAATACCAATTTAAATTGATTTACATTTTTATGCAGATATTCGGTCACAGTTTGATATTATCTTGCATATGCTGTACTTTTGCCACTCTCCACCCCTCTTTGGTGGTATACCAGCTAGCTCCAGCTCACCTGCTATCTCCCTCAGGCTGTATCCCTGGTCATGGAGCCTTTTCATCATCTGGATGCCTTTCTGCTCTTTCTTGTTGGGTATGAGTACATCACCAACCCTGTCATATCCAAATGGTGTATGGTTCCAGACCTTCCCGTCCTTTCTCTTCATGTCCAGTACGGTCTTGGTCCTCTCACCTGTAATGTCCCTTTCAAACTGTGCTAACATGGCAAGAACAGTAAAGAACATCTTTCCTGTTGCAGTGCTGGTATCAACAGACACATCAAGCAGATGGAGATTGATACCCCTCTTCTGGAATTCCTGTGATTTTGATATTGCATCCCCTGTATTCCTGAATAGCCTGTCCAACTTAATGGCAACCAGGTTACAGGCAACTGGTTCACCAGGACAAGAATAAACTGTTCCATTTTTAGATTGTGATACATCATTGGCAATGATACACTTG
>Ga0116187_1005038_pt1 | contig 11215 bp, 9 predicted proteins | sample AD_JPNNA6_MetaG_FD_89755 | JGI IMG/M metagenome (GOLD analysis project Ga0116187, IMG submission 89755) | Active sludge microbial communities of municipal wastewater-treating anaerobic digesters from Japan - AD_JPNNA6_MetaG | ecosystem: Engineered > Bioreactor > Anaerobic > Digestate | place... | reverse complement strand
ATCAGCTGCACCGATAGAAAATGGTAGTGAAAAGCATTATATTATAGCTGCTGTGCTGGGCAGCAGGAAACCTAATGAAAACCTGAAAAGCGCATTTGATGCAAATGCTCAGATTCTGGACCAGGTCCGGCCGCAGTTCAAAACATTTACAATTGAGCCTCCGGCAAATGGTTTTGGTAAGATTATAACTCCATGGCATACGGAAAGCGAATTGACGGTAAACGAGACGATACAGGTATTTGGCTATCCGGGTATGAAGATAGATTATTCAATAGAACCTTTGGAAGTAAAGTTACCTGTCCTTCCGGGCACTGATGTTGCAACCCTCACAATCCGGACAGGGAAAACCTCCAAAACCTATATGATGCAGAACAAAGTTCAAATCGATAAGCCGGGATTCATATGGAGATTAATAAGGAATTAATTTTGGAAATCTAAGAGCGAAGCATGGCAGCTACAGCAAAGGGACTGTTTCATATTGTGATGTGATACAGTCCCTTTAAACTTTCAGCTGTAAAATGAGGGACTCATATTATCTGTCATCCGCAAGCATACTCAAATTGCCTGCTTTATTTTTTATGTAAATTATTGCATAAACTATAGAAAATAATTGTATTTGATATATAATAGTTATTAATAAGACTATCCGGTTATTTGTATATACTATATAGGTACCTGTCCGGAATACCTTTAAAACATTATGCAAATATTAAAAGATATGGTAAAAAACATTAAAGGCGAACAATAATAATAAGGAGGATAAAAAATGAGTGAGAACAAAACCCTTGAAAATTTAATGGCGGCATTTGCCGGAGAGGCCCAGGCTAACAGAAAGTATACGGCATACGCAAAGAAAGCTGAAAAAGAAGGGAAAATGAATGCAGCCAAACTGTTTAGAGCGGCGGCTGATGCCGAAACCCTTCATGCCTTAAAGCATTTTGAAGTGGCAGGAAAAATAGGCTCAACAGCAGAAAATCTCAAAGACGGTGTTGCAGGAGAGACCTATGAGTATAAGGATATGTATCCCGGTTTTGTGAAAGAGGCTGAAGCAGAAGGGAATAAAGCTGCGCTCATGTCCTTTACCTTTGCTATGAAAGCGGAAGAGGTTCATGCCGGACTTTATCAGGACGCATTAGAAAACCTCGATGAGACTGAAGAGGTTTTCTATTATCTCTGCCCGGTCTGCGGAAACATTGAAAAATCCAAGCCTGAAAAATGCAGTATCTGCGGGGTATCCGGAGAGAAGCTCATTAAATATTAAGTGCCAGGTACAGAACATAAGAACATATTAGCATAGGTACAACATTTTCTTGAGCCCCTTTAACGGGGCTCTATATTTTTAAATGCAGCTTGGTAACAGGGACAATATACCGTAATATTTAAATTTACATATAATTATTATGGGTGATAATGGATGAAGAAGCATCTTCATGGTTCAAAAAAATATACAAAAGAACGTAATATTCTTCATAAGAAAATTGCGGGTATTTTTGAGTGCAGTGCATCAGTCCCGAAACAGGGAGAAAGGCCCGTAGCGGTTCTGATAGGCGGAGGTACTGCTTCAGGGAAGACAACCTTAAGAAAAACCATCGTTAAGGAAGATATGTATAAGATGGGTATGAATGCAGTTATAGCAGACCCTGATAAAATCAAAAAGTATATTCCGGAATATCAGTTTCTCAAGCAGTTATTTCCTGATCAAGCTGAAGGTTTAGTTCACAAGGAATCGGTCGATATCTGCGAGCTATTAGTGAAACAGCTCATTAAAAAACGAAGAAATTTTATATATGAGGGTACTATGGCGAGAACAGGGAAATACAGAAGATTGATCCAAGAATTAAAAAGCAAAAACTACAAAATTTATTTATATGTGGCTGATGTGCCCCTGAATATTGCAAAAGCTCGGGCTGATAAACGAGGCAGGATAACAGGCAGAAAAATACCGCATCATATCATTGAAAATACACATAGGATTGTACCTATAACGGTAGAGAAAATAAAAGAGATGGTTGATAATTACTATATATTTGATAACCGAGCAGAGCCGGCACTTATAGCATCCAGATACTATATTGACCCTTTAAGATATAAAGAGTTTTTAAAGAAGGCTGAATAGTATATACCATTTAACCAAGGATGAAACTCAGGCAAGACAGCAATTTTTAAGTTTGAAAGGCAGCCAAGAGCTTTAATACTATTTAGTGACAGTTGATCCTTAGTGGCTGATGCTAACATTTTATAATTGCAGCAGGGATGCCTTCCGCCAACAGGACCATAAACAAAATCATACTCATGATTTATACCCATGCGGCAATTTCGGACAAAAATTTCCCAGGCTTTTTTATAGCTGGGCCAGTATACATCCTTCGGCATAGGGAAGACTATTCCTTTTAATGAAAGCAGCTGAGTCAGGTCTATATTAAATGTTAAATAGACCGGGATTTTACTATAAGGGTGATCCAAGTATTGTGCCTTGCTCATATTTATTATTTTCAATATTTCGGGATAAGCTTGGGGATTCAGGGCTTTCATATGCGCCCAATCTTTTGCCTGCTCAAGGCTAAAAGTTACATAAAAACCTTTCCCATAGTCCGTTAGCTTTCTTTGCGTACCCAGCATAATTCCGGCATGCCGGATTATCATTGCCGACAATAAATTAGTACCATGAAAAACAGTGCAATTGTTCGTACATGGAAACATAGAGCATACCTTCCTAACACTTATATGCTGTTTTCAATTCCCGTATAATACATTGTATGTATAACAATCTATTGTGTGCCAGGTACAGAACATAAGAACATATTAAGGAAAATATTTACATTTAATACACTTTCTGATAATATTATGTCGGGAGGTGTATTATTCTGGCTAGGGAATGGAGAGAAGAATACGAGGGTGGAATATATCATGTAATAGCAAGAGGAAATAATAAGGAATACATATTCAAAGAGAGTATAGACAAGGGATATTTCATAAAGCTTCTGAAAGATTATATGGAGGGTATGAATTACAAGCTTTATGGATATGTGCTGATGGATAACCACTATCACTTGGCTCTGCAGGTTTTGGGCAAAAAGCTTCAGGAGATAATGCATCAAGTAAACAATAAATACAGTAAATACTTCAATTACAAATACGAAAGAGTAGGACATGTATTCCAGGGGAGATACAAAGCAATGCTGGTACAGGATGAGAGGTATTTATTGAGTTTGGTTAGATATATACACCAAAATCCAATAAAAGCGGGGATGTGTAAAACAGTTGAAGAGTACAAGTGGAGCAGCGATATATTTTATAGATCAGGAAAGAAAGAGTTTATATCTACTGAAGTTATATTGGACATGCTTTCAAGTGATAGACAAGAGGCAATAAGTAAATATCAGGAATACATGCAACAAGAAGAAGAAACAGATTATGATAAAGTAAAGATATTGGGAGAAGAAGCATATCAGATAATGTGCAGCACAAGGATAAGGGTAGAACAAAAAAAGAGGTTGGATGAAATACTTATGGATCAAGAGTTAAGCCAGGAACAGTATGAATTAATAAAGGAAGGTAGTAGAAGGCGGGACTTGACCAAGTACAAGGTGAATTACATAAAAGAAGCAATAAAGCTAAAATATACCCACAAAGAGATAGGAATAAACATAAGCATGTCAGATGCAGCAGTAAGAAATTTGATAAGTAGAGTAAAATAAGTTCTTAAGTTCTGTACCTGGCACCATAGAGGCTGATTTTTACGGAGAGCCCTCCGGTTTCATTATTTTCCGCCCATATCGAGCCATTGCAGCCTTCAACAATTTCCTTGCTTATGGATAACCCCAGCCCTGCTACGGAGCGGCTTTTGTCCGAGGTGTAAAAGGGATCGAACATTTTTTGCAGTTCCTCTTCTGAAACGCCTGTGCCATTATCCTCAATCGAAAATATTATGGAATTTTTCTGCTTTGAGCAAAAGACTGCAATGGAGGGTTCCCTCATGCTGAAATGCTTCAGGCTGTTGCTGATAATATTTCCGAATACCCTTCTCATTTTAGGAATATCTATGAACAGTATTTCATCGGGGCAGTCGACGCTGATGGAAAAAGCAACTCCCCTTTCTGCTAATTCTTCTTCGTAGTCTGATTTTAAGATGGCACAGAACTTTTCGGCGGATATCCGCTGCTGCTTTAACCCGCTTTGCATCTTGAGGTTCAGATACTCGTCGAATTCCTCTATCAAATCCCTGATTGAAACAGATTTTTTATAAATTATATCAATATACTTTCCATATCGCTCTGCGGTAAGGTTATTCTTTTTTAAGCGTTCGGCATAACCCATGACGGAGGTGAGGGGTGTCTTAATATCATGAGAAATAGATGCAATGATAAGGTTCTGCTTCTGCTTTTCTTTTTCAATTGCTTCCGTAAGCCTTACGAAGCGGTTCTGCAGCAGCCCTATCTCATCTTTGCGTGCCACATTCTGAGGATGGATGCCCTCCTTATATCTTTCCATGCTTTTCTGCAGGGCAATAATTGGCTTGACATAATTAAAATAGAAAATAGCAGCAATGAATAATAATATGAAGCATATGATGAATATTTCCGCTACAAATAGATTCCAGACCACGTAATAGGAGGAAATTTTCTTCAGGGATAAGGGCTGAGCAACCTTCAGCAAATAAACCTTATTATTATGGTGAAACATGCCGAAGGAATTGATCTCTATGCTCACACCCCCGTTATTTCCTGCATTAAATACCGTGAGGCCGGACTCATCCACAACCTGCATATTAAGATTCTCTGTCTGAGAAATAATTTGAAGCACCTGCGGAAAATCCTGACTGCTTTCTATTTCTTTTATAATCCGGTCAGTTTCAGTCTGCAGCTGCTCCCGCATACTGCTGTTGTAGCCGGCAATTTCCCCCGAAAGATAAAAATTATAATACCCGTAAAGCAGCAGTATGTTGATAATAAAAGCAGCAAGAACAAGGAGAGGAAGCTTAAATCTGATACTCATTTTCTTTCTCCTGATGTTTAATAATTTTATATCCTACGCCCCATACGGTTTTGATGTATTTGCTATCCTTGTCTATTTTATCCCTTAAGTTTTTAATATTCACCGCTACAGTACCAATATCCGTGAAATCAGCGCCCCAGATCGTACTGAAAATCTGTTCCTTGGAGACGACCTTTCCTGCATTTATAAAAAGGTAATGCAGCAGTTGAAATTCCCTCATTGATAATTCCACTGCCCTGCCGTTTACAGTAACTTCATAGCTTTCCGGGTTTATTGTAATGCCGCCTATAGTCATGGTACTGCTATTCTTTTGGAGGCTGCGCTTTTCACGGCGCAAATGAGCCTTTACTCTGGCGACCAGCTCCTCCACAACAAAGGGCTTTGATATATAATCGTCCGCACCCATTTCAAAGCCAAGCATGGCATCATAGGTCCTATTTTTAGCCGTCACGAAAAGTATGGGGCAGGATACGGTTTTTCTGATTTCCCTGCAGATTTCCAATCCGTCTATACCGGGCATCATAATGTCCAGCAGGATCAATGACAAGTCCTGAATACTCTTCAATAAAGTGAAAGCATGTTCTCCGTTGAACGCCAGAAGGCACTGGTATCCTTCATCAGTAAGGGCATCGGATATCAGTGATGCTATTTCCCTGTCATCATCAACGATTAATATTTTTTCCATGATCTCACTCCTTCCTGTGAACATAAACATCAACACTGTAACCTGGTTTCAGTACTTTCCCGGGATCCTCCGGTTTAATCTGCGCCTTTATAATCCGCTTGCCGTCCTTTTCCACAGCTTCATTTGAAATTTGGATAACAGTCCCCGGTATTGAGGCGCTGCTGTCCGACGCCGGCACAATTTCAACGGTTTCATCAAGAGTAATATTTCTGATGAATTCCTCTTCAACCTCAGCAACGACTATAATAGAATCTGCATCGATCAGCTGAAGGACCCTTGCCGGATTATCCTGTACCCCCAGCCTTGATCCGTTTATTACTTCAATATTCCGCACAATGCCGTTCCGGACACATGATATGACTTGATCAGAGTCCAGGTAGTCCTTAACGCTTTTGTTTTTCATAATCTCCAGATCAATCCGGGATACTGCCACACTGCTTTCCTGTCTTGCCATGTTTGCAGTGTTTGAGTCATTTATTTCCTTCAGCTGGGCACTTTTGGACTTTAATAATATGTTCAACTGGTCAAGCTCGGTTCTTAAAGCGCTTTTTGTTTTCTCTATGCTGGTTTCAATATCCTCCAGGGCTTTCTCTTTTTCAGCCAATGCATCCATGTATCGGTCCAATGTGTTCTTGGTGATTGCTCCCGCATCACTTAAGGCCTGATTGTTCCTTACATCCCTTTTTGCATTTTCCACTTCTTTTTTCGCCAGGTTCAGCGAGGTCTTCAATATTTTAAGGTCTGCATTGGTTTCTTTTGTCAATTCCTCTGTTTTTTCAAGTATATCCTTTTGCATCTGTCGGATATCTGCTTCGAGAGCCCCGGTATCCTTCCTGATGCTTTGGAGCTCTGCCTGTCCTGCTTCCAGTTGATGCTGAAGCTTATCCACGGTTCCCAGATATTCCGACATGTCCAGGGTCACCAGTACCTGACCCAAGGATACATGGTCTCCCTCTTTAACTTTAATATCCGTTACTATAGCCGGAAAGTCAATACTTATATCATAAATCCTTTCATACTTTACTTCTCCCCAGAAATCCAGCCTGTCATACCGTTCCAATGAAGAGGATACGGTTTCAAAGCTCTGTGCTTTATCCGCCCGCGCAGCATTAAAGCTTATTATACCAACTGCTGTAAGCATGATAAGGATACCGCTTCCTATCAGTATACTTTTTTTGTGCCTTAGAAACATTTTTTTCACAATATTACCTCCAACTCAGCTATTCCACGCTTTTTAACGACTCAAGCATATCCATGCCTTTCATTTTTACAGCTACGATACTGTTTATAAACATAGCAAATACTGCTGTTATGGCCACTGAAAAAACCACGGTGCCGAAAGACACATTGCCGATCAAATCCATCTGGTCATTCAGGCCCTTTGCAACAATTTCAGCCAGTGCTTTTCCCACAGGCATGCCTAAAATCAGTCCTACTATTACTGAAAGGGTGTTATCCGTAAGCACAAGGGAACGGATTTCCTTCTGGTAAAAACCCAGGACCTTCAAGGTGGTAAGATCCCTTATCCTCTCGGCAAAATTCAATATGCTGCTGTTATAAAGAACAACAAAGGCCAGGATCCCTCCCATTATAATCAGCATTACCCCGGCTATATAAACAACCCTTGTACTGGATTTGACATCAGCAATCTGATCGGTTCTGCTCACATATTCCTCCACATAATCTCCTCTGAGGAAGTCCCAATCCGGCCCGTTATTCCATTTTACAAGAATTGCGGTAGGCTTAAAAATTTCTCCGATTGCTTCATAGTACGTGTCGGTCATATATATTCCCTGACCGGTGGCCAGATACACAATCTGTCTTACAGGCACTTTTATATAGCCTTTGTTTGTCCGCTTCAGTTCTATTACATCTCCTGCCTCGATTTTCAGGGTGTCTGCAAGCTTTCTCGTAATTGCGGCACCATCATCAGGCAGCAGGACAGGATTGCCGTCAACATCCTTCAGGTGGATAAGAGGGCTTTCCTTCGTGGAGACCGTCAGCAATTTCATTTGCCTTTCCCCATTGGGGCAGATGATTTCCGCTGCCGTTTCCCTTATCTGCTGAAGCGTTCCATCCAGCTTCATGTTGCGTATAAAACGGGAATCCGCTTTGCTGTCCAGGAGGATTTTTTGGTCATAAGTGTATGTAACATTGTAAGTCTGCAGGGCAATTCCGTTAATCATATTAATTATGGTAAAGGCCGCTACAATCAGCCCTGTACAGCCTGTGATCCCAAGTATGCTCATTATGAGGCGTATTTTGTTCCTTGATGTATTCCGTGCAATCAGCCTGCGGCTGAAGCGCATCCTGCTCCAAAGGCCGGTCAGGTTTTCCAGCAATATATGGCTTCCTTCCTTGGGAGGCTTGATTCTCAGAAGCACGGAAGGGGAATCCCCCAACAGCCTGAAGCAGGAGTACAGGGAAATTCCTCCGGTACAAAGGAGGATCAGAACCAGGCTTATAATAAAATTACTGTAGTTTACTGAAATTCTGTAATCGGTAAAATTAAGCCTGAGCCAGGGAATCAGCATCTTGCCGAAGATGATGGGGCCCAAAAGGAGGCCTAAAAAAGCTCCAAGCAGTCCCATATATACCCCATAAGAGGTATAATGCCACAAGATGCTTTTCTTTCCGTACCCCAAAGCTTTTAAGATGCCTATCTGGCCCCGTTGGTTTTCCACCATTCTCATCATGGTGCTTTGGGTTATTAAGGCAGTCACAATAAAAAACATCAGGGAGAATACTGCCGCAAGGAGCTTAAACTGCTGAATATTGGCATCAATATTGCTGACGCTTCTGTGGTCCTCTTTGGCAACAATACCTGACAGATCATCTCCCACGGCATCAAAAATTCGGGTTTTTACCTTTGTTATATCAGCGCCGGGAGACAGCTTTACGGATATCTGGTTATATATCTTCCGGCCATATACACTCTTAAGCATGTCTTCATTAATAATGATGAAGCCGTATTTTTTCGGATTCGGGAATGTGTCAGTAGAGCCTTTCACCGAGTATATATGTTCACTGCTTAAAGCCAGGCCTTGAATAGGGAAGCGTATCCACTTATTGTTCAGTTTTATTGAGATATCATCGCCTGTATTCAATCCGTGCGTTCTTGCGAAAACTTCGTCCAGGATTGCTCCGCTGCGGCTCGAAAGCTTTCCTTCAATCATCTGGGGCCGGTCCAGCACACCTTTGCCGGAAACAGCATAAACACGCAGGGTTGGGCTGTTTTCCAGATTGGATAAGGCATCCAGCACAAAACGCTTTTCTGCCTTTTCCACGCCTTCAATTCTTGAAATGCCCCAAAGCTCCTTTTCAGTGGGATCCAATACATTGACCCATAAATCAGATATGTTGGCGGCTGCGTACATGTTCTCCGAATGCAGCTCCACTGTTTTCCATAGGCTGTCGATACCGGTGACTATGCATACCGCAAGTGTGGCCATTATAAGGATAGATAAAAACTGGACTTTTGACTTTTGCATATCCCTGAGGGATTTCATAAATAATGATTGCATTACCATATTATTTCCTCAGCAGCCTTTGGACTGCTATTGTATTTGATATCAGAAATTTTACCGTCCTTCATATGTAAGACCACATCTGCCATTTCAGAAATCAGTACATTATGAGTGACAATAATCACGGTTTTTCCCATATCACGGGCTGCATCCCGTATCAGCTTAAGGACTATCCGCCCTGTTGAAGAATCAAGGGCCCCAGTAGGCTCGTCGCATAATAATATCTGAGGGTTTTTTGCCAGAGCCCTTGCAATAGATACTCTCTGCTGCTCCCCTCCGGATATCTGGCTTGGGAAATTGTCCATACGGTCCTTAAGCCCACCTTAATCAGCATTTCTTTTGCGTCCAGAGGGTCTTTGCATATTTCTTCGGCAAGCAGCACATTCTCCAGCACCGTTAAATTGGGCACCAGGTTATAGAATTGAAAAACAAAGCCGATTTTGTTCCTCCTGTAGGTTGTAAGCTCATATTCTGTCATACCCGAGATCTCCTGGTTGTCCGCAATAATCCGTCCTTTTGTCGGTGAATCCATGCCCCCCAACAGATTAAGCACTGTTGTTTTACCTGCACCGCTTTGCCCCAATACCACATTTACAGTACCCTTTTCTATGCCGAAGCTGACGTCGTCAACCGCTTTGATGATATTACCGCCTACATGGTATATTCTTTCAACATTCTCAAAAGTGATGAAGCTCATAGGTTACCTTCCTTTATACATGTATGCTGCAGCAAAACTCAGCTGTATCTTCAGCTCCAGCTTATTAATTAATTATATGGTAAATAAATTATATGGTAAGAGGAAATTTATTAAGAATTATTAAGGACGCTCTCTTTTTTAATTGTAAATCATTATTGCAATAGAAGAATAATGCGATGTATCTGAAGTTTGAAGTTGTACTACAGAGTATTGACCTTGTATAACAGAGAGCACTTATTGGCTTTGGTCAACAGAATCGAGAGAAGATACGAAGTAAAATCCGTGGGATTTACATGAGGTAAATCCAGCACATACCAACACGATGTTGGGTTTATGTGCGTCCGGATTTTACAAGTATCAAGCTCTGATTCTGTCTAAAGCTAATATCGTGCGAGTCGGTATACAAGTCTAGTATTTTGGGAGTATGACTGCAAACTTATAACTGCGCCGCATTATCCAATATCATGTTGATTAGCAGTTGATATAGTATTAAAATTAATGTAATAAAGAATTCTTCAATGTATTTTCAAAGGGGGAAGACAGATGGGCAGAAAACACATAAGTCTGCTGCTTGCTGTTTTATTAGTATTCTTTGGTATTGCAGGACAGGTACTAAAGGCTGAGGGTCAAGGAGCAGGTTTGTCCCGGACAGCCCCTGAGGCCGTTGCATATGTAGGTGAAGGCAGGGGGTGCTATGGAGCTATTATAGTAGAAGTAACACTTGAAGGCAATAAGATAAAAGATATACGGATTCTTCAGCATAATGAATCTCCGGGAGTAGGAGCTGAAGCGGCAAAGTTAATAGCGGAAGAAATCATAAAGTACCAGAGTATCGCTGTTGACGCTGTATCAGGATGTACAAAATCCAGCAATGGTGTTATGGCTGCTGTCGAACAAGCTTTGGGAAAAGCCGGGGTAAATATCGATGATTATTGGAAAAAGCCGGATAAGATTACTGCACGGATAGGCAACATAGAAAAGACTGCGGACGTTGTTGTAATAGGCGCCGGCGGAGCCGGCCTTGCAGCTGCTGTATCGGCACATCAGAACGGTGCCAGGGTACTGGTTCTGGAGAAAATGCCCATGGTTGGAGGGAACACAATCAGATCCGGTGCCGCATATAATGCGGTTGATCCTAAACGTCAATCGGCACTGGGAATAGAGGACTCAATTGAAAAGCACTACATTCAGACCTATGAAGGCGGAGACAGGCTCGGAAAACCCGAATTGATAAGAACGCTTATTGAAAAGGCGTATCCGGCACTTGAATGGCTTGAAAGCATGGGTATGAAGTTTAAGGATGAAATATTT
>Ga0116187_1005030_pt1 | contig 11224 bp, 8 predicted proteins | sample AD_JPNNA6_MetaG_FD_89755 | JGI IMG/M metagenome (GOLD analysis project Ga0116187, IMG submission 89755) | Active sludge microbial communities of municipal wastewater-treating anaerobic digesters from Japan - AD_JPNNA6_MetaG | ecosystem: Engineered > Bioreactor > Anaerobic > Digestate | place... | reverse complement strand
TGGGATAATGCAAAAAAGTATATTGAAATAGGAAATTATGGAGGTAAATCTTCTCCTGCTCATAAAGCTACTGTAGTGGGTGATACGGTTGGAGACCCGTTCAAAGATACAACAGGTCCCTCTTTAAATATTCTTATAAAACTTATGAGTATGGTCTCCATTGTATTTGCAGGACTGATTGTTAATTATTCCATCCAGGTAGAAAAGATTCAACCACCCTTCAGTAAACAAAAAGTGGATATATCACAACAAAACCAGCTAATCAGAATTGATAAAGCACTTTATGAACAGCAACAGTGCTTAGAAAAGCAAAGTTCACAGGAACAAAACAATGAACCTGTTCCTGTTATCATAGATAATAATATTGGACAAAGGATAGATACAAAGAACACAGAAATAAAAACTCCTTAATCAAAAGAAAGTTATCTCATAAAAAAACAGGTGCGAAAGGAATATTTCTCGCACCTGTTTTTTATGCTTAATTTATTTTACTCAGGTATATTGTTTCCCTATTTCTATCCCTTTTTTAATAGCTTGGAGATTCTTATCTAATAAATCGGGATTCTTTTCTTGCAAGAACGATTTCAGTTCATCTTCAATAGTTTCATACTTAACCAGACCAGTTTTGCCAATAATAATGCCTATTGCCAGCATATTTAATACAATAGATGAGCCAATTTCATTAGCAATATCGTTCATTGGAACGGGAATCAATTGTACATCATCTCTGTTACAACCACGAGGACACATATTTGTGTTATAGATAATGACTCCACCTTTACGGACCATAGGACCGAACTTATCCAATGAAGGCTGATTAAGAGCCACTAACACATCAGGATAACTAACTATGGGAGATGCAATGGGTCCATCTGAAATAACGGTGGAAACATTAGCAGTGCCACCACGCATTTCAGGACCATAGGAAGGTAGCCAGGAAACATTCTTCCCTTCTTTCATTCCTGCTTGAGCAAGAAATCTACCAATAGTAAGAACTCCCTGTCCGCCAAATCCAGCACAAATCATTTCTGTAGTCATTATTCTACCCCCTCACCTTTATCACGATATACGCCAAGTTTATAATAGGGCAACATATTTTCTTTTGCCCATTCTCTGGCTTTATCTGGATCAAATCCCCAGTTTGTTGGGCAGGTGCTTATAAGTTCAACAAAGGTGAACCCTTTTTCTTCTTTATTATATTGAATAGCTTTATTAACTGCCTTTTTAGCACGAAGGATATCTCCAGGACTAAGAAGTGAAACTCTTTCAATATAATAAGGAGCAACCAGAGAAGACAGAAGTTCACACATTCTGATAGGATAGCCTATATCTTCAGGATTTCTTCCATAAGGACTGGTAGTAGTTTTCATTCCAGCTAGGGTTGTAGGTGCCATTTGACCACCAGTCATTCCATAGATAGCATTATTAATAAAGAAGACACTGATATGTTCACCACGATTAGCTGCGTGCACAATCTCTGCAGTTCCAATAGCAGCTAAATCACCATCACCTTGATAGGTGAAAATATGCATATTAGGTCTTCCACGTTTCATACCTGTTGCAACTGCTGGAGCACGACCATGAGCAGCTTCTGCCATATCAAAATTGAAGAATTTATAGGCAAAAACAGCACATCCGACTGGTGCAACTCCAGCCATAAGATTAATTAAACCCTGTTCTTCTATTGCTTCTGCAATAAGACGAGTTGCTATACCATGAGTGCAACCTGGACAGTAGGTGAAGGGTTCAGCGGTCAAAGTTTCAGGTCTTTTTGCTATAACTTGCATCATTTCCTCCTTAAAAACAAGCTTCAAGTTTGGCTTGAATGTCTGCTGGAGTAAAGACTATACCACCTAATTTACCCCAGAAATCTACTGGAACTTTGCCATTCACTGCAATCATTACATCTTCTACCATCTGTCCTGAATTCAACTCAAATACATATACTTTCTTCACTTTAGGACCTATAGCAGAGGCAATAGCTTCATAAGGATAGGGCCAGCAGGTTATGGGACGCACTAACCCGATACTTTTACCCTGAGCTACAAGCTCATTAATTGCAGATTTAACCACACGTGCAGCTGTTCCCCAGGCAACACATAGGATTTCATTATCATCGGATAGATTATAGGTTTCATACCGAACTTCGTTTTTTTCTACTTCTGCATATTTTTCATAAAGCTTGCTTACCTTTTTTTCTAAAATTTCAGGGTCAAGCTCCAGGGAATTTATCTCATGATGGTGCTTTGCATCTCCATCCGCATTGGGACAGATACACCAGGATAAATGTTGATTTGCTAAAGCATCTAATTCTTCCTGAGTTTTTGCTGGTTTAAATTCTACAGGTTCCATCATCTGTCCGAGCATACCATCAGCTAAAATCATCACAGGATTACGATATTTATCGGCTAAATCAAAAGCATCAGCTGCCAGATCAGCAAATTCTTGAACAGAACTGGGAGCAAGAACAATTAATTGATAGTCACCATGTCCCCGCCTTTAACAGCTTGGAAATAATCACCCTGGGCAGGTTGAATATCACCAAGTCCAGGACCACCTCTCTGAACATTGACAATCACCGCAGGAAGTTCTGCTCCAGCCATATAAGAAATACCTTCTTGCTTTAAAGATATGCCAGGAGAAGAAGAGGAAGTCATCACTCTCTTCCCTACCCCTGCTGCACCATAGACCATATTTATAGCAGCAATTTCACTTTCGGCTTGAATGAAAGTTCCACCTACTTTAGGCATCATCTTTGCCATATACTCTATCAATTCGCTCTGAGGCGTGATGGGATAGGCAAAATATAATCTGCAACCAGCTCTTATAGCTGCTTCAGCTACTGCTTCATTTCCTTTCATTAATATTTTTGACATCATTCACCTCACTTTTCAATTGTTATCGCCACATCCGGACAAGTTATATAACACAATCTACAGGCGGTACAATCTTCCTGATTAAAACATTCAGCGTAGTGATAACCCTTATCATTGATATCCTCAGAAAATCTTAGAATTTTTTTCGGACAAGCAATGATACAGAGCCCACAACCTTTGCAATAAAACGGGTCTACCGTTACTCTCGGCATGGCTTTACTCCTTTATTTTATTGATATTTTAATATTGTGATAAAGCTTATAAACAGCTCTTTCTGTCAAATTATTTCTTCTAAACAAAGGATAAAGAATAGATATGCAATTTACACTCATAACTAAATAAATATTAGGACATTAGGAATCATTTCTGGTAAAATTACTTTTTCTTTACTTATAGATATTTAATTATGACCAGCTTATGTCCTACTTATGACTAACTTATGTCCAGAATATGACTAAACTTGGTTATAAGCTGAACTACATTATTTAATTATTAATAGACCAACTGGCATTTTATTAGATGAAATAAGTAATTTTATTATCCCAGAATTTCAGACAATTGGCATAAACGCATCTTCAAGATGCTTAATACTATAGGTATTATCTTCATAATAATAAAATACAATTATTATATCAAAACGAATTTTTGGCTTGACATTTTCAGGATGCTGATTAATGTATCTTTCAGCAGTTAATGATATTCTCTTTTGTTTTGTATAAGAGATATTCATTAAAGCCATTTTCATAGAGTGTTTTTTACGGGTTTTGACTTCAACGAAAATTAGTGTGTCTTCATTCTGAGCAATAATGTCTATTTCGCCGCCCTGGATTCTATAATTTCTTTCCAGGATCTTAAATCCTTTGTGGATTAGATATTTAACGGCAAGGTCTTCACCCGTATGGAAAAGATTTCTGGTTTCTGTATTTTGCATAAATCAAAAATAACTTGACGAATAATAAGTCAATGATATTTTGAACAGGAGATTAAAAAATCACCGAAAGGTGGAGGGAAGGAAGAATGAAAAAAATAATACTAAGTGTATTTGTTCTTGTTGCGATAGTTGGGATGGTCCAAGCAGCACCATTTCAAACTATGGGATTGTTGCGCACTCCTGATGCGTATGTTATTCCTCACAAGTCTGCTCATTTAACATTAGTAGGCTATTATCGTAATGTGGATGAGGAAGAATTCATACCTTATGGAATGTTAGGAGTAGGTCTCTTTAATCGTTTACAATTGGATGGCTTTGCGGGAGATGATATTTATTTTATGAATGCTAAGGTTAAATTGATACCTGAGACCTTATATATTCCACAGATTTCTGTAGGTATGGATAATATCTTTTCCACCGTAAATGTCCAAAGAGCTCAGGATTATAATGATCCTTCGGAATATTCCTGGGCAGATAATCCAGACAAATGTGATTATGAGCATTTTTCACCTTATGTTGTAGCATCCAAACAAGCGGTAATTGGGGGTGTCTCCTGGATGTTTAATCTGGGCGGTGGAGCTAATCGTTTCACTGGACAAGCTGGGCGTGCTAGACAATTAAGTGGATTATTTGCTTCTGTTGAATTATCACCTACTAAGAATTTTTCATTGCAGGGTGAGTTTGATGGTCAAGATTTTAATGTTGGTTTAAAATATTCGCTGGGAAATTACAGCTTTAAAGTAGCAGCTCAGGCAGTGGAAAATTATGCTAAAAATAATGGACTGGAAAATACTCGTCGTATTGCTTTTGGAGTCAGCTATCTTTTTGATAAATATTCAGAAGGGGCTACTACCAGACCCGTGATTTATCCTGTTAGCCAATATGGTGAAGAGGACTTTTATACCCTTCCCACTACCACAGTTTCTGATTTAGAAAAGTCAGTTGAATTAAATCCTGTTATAAAAACTCCAACTCAGATACCAGTAAGTGGAAGTATGTATAAAGAGTTTTCTCCTGAGTTTCAAACCTTATTGGAAGAAATTAGAGGTCTTAGGGGTGAACAGCAACAGGTTCAAAAGGAGATGGAAGAAATACGTAACTGGTTGCAAGAGATCCAACAACAAAACAAGTAAACTACGAAACATTCTTAAATGAAGAGCACTCTAATAAAGTATAGATCATGTGGGAAGAGTGAGTTTAAAATTTAAACCAATTATTTTTCAGGGTGCAAACAACTGTACCCTGATTTTTTTCCTCTGATAATGATAATGAGGCGGTATTTAAACCGATATTTTTATGCGATATAATATTAAACTCTATTTATTGTTAATATTAATAATCTTCACATTAATTTCTGTCCCTGCCAAGGACAATTCTTACGGTTTTCCATTAGATTTGGTATCTCCACCTTTTCAGGATCCAGTTGTTCAAAAAGCATCTGAATTTCTAACTACAAACTTACCAAAGTTATTGGTTGAAGATAGAGATCAAGCAATAGACGAATTCATTATGAATTTTGATGAATTAAAACAAATTCCCGATGTAGATATTCTCTATATATTTAATCAAGTATATTCTTTCCAAAACAATTATATTATACTGGATAGTCTCTTGGTATTAAATCCACAATATATTGACGATATACAAACTCTTTTTAATTTACTAATATATTCAAAGGTAATAGATTATTTAAATATAGACAATATAGAAGCAGGTGAAGAATATCTCCAATATCTCATAAATCAATTAAATACGGGAAAATACTATCCTCTTTATCTATACTTATGGGCAGATATAGTAGCAGAAAAAGGTAATTTAAAAGATGCTAAACAGTTTATTGATAAATATACAGCTATCCAAAATTGGTATCAATCAGAATTTACCTACAGCAGAGCTAATATCTTTAATGAATTACAAAATATAAAGATAGATGTTAGCTATTTTTATCATCATCCTTCAAATGAATTATTACTTAATCTGGAAAATCAAATTGAAGGGATAGAATATCAATTAAATTCACTATATACGGACTTAAAAACACAATCTAAACTTGTAGATAGTAATTTCATAGAATATATTTATTCCCAAGAACTAAAATTATTGGAAGATTTGAAACTTCAATTAAGGTGCTATTTGGATCCTCCAATGATAAACTTAGATCAGCTTGCCAAAAATGATATTGGTCCAGAAATACAACCATATAAAAAATATGTAGACTTAGCTTTAAAATTGAAGGAATTAGAAGAACATATAACAAATTCTTCTAAATTTGGACAGTCATTTAATGATTTTCTGGATCAAAAATTAGAATTTATTTTAAAGAACAAAAAAAACCCCAGTGATACTGATTTTAAAATGGTTGAGATGAAATGCTTATTGGAAATGAAGGCTACTGTTTCTGGTTATGAGAATTTAATTTCAATTTTAGATATGTTATTAGCCAATCCTGATTTTGCTCAATTGAATGAACCCCTGTTTGACTTGCGGGTGCATTATACTAAAAAGCTCAATAGAGTGCAATATCAAATGAATAGAAACATCGCTAAATTGAAAAATTCTTCTAATCTTGATGATGCCATCTTTATAGAAATATGGGATTTGATTAATGGCTGGGATAATCTTGGAAAAAATTATAGTGAATTAATTACTGAATTTGAACAAACTCTGGTTAATTTCATTCATAAGGGATTTAGAGATGATCAAAAGATATTTATAGAGAAGCAACTTCAAATAATCAAGGATTCCATACTGAATCATCCACTTCTGATTGCTAACCTTAGTTCTCTGGAACAGAATCTCGATTTTATGGACCTAATCTTAGAATATAGAGATTTAAGATATCAGGAACAAAGCTATTTTGCAGAAGCTGAAAATAAAGCTGAAATCACCTTGAAAGAAAAATATAATTCTCTGGTTTCTGCGAAGGCTACTCTATTAAGACTTTATGAAAATTATATAAAAAAACATCCCCATTTTGAAGCGTTACTTCAACCCGATGGTAACTATTTAGTGAGTAATGCAATGTTATACTATAATATGGCAGAACTACAATATGCTATAGATTTAGACCACCCTGATAAAGCTCTTACTTATTATAAAAAAGTTCTGGAGATAGACCCAAATTATTATAAGAAGGATTATGTGCTATATAATATAGGTTACTTGAGTAGTGAGAGCATTAAATCCACTCTGGATAATGCTATTGAAAATTATAGAAAGACTTACCCTTACAAAGACCGACCGAGCAATTTAAAATACACTGAGCAAGCTTTTAAAGAAGCAATAGATGCCTATACTGAATTAGTAGATTCGGGTCTCTATACCAATTCTCCACTTTATGATGAAGCGATTTATAGATTGGGTACTATCTATTTTCTCATAGGTTCAGATGCCGATGAACCTATCAACTATTATAATGAAGCTATTCGTAGATTTGATACTTTAGTTAGCAAACCAGAAAGTGATTATTACTACCATTCTCTATATCAAAGAGGATGGGTTAAGCTTAATTTAGGTGACGAAGCTTCTCTGCAGTCAGCTATCTTAGATTTTACTAATTTAATTGAGGCTGTTGATATTGGAGAAATAGAAGATCCTTATTTAGCGTCTGATTATAAGAATAATTCTATTGATAACATTGCCTATGCCTTAGTTGCTTTAGATGGAATTGATTTTATTAGCCCGGCTAAAGGAATACAATTTTTTGAAGAGATACTGATAAATCATCCTGATACTTTAGTTAAGTCTGAAATAATAGATAAAGCTGTTTCCTTAAAAATGGAAATAAATGCTCCACTCCAGGCAATTGATTATCTTGAGTTACGTCTTAAAGTTTTTCCGCTGGATTTACAAAATCCCAGTATTATTGATTCCATTATCACTATTTATCATACTCCCGGACTGGTTTTACGAGAAGGGAACGACTTAACTACCATCTGCAATGCAGAATATGATTTTATTAAGGCAAATTATAATAATCATTCATCCTGGTACGAACACAACATCAAAAATGCAAAATTAGATAACCAGGAAATAAGAAAACAATTAGATATTATAAGAAGAGCCTATGAGCAAATTCGAATTAGATATTACAATCGGTTAATTGATTCTATCGCTGCCTCAGACTTACAAATTTATAATCAACACCTTCAGGAATATATAGATTATTACGAACTCTTTAAAGATTCCACTGATTTTATTACCTGGCAAAAAGAAGTTCAACGCACAAATACGATTTTATATACTTATCTGGCAGAGAAACGTGATACTCCAGTGGATTATTATATTGCTATCCAAACTCTTTACTCTTATAATGAAACTAATCCCGATAACCCAAACTATTTAAATAATGAAGGTTTAGCCTATAGATATGCCAGAAAGATATATGATTATCTTGAAGAAGAATTTAAACATACTAATCTGAAAACTGATCCGCTATTACCAACAAATAAGGATGAGCTTTACAATTTCTATGAAGCTGCTGCCTTAAGATTTTATAATCATCTAATTAATACAGAAGATGAGGGTCTTAGAAAAAGTGCTATTCCTATTTTGATGGACCTTGCAGCTGTAGCTTTAGAAAATGGGAAAGATTATATTGCTCAACAATATTATCAACAACTACTTAATAATGCAGACCAACTGGATTCTCCCACTCTAAGAACCATTTATATCAATCTGGCTAAAATAGCTGAAAATAATCTTAATTATACTGAAGCTAAATTGTATTATGAAAAGGCTAAAGATTATGCACTAAATGCTCATGATAGCCAAGAGCTGGAACATTTAATTAGATTGCAACTTCAAAACAGTTATGAAGAAGCAGAGCGTAATAGTGATTACCTCAAGATAGCTTTAGACCTGGAAGAATTAGCAAATCGTTTTACAGACGACCCTGAACAAAGTAATGCCTATAAATATCAAGCATCCGAAGCTTATAAGAAAGCTGGTAATTATCAGAAAGCCATAGATATAAAATTGCAATTAGCTAAAAGTAAAAATAGTATTGAAGAAAAATACTTTTTATATTATGAAAGCTGGAATATAGCAGATTCATTGATGATAAATCATAGTTACGCCCGTCAATTGCAGGAAGAATTTACTGCAATGTATCCTTCAAGTAATCAAGCATTTAATCTAAAAATAGCAATGATAGAGGAACTAAAATCCAATCCTGCCCAAAGAGAAGATGCAGCTCAAATGTATCTCCAACTTTATCAGGATGTCCGCTCAGGAAAAGTAGATAGTGGTAATATTCCGCTGGAGGATATCTATCTCTGGGCAGTAAATATCTACCTGGAAGACCAAAATCAAGATAAGGCTTTGGAACTGCTTTCCAATTTTATAACCCTTTACCCCAATTATAATAAAGCCACCGATATTCTTACTTTTTTAGCAGATACCTATTTGGCAAGAGGTGAAGAGGATAAATTTGAGTCTTATGCACGAAAACTCTATCAGAAAGATAAAAGCCAGTCAGAAAGGTATCTTACTATTGCACAACTAAAATTAGGCAGATTAGCTCATGAGTTTGATGATGCCTATAAAAACAAAGATTGGAACCTGGCTTTCCAGAAACGTGATGAATTTATTAAATTAGAAGCCCAATATCTAAAAGATGGTTTACCTATTAACAATGAAGCTGCTTATGAAGCTTTTGCCTATGCAGAGGCAGAATATAAAAATGAACAAGCAAGAAAAGCTTACCTGGATAATTTTGACCGTCAACTCAAAACCATTGCAAATGGTGAACTATTAACAAGCTCAGCAAATAAATTAATACCAGTAAACACTCAAACTACCTGGAGAGGTTCTTTATTTGAGAAATCTCCACGATATATTCCAAGTCTAAAGAAAAGAGCAGAAACTGAATGTGCTAAAATTATTCACCTGCTGGAACAACCCGAAGCAGATTTTCTGGATATAGACCGTCGTTTGAAAGCCCTGTGCTTAATTGCCAGAATCAATGAACATACAGCTGAGGTGATAGAAACACAGTTAGATAAATATTTCCAGATTTCAAATGAAATGGCTCCTTTTAGAGACCGTAAAAAATATAGTGAAGAAGAATATAATAATTTAGTTTACGGTCAATTAATGCCGTATGCTCAACAGTTTATTGAGCCTCTGAGGACAGCTGCAATCAGCATTTATATGGAAATATACAATAATTACAATGTTGCTGGATGTGTTAATGACTACACTAACTTAGCTGAACTAAAACTTCTGGAACAAAATTGTTTGCCTAATTATTATGAGGTAGCCTTCCCCTTAGACCAAAACTGGAATTTAAACTTACAGCTTCCAGATGGAAAGTTCAAAAAAGTCAACCCTTATACAGAAAGTATTATGTCGCCAAAAGGTATACAACTTTTCTCAATTCAAATTCCCGCTCATAATGCATTAATAATGGAACGGGAATTTACTTTTAAATATCCTCCTGAATTTGCTTTCTTGCACATTGTATATCCTGATAATCCTGAAATATGGTTAAATGAAAATCCAATTGATTTAATTTACATACCGGTTGATACTTTAATAACTGGTGACCTATCTACCATTCATTTTGCCGCTAAAATAAACAAACAAGCTTGGAAACAGGGTTATAATGAAATTAAATATATCTTTTCTAATAATTTTGATAAACCGCTTTCTTTTTACTTCAATTCCAACTTATTCTTTGATGCTGATATGATTGACGAATTCAGTCTTTTAAGAACTAAAAGAATAATAACCAACACCAACTGGAACGCCTTAATTAAGGATAATGAGTCTGGGAAAGAAACAAAGACTAAAACCATAAAAGCTTTTACCTTTGACCTTCCTCTTGATAGGTCTGAATTATTGACAGATACATCGGTTAAACCTATTTGGGTGGAAGAAAACTCTGATCATCCCTATAATAATATTACTTTCGAGACTGAATTTATACTTGATGAAGAGGTGCATTATGCTTATATAGATTTGGTTGCTCCAGAAATTGCTACTATCTATATAAATGGGACAAAAATAGTACAGAAATTGCCTCTGAATTTTGATTCTTTCCCTTTTATGGTGTATCCTTCAAGAATTGAAATTCCTCCAGAAGTGCTTAGAAAAGGTAAAAACATCTTACGAATTGAAATACTGAATAATTCTCCTTTCCGGGGAATGATGGCTGAAATGAATTTTAACCTATCAACTACAGGAGAATAAATAATGAACCGCTTTTGGTTTATTTGTTGCATGCTTATCTTTATGATGCCTTTATGTTTTGCCCAGGTAAAAAGTATTGCATCTCCAGCTTCAAACGATGGAGAAATAATAAAGGAATTGGAAATTCAGATTAAGACTATGTTACCAGATATCAATATAGTGCGTTTAAAAACTGATACCTATATTCCCGCTGGACAATATAATTATACTAAATATAAAGACC
>Ga0116187_1005017_pt1 | contig 11243 bp, 6 predicted proteins | sample AD_JPNNA6_MetaG_FD_89755 | JGI IMG/M metagenome (GOLD analysis project Ga0116187, IMG submission 89755) | Active sludge microbial communities of municipal wastewater-treating anaerobic digesters from Japan - AD_JPNNA6_MetaG | ecosystem: Engineered > Bioreactor > Anaerobic > Digestate | place... | reverse complement strand
TGAATGAAAAATCCCTCTTCCCGGAATAATGCTCCATTATTGCAAGCATTCCTTCCTTCCTCTCATCATTGTCGGACACCCTTGATATCCTTCCCCATCCCACAACTGAACTGAATGCCATTCCGTAATCACAGGCGTCAGGGCCTTTTAACAGTATGTGATCGGTATCGAACTCAAAACAAACAAAGTTGTTCCTGTCAAGCATATCCAGCTTTTTTCCTTCCGGGGCACAATGAAAATAAATCCTCTTCCTGTCCCCGCTGCAATACCCGAAACTCATCGTCACAATGTAAGGCAGATCTTCATTGGCAATTGCAATACGGCATACATCCGATTTCCGGATCACTTCCTCAATTTCCGCGATGTCGCTGATTTCCCTGTCCTTTCTTCTCATTTCAGAACTTTTTAAAATTTACCGGAATCCTACGGCATCCTGTCTGACCTGATTCCTGCTAATTTTGTTTATTGTGCCTTAAAATTACCAATAAAACGAGGATTATTTTTAACTTTGGAGTCTTCAAAAAACGGAGTAATAAATTCAATAAACCTGTAACAATGGGAAAAGGTGACAAAAAAACCAGGAGAGGTAAGATAATTCGTGGCACTTTCGGAGTAAGGCGGCGGAGAAAGAAAACCCCAAAGCCTGAACTAAAGCTTGCTTCTCCTGTTGTTGAGAAGGAGACCACAGACAAGAAGCTTATTAAGGATAAAAAGAAAGCACCTGAGGTTAAAGAACAGGCCGGAATCCCTGAAGTGACTGATGCAAAAACCGTGAAGGATGGAATTGAACCGGCTGATTCAACACCGGTTAAGAAATCAAAGCCTGTAAAGGCAGCAGCTGAGGGAAAGGAGAAAAAAGCTCCCAGGGAAAAGAAGGAAGCTAAAATTCCAAAGGAAGTAAAGGAAAAAAAAGAAGCAAAACCGAAAAAAGGAGAAGAATGACTGAAAGGGTTCTTCTTTTCAGGTTTATCACAATCAGAAGTGGTGATTGTTCCAGTTTTCAAATCCAGCTTTTCCGGCATTATCTGTTTTCCAGGTATATTTTAGGTTATAAACATCTTTTTGATGCCGGGTAATTTCAAAAACGGCAATTTATCTCCGTGCAGGCAGCCTGAACAGGGTATGGGGCAGCGCGAAACAGGTTTAATGTAAATGAAAAGGCAAATTATCTCCCTGTTGTTTTACAGTGCCTTCTGGCTGTCGTTCTTCATCGTTGCAAGAAGCTATTTCCTGGTCTCTCATTGCAGTGAGGCATCTGGCGCAGGATTCACTACAATGGCTGGAACTTTTACCCACGGAATCAGGCTCGACATTTCTGCCACTGGCTATATCCTGATTCTTCCCCTATTGGCATCGATACTGTTTGTATGGTTCAGCGGTAAATGGTTCAGTGCATTCATGAAATGGTATACCCGGATCGTTTTGCTGGCCGCTTCAGTAATCATTGTTGTTGATTCGGTCCTCTATATTTACTGGGGATACAGGATGGATTTCACACCATTTATGTATCTTAAAACCCCCAGGGAAGCGGCTGCTTCTGTAAGCATCCTGAAAATATTCCTGATGTTGCTCGCCATTCTGTTGCTTGCAGGTACTGCCGGTATAATATACAACAAATTATTCAGGAGCTGTTTCAGCAAACCTGTCAACCGCAGCCATAGGTTTGCGGCCACACTGCTTTTCATGCTCTTGTCCGGTTCTCTGATAATACCGATTCGCGGCGGTCTTGGGGTGGCCCCGATTTATGCCGGTTCAGTGTATTTCAGCGAAAACATGTTTGCCAATCACGCTTCGGTAAATGTGGTATGGAATGTCGGCAGCTCCTTTGTCAACCGTAAGCCTGCCAGTAATCCATATGTTTTCGCAGATAAGGATGAAGCAGAAGAGATTACCAGGTCACTCACAATAAGTAATGGCGCAACTGAAATGGTTTTAACCACTGCCAGGCCCAATATTCTCATCATCATTCTTGAGAGCTTTGGAAATGCACTGATCGGTCCTCTTGGCGGCGATCCCCTGACAACACCCTGCCTCAATAAAATGATAGAAGAGGGATTGGTCTTTACAAATTTCTATGCTTCGGGAAACAGGACAGATAAGGCCCTGCCGGCTATACTGAACGGCTATCCGGCCCAACCGTCTGTCTCAATAATAAAAGAGGCCAAAAAAACACAGTCGCTTGAAAGCCTTGTAAGGGTCATGAATGGCATGAACTACCACTGCTCCTTCTGGTATGGAGGGGATATAGACTTTGCCGACTTCAGGTCATTTGTTATCAGCTCAGGGTTCAGTGAGATCATAACAAAGGATAATTTCAGCAGGTCGGACTTCAATTCAAAATGGGGGGTACATGATCATGTGTTTTTTGAGGCACTTCGTGATTCAATGCAATATGTTAAGGAACCATTCTTCCGGGTAGCGCTTACCCTTTCAAGCCATGAGCCGTTTGAGGTGCCCATGAAGCCGGTTTTTGAAGGCAGGGATAATCTGACAAAGTTCAGGAATTCCGTTTATTACACCGACAAGGCATTGGGAGATTTTATCGGATGGGCACAGGCTGCTGAATGGTGGCATAATACACTTGTGATACTTGTTGCCGATCATTGCAGGCGGAATTCACTTGATGAACTTGTGTATTCGCCGGAGATATACAAGATACCCATGCTTTGGCTGGGAGGGGCCCTCAGGGTGCACGGCAGGAGAGTGGCAAAGCTTGGATCCCAGGTCGATATTCCTGTAACCCTGCTCCGTCAGCTTGATACGTATAGCAATTTCAGTTTCGGTAAGGATCTTCTGTCAGATGATTCCAGATCCTTTGCTTTTTACACGTTCAAGGAAGGATTTGCATTCCTTACCGATTCATCTGCCTATATCTATGATCATCAGCTGGGAAAACCTGTTGTTGAGGAGGGAAAAAATCCGGAATATGCCGGCATGCTCGGAAAGGCATATCTTCAGGTGCTGTATGATGATTATCTTAAAAGATAGATCCCTGTGTTTCAGCCAGTGTCAGGCTCTGTTCCCGGATCTTTTATTCATAAAAGATCAAGCTCAATTTCCTCATCTTCCCTGACCTCGAACACTTTGCCGTTTTCACATTTAATGGTTCTCGCCGGGAACTTTTTCAGGATGGTATGGTTATGTGTTGCGATCATTACTGCCCGGCCGGTGGAACTGATATCCCTCAGAAGCCTGATTATTCCTTCCGAGGTTTCCGGATCGAGATTTCCCGTTGGCTCATCGGCAAGTATTATGTCGGGATCATTTAGCAGTGCACGTCCGATGACAACGCGCTGTTGTTCACCTCCCGAAAGCTGGTGAGGCATTTTGTATCCCTTCATTTCGAGACCAACCTTTCCCAGTACCTGATCTATCCTGTCGGCTATCAGATTTTTATCCTTCCAGCCGGTTGCCCTGAGGACAAATTCAAGATTATCGTTTACGGTTCGGTCGATGAGCAGCTGAAAATCCTGGAATACAACCCCGATCTTCCTGCGAAGAAAAGGTATTTCCCCGGGCTTTATTCCCGAAAGGTCGAAGCCGGCTACAAATCCGCTTCCTTCCCTGAGCGGAAGCTGGGCATTCAGCGTCTTTATCAGGCTTGTTTTGCCGCTGCCGACCTTTCCAACCAGGTACAGATACTCCCCTTTGCAGATACTCAGGCTCACATCCGATAAAACCAGATTGTCCTGCTGCCATATTTTACATTCCTTCAGGTCAATAATTCTCTCGTATGTAGGAGACTCTTCCATCTTGATTGTTTGGCAACGCAAATTAGTGAAAGAATTGATAACTAACATTTATATGTTGATAAAATCCGTAATAAAGCCCTGAATGAGGCGTTTTATAATTGTATTTTTGCATGTATCTGAGAAATCAGGAAATAGGTTTCAGATGGCTTATTATCAGTATTTTACTTACCGACCTCAGGTTCCTGTACCGGGGATTTGCGGAAGCTGACCGGCCAAAAATTCGAAGTTATGAATAAATTGAAAATCCTGCTGGTATCATTTATTATGATCATGCCGGGTATGGCGGCTAATGCCCAGATGTCATTTTCCGAAAACGATTTTGATTCTGAGTTCAACAGGGGAATGGATTTGTTTTACAAAGAAAAATATGTTCCTGCGATTAAATATTTTGACTCGTACATCAGGAACGGAGACAAGGCAGAAAAGATTCGCATGGCCGAGGCCGAATATCATGCAGCATTGTCAGCCCTGAGACTTTTCAATCCTGATGCTGAGTACAGGATGCGGACTTACCTGAAAGCTCATCCTGAAAGTCCGAGGATCAATGAAGCATATATGTCGCTCGGAGATTATTTTTATCAGAACAAGAATTACCGGAGGGCCTCGGAATACTACGGATCAGTAGACCGGATGGAACTGAAAAGTTCGCGGCTGCCCGAATATTCATTCCGCTACGGGTATTCCCTCTATATGAAAGGCGATAAACAGAAAGCACAACTCATGTTTGCCGAAATCAAGGATATTGACACGGAATATACACCCCCTGCAATTTATTACTATTCCCAGATAGCTTACGAGGATAAAATGTATGAAACCGCACTTGAGGGTTTTTCAAGGCTTAAAGATGACGAAACCTTTGGTCCGATTGTGCCCTTTTATATCATCCAGATTTTATATCTCAACAAAGACTACGACGAAATTCTGAGAACCGGTCCGGATCTCCTCCAGTCGGCACCGCCTGAACGGGCAGTGGAGTTATACCGTTTTATCGGGGATGCAAATTACAAAAAGGAAAATTACAGGGAGGCGCTGAAATACCTTGAGCAGTATGCTGCAAAGGCAAAAACGACCGAAAGGGAAGACAAATACCAGCTTGGATACTGTTATTACAAAACCGGGAACTATGACAGGGCAATCCAGGTGTTGTCTTCAACCTCAGCAAAATCAGATGCCCTCAGTCAGAACATATGGTATGTCCTGGGTGACTGCTATCTGAAAACGGGCGACAAGAAGAGGGCACAGTTTGCTTTCGGACAGGCTTCGCAGATGAATTTTGACAACAATCTTAAAGAAGATGCACTTTTTAATTTTGCCAAGCTTACCTATGAGACTTCATCTTCTCCCTTCGGTGAAGCCATCGCAGCCTTCCAGGAATATATTGAACTTTATCCTGCTTCCGACAAGATAGAAGAAGCTTATAATTATCTTGTTGCTACATTTTCGGAGATCAGGAACTATAAAGCCGCAATAACTGCCCTCGACAGGATCAGGAACAAGGATGGCCGGCTTGGGGAGGCTTACCAGAGAGTGGCTTTCTTCCGCGGGCTTGAACTATTGAAGAATATGGAAGTCGAAGAATCAATAACCATGTTCAACAAATCGCTTTCATACGGGAAATATAACCGTGACCTGATGGCAAGAGCCACATACTGGAGAGGCGAAGCAGAGTACAGGTCAGGCAAATATGAAGGGGCCAGGGATGATTTTGAAACCTTTCTGGGCATACCCGGTGCAGCCCGCCTGGGTGAATATGCTCTGGCAAGGTATAATCTGGCCTATTCTCAGTTCAACCTTCAGAATTATCCCGGTGCCCTCGCCAGCTTCAGAAGCTTTGAATCGGAGGCTCCAAATGCCAAACCGGAGATACTCACAGATACGAAAATCAGAATAGCTGACTGTTACTTTATTACGACCAACTATCCCATGGCAATCAGCTACTATGACAAGGTTATAGAGAGTGGCAGGACCGATGCAGACTACGCCATGTACCAGAAAGGATTCTGTCTTGGGCTGAGTAATAATCAGAAGGGAAAGATCGATATACTGACCTCACTCATTTCACGATACCCGAATTCATCGTATGTGCCCAGTGCGATTTTTGAAAGGGGCAGGGCTTATGTTGCCCTGGAGGATTTCAAGCGGGGAGAGTCTGATTTCATTAATGTCATTGCCAATTATCAGTCCAGCGCTTTTGCACCTCGGGCAACCATCCAGCTTGGTTTGCTGTATTTCAACCTTGGCGAGAATGAAAAATCCATTGCACAGTTCAAAAAAGTAATCGAGAATTACAAATCAACACCCGAGGCACGTTATGCACTGACCGGCCTTAAAAATGCCTACGTTGAGATAAATGACGTGGAAGGTTATTTTTCATACGTGAAGACGATCGGTTACGGTGATGTCAGTGCAACTGAAAAGGATTCACTGCTCTATGCCTCGGGAGAGAATCTTTATATGGAAAGGAAATATGACCGCGCTGCTGAAGTTTTCAGGAACTATCTGCGTGAGTTCTCATATGGCAGTTTCAGGCTCAACGCCCAATTCTACCTGGCTGAATGCCTGATGTCGTCACGCGGCAACAGGGATGAGGCACTGACATTGTACAGGCAGGTCGCAGAAGTTCCCAACAATCCGTTTCTCGAACAGGCCCTGATTTCAGCTGCGGATTTGCTTTATGAAAGGGAGGAGTATGCGGAGGCTTCCGGATATTATGAAAGACTGGAAAAGACTGCTGTTACTTCCGATATGCGGGTTGCAGCCCTGAAAGGACAGCTTAGGGCAGCCTACCAGGAAGGAGACGCCCGGAAAAGCATCGAAGTGGCACGGAAAATCAGGAATTCTGCCGGTATGCCGGAAGAACTTAACCGGGAAGCTGTTTTTATCAGCGCCAAGGCTCTTTACAGTCTGAATCAGTATGATGAGGCACTGGCCGATTTCAGAAAGGTGGCAACGGAAATAGTAAGTATCGAAGGTGCCGAATCGAAATACAGGGTGGCTGAAATACTCTTTTTGAGAGGCAATACCGATGAAGCTGAAAAAGTGGTTAACCAGTTCATCGGTCAGAATTCACCACACCAGTACTGGATGGCCAAAATGTTCCTGTTACTTGCCGACATCAGCATAAAAAAAGGGGATACACTGCAGGCAAGAGCTACATTGCAAAGCCTAAGGGAATATTACACCATAAGTGATGACGGAATCCTTGACGAGGTCAGATCAAAGCTGGCAGGGATGGATCGAGGAAACTAAATTGCTTTTATGACGTATCTGACTGATGCAGAAATATGATCCGCATGATTGACCAGAAACACAGAAACGAATGAATATAAACGCTTTCAGTAATGCGTGGATCCCTGCCCGACGGATAAGACGGACATCCGGACTTTTAAAGAAAAATTATACGGATGATAACAGAATCAGAAAACAACAAGCCATGACGATAAAAAATATTATATCAGCCACTCTTTCAATCATAATTCTGTTTTCCCCCGACCTGGCGGCACAGAAAAAAGAGCAGGACCTCCGGAGAGAGATTACCTTGTATAACCCATATAAGCCTTCACTGGCTGATTTTAAGAAAAAAAGCTACCTGCCTGAAATTGATGATACCGTCAGGGTAATCCCGAGGTTCAGTTACAATGTGCTGTCGAGGCCTTATTCACCCGAGTTCAGCATCAGTACAATAAAGCCTGCGGCACTTCTTTCTGATCCGCTGCCAAAGCTTTACAAGGGTTATGTAAAGCTTGGGCTGGGCAATTATGCAACACCACTGGCGGAACTCAGCATTTCAAGTCACCGTTCAAGACAGGGAGCCATCGGCCTTTATGGCAGGCATCTTTCCTCTTTCGGAAAACTCCCCCTACGGTTCTTTCCTGAAAGAGTTTTTGCAGGTTTTATGGATAACGAAGCATCAATATATGGAAAGAAGTTTCTGGGAAACAGCATCCTGGGACTTTCCGTGGATTATGACCAGAAAACCAGGTATGCATACGGCTTCAAAACAGATGAACCTGCATATCTCTATAAGCCTGATAAGAAGGAAATTAAAACTGGATATTATGATGTGGGAGTAAAAGCAGTATTTTCATCAGCTAATCTTGATTCTGCAGATTTTTCCTACGATTTCAGCCTGTCGCACGATTACTTCAATTATTCAAAATATCGTACCTTCAACCATACTGCCTTTTCCGGTGAAATGGCCAAATCCATTGAAAAGCTGTACGCAGGCGCCATTCTGGATTTTGATTATTACAAGATGGCCGACTCGTTGCATATGAAACCCAGGTACATTTTTCACGCAAATCCTTTTATCCGCAGATCAACAGGACAATGGAACTTCAATCTCGGGTTAAGGTTCGTGCTGGCCCGGGATATTGAAAGCTCCGCCAGGCCTTATTTTTATCCGGATATTGGCTTTGGCTTTACCATCGTGCCCGAATACCTGGGATTCTTTACAAAGCTTGACGGCAGGCTTGAGAATAACGATCCCCTGAATATGTTTTCACTCAATCCCTTCCTGCGTCCCGACACTCTCTTCAGGATGAAAAACACTGATCATTCCATTGCGATATCTGCAGGGCTTAAAGGAAACAGCGGCATGGGGGGAAGCTATGTGCTGTCAGCATCATTTTCACATGTTAATGACCTAATGTTGTTTGCCAATATAGCCCATCCCGATACCCTGGGACATATTGAAAGGGGCAATTACTTTGTTCCAAGGACAGATGATGCCGAGATCCTCAATATTCACGGAGAACTGAGCGGAAATATTTCTGAAAGGCTTAAATTCCTGACATCGGGTAACTTCTATTCTTATACGCTGGCATTCAACAGCCATCCATGGGGTAAGCCCGTATGGAACGGAAGTTTTGAGCTGAAGTATAATCTTCGGGACAAGATACTGGCCGGAGCGGGACTATCCCTGCTTGGCAAGAGATATTTCCTGGTACGGCAAAGTTCAACCGGCTGGGCCACACTGTCTGACGAAGTGATTGAAACGCCTGCCCATTTTAACCTGAGCCTGAGTGCAGAGTACCGGTATACCAGAATACTGTCATTCTGGGTGAAAGTCAATAATATTTCCACAAGACGGTATTATGAATGGGCGTTTTATCCCTCGCAGATGTTCAGTTTGATGGCCGGTTTCAGCTACAGCCTCTGATGCCGGAACAACCGGCATGCAGCATCTTCAGCGGCATTGACTGGATCTTCCGGGGATTGACAGCAGCTTCCGGCATTATTATCTGATTCATATGCCCGCTCCCGCGTCTCCTCTCTCTTCCACTCACACTCACACTCACACTCACTCTCACACTCACACTCACTCTCACACTCACACTCACTCTCACACTCACTCTCACACTCACACTCACACTCACTCTCACACTCACTCTCACACTCACTCTCACTCTCACTCTCACTCTCACTCTCACACCTTCTCATTGTTGATTTCTTTGAGAAATTGTGCATTACTTTTAACAATCGTTTAACTAAAGGCAGTTTAATTATTGCTATCTTTGTGGCGATTATTAAGAAGCTTTACATCAGTGATTTACGGTAGAAATAATTTGCTGGCGCACGTGTTTACAACTGTTGTCGCTGGCTATTGCTGTAGCCGTGAAAAACCGGAGTAAGGCAGGACTGATAAATTCTGAAAGATGAAATAATCTGTTGACTGAGATGAGTGAAATGGAAAAAAAATTGCAGGATAGTCCTGAATACTCTGCGGAGAGCATTCAGGTGCTGGAAGGTCTTGAAGCCGTGAGGAAAAGGCCTGCAATGTACATTGGCGACATTGGGGTAAAGGGATTGCATCACCTTGTTTACGAAGTAATTGATAATTCTATTGATGAGGCTCTTGCCGGTTACTGTTCAAGGATTGATATAGTGATTCATGAGGATAACTCGATAACGGTTAAGGATGACGGCCGGGGGATCCCCACCGGGATGCATGAAAAGGAACATAAATCAGCCCTTGAAGTAGTTATGACGGTTCTGCATGCCGGAGGAAAATTCGATAAGGGATCCTATAAAGTATCGGGAGGATTGCACGGAGTCGGCGTTTCATGCGTCAATGCCCTTTCAGAGCAGCTTATTGCCACCATAATGAGGGAAGGGAAGATATTCAGGCAGGAATACAGGCAGGGTAAACCGGTAACTGATGTTGAAACGATCGGCGGCACCTCCAAATCAGGGACAGAAATAAAATTCAGACCCGATCGTTCGATTTTCCAGACAACGGATTTTAATTTTGAGATCCTTTCAGCCCGCCTGCGTGAGCTGGCTTTCCTGAATAAAGGCATTGTTCTGACATTAAGGGATATGCGCGAGCTGGTGGAGAACGGGAACGGGGGAAAGGAGCGTTATATGGAATTTCACTCTGATCTCGGGCTTGTAGAATTCGTCAATTATCTTGATGCCAACCGCGAAAGGATCATTGAGTCACCGATTCATATCACATTTGATAAAACCGAGATACCTGTCGAGATAGCGCTTCAGTACAACAGTTCTTTTTCAGAGAATGTACATTCTTATGTGAACAATATAAATACAATTGAAGGCGGCACGCATCTTGCCGGTTTCAGAAGAGGGCTAACGCGGACCCTGAAGAAATACGCTGAAGATTCAGGTGCTACAGCAAAGCTTAAGTTTGATATTAACGGAGATGATTTCCGGGAAGGACTGACAGCCATCATTTCCGTAAAGGTTGCAGAACCCCAGTTCGAGGGACAGACAAAGACCAAACTCGGCAATTCCGAGGTTATGGGGGCGGTTGACCAGGCAGTGAGCACGATGCTCACGAACTACCTGGAAGAGAATCCCAGGGATGCAAAGATCATTGTGCAGAAAGTGATCCTTGCGGCTACGGCTCGTCATGCAGCAAGGAAAGCAAGGGAACTGGTCCAGCGCAAGAATGAATTTTCAGGTTCCGGCTTGCCTGGCAAACTGGCTGATTGCGCTGACAGGGATCCTTCCAGGTGCGAGATTTATCTCGTCGAGGGCGATTCTGCCGGAGGAACTGCCAAACAGGGGCGTGACAGGAGATTTCAGGCCATTCTTCCACTTCGCGGAAAAATACTTAACGTGGAGAAAGCAATGCATCACAGGATTTATGAAAGTGAGGAGATCAAGAATATCTTCACGGCTCTGGGCGTGAATATTGGTACCGACGAGGACAGCAAGGCTCTCAACACTTCAGGGCTAAGGTACCACAAAATTATAATAATGACCGATGCCGATGTGGACGGTTCACATATAACCACCCTCATCATGACTTTCTTTTTCAGATATATGCAGGATCTTATCAGGGGCGGGAACCTTTTTATTGCAACTCCGCCGTTGTACCTTGTAAAAAAAGGAAAAACCGAAAGATACTGCTGGAGCGAAGAAGAGCGTGATGCCGTGGTCAGCGAACTTGCACAGGGAAAAGAATCATCGGTGAGCATTCAGAGATATAAGGGGCTTGGTGAAATGAATGCAGAGCAGCTTTGG
>Ga0116187_1005012_pt1 | contig 11246 bp, 5 predicted proteins | sample AD_JPNNA6_MetaG_FD_89755 | JGI IMG/M metagenome (GOLD analysis project Ga0116187, IMG submission 89755) | Active sludge microbial communities of municipal wastewater-treating anaerobic digesters from Japan - AD_JPNNA6_MetaG | ecosystem: Engineered > Bioreactor > Anaerobic > Digestate | place... | reverse complement strand
GCCACGGCCTGACGCAGCGGTTCGACGAAGCGGGTCGGGAGCGTGGCGGTGCTGTGGGGACCGGCTGCTTGGACGGTCGCGGCGCGCTCGTAGCGCAGGTCGAGCAGGCGGCCGAGGCGCTCGAGAAGCTCGTCGTCGCGGAAGGGTTTTCCGAGGAAGTCGTCGACGCCCTCCATGGGGTCGCGCAGTTCCTGGATGACGCTGGCGGAGAGGCCGAGGATGCGGACGTCGCGGCCTCCTTCCAGCTCGCGGATACGGCGGGTGGCCGCAGCACCGTCCATGTAGGGCATGCGCAGATCCATGAGGATGGCGCGGGGGCGGCGCTGCTGGAACCGCGCGACGGCCTCGAGGCCGTTTGCCGCCGTGTCGACCTCGAAGCCGACCGAGCGAAGGAGCGCCTGGAGGAGCCGGCGGCTGTCCTCCTGGTCGTCGACGACGAGGAGCGTGCATGGCGGTTGGTCCGGTGCGAGGCTGAGCGCGCGGGGTGGCGCGGTGGCGCGCTGGCGGGCGGGTTCGTCGGGCGTGGCACCGAGGCGGAGGGCGACGGTGAAGACGCTGCCGCGGCCCTCGACGCTGCGCACGGCGATATCGCCTTCCATCATGCGGGCGAACTCGCGGCTGATGGCGAGACCGAGGCCGGTGCCCGAGCCGGCGCGGCGGCCTGCGGCCGTTTGCTCGAATTGTTGGAAGAGTCGGTCAAGTTCGTGGGCCGCGATGCCGGGGCCGGTGTCCTCGACCTCGGCATGGACCAGCCAGTGCTCACGATCCTGGGGCAGGGCGTGCAGGCGCAGTGCGATGGAACCGTGTTCGGTGAACTTCACGGCGTTGCCGAGGAGGTTGACGAGGATCTGGCGGATCTTGGCCTCGTCGGCGAGGACGGCGGTGGGCAGATCTGTGGCGATCTCGGCGGTGAACGTGAGGCCTTTGGCGGCGATGCGGGCGGCGAATGTGGAGCGTACGTTGGCGACGAGTTGGCGGAGGTCGCAGGGGGCGAGCTTGAGCGTGGCGCGCCGGGCCTCGATCTTGGAGAGCTCGAGCACGTCGTTGAGGAGGGCGAGGAGGAATTCGCCGTTGCGGTCGATGGTCTCGAGGTTGGCCCGCTGCTCGGGGGTGATCGCCGGGTCGCGGAGCAGGAGCTGGGTGAAGCCGAGGATGGCGTTCATCGGCGTGCGGATCTCGTGCGACATGTTGGCGAGGAACACGCTCTTGGCCTTGTTTGCGATCTCGGCCTGGGCCTTTGCGGCCTGCAATTCGGCCATGTGCTTGTGCTCGGTGATGTCGAGGCAGGTGCCCTGATAGTAGAGCAGGTGTCCTGAGGGATCAGTGACGGAACGGCCGCTCAGCAGGACCCAGATCAACTGCCCGTCCTTGCGGCGCGCCTGGTACTCGATGGTGTTGATGTGACCGGTTTCGGCGAGGGAGCGCAGGATGCTGCGCCGGTCCGCGGGGTCGACATAGACTTGGGTGGCCATGTCGGTGATGGTGGTGACCATCTCCTCCGGCGTGGCATAGCCGTGCATGCGGGCCATGGCGGGGTTGACGGCGAGGTAACGGCCCTCCGGGGTGCTGCGGAAGATGCCCTCGAGGGCGGTCTCGAAGATGCCGCGATAGTCGGACTCGCTGGCGCGCAACGCCTGCTCGGTGCGCTTGAGCTCGGTGACGTCGATGATGACGCCCTCAAGGGCGAGGAGCAGGCCGACCGAGTTGAAGATTCCCTGGCCCTGTTCGGAGACCCAGACCTCGCGGTCGGTGCGCGTGGCGACCCGGTAGTTGAGCCGGTAGGGGGTGCGGGCCGCGAGGCAGCGCTGCACCTCGTGCCAGACGGACTCGCGCTGCTCCGGTGGAATGATGTCCGCGAGCAGCGCCTTGCGGCTGAGGAGATAGTCCTGCTCGGAGACGCCGAGCAGATCCCGGCAACCGGCGCTGATGAACTCGACCGTCCACTGCCGGTCGTTGGCGCAACGGTACGCGACGCCGGGGAGATTCTCCACGAGGGTGGACCAGCGGCGCTCTTTCTCCTGCAACGCCTGATTGGCGAGCATCCGGTCGGTGATGTCCTGGAGTGTGCCTGTGAGATGGCGGACCTTCCCGTCCGCGTCGACTTGTGGCCTGACGCCCGACTCAAGGTAGCGAGGACGGCAGACCGCGGGATTGGTGCGGTGGACGAAGACCTGGGGCTGGGCCGAGTCGATGGCGGCGCGGAAAGAGGCGGCGAGCTGTTCGCGGTCGTCGGGATGGATGAAGCGGGGGTATTCCGTGAACGGAGGCGGGGTCTCTGCGGGCTCGAGGTCGAAGAGCCGGAACATCTCCTTCGACCAGTAGCCGTTGTCGGCCGCGATATCCAGATCCCAACTTCCGATGCGGGCGTGTTCCTGGGCGGCTTCGAAACGGGCTTCGCTGCGGCGCAGGGCCTGCTCGGCACGCTTGCGCTCGGTGACATCGCGGCAGTTCAGCACGATGCCGTTGATGGCGGGGTCGTGCAGCCAATTGGTGCCCACCGCCTCGAAGTCCACCCACGCGCCGTTCTTGTGCCGCATGCGGTATTCGATTCGCAGGGTGATCCCCGGGGTGGAACGGGAGCGCTCCAAGTTGGCGGTGGCGGCGACCCGATCATCGGGATGGATGTCGTCGAGGCCGTTGCGGCCGAGTCGCTCCGCCGGCGTGAAGCCGAGCACGGCCTCGATCGGACCGTGGACCGAGCGGTAGACTCCGGTGCCGTCGATCACGAGGAAGAGGTCGTTGGAGTTGCTCAGCAGCCATTGGAGCCGTTTCTCGCTGTCGCGCAGCGCCTGCTCGGCACGCTGCTGTTCGGTCACGTCGCGAGCGAAACCGAACAGGCGGACCACCAGTCCCTGATCGGCGCCGAAGACTGGCACGAGTTTGGTGGAGAAGAGGCGGAGGCCCTGCGGTGTCATCAGCCGTTGTTCGACTTCGATCATGCCCCGAGCCGCCACGCACTCCCGGTATTGCCCGACCAAGGTGGCCGCCGCCTCGGACGGGAAGAGGTCGGCCGGAGTCTTTGTGCCGTTGCGGAAGGTCGCCACCGGCAAGCCCAGGCGCTCGACCGCCTGGTTGATGTCCTCGTAGACAAAGCGTCCGTCGGGCTCGACTCGCACGGTGAAGATCATGTCGCTGGTGTGGTCGAGCGTCTCGCGCAAGCGGGCCTCGCTGCGCCGGACGGCGGTCTCGGCCTGCTTGGTGGCGGTGATGTCCATGATCGTCACCGCGCGGGCGCTGTCGGGGTCGGAGGGATCGATCAGGGCGCTCTTCAACAGTACGTCGACGAGGGTGCCGTCTTTGCGGCGGTGCACTGTTTCGACCCGCGTCGGCGCGTTGAGGTTGGCGGTCTGGTGGAGTGCGCGTCCGACCTGCTCATACGAGGCGTCGTCGGGATAGAGCAGCCGGGTGCTGTGGCCGATCAGTTCGTCGGCGGAGTAGCCGAAGAGTTCGGAGTAGCGCTCGTTGATGCGGCGGATGATCCGGTGGTGGACGACGGCGATGCCCACCGGGGCGGACTGGAAAAGGCTGCGCATCTCCAGTTCGCTCTGCCGCAGGGAAGCCTGCGTGGCGTGCTCGGCTCGCAAGTGCGCCAGCTCGGACTGGGCGCGGAGCTGCTGCTCGCGCGCGAGCGTGGCCGACGTCACCGCAACCTGCTCGTGGTGGAGGCCGAGGCGTCGGATGAGAAAGCCGACGAGGATGACGATGATGCTGCAGCTAAGGGTGAAGCCGAGGGCGTTCTCAAACCAGTAGTTGGCGGTGGGGGCGCCTTCGGCGGCTTGGCCCGATCCCAGGGGCAGCCAACCGGCATGCCAGCCAAGGTAGGCGAGCGCGTACCAACTCAGGCCTGCGGCGTAGGAGAGCAGCAGGGCCCGCAGGCCGAAGAGGAGACCGGCGAAGAGCGTGGCGAGGGTGAGAAACAGTGCGGAGTTGGGCGAGACGCCCCGATAGGCGAAGACCCCGAGCACCACCAGGTGGCCGAAGGTCACGAGCACAGTGCCGCGGAAGGCGAGCGGGCCGCGGCGCCAGAGCGCGGCGGCGATGGTGGCGAGCAACTGCAGCCCGTGCAGCCAGCAGATCGGCATCGACCAGAAGGCCGCCTGGTGATGGCGGAAACCGACGCCCAGAACGACGAAGCTTCCAATGGTGGAAAGCCAGAGGCAGAGGCCGAGGACCGGATTGCGGACTTCCTCGGGAAGGGGGCGGCCGAGCCAGAAATGGGCGGATTTGAGGGCGGCGGACATCGCGTGCAGTGCGCAGGTGAGGGAGAGGGGCAGCGGCACGTTAGCGAGTCCTCCTGAAGAGGCTACTACGATTCAGCGAGCACGGGGGGCGGAAGGGGCACATCTCCGTTTGGGGACAGGCGTCGGGGCATAAAGCCCCTCCCACAGTCATGACAGGAGTGGGCCGCGTAAAAGGCAGGCCTCGCGAGGTCGGCGAGAACTGTGGGAGGGGCTTTACGCCCCGATATTGGACGCGCCGCTGCCGCTTCAGCGGTGCTGCGCCGCTACGAAGTCGGCGAAGTGTTGATCATGCGGCCCTGCCGCCGGGGGCACCACGGCATGCTTGGGGTGGGCCGGAGCGAACTTGGGCACGTCGTCGCGGGCCGGCGACGTGAAGCGCGAAGCCGTGGAGGAAGGCGCGGCAGATTGCTCTCTTGCGGCGGTCCGGCCCGCGAGGGTCAGCAACTGGCCGACATTCTCCTGCATGGCCATGGCTTGGGCGTTGAGCTCCTCGGCGGCGCTGGCGCTCTCCTCGGCATTGGCGGCATTACGCTGCGTGACCTGATCCATCTGGGAGACTGCCTGCGTCACCTGGCCGATGCCTTGGTTCTGCTCGCGGGACGCGGTGGCGACCTCGGCGACGAGCTCGTCGACCTGGCGGGAGCGGGTGGCGATCTCCTCCAAGCTCGTCGCCACCTTCTGGCTGATCTGGACGCCTTGGGCGGTCTTGGTGATGGAGCCTTCGATCTTGCCGGCGGTCTCCTTGGCGGCCTGGGCGGCGCGTTGGGCGAGGTTGCGCACCTCGTCGGCGACGACGGCGAACCCGGCGCCGGCCTCGCCGGCGCGGGCGGCCTCGACGGCGGCGTTGAGGGCGAGGATGTTGGTCTGGAAGGCGATCTCGTCGATGGTCTTGATGATCTTGGCGATGTCGTCGCTGGAGGCCTTGATGTCGCTCATCGCGGTCTTCATCGCGTTCATGTCGGAGACGCCGGTGTCGGCGGCCTGGCGGGCGGCGCCGGCGAGGTCCTTGGCGCGCTGGGCGTTCTCGGCGTTGCGCTTGGTCATGCTGGAGATCTCCTCGAGCGAGGCGCTGGTCTCCTCGAGCGAAGCGGCCTGCTCGGTGGAGCCCTCGGCGAGCGACTGGCTGGCGGAGGAAACTTGGCCGGCGGCGGCGGTGGTCTGAAGTGCGCCGGCCTGGAGCGAGTCGGCGACCGCGGCGAGGACCTTCACGATTCCGCGGATGTTCAGGATGGAGAGCGCGACGGCGGCGAGGAGGACCGCGCCGGCGGTGATTATGAGAAGTCGGATGGCGGAGGTCACCGCCGCATCGATCTCGCGACCGAGTGCGGCGCCCCGTTCGGTATTGAACTCCATAAGTGCCGTGGCGGCGTTGGAATAGCCGGCGAAGGCGGGGCCGACGGCCGAATCGGCGTGGTGGGCTGCGGCGGCGGCATCGGTTTCGATCAGTTCGAAGAATCGATCACGGGCTTCGCGGTTGGTTGTGCGGGCTCCAGCGAGAAGGCCGAAGAGGCGGCGGTCCTCGTCGAGCGTGATGGTGGGTTCGTATTTCTTGAGATCCTCGTTGTTGACGGCGATGCGAGCGGTGATCCGGTTTTTGATCGCTTTGCGCTCTTCCGCAGAAGCGGTGCGGAGAAGCGTAATCGCATCCAGTTGGTTTTCCGCCAACCGGGCATTGATCCTAGCCATGAATGAGATCCCAGGGATGGCATCTTGGGTGATCTGATCGCTGATGCGATTGAGCACGATGAGCCGGTTGACGGCGAAGATGCCAACCCCGATCAAGGCGAGGCAGAGCAGTGAGACGAGAATCGAGACGCGTTGTCCGATGGTGCGAGTTTTCATGGAGAGAGAAATGGGTGGAGCCGTGAGCCGGTATTATGGCCGGTTCGGTTCAGGCGGCGACCGCGGTGGCGGCAGCGAGTTGCTCGCCGGTGAGCACGCGGTCGATGTCGAGCAGGGCCTTCACCGCGCCGCGCACGCGGGCGAGGCCACGGAGGAAAGAGATGTCGACGGCGCAGCCGAATTCGGGCGGAGGCTCGATGTCGCCGGCGGCGATGGTCAGTACCTCCTCGACGGCGTCGACGACCAAGCCCATCGGGACCACGCCGCGGGCGGCGGTGCGGATCTGGACGACGACGATGCAGGCGCGCTCGCCGTCGGTATCGGCGGGCAGGCCGAAGCGGCGCCGCAGATCGACGACGGGTATGATGCGGCCGCGCAGGTTGATGACGCCGCGCAGGTGGTCCGGCAGCTGCGGAACCGGGGTGATGGCGGTGATCCGGATGATCTCCTGCACGGCGAGGACGCCGATGCCGTAGGCTTCGGCACCGAGGCGGAAGGTGAGATAACGGCCGGCGAGGCTGGCCGCGGGAGCGACGGAAGGTTCGTGCGAGTGCATTGGGTGCTGTCGTGATGAGCAGCAGTGTGCGCGCACCCGTGACATCGGCCTCCGGCCGGTCGGCGGTTACGCCGCAAATCCCCAGCCTGTGTCGGATTCCACCCGACAGGCTTGTCAGGCGAGCGCCTGACAGATCGCACCCGAGCCCGCTGGATCAGCCCTGCACCAAGCCCAGTCGGATGGCGCAGCGGACCAGCTCCGCCCGGCTCGAACAGCCGAGCTTCTTCACGAGGCGTGCGCGATAGGTATCGACCGACTTCACGCTCACGCCCAGTTCGGCGGCGAGTTCCTTGTAGCTGAGCCCATCCGCCAATCCCTTGAGCACCGAGCGCTCCCGCGCGGAGAGTTCAGGACCGGAGTCCGGGGGCGTCGCGGGCGAGACGGATGACTCGCGGAGATAGGCGGCGAGGGCGGTGGCGGCATCGGCTGAGAGAAAGACCTTCCCGTCCATGATCGTGCGCACGGCCCGGACGAGATCGTCGCTCGCCTCGCTCTTGAAGACCAAGCCGTCGGCTCCGGCCAGGAGGGCGGCGTGAGCGACGTTGGCGGGTTTGCTGCCGGTCAGAGCCAGCACGCGGGTTTTCGGCCAACGCGCCTTGATGGTGGTGGTGGCCGCCAGCCCATCCTCGCCGGGCAGATCGAGATCCATCACGACCAGATCAGGCGCCTGCTCGGCGATGATCGCATAGGCGGCTGTGGCGTCGGCGACATCGGCAAGCACCTCGAAGTCGGCTTCGCGGCCGAAGCGAAGCCTCAGTCCAGTGCGAACGAGTTCATGGTCATCGACGAGGAGGATGCGGCTGCTCATGGCGAGGCCGCGAATGCAGCGAAAACGACAAACGGCTGCGAGGCTAATGTGGTGCCAGTAGCCGTTGGTCGGCGATGTGGCCACGGGCTGTTCCGGCGCCGCGGGGATCGTTGCTCTCACGCGCAGCGCTACGGGGAGGCGGAGGCTACTGGGCGGCGACGAAGTCGGGGACGGTGCCGGTGTCGGCACTCTGGTAGGCGAGCTGGATGAGCTGGAGAGTGTGGCGGGCGTCGCAGAGATCGGAGGCGGGCGGCGTGCCCTCGAGGATGAGTGCGGAGAATGCGCGGGCCTGATTGACAAACGAGTTGCTGTAGTCCGTGTCCGCGTCGCGGCGCTCGCCGTTGACGTAGAGGGCATCGGTGACTTCGAGCGAGCCCTCCGTGCCCACAAGGCGGATGCCATCGACGGCGCTGCCGCGGTTGTTGGTCCAGGTCTGGAGGATGGAACCGAGGGAGCCGTCGGCGTAGCGGAGCTGCACGTGGCCGACATCCTCGCCCTCCATGCCGGTGAGGACGAGGCGGCTCTTGTAGGCGTGGAGCGAGACCGGGCAGCCGCGCAGGAAAAGCGACTGGTAGACCTGGTGGTGCCCGCTGTCCATGAGTGCGCCGCCGCCGCCGAGGGCGAGCTTGGCGCGCCAGCCCTGCGCGTGCTCGGGCGAGATGGTGTGGTTGCTGGCGAACGAGCCGAAGACGATCCGGCCGAGCGCGCCGCTGGCGACGACCGCGCGGGCGGCCTGCACCGCGCCGCGGTAGACGAAGTTGTGTGCGGGCATCACGGGCACGCCGGTGCGGGCGACGCTGGCGCGGATGGTGTCGTAGTCGGCGAGGCTGAGCACGACGGGCTTCTCGACGAGCACGGGCTTGCGCGCCTCCTGGGCGCGGAGGATCTGGGCGAGGTGCTCGGTGTTGCGGCTGCCGAGGACGAGGGCGTCGATCTCCGGATCGGCGACCATCTGCTCGTAGGTGGCGAACGCGCGCAGGCCGAACTCGGCGGCGAGGCGGTCGCGGCGGGCGGGATCGGAGAGCGCGCAGACGCCGGTGATGGCGGCATGCGGGTTGGCGGCGAAGCCGCGGAGGTGGAAGGGGGCGATGAAACCGGTGCCGACGAGGCCGAGACGGAGTTTCTTCATGGGAAGGGAGTGGAAGGTGATGGGTGATCGGTGACGGGTGATGGGAGGACGGCCGAGGGAACCATTCTGCCGTGCGGCAGAACACACTGATGGGCACCAATTCGGAGTAGAGAATGTGGAAAACTGGAAACAGGCAGGAACAGGGAGGAGGACGACGGAGAAGGAGGAATCTGGAACTCAGGGTAGACGCGCGCCGGGGAGCGGCCTTGCGGGAAAGCAACACGGCTGAGCGAGCGGGGCGGAGAGTGACCATTCTTCCGTACGGCAGAACACGGATGGGCACGGATGACCGGAGAACGATCCGTGGACATCCGTGAAATCCGTGGTTTCTGGTTCATGTTGCTTGAGAGGGAAGCAGGAATCGGAGGTCCGAAAAGGAGCAGGGGCTTCCAGCCCGTGATGTCTGATCGGTGCGAGCAGTTCGGCATCGGATCGGCGTTCATCTGCGCCCATCTGCGATTCCACCACTTCCGATTCCTGAGTTCCTGATTTCCAGAGCGTCTTTTCAGATTTTGCTACCACCATCGGAGTGGCGGCGACGCGCCTCAGGCGCGGGTCCAGTCGATGACGGCGGTGAGGACGTCGTCCCGGCGTTGTTGGAGCGCGGCGTAGATGGCGGGGGCGTCCTGGGGCGCGACGGTGTGCGCGAGGAATGGGGCGAGCTGGAGGCGCTTCTGCGCCATGAGGCGGAGGATGACCTCGAGGTTGCCTTCCATCGAGTGGGGCTGCCGGCCGGAGGCGTCCTGGCCGACGGGCAGGCGCCACTCGTGTGCTCCCTTCACGGTGACGCAGCCGTTGCCCCAGAGGTGCGAGCCGTTGAGGAACGGGGTGATGTCGGTCTGGCAGGCGCCGCGCGGGGAGCCGAGGAGGATGAGCTCGCCGAGCGGGCCGGCGAAGGCGATCGCGGCGGCGGCGACGGCGGGCACGCCGGTGGCGTCGACCACGGTGCGGGCCAGCGCGCCGCCGGTGAGGGCGCGGAGCTCCTCCCGGAAGTCGGGGCCGGCCGGCAGGACATGGCGGATACCGCAGGCGCGGGCGAGCGCGCAGCGGCCGGGGCTGACATCGGTGGCGACGACCTCGCAGCCGGCGAGGGAGAAGAGCTGGGCGGCGAGGTTGCCCACGGCGCCGAGACCCTGGACGACGACCCAGTCGCCGAGCTGCGCCTGCGCGATGCGCACGGCGGTGAACGCGACCTGGGCGAGGCGGGCACAGGCGGCTTCGGGGGCGGTGACCCCGGCCGGCACGGGCACGATCATGTTGGAGGAGAAGTCCTGCGCGAGGTGGCGGCCGTGGGTGAAGACACGGTCGCCGATCTTCACGGCGGCCACAGCCGAGCCGGCGGCGCGTATGCGACCGACGGAGCCGTACCCGGGAATATAGGGCAACGGTGCCCAGGATTCGGTGCCGCGGAGGATGGCGAGCTCGGTGCCGGGGCTGACGACGGAGGCCTCGGTGTCGAGCAGGACCTGATCGGGGCGGAGCTGGGCGGGATCGAGGTCGGTGGAGCCGAGGGCGACCTGTCCGGGAGCGGTGAAGACGAGGGCGGGAGTTTTCATCGGGGGGGGAGCGGAAAGCGTGGAGCGAAGCGCGGGGAAAGCGCGCCGATTTCAGCGCGCGCGGCGGCGGTTCTGCGAGGGGATTTCAGAACGGAAAGCCTGCGGATGCGTTAACCGCGGGAGATGGGGCAAGGACGAAGCGGTGGGAGGCGGAGGGCTGAATGGCCGCGCCATCCAGCTACGGGGAAAGCGACGGATGGCGGGCGTAAAGCCCGCCCCACCATCGGAGGGGCGGCGCCGGGTGGAGAGGCGAGATCCCGGGTGGGTCTCGTCGCGCGGCGGGGTGTGAAGCGCTGCGCGCTCCAGCGGCAGAGCCAGCCTCACCGCGGTCGGCGACAATTCGGAACCGGCCCGGCTACAACTTGGCGAAGGTCCAGGCGAGGAGGCGGCTGCGTTTCTGGCCCTGGGCCATGTCGATCGTGCGGACCTCGGTGGGGTGCACGGCGGCGAGGGCGCGGCGGAGGCGGGGAAGCGAATCGCGGCTGGAGACCAGCGTCGTGAACCAGCGGATCTGCGTGCGGAACTCGGCGCTCTCGGCGATCAGGCGCGAGACGAAACCGACCTCGCCGCCGGGGCACCAGAGCTCGGCGGGGCGGCCGCCGAAGTTGAGCGGCGTGCGCTGGCCGGCGCGCGCGGTGCCGAGATTGCGCGTCTTGCGGGCGGAACCGGCTGCGGCCTCCGCCGCAGAAGCATGGAAGGGCGGGTTGCAGAGTGTGAGGTCGAAGCGCTCGCCGGGGCGGACGATGCCGCGGAGAAGCGCGGTGCGGTCGGGCTGGCGACGGAGTTCGACGTGGCCGGCGAGTGATGGATTCGCGGCGACGAGACGCGTGGCGTTCTGCAGGGCGACGGGGTCGATGTCGGTGCCGACGAAGCGCCAGCCGTACTCGGCGCGGCCGAGGATCGGATAGACGAGGTTGGCGCCGGTGCCGAGGTCGAGGACGGAGACGGACGGGCCGCGGGGGATCGCGGCGGCGCTGTTGCCCGAGGCGAGGAGATCGGCGGCGTGGTGGACGTAGTCGACGCGCCCGGGGATGGGCGGGCAGAGGTAGCCGGGCGGGAGAAACCAGTCGGCCAGGCCGTAGTGGGTGAGCAACAGCGCGCGGTTGAGGGCGAG
>Ga0116187_1005001_pt1 | contig 11253 bp, 9 predicted proteins | sample AD_JPNNA6_MetaG_FD_89755 | JGI IMG/M metagenome (GOLD analysis project Ga0116187, IMG submission 89755) | Active sludge microbial communities of municipal wastewater-treating anaerobic digesters from Japan - AD_JPNNA6_MetaG | ecosystem: Engineered > Bioreactor > Anaerobic > Digestate | place... | reverse complement strand
CGCGACGCCTGCCCCGGCTGACACACTGATGCTGAACAAGGTGTCTTTTCTCTTCACCACGTAAACCTGATCTAGCAGCAGTGTGTCAGCCGGGGCAGGCGTCGCGGCCTGGATTGTGGCTCCCTGTTCCGCCGGCTGACACACTGCTGCTAGATCAGGTTTACGTGGTGAAGAGAAAAGACACCTTGTTCAGCATCGCCAAGGCCCACGGAACCACCGTGGACGACATCAAAGCCCGCAACAACCTCTCTTCCAACGACATCAGCGTGGGCCAGAAACTCTGGTTGACCGGAACTCCGCCTGCCGATCAGGCCTCCGGCTCAACCTCTAAGGTCCGCACTGATTGCATCATGCCAACTAATGGCAGGGTAACCTCGGAATTTGGCATGCGCCGTGGCCGTCCCCACAAGGGCATCGACATCGCCAACAAATCCGGAACGCCGATCTACGCGGTTTTGGACGGAGTGGTTGTCTATTCCGGGACTCAGCGCGGCTACGGGAATGTTGTCCTGATCGAGCATCCGAACTTTGTGATGACAGTTTACGCCCACAACGAAAAGAACTTGGTGAACGTGGGCGACCACGTGAGCCAGGGTCAGCAAATCGCCAGAATGGGCTCCACCGGAAATTCCACCGGCCCCCATCTGCACTTTGAATACCGTGTCAAGGGGACGGCTCTCAATCCCCGCAAGGTGTTGCCGTTATAATGTTTAAGGCAAGCGGGTCCTAATGAACCGGGAAAATGTTTTTGCGGACCAGGCGCTGCAAAATTACCTGAAGGAAATATCCAAGTTTAAGGCCCTGAGCCGCGAGGAGGAATACGAACTGGGCGTCCGGGCCAAAGCCGGTGACCAGGATGCCATAAACCAGTTGGTGCAGGCAAACCTCAAATTCGTAGTCAAGATAGCCGCCCGCTACCAAAACAGGGGCCTTTCCCTTTCCGAACTGATCAGCGAAGGCAACATCGGCCTGCTGAAAGCGATCGAGAAATTCGATCCGGAAAAAGACATCAAACTAATATCCTACGCCATCTGGTGGATAAAACAGCGCATGATGCTGGCCGTTTCGGAAAAAAGCTCCCTGATCCGCGTGCCTCTGGGCAAATCAAGCTCTGTCCACCGGGTGAAAGCCACTCGGGACCGTATGTACGCCGAGACCGGGCTCAAGCCATCCAATGAGGAACTGAGCGAAAAGATGAACATCACGGAGAAATCCATCGAACAGCTTCAAGACCAGATGGTCGAAACGACCTCATACGACGAACTTATCTCCAACGGTGATTTCCAGGAATTTACCACCCGCGACATGATCGCTGACGACGATTTGGTCGACCCTCAGCAGATTTATCACCGCGAACGCCTGCAGCATAAGATCAACCGGGCCATCGAAAAGCTGGACCAGCGCGAAGCTGACATCATCCGCACTTATTATGGCCTGAACGCCGGGCAGGAAACCCAGAACTTTGCCCGGATCGCTGAAAAGATGGGGCTTTCGCGGGAAAGGGTGCGCCAAATCCAGAAAGAAGCGCTGAAGAAAATTCTATCCGACCTCAAGCCAGAGGAGGATGCCCTGGTGGACGAATTTATAGAAAAATACAGCACCTGAGCCTGTCTCGGGTAGCGGAGAACAGACATGTATAAGAACTTCGACGAAATGGTGAGCGCCGTGAAAGCCAGCCGGCGCGGCACCGTGATCATTTCAGCCGCGCAAACGGAATCCGTTCTCGACGCGGCAATTCTGGCCAAACAGGAAGACCTGGCCGACTGCCTGCTGGTGGGCGACAAACCCAAAATCCTAGCCCTGCTGGAAAAGATGGCGCCCCAGCACACTAACTCCTTTGAGATCGTGGATATCGGCCCCGACCTGGTGAAAGCCGCCAAAGTGAGCGTCCAGCTTGCCCGGGAAGGCAAAGGCGACATTATCCTGAAAGGCAAGACTGACTCCGGCCAGCTTCTTAGGGCTGTTCTGGACAAGGAAAACGGCTTGCGCGTGAGCGACGTGATCTCTGACGTTCTAGCCTACGAACATCCCGAAGGCCTGAAACTGCTCACCGACGGCGGGGTTAACCTGGTCCCGGACCTCAAGGAGAAGGTGACGATCGTGAAAAACGCTGTCCAGGTGGCCCACAGCCTGGGTTCCGAACTGCCAAAGGTGGCGATGATCACCGCTGTGGAAAAGGTTAACCCCAAAATGCCGGCCACGCTTGACGCCGCCATCATCTCAAGGATGAATGCCCGGAACCAGATCACAGGCTGTGTCGTGGAAGGCCCTCTCGCTTTCGACATCGCGGTGGACATCAACGCCGCCAGGATAAAGGGCATCGAATCCCCCGTCGCCGGGGTCGCGGATGTCTTCGTTGTGCCTAACATTGAGGCTGGAAACGTCTTCGGTAAGATGCTCACCTACTATTGCGGATTTCGCGTGGCGCACGTGGTGGTGGGCACCAAAGCTCCCATCCTCATCCCCTCCCGGGCAGATCGCGGTGAGCTAAAAATGCTCTGCATGGCGATGGCCCTGGCCTGTATGAACAAGTGATCCTGCGCGTTCTTCAGGTTGGCAAGACCAAGGAAGGCTGGCTGAAGGAAGGAATCTCCGAATACATGAAACGGCTGGCCCCGATGATGAGACTGGAGGTGACGGATATAGCTGACGTGAGCCTCAAAACAGCCGGCAGCCCCGACGCCGTGAAAGCCAGGGAAGCCGCTCTGTGCCTGAAACGCCTTGCACCGGAAGATTTCGTGGTCCTGATGGACGAACGTGGCGAAGCCAAAACTTCGCTTGAATTTGCAGAGTTTTTGAATAACTTGTCTTCAGAGAAGTCGGTCGTTTTCCTGATCGGCGGAGTGTATGGCGCGCACGAAAGCTTGAAAACCCGGGCCAATGCTTGCCTGAGCCTGTCGGCTTTGACTTTCACGCACCAGATGGCGCGGCTGGTTCTGGTTGAACAGATCTACCGCGCGCTGATGATCAACAATGGTAGAAGCTACCACTATTAAAAGTTTCAGAGGCCTCCGATGACCTATACAATGCTTGCCACGACGATGCAAAACTTCACGCAGTCCCTACTGATCCTTCTGCAGGGGATGGGTGGAATCTTCCTGTTTATGGGCTTGTTTTACGGCCTGATCGTTGCCCTGGAGAAAATCTTCCAGGGAAAGAAGGAACCATGAATAAGTTCTATGCCGTACTGGCTTTCCTGCTGATTGCCTGCTCAGCTTTTGCCTCCGTGCGGGTGCTGGAACGTTCAGCCAACCAGATTCTGCTGGAGTATCGGCTGGAAAGCTATAAACTGAGTGAAGTGGATGATATGCTTCGGGTGGACGTGGCCGGGATGGATTATGATATCCGCTCCGGCGCTCCGTTGCTGCCGCTGGAAGAAGCTCGGATTGCGCTTCCTCCCGGAGGCGAGGTCAACGCCGTGCTGATCAGCTCCAGCCAGAGCCAGGCCACACTTTCCAAGCGGTTGTTGCCTGTGCCGGAAGTAAGGCAGAACGAAGACGTCTCCTCGCATGTTTACAAAATCGATGAAAGCCTATATCTGAATGGCGCCAAATCCTTGCTTACAACCTCCGTCTCCACTTTTAGAGGTTTGGATTTTTGCGCTCTGCACATTCGCCCCTTTGCCTACGACGGGCGCTTCGGACTCACCGTCACCGATCAGGCCATCATCCGAATCGACATTTCCGGCGATACATCCCACCAGAGCCTGCCCCAGAGCGACGAACTGATGGATTTGTTCAGTGAAACCCTGATCAATCCCGGGCAAGCCCGCCAATGGCAAAAACAGACCAGTAACGCGGTTTTTTACTCTGATTTTTCCCGGGCGGATTACTGGTTTCGGCTGGAAACAGACCGCGAAGGAATGTTCCGCATCGACCCAGATCAACTGACGGGATTTCCACTTGCGGATATCGACCCCCGTTCGTTCCGCCTCTTCAGCAACGGAGGCAAGCTGCTTCCCTTCACGATCATCAACCCCGGCAACGAGTTTGTGGAGGTGCCCATCCGCGTTGTTGGCGAAGAAGACGGCAGCTTCGACCCCTGGGACTACATCGTTTTTTATGGCACAACCCGGGATGGCACAGAAAAGAACATCAGCCTGCAAAATAACCAGACATATTACAACCCATATTCCGGAAACACTGTTTATTGGCTCACCTTTGCCGGGGAATTCGGCGGAGACCCTCTGCGAATGGTAACTTTGCCACAGGAACATAGCTGGTATGCCCAGACCTCCAAATCCCGTGAATTGACCCGCCTGGAAACTGAAACCCATCGCCGTGAGATAATAGGCTTCGATTGGTATATGACCCGCATGTTCGGCAACTCCAATTCCGAGTACGAGTTCGAGCTTCAGTTGCCAGACCTGGATCCCTCCGCTGACCAGGCCCTTAGTTTCATCATTCGCCAGGAAGATACAAGTATAGACTCCCTCTGGCACAATATCAATGTCTTTGTGAACGGAGTGCCCGTGCAGGCGGATACTCTGGGCTCCACCAACTTCAAATGGAGAGGCTTGGGAGATTATCTGTTTTATAAAAATGTCTCCAGCTTCGTCAGCGGCCAAAACACCGTCCGGATAAGAGTGCTGAGAAATTCCACCGACAACCTTTTCCTGAACTGGATCACCGTTGACTACACCCGAACCATTAATAAAGGCAGCGGTCAGAATTTAGTGAACCAAATGGCCCTCAATTATGAGGTCCCCATCCGCTACAACCTTTCCGGCAGCGCCGACACCCGTGTGTACCGGGTAAATGGCCTGGCTGATGTGAAAATGGTGCCGCTCATGAGTTCCGATGGACAGAATTACTTTGTGAGCACTGGCTTCAGCAATACCAAATACTGGCTCAGTAATGATCATGAGCTCCACAGTCCCGTGATCGTTGGTTTGGTGGAAACCAACGATCTTGCCAGGATCCAGTCTCAATATGACAATGTGATCATCACGGCGGACGAATTTCAAACCCAGGCCCTGTCCTTGGCGGACATGTATCTTCAGGACTATGGCAAACGCAGTCTGGTGGTGAAGCAGAGCGACATCTTCAACCAGTTCAACGGCGGCCATCCTGACCCCGTGGCCCTGCGCCAGTTCCTGCGCTACGCTTGGTACAACTACCCCACGCCCAAGATAAGCTCCGTGACCCTGATCGGCCTTGGCACCAGCGACTGGCGCAACAATTCCAAGCAAGCCCAGGGAAAGAACAAACTTATCGTCTTCCAGCGTGGTTCGATCGCTTCGGACGACTATTTTGTGATGCTCACCCAGTCATTGTATCCCGAACTTACGATTGGGCGCTATCCCGTAACCAATTCCAACGAACTGGCGATTATGCTATCGAATAGGGAAAACTATGTACGCAACCCCCAGGGCGGCTGGTGGCGAAATTCCGCCGTACTGCTGGCTGACGACCTCTACAACAGTTCCGCCACTATCGAAACCATCCACAGCGTCCAAACAGAGGCAGCGGGGAATAATATCCATCCCAGCATCCTCACCGACAAGATCTTTGCCTGGGAATACGAATACGACGAGTTTCAGAACAAACCCGGGGCCAGGGATGACATGATGGCCGCCATTAACGAAGGCCGGCTGATCTGGCTCTACACCGGCCATGGCGCTTATGATAAACTGGGCGCAGAAGACTATTTCAACGGCGCTGCGGACATGGGCCGATTCAACAATCAGGACAGGCTCCCCTTCTTCGTAGCATCCTCCTGCTCGGTTTGCCACTTCGACTACTGGGGTTTTGAAAGCCTGGGACAGAAAACCGTGATGATGGACAACCTCGGAGCCATAGCCTCATTTGCTGCCAGCCGCAGCAGCTCGCCTACCAGCAACGGCCCCATGATGAATCATTTGCTTGATAAACTCACCAACGGGCGCAACTCATTGGGCCAGTCCATCATGATAGCCAAGGTCCTCAACACGCAAAGCAACGATAACGACGCCACCTACATGCTGATGGGGGATCCCCTGCTGAATGTGGTTCCGCCAGTGCGCGATAGTCTGATGACCGTGTCTGGCCAGGCTGCACAGGGAGACACCCTGCACGCCAGGGACCTGGCCATCGTGTCCGGATCTTTTGCTTCCTCGCCTGTCAGCGGCACTTTTGAGATCAAAGCCTTCAATACCAAGAGGGAGTACGACTTGGGCTGGCATACCTTTGTCACCCAACGCGGCGCCCCTCTTTTTTCCGGCAGCGCCACTGTGACCGGAGGAGCCTACCAGACCGAATTCATCGTTCCAGACGATGTGACCCCAGGCAACAATGGCTTCATAGTTTCCTATGTCTGGGATCCCGCCCAGAAACAAGACTACACGAGCTACCACCATCCCCTGGCCCTCAGTGACGATGCCGTGACAGCCGAAAATCCCGATGCGCCGGAAATAAAACTCTATATTGGCAGTTACGATTTCCGCCCCGGCGACACCGTTGGCACCAACACCACGCTTTACGCCAGGATTTCGGACAGCAACGGGATCAATGTCACGGGTAGTTTTGGACACAATATAATGCTGATCCTGGACAACTCGCTCCAGCCTGTGCCAGTGACGGATTATTTCATCTATGACCTGGATTCCTACACCACCGGCCTACTCACCTTCCCCCTGACCGGGCTAAGCGAAGGCCCCCACACCCTCCAACTGATTGCTTTCGACAACTTTAACCTACCCGCCGTGGCCAGCGTTGAGTTCAACGTGAAGGAAAGCGGCGAACTGGCCATCGAACGCTTCCTCATCTACCCCAACCCCATGCAAAGCTCCACCAGCTTCACTTTCACGCTCTCCCGCGATTGCGACCTCACCTTCGACATCTACTCAGTCACCGGGAAAAAGATACACAGCTTCCAGACCAGCGGACGCCAGGGTTTCAACGCCATTCCCTGGGATGGCCGGGACAAACGGGGTGACCGTTTCGCCAACAACACCTATTTCGTGAAGGTACGCGCCTCCGTCGACGGTCTCAAGGCCGAGGCCACCGAATGCCTGGTGATCTATAAATAAGGATTTGCCCATGCTTTTGTACAACACCGCCAAGCGCGCCAAGGAGGAATTTGTTCCCATCACTCCGGGCCAGGTGAAAATGTATGTCTGCGGACCAACTGTCTATAACTACTTCCACATCGGCAACGCCCGCGCCTTTCTCACTTTTGACGTCCTCCGCCGCTACTTCGAGTTCCGCGGCTACAAAGTTGATTACGTGCAAAACATCACCGACATCGAAGACAAGATCATAGCCCAGTCACTTGAAGAGGGGGTATCCTACAAAGAGGTCGCGGACAAGTATGCCACGGCCTTTCTGGATGACAGCGCAGCCCTCGGCATCCGCAGGCCGACCCATCAGCCCCGTGCCACGGAAGTGCTTCCGGAAATCATCGCCGCCATCGCCGCTCTGGAAAAAAGCGGCCACGCCTATGAGGTAAACGGCGACGTCTATTTCAATACCGCCTCCCTGCCCGAATATGGCCAGCTCTCCGGCAAAAAGACAGAAGAACAGCTTCCCGGCGCCAGAGTGCTGGAAAACCTCCAGAAACGCAATCCGGCCGATTTCACGCTTTGGAAAGCCGGAAAACCCGGAGAGCCCGTCTGGAACAGCCCCTGGGGCGAAGGACGGCCAGGCTGGCACACCGAATGCGTGGTGATGGGCCAGAAGTATCTGGGCGAAACCTTCGACATCCACGGCGGCGGCGCCGACCTCATTTTCCCCCATCACGAGAATGAACTCGCCCAGGCCCTCGCCCTCACCGGCAAACCCCTGGCCAGATACTGGATGCACAATGGTTTTCTGAACGTTGATGGCGACAAGATGAGCAAGAGCCTCAATAATTTCTTCACCGCGCGGGACATCCTGGCCCGGCACAGCGCCGAGGCCATTCGCTTCTTCTTCCTCTCGAAGCACTACCGTTCCCCGATAGATTTCAACCGCGAAATCATCGAGGAATCCGAACGCGCGGTGAAGAACTTTTATGCCGCCCTTCGCGACATCGATTTCAAGAGCATAAGCTCCGCCCCTGATGGCAGTTATGAATCTTCCGAACAGGCTTTCGTGGAAGCAATGGACGACGACCTGAACACCGCCAAAGCCCTCGCCGTGCTCTTCGACCTCGTCCGTCACTGCAAAAACGGGCAACTGCCAAGGCCACAGCGGGAGCAGGCAGCGTTGATGCTGGTGAGGCTGGGAGAGGTTTTAGGCTTCTTCTCAGATCTTTCCGAAAAGCTGAACACGGATTTGCCAGACCTTTCCCGACAACTGGTGGAACTGCTGCTCACTTACCGCCGGGAAGCCCGCGAGAACAAGGATTGGAAACTTTCGGACCGGATCAGGGACGACCTGGCTTCATTGGGTGTGGAGTTGCGCGACACCCCAAGCGGCTGCGACTGGAAAATAAAAGATTAGGAGGCAGAAATGGCCATCGGTAAACGCAAAATAATCCTCATCCTCATCATAGCCGTCCTGGCGCTGGCAGCCGCTTTCATCCTGCTGCGGCATCTGCTGCCCGCCAGCCTGGACAAGCCGGAAAGCATCGCCTGGAACGATTCAACCGGAACCTTCATGGTCTCAAACGTCGGCAGCGGAAAAATCCTAAGTCTCGAAGAAGAGGGACGCTACACCGTTTTCGCCAAGGGACTCAAAGCCCCCCGCGGCCTCAAAGTTGTGGATGAACTGCTATATGTAACCGACGACACCAGCATCGTGGCCCTGGACCTCAAGACCGGAGAACAAAAAGCCAACATCCCCATCAAAGGCGCTAAGATGCTCAACGACATTGAAAAGGACCATCTTGGCAAGCTCTACATTACAGATACCAAGGGCAATTGCGTCCATGTGTTCGATCCTGGCACCAATCTCACCATCAAGCTTAGTTCTCCCCTGCTGAAAGCACCCAACGGCATCGTGTATGACGGCCCCCGCCGCCAGATGTTCATCGTTGGTCTCACCGAAGAATCGCCCATCCTGGCCCTGGATGTGAACACCCAGTCTTTCAGCGTTTTCAAAAACACCCTCTACAACGATTTGGACGGCATCGCCATCGACGACCTGGGCCGCATCTATTACAGTTCCTGGGGCGAAAAATGCCTGTTCATGATCCCCCAGGAACAGAACCGCACTCTGATCTGGCAATCTGATCTCCAGTCCCCAGCTGACATCTATTACCATAAGCCCACCAACGAAATCCTCGTGCCGCTGATGGAAAAGAACCAGATCCTGCGCTTCAAGGTGGATTGAGCCAGGTTTTGAAACCAATCCAGAGTTTTTATCTTCTATGGGGCCAGAGAAATCTCCCTGACCGATTTCCCCTGCCCGTAACATGTCCACAAATATCTATATCGGAGTAGCCTCCAGCCATGACATTTCTTGACTTCCTGAACCTTGTTGGCGGCCTCGCGCTCTTCATCTACGGTATGAACATGATGAGCGAAAACCTGCAGGCCGTGGCCGGAAACGAGATGCGCCGCATCCTCAAGAAGATCACCAACACACCCTTCAAAGGCGTTCTGGTGGGCGTTGCCATCACCGGCGTCATCCAAAGCAGTTCAGCCACCACCGTGATGCTCATCGGCCTGGTCAACGCCGGTATAATGACCTTGCAGCAGGCCGTAGGAGTGGTGATGGGCGCCAATATCGGCACCACCGTCACCGCCCAGCTTATCGCCTTTAACATCGGCGACGTCGCCCTGGCTTTCGTGATCGTCGGCGTGGTGGGAACCTTCCTCAAGCGCAGCCGCAGAATGGAACACTGGAGCCTGATCATTCTGGGCTTCGGCCTCCTGTTCGTGGGTCTGAACCTGATGTCAGCATCCGTCGCGGTCTTGAAGGATTCGTCTTTTGCCAGGCAAATTCTGGCCCGGGCGGCGGATTACCCTCTGCTGGCCATTCTGGCCGGAGCGCTCTTCACCATGATCATCCAGAGTTCCTCCGCTTCCGTGGGTATCGTGATGGTTCTGGCCACCAACGGCCTCATCTCCTTTGAGGGCGCCATGTATCTGGTTTACGGCGACAACATCGGCACCACGATCACCGCCTGGCTGGCCGGCTTGGGGGCGAACAACACCGCCAAAAGGGTGGCCCTGGTCCACACTTTGTTCAACATCATCGGAACGGTCGTCATCGCCACGCTCACCTATCAGGGAATTTACAAGGTTTTCATCAACGCCATCACTCCCGGAAACGTTTATCTGGGAGAAAACATGGGCCGCCATATCGCCAACGCCCATACCTTCTTCAACGTCCTGAACACTCTCTGGATGCTGCCTTTCGCCGGGCTCCTCGCCAAACTGGCGGAACGCATGATTCCCAAAGACCCCGAGGACCTGGTCTCCTTGGGCGAACCCAAACACCTGAACTACCATCTGATACACGATTCGCAGCTCGCCATCGACCAATCCATCAAAGAAATGCGCGAAATGCTGCGCCTCGTGCGCCTCGGCCTCTTCGTTTCCTATGAAGCTTTCCGAGACAAGAATTACAAAAAGCAAATCCGCGTATCCCGCATCGAAAGTGCCATCGACCACCTCCAGCGTGAAATCACCCGCTACCTGGTGACCGTGAACGAGCGCACCAACGCCCAGACGATCATCCAAAAAATCCCCGCCCTCCTCCACAGCGTGAACGACATCGAAAAGATCGGCGACTTCACCGAGGAGGTCAACCGCATCCTCAACTACCAGATACCTGCCCAAAAAGACAGCCTCTCCCCGGAATTCCGGGCCATGATAGACGACTTTCACAGCCGCGTTATCGAGATGCTGGACCTCTCCATCGAGTACATTGAGGAATTCAAGCCCGTTTACACCTTTAAGATAATTGAGCTCGAAGGCCGCATCAATGAACTGCACCACAGCCTCCGCGCCAAGATAATGAAACAGATCCAAAACGCGGCCTGCGACCCCGTTGGAGGGCTTAACACCATCGACTACATCGACGCCATGGAGCTCATTGCCGACAAGCTCAAAAACCTCGTAAAGGCCGGTGCTTACAACTTCATCTACAACGTGGACATCCTGGAAACAGATGAGGATAACCGTCCGGTAACGCCGAACAAAAGCTGAAGCTACCAGTGGTTCTGTGAATAAGTCTAACTGGCTATATTAGAAGGCTTTCTTCCAACCACCTTTACGCCTTCTTATACCATTTCGCTTGCATAAATACTAGAATTGATTATCCTGTCTCTGTATTCATATCACTGGAGGTAGTGATGAGAAAGATTCAAGTAAGCGACACCTTGCCGGCATCAGAACTCAAACGT
>Ga0116187_1004998_pt1 | contig 11255 bp, 6 predicted proteins | sample AD_JPNNA6_MetaG_FD_89755 | JGI IMG/M metagenome (GOLD analysis project Ga0116187, IMG submission 89755) | Active sludge microbial communities of municipal wastewater-treating anaerobic digesters from Japan - AD_JPNNA6_MetaG | ecosystem: Engineered > Bioreactor > Anaerobic > Digestate | place... | reverse complement strand
GGCGGCCCTGGTCCCCGCCGTCCTGGAGGCCTGCGCCGTCCGGGGAGTGCCCTTCGGCGTGATTTTCAGCTCGGGGTTTGCCGAAAGCGACGGCGCCGAGGAGGAGCGCCGCATGGTGGAGATCGCCCGGGGCGGAGGCATGCGGCTTTTGGGCCCCAAAATCCGCATGCCTCCACGCCGGGCGATGTCCACCATGCGGCGTTCGCTCTCCGCATCGGCGCTTTCGGCAAACCCCGAGCTGAAGATCACGCCGAAGGGCACTCCCCGGACGGCGCAGGCCTCCAGGACGGCGGGGACCAGGGCCGCCCGCACCCCCACCAGCACCACATCGGGGGTCTCGGGGAGGGAGGCCACGTCGGGAAAGCACGGGGTGCCGTCGATCTCCCGATGTCGGGGGTTCACGGGGTAGACCCTCCCGGGAAATCCATGCTCCTTGAGGAGGTGCAGGGGGCGTCCCGAAATGCTGTCGAGCTTCTCCGAGGCCCCGATGAGTGCCACGCTCCGGGGGTGGAAGAGGCGATGGAGGTCGGGGATGGGAGTCATAACGCCTCTCCCAGGGCCCGGAGCCACGGGGCCACCGAGGCCCCCCGGACCACGCCGGAGACCCACTCCGGGGCCCCTCCCCCCCGGGCCCCCAGTTCGGGGTCTTTGATCGCCCTCCGGAGGTCCATCGCCACCTCGGCGCCCCGGGCCAGGACAAAGGGAACCCTGTCGTCTGCAGTGCCGGGGAGGAGCACCAGGGCCACTCCCCGGGGGAAGGTCTCCCCATGGCGCTTCACGGCGGGGGTGGCCATCTCCGGGGGAAGGGCCGCCACCACCGCCACATCCAGGGTATACTCCCCTAGGGCGTGGCGCTCCCAGGGGAGGGACACCAGGGGGCGCACCTTGTCCAGGGTCTTCTGGAGCGCCCCTTTTTCTCCCTGGAGCCTCTCGAAGACCTTCTCGAGCTGTCCCGGCTCGCACCCCACGGTGCGCAGCACCCGGCGGAGGATCTTGCCATAGTCCCGCTCCCGAGACCTGCCGCAGACGGTGAAGGTAAAAGACCACTCCGGGGGGGCGCCATGGTATCCCGTGATGAAAATTTCCCCGATCTCCCCCGTGGAGGAGACGTGGCTACCGGAGCAGGCGATGACGTCCAGGTCCTCGCCGATGCGCACCACCCGGAGGGTGGGGGAGTGGACCCGGTCCCAGTTCACCTTGAGCCGGGGAATCTTTTGCCCCTCCTCCCGGGAGTACTCCTGGATCGTCACGGGGAGATCCGACGCCACCACCTCGCGGGCCCGGTCCTCGGCGGAAAAGAGCATGGCCCAATCCACTTCGCCGTCGTAGGTGAAGTACACCGAGGTGCTCTCCTCCCCCACCGCCACCTTGTGCACCGCCAGCCCGGGGTGGGCGTCCTCCAGGATGCGGGAGAGGAGGTGTTCACCGCTGTGGTGCCGCGACAGGAGGGCCCGCCTTGGCCCGTCCACCCGGGCTTCCACGGCGAGCCCCGGCCGGGGGGTCCCCTGGCGACAGGTCGCCTCGAGCCAGACCTCCCCCCCCTCCTCCCGGCCGTCTTTCACCTCCGCCAGGAAGCCCTCTCCCCGAAGCTCCCCCGAGTCTCCGGGTTGGCCCCCTCCCGCTCCCCGGAAGGGGTTGTCCTCCAGCGTCAAAAGGAAGGTTTTGCCCTCTCCGGGGCGTACCTCTCGGATCCTTGTGTCCGATGCCAACTTCTCCACGACGATTGGCCTCCTCTCTCCCGTCCGGACGGGATCTTAAAGAAAACAAACATCGAGGGGAAGGCCCCTCGATGCGATTGTCCCGCCCCGGGATCTTGGGGAATTTTTTTTCGGAAACGGCTCGGGCGTTCCGATCAGCGTGACAGGCCCTTGATGCGGTCCGTGGCGGTTTTGATGCCGTAGGCCACCAGGTCCTTGTGCTGCAACACGTCCCACTTGGCGTTGAGCACCAGGAGAAACAGGACGGAGTAGGCGTCGATGCGCCATCCCGCGATCTCTCCCTCGAAGGAGCGATAGATGGTGAGAAGGTGCTGCCGTCCCCGGGATTCCGTCGCCATGGCGCTCAGGAAGGCGTCCAGCGCGGCGGGGGTGGCGATGTCCGCCGCCACCAGGATCAGCGCCAGGTTCTCCAGGCTCTTGCGCAGATAATCCGCCCCGGACTCCACCAGGGGAAGGCCGATCTCCCGGGCCACCCCCACCCAGAAGTCGAGCCTCTCCGGTGAGGTACGGAAGAAGGTCTCCAGGGTGTCCGTCGTGAGGGAAACGCTCCCCAGGGGGGATCCCGCCGGGGCGCCCCCCGTTCGGGAGGGGGCGGAAACGCCCCGGGGGCCGGAAGAGAAGGGCCCCTGTTTCACGAACTCCCAAAGGGTGAGGAAGCCTTCGTCGGCCTCCTCCAGCAGGGCGCTCATGCGCCCCAGCTTGCGCTTCACCAGGCTCTTGGGCTGGAACACCGCCCCCGCAGGGAACTTCTCCGTGATGGCGGACCAGGCATTTTGTAGGATGGTCCGCACCTGGATCCGAGCCTTGAGGGAGGCGTACTTCTGCCACTCCCGGAGGTCGCTCCGGGCCCGAGAGAGGTAGAGGGAGTATTCGATGGAGCGATAGCCGTAGGCATCGGGGTCTTGCATGTCGTCAAAGGGCACGGACTCCTCGCGCACGGTCTGGAACTCCTCTTCCACCACCGCCGCCACCTTGTCCAGGTCCTCGGCGAAGTAGAGGATCACCCGCACGCAGGAAAGGTCCGCCATCTCGGCAAAGGGGTCGGCGTACTCGGCCCCGGGCTCACTTATTTCCTCCACGAAGCGCTCGATGCTCTTGGTGCTGCTTTCGATGTGAAAGAGCTCCAGCCCGAGGTTCTCCAGCAGATCCTGTACGAGGTGCTTCAGGCGCTCCGTGTAGCCCACATACAGGTCGTGCTTCCGGATATATCGATCTTTCCATTCCCCGATGCTTTGAGCATCCATGCGACCATCACCACCCGCAGGAATTATGCCACCAGCGAAACCGAGCAAACACGACCAAAGGATGAAGGAGACTCCTGGACCAGTTTACACAAAGAGGCTCCCTTTTGCCAAGGGGGCCGGGACACTTTCCTCATAAACCACAGAAGGGGCTTACCCCGGGGAGCTTCTCCCTCGGAGTCCGAAGGGGCTCCCCTCGCCCTCCGGGCCTTTTCTCCGGTCGTGCGAAAGCCCGTCCCGCCTTACCTTTCTTGCCTTCTTGCCCGCTCGGCCGGGGCCCCCTAAGGGGTCTCGGAGAGCCTGCCCAAGGCCTGCCAGGCGGCGCGAGCCGCGTCGTTTCGGGGGTCGAGCTCCAGGGCCCGGCGATAGGCGTCGGCGGCCCGGTCGGGGCGTCCCTCCCGGGATGCCGCCTGCCCCAGAAGGGTCAGGCGGAGGGAGCCCATCCATCCCTCCCCTTCTTCTTCCTGGTCGAGCTCCTGCCGCGCCCGGGCGGGGTCCTGGACCATCCAGGCGTGCCCCAAAAAGATCCGTTCCAGGGCGGTGGGAGAGACCGCCAGCGAGGGCGACCGCCGGCCCGCCTCGTAGACCGCCAGGGCCACATTCCAGTAGCGCACTTCATCCTCGGGGCGCAGGGCCGCTGCGGCCTGGGCGGCCTGGACGAAGGGGCGGGCGTCCCCGGATAGGGCCCTCTCCACGTCCCGAGAGGAGAAGAAGGGTTCCCGAATCACCAGATAGGCGCCGTCCGAGCCATCGTCGAGGCAGAGACTCGCGACCAAGGCCCGCGCCGCCTTAGGGACTTCCCCCTGGCGGGCCAGGACCCATCCGTAGTTGTACTGGACATCCCCCCGGTCTCCGTCCTGAAGGACCGCCTGGCGGAACTCCCCCAGGGCCCCTTCGGTCACCCCCATGCGAGCCAGGGCCCACCCCAGGTTGTTTCGGTAGGCCCCCCGCCAGGGGGAAAGGTCCAGGGCCCGACGGTACTCCCGGGCCGCCTCCGCATAGGCCCCCTGGGCCGCCAGGGCCCCTCCCTTTCGGGCGTGGAGCTCCCCGAGCCTCTCCCGGGCCGGGGTCACGGGGCCCGCCAGGGGCATGGCGCGGGAGGAGGGGGCGGGGTGGGGCGAAGTCCCCGGGGCAAGCTCCGCAAGGCGGGACGCCTCCGATGGATGGCCCGCCCCCGGAGTCACCCGGGCGCCCCCTAGACGTTCCAGACGGGCCAGCTCTTTCCGGGCTTCTTGGTCGCCCGACGCCACTCGGAGGAGGCGTCGATAGTACGCCGCCGCATCGCCGTGAAGCCCTTGAAGGGCGGTCACCCGGGCCGCCCCCCGCAGGGCGCTTTGGTCGTCGGAGGCCAGGTCGAGGGCCTGGCGGAAGAGCTTCACCGCCTGGCGGTACTTGCCCCGGGCCTCTTCTTTCTCCCCCTGGCGCCCCAATTCGGCGGCCCTTTCCCGTCGTTTCTCGAGCTCCCGCGCCTCTCGGGCCTCTTTAATCCCCCGGGCAAGGTCCGCGTCCCCGGAGACGAGCCCCTCTCCCCGGCGAAAGGCCTCCAGGGCCTCGTCGGGGCTGCCCAGGGTCAGGAGGGCTCGGCCCAGGCCCTTCCAACTCCGGGGGTCCTTTGCGTCGGCGCTCAGGGCCTCCCGGAAGAGGACGAGGGCCCCGCCGGGATTTCCCTCCCGGAGCATCTCTTCGCCCCGAAGTACGGGGGGGGCACTGAAGAGCATGAGCTGTTCGTGGCGGAAGAGAGCCTCCGCCCGGGCCTGCTCCATGGCGTCCCGCCCCTGGGGATCTTCCGCCACGCCCTTCAGGGCCTCCTGGAAAAGCGCCTCGGCCCGGTCCTTCTGTCCCAGGGCGAGGAGGGATTCCATCGCCCCCTCCAGGGCCTCGGGGGACCGGGGGTCGAGGCTCCGCACCCGAAGAAAGGCCCCCAGGGCCTCCCGAGGATTGCCTTCGGCCCGCAGGGCCTCTCCCCGGGCGAGGAGACCCAGCACTTCTTCCTGGGCCCGGCGCTCCTCCCGAGACCGGCGGAGCTCTTCTTCCTCCCGGAGGGTCGCCGCCCGCCCCTCCCGGGCCTCCTGGTCGTCCGACGTCAGGAGCAAGACCTCGTCGTAAAGGGCCCGGGCCCCCCCGGGGTCTTCCATCATCCGGCGCACCGCCGCCAGGGTCTTCATCAGGGGCAGGTCGTCCCGCCGACCCTCCAGGGCCTTTTCCAGGGCTTCCCGGGCCTTGGGGTAATCGCCCCGGGCCAGATAGGCTAACCCCAACCCCTTGCGAGCCTCGGAGAAGGTCGGCACCAGGGACAGGGCCAGATCGAAGGCCTTCACGGCGAGGATGGGCTCCCCCCGGACCAGGTGGGCCTCTCCCATGCCCACGAAGAGCATGGCGTCCCCCGAGGTCAGACGCAGGACCTTTTCGTAGGCCTCCAGGGCCTCGTCGGCGCTCCCCAGGGCGCGAAAGCTCTCCCCCAGCATGAAGAGCGCGTCGGCGTTCCGGGGATCTTCCTCCAGCCCCCGCTGAAAAGAGGCCGTCGCCAGGGCAAAGTCCTTGCGCTGAAAGAGCTCTTGCCCCTGGTCAAAAAATCGTTGAGGGCGATGCCACCAGAACCAAACCCCGCTCCCCACCACCACCCCCAGGACGAGGAAGGAGGCCAGGCGGAGCGCCCCGGGGGACAGGCGCCGCCGGGGCGGCCTCTTCCCCAAAAGGCTTTCCACCTCCGCCCGGTCGTCGGCGATGAGCACCCCTCGATCCCCCTCTTCCGAAGAGGGCCCCTCCTCGGAGAAGGCCGGATGGAACTCCCGGGGGGGCAAGGGCGGGGGAAAGGTCGCCAGGGTGCGCCGGGGTACCGCCCGGTCCCCCTCGGGGCCTTCGTCTTCTTTCTCGGGGGCCTCCGAAAAGGCCAGGGCCTCGACCTCTTCCTCTCGGATCGGAGGGGCCATATCTTCGGGTTCTTTCGAGGGAAAGCCCCCCCGCCCCGGGCTCTCTTCTTCGTCTTCGGGAAAGGCGAACCAGGGTTCTTCTTTCAAGGCCTCCGCCGGAGGCGGCAGGGTCTCCGCCAAGGGGACCGGGACTTCGGGCTCCGGCGAAACCTCGCCCTCCCCTTTTTCGGCGCCACCTCTCCCCCGGGGCTCTTCGGGCTCGGAGAGGGGGGCTTGCCTTTCTTCCCCTCCTCCCAGAGGCGAAAGGGAAGATTGCAGGAGGGCCACCAGCCCCCGGGGAAGGGGAGGGGTCTCCAAAGGGCGTGCCCCCTCCCAGGGCGCCGTGAAAAGGCGCCCCCGATCCCCCGACAGGCCTAGGAGGGCCAGGTTCCGCTCCTCCTGGGAGGGCTCTCGGGAAAGGGGGGGGCGGCGAAAGAACTCCTCCAGGGAGAGCGAATCCCCGGGGGCGGGGGCCTCCGGGGGGGCTTCCGGGGCAAGGGTCCCGGAGGGTCCCTCGGCATCTTCTCCCGAGGGCGGCGCCGGGGGCAGGGCATCCACCCATCCCTGCGCGCCCCAGAGGATCTGTTCCAGGGATAGGCCCGTGCGGGCCTCCAGCTCCGGGGCCTGGGCCGAAAGGTTCGCCCCTTGGGCCAAGGATTCCATGACCCCTTCCTCCAAGACCCGGACCAGGGCCTCGATTTCTTCCGGGAACTGGGGGAAACGTTCCTCCAGGAGAGCGCGAGCCCGCTCCGGATCGCCCAAGAGGGCCATGCCTTCTTGCGCCACCAGGGCGCGCAACCCCTCCTTCGGAAGATCGTTCATCGCTCCAGCACCTCCAAGACCTCGGCGGAAAATTCAAAAACCCTCGCGGGGGGACCCCCTCCGGGGAAGCCCCTGGAGTGAAAAAAGGCACACCTAACCTGGCCCCTGAGGCCAGGGGATATCATACCACGGATCATCTTTAAATGGAGGGGTCCCCCCTTCAACATGCCCCGTCGTCGAAGGGGAGCAGGTAAAAGGGCGAAGGGGCGGGGGACGCCCCTTTCGCCCAAAGGGATTTCCTTGTCGTTTTACCCTTCGGGGACGCGGTCAATCGACGAGGATCGCCCCTTCTTTGATGGATTCAGGGATCGTCAGCTGCCACTTCTCCAGTTGCCCCCGGCTAAAGAGGCTCTTGCCCCGGCTTTCCGTCACCGGAGGCACGTCCACCGCAGCCTTGCCCCCCAGGATCTGCAGGATGATGTCTGCGGCCTTGAGCCCCTGCTCTCGGCCGTCCAGCACCAGACCGCCGATCGTCTTGTCCTTACCCACGGAGAAATCCCAAAAACCGAAAACGGGAACCGGCGAATGGGCCGACACCCAGGTGATCACGTCGTCTGCGGGGACCGACTGATCCTTGTCGTCACGCACCGCCTGGTAGAGCCCGGTGACGATGAAGTCGTACTTTCCTCCGGCCTCGGTCACGGCGGCCTTCCATTCGTCGAAGGTCTTGAGCAACCTCAGGTCGGTGGTGATCTCCCCCACCTGCTCGCGCTCCCTGCCCTTGAAGACCTCCTCCTTCACGATCTCCGAGGTGATGTTGGTATCGAAGAGGATCAGGCAATCCTTGGCTCCCTTGACCATCTCTCCCACGAGAAGGATGAAGCGCTTGTAGATGGGGCGTTCCAGCACTCCCGTGAAATTGTCCGGGAGGCGATGGTCCTCGAAGCTGTTGCGCGGGTTACCGTTGATTCCCAGAAAAACCGTGGGGATCTCGGCCTTGGCCAGGCGAGGGGCTAGAAATTTCAGGGCCGCATCGTCCCCCAGCACCACGAGGTCGGGCTTCGCCTCTTCGATCTTCGCCCAGGCCCTATCTCCCATCTTCGCGTGTTCCTCTGCGGGCAGGGTCTTGGTGTCGAGCTCAAAGAACTCCAGCGTGTGGGCGCCGCCGAGCTTTTCCCTCAGGGCGTCGCAGTAGTCTTTGTCCCAGGCGTACTCCTGACTATAACTCTCTACCACCAGAATACGTTTACCTTCTGCTCCGGCCGCGCCACACAAGAGCAAAAGAGTCAGAAAAACCGCCCCAATTCGCCGAAGAGCTTTACTCTGCGCCATGCTAAACCACTCCCCTCGATCTAACTTTGCCCCAGGGCATCGGGTGACATTCTATCACAATAGGGCATGGGGGGCAATCGCCCGCCCGGGCGGCGTGACCGGAGGGCGCCCCTTCGCCCCCGCCGCCCGGGAAGGGGGTCATGGCCTCCGGGAGGGTAAGGCGCCCCGGGGAGGGCCCATCCCCCTTCGCCCGACGACCGGGATGGCCCCCTTCGCATGGGGCCGAAGGGGCGAATCCCGCAAGCTTCCCTTGACAGCGGGGCGGGGTATCCGGCATAAAGGTAGAAGACGCCCCGGGGGCCCTCAGGGGGCCCGGGGCGAAGGACATAAATTTTTAGGAGAAGAGCCTTGGCCAAAAAATATCAGACCCGCCATCCCGGTTTCCGCTTTTTTTACGCCCTCTTCCCCCTGCTGGCCCTGGGGTGCCTCGGGGCCGTGGGCTACGCGGGCTATTCCTTCGTGCGGGACCTGCGTCCCCCGCCCCGCGTCGAGGACCCCCGATCCACCCCCACCCCGCTCCCCCCCCGGGAGAGCGACGGGGGGGAGGAGGCCCTCCTCCTCGCCCATCCCGGGGAGACGACCATTCCCGAGAAGGCCCCCACGCCATCCCTTCCCGCCCTGACCATGCCCCCGGGGAAGATCCCCGGGGGGACTTGGGTCCGGGTGGTCAAGTCCCGCCACTTGCTGTGTCTCTACGAGGGGGCGGAGCTGCGGCGATGTTTCCCCGTGGGGGTGGGGCGCACCCCGGGGCAGAAGAAGAAGTCCGGCGACAGCTGTACCCCCGAGGGGCGTTTCACCATATCCCAGATCCAAGACCCCAGCAAATGGCCCTTTGACTACAAAGACGGCAAGGGCCCCGTGCTGGGGAGCTTCGGCCCCTGGTTCCTCCGCCTGAAGACGGGAAACTGGAAGGGCATCGGCATCTGCGGCACCCATAACCCCTCTTGGATCGGCAAAGACAGCACCGGCGGCGTCATCCGCCTTTCCAACGAGGACGTGAAGACGGTGAAGGAAGCGGTGAAGGTGGGCACCGTGGTGGTGGTGGAGCCCTGAGGAGCTTTCGCCCCCCGGGGGGCCGAGGGGCAAGATCGAGACAAAAGGGGCGACGAGACATGAGAAGGGGACGCAGCGCCATCCTGATCCTTTTGATCCTCCTGGTGGGGGGATCCCCCGGAGGGGCGACGGAGGGGGCTCACTTCGTGGGAAAGGTGCCTTCCGGAGGGGACCCGGGGAGCGAGATGCTCCGGGTCCTGGTGGAGCACTTCGTCCCGGAGGAGGCCACGCTGGTGATGGACGCCCCCCCCGATGGGACCCACACCGTGCGTCATCTCTTCCTCGAGGTGGTGGGGGCCTCCGCCGGGGGTTTTCGGGTGGCCCGCCTCCGGCTGGAGCCTTCGTTCGTCACCTTCTCCCCCATCGATGACTGGGCCTCCCCCGGGGGGCTCCAGGTGAAAGAGATCGTATCGGCGAAGTTCGACGCGGAGATCACCGAGGCGGACCTCAACGATTTTCTCCGGAAAAACGCCTTCGGCAAGGGGAGCGACGAGTGGAGGGACGCCACCGTGGATCTCCGGCCGGGGGGGCTTTGCGCCCGGGCTCGGTACGCCTCGGGCATGGTGAGCGCCCTGGTGGAGCTTCGCACCAAGCTCCAGGTCCGGGGGGGAAACCAGATCTGCTTCGCGGACTACTCCTTCTCCGTCAACGGCGACGCCCAGAGCGAGGGGCTCATCCGAGAGGCCCTGGAGGGGCTCCAGCCCGTTGTCGATTTCAGGGATTTCATCTTTCCCGTGAAGATCGCCTTCCTGGAGATGGGAGACGACGCCCTCCGGGTGCGCACCCGCACCTCCCCCGCCCCCTTCTCCGGGATAACTTACACCTACTCCGCCCCGTAGGGCCTCGGCGCCGGAGGGGACCATCTTTTTAGGGAATCTTCCCCGTCTCCACGACGATGGTCACCCCTGCGGCCCCCCCCGACCCATCCGCCACGGAGACGCGATGTTCTCCGGGCACGGCGGGCAGGGGCCAGAAGAGGCTCTCCCCGGGGACCTGGCGGGCGAAAAAGACCCCGTCCACGAACCAAAAGAGCTCTCCCCGATCTCCCCCCTCGGCCACCAGGGGGATCTTGGGGGCCCCCTCCGGGGTGGGGAGGAAGACGTATCTCCCGTGGGCCAGGGGGGAGGCCACGGCCAAGGGGGCCCGCTGCCACGCCGCCACTCCTCCCCGGAGAAAGCCCTCGAGCTCCGGGGGCCAAAGGGTCACCACTTCCCCTCCCCGGCGCTCGTGCAGGGGGCAACTCCCCCCGGGGGACACCCCCACGATCTCCCACTCCAGGCGGCTGGCGGGACAGGCCTCCCCCAGGGGGCTCCCCGAAAGGGTGCACACCCGCCGCCGCCCCACCTCGGGAGGGGGGACAAAGGATCTCCGGGGCTTGCCCCGCTCCGCCTCCTCCAGCAGGCGCACCGCCTGGGGCGCGGCCAAAAGGAGTCCCCCCAGGCCATCCCGGGGGGTACCCCCCGTGTCCCCAAACCATACCGCCACGGTGAACCGAGGGGAAAAGGCCACGGTCCAGGCGTCCCGAAGGCCATAGGAGGTGCCGGTTTTAAACGCCACCGAAAGCCCCGTCCCCCGGAGCTTGTCCCGCACCAGCCCGGGGAGGCGCTCCAGGTCGCTCAGAATATCCGCCACGAGGAAGGCGGAGGCGGCGGAACAGAGGCGCACCCCCGGCATCTCGGGGGCGTCCTCCTCCCATCGTAGGGGATGAAAAACTCCCCCCGCTCCCAGGGCGGCATAGGCCTGGGCCAGCTCCCGGAGGGTCACCTCGCACCCCCCCAGCACCAGGGCGTCGCCATAGTGGTCCGAGTCCTTCCTCAGGAGGTTGAAGCCCCACCGCCGGAGAAGGGCCAGGAGGTCGTTCCCCCGGATCAGGCGCAGCACCCTCACCGCCGGCACGTTGAGGGAATCCGCCAGGGCATCCCGGGCGCTCACCGCCCCCCGGTACTTTCGGTCGAAGTTCCGGGGGCTCCTTCCCGCCATGCCCAGGGGAGTATCCGCCAGCATCGATCCCGGCGCCAAGAGACCCCGCTCGAAGGCCCGCAGGTAGGCAAAGGGCTTCAGCGCCGATCCCGGGGATCGGGGGACGTCGCCGCAATCCACCCAATTTCCCCGATCCGCCCCCCCCCAGCGGGCATTGCCCACGTAGGCCCGCACCGCCCCGGTGGCGTTTTCCACCGCCATGGCCGCCGCCGCCACGGAGCCCGGAAAGGGCGTCAGGGCCTCGAGAAGAAGGCGCTCGG
>Ga0116187_1004963_pt1 | contig 11326 bp, 8 predicted proteins | sample AD_JPNNA6_MetaG_FD_89755 | JGI IMG/M metagenome (GOLD analysis project Ga0116187, IMG submission 89755) | Active sludge microbial communities of municipal wastewater-treating anaerobic digesters from Japan - AD_JPNNA6_MetaG | ecosystem: Engineered > Bioreactor > Anaerobic > Digestate | place... | reverse complement strand
TGCCGCTTTAAAAGAAGAATTCTACAAAGAAGTTTATGTTCCTGGAAGTTCAGATGAATTAAATCCTGAATTGGAAAAAGCACTTCGTGTTGCCGATTTCATAGAATTGGGACAATTGATGGCGATGGATGCTTTGCAGCGTAAAGAATCTTGTGGTGGTCACTTCCGTGAAGAATACCAAGATGCTGAAGGAGAAACGCTTCGTGATGATGAAAACTTCTCGTTTGTTGGAGCTTGGGAAAACAAAGGATACGACGTTACAAAATCGGAACTTCACAAAGAGGAATTGAAATACGAGTTTATTAAAATAGCCGCAAGAAATTACAAATAAAAAAATTATGAGTGCAGCAAAAAATATCAATATAAGCCTTCAAATTTGGCGTCAGAAAAACTCCAAAGAAAAAGGAAAAATGGAAACATACAAATTAAACGATGTTTCTACGGCAAGTTCATTTTTGGAAATGTTAGACCAATTAAATGAGCAATTAGTAAACGAAAGAAAAGAACCAGTAGCATTTGACCACGACTGTCGTGAAGGAATTTGCGGAATGTGTTCTTTGTATATCAACGGACGTGCACACGGACCAGATACTGGAATCACTACTTGTCAATTGCATATGAGAATGTTTAATGATGGTGATACTATCGTTATCGAGCCTTGGCGTTCAGCAGCTTTCCCTGTTATTAAAGATTTGATTGTGGACAGAACTTCTTTCGACAGAATTCAACAAGCAGGAGGTTTCGTTTCGGTGAATACTTCTGGAAACACTATCGATGCAAATGCAACTCCAATCAACAAACAAGATGCAGACAAAGCTTTTGAAGCAGCGGCTTGTATCGGTTGTGGTGCTTGTGTAGCTACTTGTAAAAATGGTTCTGCTATGTTGTTTGTTGGAGCAAAAGTATCTCAATATGCTTTGTTACCACAAGGAAGAATTGAAGCTACAGACCGTGTTTTGAATATGGTTCGTCAAATGGATGAAGAAGGTTTTGGTAACTGTACCAATACTGGAGCTTGCGAAATCGAATGTCCTAAAGGAATTTCTTTGGAAAACATCGCTCGTATGAATAGAGAATATTTATCGGCAAGTTTGAAATAATAGCTTTTTAGGCAGTAGCCAAAAGGCAAAAAGTAAAAAGCGTCCCGAGAAATTGGGACGCTTTTTTTGTTTAAATCAATCCTTTTTCAAAAGCCACACGAACCAATCCAGCGGTATTTTTCACGCCCAGTTTCTGGATTAGATTACTGCGGTGTGATTCTACGGTTTTGGTGCTTACATAAAGTTTTTTTGCCATTTCCTCGGTGGTAAATTCCTGGATTATTAAAGCTAGAATTTCTTTTTCTCGAGTCGTTAATTTTGGGATGAAATAGTTAGAATTTTCAAGTCCAATCGAGTCGTTTAGCAGAATGTCACTTATGTTTTTTGGCAAATAGCGATTGCCTAATTGAACTTGTTTTAAGGCTTCGGTCAATTCAGTTTTACTGGTGTTTTTGAGCAAATATCCCAAAGCTCCGTTTTTTAGAATTTGTTTTATAAAAATACTGTCTTCAAAATTAGTTAAGGCTATGATTTTTAAGTGAGAATATTTTTCTAATAATTCTTTGCATGCCTGAATGCCATTGCCGTCGGGTAAATTGATGTCTAATAGCAAAATTTCTACTGAAGGATCTAATTGTTCAAACGTGTCTTTTAGGTTTTCAAAAGATTGAACGACTTCAATTTCTTTGTTCGATTTTAGCATTGTTTTTATGCCTTCGATTACAATTGTGTGGTCGTCTGTTATGGCTATTTGAATCATTTTACTTTGTTTAAATCAATTGAAATGGTGTAAGATGTTCCATCGGCTGATGTATTCACATCTAAATTGGCATTCAAAAAATCAATTCGGGTTTGAATGTTTTGATGTCCAATTCCTTTTGAAACCGCATTTTTGTCAAAACCAATTCCGTTATCTTCTACGGTTATAAAAAGTTCATCTTCTCTATAATTGAATTGAATCATTGCCTCGGTGGCTTTGGAATGTTTTAGAATATTGGTCACCAATTCTTGAATAATTCTATAAATTACCGTTTCATTTTTCTTGGATAAAGCGATGTAACTGCCAAAGATTTGAAAATCAATTTTGAAATTATCGGAACTTTTAATTTTAATACAATATTCGCGAATACTTTCTATTAAACCATATTCTAGTATCGACGAAGGCATCAAATTATGCGAAATGCTGCGTACTTGTGCACAAGATTCGTCTATCATATCGATAACTTTATTCAAGTTTTCAGTATCAATAGCACTTAAACCCGATTCTTCCAGTGTTGACAAACGGTATTTTATGGCCGATAAATCGCCGTTTAAGCCATCGTGCAATTCTTGAGCAATTCTACGTCTTTCTTTTTCTTCGCCGTCTATTAATGCTTCTAATTTGGCAATTTCTTGGTTTTGTTTTAAAGTTTCAATTTCTTGGTTTTTAAGCTTTTGTCTTTGTCTGAAGAAATACCAAATTCCCAAAGACACTATAATTAAACAAAGGCTGGCAATAAAATAGAGTTGTTTTTCTTTTTGGCTTTTGATTAAATCTAATTCTTGTTGTTTGAGTTTTATTTGTTGTTCAGCAATAGATTTGTCTTTTTTTTCGGTTTCAAATTTGGTTTGAAGTAAAGTTGTCTCTTTTAAATGATTTTGAGAAAAAAAAGTATCTTTAAGAACATAACTTTTTTCTAAAAAATCATACGCTTTTTGAGGTTGGTTAAACTTATTATGAATTTCCGAAAGACGTTTTAATGTTTTGTATTCAATTTCACTTGCCCCAATTTTTCTGGAAAGTTCTAAAGATTGATTGGCTAATTCTAAAGCTTTGGAATAATTGTCATTTTTTAGGTATAAACCACTAACAATGTAAATCAAATCATTTTTTCTAATAATATCAACAGCAAAATCAGCAAGTTTAAATGCTTTTTCGTAGTATGGAATAGCTTTTTTATACTCTTTTTTTATTCTGTAATATTCTCCAAAATTTCTATAGACATAAAACCATAATTCGTTATTGTTTTCTTTGACAGCAATTGCTTCTGCTTTTTTGAAATAAGAAAAACTTTCAGCAAAATCATTATATCTTATAAATCCAAGACCAATGTCGCCATACAATAATGCTAATTGCACTTTATTGGCTTTAGGCATAAATTGTTCTGCTTTTTTAAGATAAAAAAACTCTAACTTTCTGTTTATGAATTGTGTATAAACAGCTGATAGATTTTGATAAGACTGACTAATTATGGCACTATCTTTAGTTTTTTCAAATATTTTGATAGATTTAATATAATTATTTATTGCTGCTGGATATTCGCCTTTGAATTGATAGGTGTTAGCTAAATTTGCATAACCTTTAGCTTCTCCTATTAGATTTTTTGATTTTTTACAATAATCAATTGTTTTGTCAAAATAATATTTAGCAGAATCATATTTTCCAATATCATTGTAAATAAATCCTCTATATAATAGTGATTTATAGGCACCATTCTTGAAGTTTGATTGTACACTTAATTGGTGTGTTTTTTTATACAATTGCAATGCTTTTTGTGGATGACTTACTTCCAAGGCATAAGCATCATCCATCATTTTTTGGATTTTGAGCGTATCAATTTGCGCTGCTACAACAGTTGTCGTTAAATATAAAATAATGACTAAAAAGGTTGTTTTCATTGCACAAATATTTGGTCTAAAGTTGTAAATATAGTAATAGTATGCCGCTTTTTTCTATAAAATATCCTGTAAGCTGTTACTGTTTGATAATCTTTTTAACAAAAATGGTTTCTTTAGAATGTATTTTAAAAATATAAACTCCCTGAGGTAACCCACCAAGATCTATTTGAGAATTTATTGTTGTTGTAATCATTACCGTTTTTCCAAAAACATCTATAATTTCAACCTTGTCAATGGCTAGCATATCCTGATTTGAAACAGAAATAATTCCTGTTGTTGGATTTGGATAAACAGAAAGATTGTTTTTAATATCAAAACTATCAGTAGCCAAAGTGCCGTTTATTGGGTTAAAATTGGTCCAAATTGCGGCAGTTCTATACATTGTTTCGGCTCCCGAAGGCACATTTAAGGCACATATTGCTTGATTAACTTCTTGAAATACAGTAGAATTAATTACTAAAGGTGTTGTGATATAGCAGTTTACCGTAGTTAGGACCGGGCAGTATGAAAAAGCACCATTTTTGATAACCGTAACTGATTTTGGAATTGTTACTGAAGCTAATTTTTTGCAATTATATAAGGCATAAGCACCTATTGAAGTTACAGAATCAGGAAAGGTTATAGATGTTAAACCTATACAATTTTGAAAAGCCGTATCTCCGATTGAAGTAACCGAATTTGGAATTGTTATTGAGGTTAATCCCGCACAATAGGCAAAAGTATCCGTTGCAAGACTAGTAACCGAATTGGGGATAATTATAGAAGGTAAAGCAATACATTGATGAAAAGCAGCACTACCTATAGAAGTAACTGAATCTGGAATGGTAAAAGAAGTTAAGCCATAGCAGCCAGAGAATGCGCTGGCTCCAATAGATGTAACCGAATTAGGAATAGTGATGGAAGTTAATTTATAACAACGATAAAAGGCAGTACTACCTATAGATGTAACTGAATTTGGGATCGTGACCGAAGTTAATCCTGAACATTCATAAAAAATTCCAGTTCCAATAGAAGTCATTGAATCAGGAATGGTAACCGATGCTAATTTTATACAATTATAAAAGGCATAAGACCCCATAGTTGTAACCGAATTGGGAATAGTAACCGAAACCAGTTTTGAACAGTTTTGAAATGCACCCTCGCCAATAGACGTTACCGAATTAGGAATGGTAAGTGAAGTTAAACTTGAACAGGAATTAAAAGCGACATTGCCAATAGAAGTTACTGAATTTGGTATGGTTACAGACGTTAAACTTGCACATTCTCCAAAAGTTTCATTTGCTATAGCAGTAATCGAATCAGGGATAGTTACCGATGCTAAACTTAAACATTTTCTAAAGGCAAATGTTCCGATAGAAGTAACAGAATTAGGAATAACAATCGATGGTAAATTATAACAATAATAAAAAGCCGCCTCGCCAATAGTTGTAACCGAGGCAGGAATTGTAACCGAAGTTAAGGAAAAACAATTGGCAAAAACATACCCTTGAATAGCTGTAATAGAACTAGGGATTGTTACCGATGGCAAACTTACACAAAATTCAAAAGCCCCCTCGCCAATAGAAGTAACCGAATTAGGAATAGTAATTGAAGTTAAAATTCGGCAATTGTAAAAAGCATCTGCTCCAATAGTTGAGACCGAATTAGGAATAGCAATCGAAGTTAAAATTCTACATTCTTTAAAAGCAGATTCTCCAATAGTAATAACCGAATTAGGAATAGTAACCGATGTTAAACCTCTACATTCTCTAAAAGCAGCTTCTCCAATAGTAGTAACCGAATTAGGAATAGTTGCAGAAGTTAACCCCATACAATTATAAAAAGCATTAACTCCGATAGCATTTACCTCATAATTTTGGCTATTATATACAACAGTACTTGGGATGTTAGCATCACCCGAAAAACCAGTATTGCTTCCAACAGCAACTTTAAAATTGGTAGCATCGTTAATGGTATAATTAATACCGTTATACGTAAAATTTTGTCCAAAAGCACTGGCACTTATTGCTGTAAGTATTATAAGTAATAATTTTTTCATAATTTTTTTACTGTTTAATTATTTTCTTCAAAAACACTTTTTCATCGGCAAAAGCTTTGATGAAATAAATTCCCGAGTGTAAGGTTTCAAGGTCTATTGTGTTTGACGAACTATTTTGCGAAACCACTATTTTGCCAAGCATATCTATAATTTCGATTTTGCGAATGCTTTCATTTTGCGCCAGTTGAATAGTTACAAATCCAGTCGTGGGATTGGGATACACTTTTGCTTCAAAAAACATATTTTCGGAAACAGAAAGTGGGCTGGTCAACGTAAAAACCTTTTTGCTAATGACACTCCAAACACCATCCTGATTTTTTACTCTTACAAATAGATTGTGATTGCCTACCGCTAAACCATTAGTAACTACGTCAAAACTTTGATTTACTGTAGTTCCAGCTGTTAGGCTTATTGCATTTGCTAGGCCAACTCCTGGATCGGTATCTACAAAATATTCGGCTGTTGTAATAGGCGAAGTGGCATTAAGATTAGGATGAATGTACATCACTTTTCGCATTGGCAGACTCCATTTGTTGTTGGCATCTTTGCATCTGATGTATAGAAAATGAATGCCTTCTGGGAGGTTTTGTGTGGCAATATTATAATTGGTTAACAATAAGGTGTTGCCAGCACTCACTGTGATAGCATTGGCACTGCCAAAACCCGGATCGGTATCAAAATAATATTCGGCTGTTGTAATAGGCGAAGTAGCATTAAGATTAGGATGAATGTACATTACTTTTCGCATCGGGAGACTCCATTTGTTGTTAGCATCTTTGCATCTGATGTATAGAAAATGAATGCCTTCGGGCAGGTTTTGCGTGGCAATGTTGTAATTGGCGAGTGTTAAAGTATTTCCTGCGTTTATAGTAATGGCATTGGCACTGCCAAAACCTGTATCGGTATCAAAATAATATTCAGCATTAGTAATAGGCGAACTAGCATTAAGATTAGGATGAATGTACATTACTTTTCGAATTGGTAAACTCCATTTGTTGTTGGCATCTTTGCATCTGATGTATAGAAAATGAATGCCTTCGGGGAGGTTTTGTGTGGCAATACTATAATTAGTAAGTGTAAAAGTATTTCCAGCACTCACCGTAATAGCATTGGCACTGCCAAAACCTGGATCGGTATCAAAATAATATTCGGCTTGGTTGATGTCGCTTTGAGAATAGAGATTTCTAAAGAGCAATAGTACTAATAAGGTTAGGATTGATTTCATCGCAATGGATTTTTTAGATTAATTTTTAAAAAAACAACTCCAGCAAAAATCAATTCGATTTGGCAGTTAAATTAATTTGCAATGTTCCATTTGCAGGTATTGTTGGGTTTAGTATTGTCATTGATTCTATGTAAGGCATTGAAAATGAATAACCTCTTTTGCTAAAAGGAAAATTCAATCCATAAATTCCAATTGTTGTTCCGTCAGTGCCCAATAGTGTCGCATTGCTAGAGTGATAATCATTGGTGACAGAATAGCTAGTTAGTGTTGGCGCCAATACAAAAGAAGGATTTGTGTTATTATAATTCCCTGTTCCCGGTAGTGTTGCCAAAGTAGTGCCTGAAGTGTTGTAAGTAAGATTGTTGCTAAATACAACATTCGACGCACTTCCTGAAATATTAAGTGCTGTATAAGTAGCATTTTGGGCAAGAAATAAATTATTGCTGGCTACATTATAGCAATTAGAAAAAATGCTTACACCACTAGTACATACAATAATGTTATTAGAAACAAATGAGTCAGCTCTTAAACTATTAAAGATATAGTAATTGCCTCCAGAAATATAATTATTGAGTATTTGCCAGTTGTTAGATAAGGTTGATGAGATTATCTGATTTTCAATGACATTTCCCCTTATCACCCAATTGTCAGCGTCTCTATCTGAACTGATATAGCCGATTTTGTTGTTTTCGATTACTAAATTATGGACTACAGCAGAGATGTTAATTTGTGTTAGTTCCAGACCGGCAACCGAGCTAGCAGATGCATTTGTTCCAAAAGTTAAAACGTTAATTATTCCTTTAATACCGTTAGTTGCTTCTGGAGTATGTCCAATCCCTCTGAAATGTAATTTTTTGGCACAAGTAGCATTTCCGTATGTAGTTTCAGACGGGTAGAGGTAGATGTAATCATTGGCTTGTGCATTGTCAATGGCGGTTTGCAATGAAGTATAATTGGCAGACGAATTGACATTATTGTCCACCGTAATAATGTTTTGAGCATAAAACGCATTGCATAGCAATAGCGTTATAACTGTAGCGATTTTTGTAATTGAATTTTTCATTGGTTTACTTTTTATAATTGCTTTAAATTTTTGATGCAAGTTATATTCATCAAACAATTCATTCATCAGGGGAATTGACCATTTTAAAAATTCGGGGTTTTCCCTGATAAATAAGTTACTTTGTTGAGGATAATTCTATTTTATGTAACTTTGATATTATTTGACAAAAAATGAAAATCGCCTTAATCCAATCCTCATTAATTTGGGAAAATCCCCAAGCCAATCGAAACCATTTCGAAGAAAAAATCAATGCTCTTACTGAAAAAGTAGATTTGATTGTTTTGCCAGAAATGTTTTCAACGGGTTTTACGATGAATCCTAAAGCTGTTTTTGAAACGATGCAAGGAGAAACTATTTTGTGGATGCAATCTTTGGCAAAAGCCAAAAACTGTGCGATTACAGGAAGTTTAGTCATCAAAGAAAACGACAATTTCTACAATAGATTACTGTTTGTGTTTCCATCAGGTGAAATACAAACGTATGATAAACGACATTTGTTTACGCTGGCTGGCGAAGATAAAGTCTATACAGCTGGCGAAGAAAAATTGATTGTCGATTATTTAGGTTGGAAAATTTGTCCGCTTGTATGTTACGATTTGCGTTTTCCTGTTTTTGCTCGAAATGTCGAAGAGTATGACGTATTACTTTATGTTGCCAATTGGCCAAAAGTAAGAATTCAAGCTTGGGATATTTTACTTAAAGCCCGTTCGGTCGAAAATATGTGTTATACTATTGGCGTGAACAGAGTAGGTTTGGACAATAACAATTTCGAGCACGATGGTCATTCGCAAGTGGTTGATTTTATGGGGAATTATGTTTTGGAACCACAAGAAAACGAAGGTGTTTTTGTGATAGAATTAAACAAAGAAAAACTCCTTGAAGCAAGAAATAGGTTAGGATTTCTCAATGATAAAGATTTTTTTGACTTAAAACCCTGATTTCTTTTTCTTCTCCACTTTATTTTTGTCCACTTTCTTTTTGGGTTCTGGAGTGTATGGAATACTCAAATCAAAAACTTGTTCTACATCCCAATTGGCACGAATATCAATTTCTTTCGAAAGATAGACCACTTCTTCGGCTTGACGTTTTTCGAGATAATTTCCCGAATCCCACTCCTTATTTTTATTGTTGTCATAAATAGCCCTGAGTAAATACAAAGCAGGTTCTACCAAATTGAATTCTACTTTTGTATTGGTTTCGGTATATTCTGTTGCAACTACATCACCTGCTTGATTAGTCAGTTGAACCATTACCGGAAAGCGTCTAACGTTTTGTAAATTCACCTTTAGATTACCATAATCTTCTAATTCTTTGGTGGATAATCTATAAATTAAGGTGTCGTTTGTTTTTTCTAAATAATCGGTCATTGCTCCAGGCAGCATCTTGAAAGTATAATTTTGCGAAAAATCTTTTTTGAAATCAAAAAACAATCTTTGGTTATACTCATCATATTTAGTTGTAAAAGGCACAGCAACCGAATCTTTGTTAGTGAGTTTTATCTTCGAATTGTCGAATTTTGTCAATGGTGTTGCACTTTCTATAGTAAATTGTTCTCTAAAATTCAAAACGCCATTTTGAAGAGCGGTTATATTTAAACTGTCTTTTTTCTGTTCTTTAAATTTAAACGTAAAATTCTTGTTGTATTTTTCTTTAGAAACTGCGAGAGAAAGTGAATCCGTTTTTAAAGGTTTATACCAAACCTGAAGTGAATCCTTTTTGGGAAATTTAGTGATGATGATAGGCAAATCGACACCTTTGTTTTTCAAGGCCAATTTTACTCCATCTGCTTTTCCTTCATACGGAAAAATCAATCTGTTTCCAGAGGCTTGAATAGGCTTTATGGCTTTAAAAGGCTGTACTTCTTTGAATAATTTTAGTTCAAAGATAGTGTCGTTCGGAATGGTGATAAATTGTTTATTAAAAGCAATTTTATCTTTACTAGGGTTGAATTTATTATTAGAACCATAATCTTTCATCGCCACAAGAAGGTATTTCCCCGCTTTTAAATTCTCTAATTTGAAAGTTTTCAAACTGTCCAAAGTATTCGTAATATATCTTGGAGTTCCTTTGTAAACTACTGAATCATTGAATTTGTCATTTACATCATAAAGCATCACCGAAACAAAAGATTCAACATCCTTTGTATAAGCGTCTTTTACAGCTCCAGAAATGGAAAGCGAATCGATATAAGAACCTGTCGAAAACACATATTTGAATTGGTTGAGCGGATTTCCTTCATTATTATCCTCAATACTTTGTCCAAAATTGAAATTATAAGTAGTGTTGGCTTGCAAAGTGTCATTTATTTTTATGCTAATAAATTTGCCCACACTTGTTGGTAAAATCAAAGGTTCATTTTTCAAGGGAGGCGAAATAATCAATTGTTTTTTTAGGTCTTTCAACTTAATATATTCGTCAAAAGTCAGTTTGATTTCCGTTCCTTTAAAATTAGTGCTATAGTTTTTTGGAAAACTCAATTTCACAACCGGCGCAAGTGTATCTTTCAAACCGCCTGTAATACTCCCTCTTTTAGCGCAACTTGTCATTACTAATATAAGTAACAACAAAATATATTTATAGTTGTTTTTCAACATAAGAAATCAAAATTTAGAAGCTACAAAATAACAATTATATTCGCTGTAATCGAAATTTTTATGAAATTATTAGTCTTTTTAGACCTTACAGGTTTCAAAAACGGGTTAGGTCTTGTTTGACTGGAAAAATCAAGAATGCGCCATGGCCATACAGACAATGCTGATTTTTGTCCCTGGAATTTTTAGTAAAGCGTGAGAGCAAGCTTCTAAAGTCGAGCCGGTGGTCAATACATCATCAATCAATAAAAAATGTTTGCCGTGATCTTTTTCGGAAAAATTAACATCAAAAATGGTGTCTATACCTTCGCTTCGATTCAAAAAACTTTTTCGAGATTGGGTTTTGGAGTAAATATTCCTAACCAAAACATTAGAGTTATAAGGAATATTCAGTTTTTTAGAAAGAGTTTTTCCAAAATTTGTCAACTGATTGTAGCCCCTTTCTCTGTATTTTCTTTTATGCAAAGGTACAGGAATAATTTCATCGACAGATTGAAGTGTTTCTATGTTTTTCAATTCATAAGCGTACCATTCGCCCAAAACTGTTCCAATTTCTTCTTGACCTTTGTATTTCAGATTGTGAATCAATTCCTGAACAATTCCTTTTTTATGAAAATATAACATTGCCGAAGAATGTTCGACAGGAATTCGACCATAAAACTTTTTGAAAGCCTCGTTTTCAGGATTCAAATGATGATTGGTCAACGGAAG
>Ga0116187_1004952_pt1 | contig 11347 bp, 10 predicted proteins | sample AD_JPNNA6_MetaG_FD_89755 | JGI IMG/M metagenome (GOLD analysis project Ga0116187, IMG submission 89755) | Active sludge microbial communities of municipal wastewater-treating anaerobic digesters from Japan - AD_JPNNA6_MetaG | ecosystem: Engineered > Bioreactor > Anaerobic > Digestate | place... | reverse complement strand
TTCGGAACGGCCCCCGCCGGTACATGGATGTGGATATCGTGGTTTTTGAAATCGTCCGGGGAGATGCCGAGCGATTCCGCATTGGCCCGCACATAGCTCAGTACGGCCTGAGCCGACTCTTTCATGACGTCGCCCATCTGGCCGGTGAGCGTCAACCCGCCTTTTCCGGGCATATGCGTGGCTTCGACGAACAGAATGTCGCCGCCGGTGGGAGTCCAGGCGAGGCCCGTCGCCACGCCTGGGCGCCGGGTCCGGTCGAGCACTTCGTGGTAGAACCGTTCCGGGCCGAGGAACGGGTCGAGATCTTTCGCGTCCACCCGGATGGGTTTTCGCCGGCCCTTCGCGATCGCCGTGGCGCATCCCCGAAAAACCGTGCCGATCTCGCGTTCGAGGTTGCGTACGCCCGCCTCGCGCGTATAGAACTCAACGATGCGCCGAATGGCCGGCACCGTGATGGTCACCCGTTTCGGCGGAATGCCGTTGGCAGCCATCTGGCGCGGCACCAGATATTTCCGGGCGATGTGGACCTTCTCTTCCATGATGTACCCGGGAATCTCGATAATCTCCATCCGGTCCCGTAACGCCCAGGGAATCGTGTCGAGCACATTCGCCGTGCCAATGAACATCACCCGCGACAGGTCAAAGGGGACGTTGAGATAGTTGTCGTTGAAGGTGTTGTTCTGCGCCGGATCCAGCACTTCCAGCAGGGCGGAGGAGGGATCCCCCCGGAAATCGGCCCCGACCTTGTCCATCTCGTCCAGCATGAACACCGGATTCCTGGAGCCGGCCTTCCGGATGCCTTGAAGAATGCGGCCCGGCATGGCCCCGACGTACGTGCGCCGGTGCCCCCGGATTTCCGCCTCGTCATGCAGGCCGCCCAGCGACATGCGGACAAAGTTGCGGCCCAGCGCCCGCGCGATGGACTGGCCGAGCGAGGTCTTCCCGACGCCGGGAGGGCCCGCGAAACAGAGGATGGGGCCGGGGGCGTCCGGCTGAAGCTTCCGCACGGCAAGGTACTCGAGGATGCGTTTCTTGACCTTGGCGAGCCCGTAGTGGTCTTCCTCCAGGATCTTCTCCGCCCGGTCAATCTCGAGTTGATCGGCGGTTTGGGTGTTCCAGGGGAGATCCACGAACCAGTCGAGATAGGTGAGGATCACATGATACTCCGCACTGGCCTCGTTCATCTGGCTCAGCCTGTCGAGCTCGCGCAAGGCTTCCCTGCGGACTTCGTCGTCAAGCTCAAGGGCCTCGATCTTCTCGCGGTATTCGTTGATTTCCGGGCGGTCCTTTTCGCCCATGCCCAGTTCGTCCTGGATCGCCTTGAGTTGCTGGCGGAGGTAAAACTCGCGTTGACTGGCGTCGATCGAGCTTTTGACCTCCGCCTGGATCTTGTGCGACGTCTCCATGACCTGCAGCTCGTTGCCGATCACGTAGACCAGACGCTCGAGGCGTTTTCGCGGGTCGGTCAGGGAAAGCAGCTTCTGTTTCTCTTCGATGGAAATGTTGAGATTTGCCGCCACGATGTCCGCGAGGCGGCCCGGATCGTCGATGTTGTCCAGCACATGCGCCGCCTCGTCCGGCATGGTGGGGGAGAGTTGCGCATAGCGCGTCATCTGCTGGCGAATGGCCGTCGCCAGCGCGGGAACCTTCTCGGGCAGGGTGACTCTGTCCTCGAGAACCTCCACCCGAACGAACGGATACGGTTCCCGCCGCGACAGGCCCCGCGGACGAAACCGCTGCAGCGCCTGCAGGAGCACGACCAGGCTGTCGTCGGGGAGGCGTTGAAGCTGCAGTATCCGTGCGGTTGTGCCCACGTCAAAGGCGGCATCCAGCGCGTTCGAGACGCCGCCGCTTTCCCGCAAGGTCAGGACGGCAACCATCTTGGGGCCCAGCACGGCCTCATCAATCAACCGTTTCTCGTTGGGGTCGGTCAGCCGAATCGGCATGGCGGCCATCGGAAACAGGATCAGCTTATCGAGCATCAGCAAGGGCAAAACCTCAGGGGTCGACGATGCGCCGCCCGTGAGAATGACGTGGGGAGCGCCGTTTTCATCGGTCATCGGGTGACACTCCTTGGCACTTCAATGCGCAGATATCCTTCCCGGAACTTGGCTTCAATGCGTTCGACATCCGTCTCCGCGGGCAGCTGGATACGACGGGCGAACCGGCCGTAGGGGATCTCCATTTGATGAACGTGCACGGTGCGCGAGGGCACGCGCTTCGGCCGTTCCCCCTCAATGGTGAGTATGTTCTGTTCAACACTCACGTGAACCTGGTCCTTTTTCACCCCGGGAAGTTCGGCAATGATCACGAACTTCGAGTCGGTCTCATAGATGTCCAGGGGCGGTTCCCACTCGATGGGGGAAAATGACTCCAACTGTCTTCGTGGGGTCATCGCATACATCTGAAAATAGATGTTGGGATACCGGGGCATTGCTCGCTCCTTCAGGATTCCTGCGCCGCGATCCGTGCCGGAAATCCGGCACGGGTGAGTATATCGGCCGCGTTTTCATTGAAGCAAGAGGACGGCCCGCCTATAATCGTGCCCGCGCGCCCGGTCCGTTCGAGGCGCGTGTATGGGAAAGGTGGGTTGAGCATGCCTGGCGATTCGGTAATTATCATTCCCACATACAACGAGGCGCAAAACATTCAGCGGTTGATCTCTGCCATCCGCGACGTCTGGAACGCCCTGAGCATTGTGATCGTTGATGACGGCTCCCCTGACGGCACCGCCGATCTGGCCGCCGCCGCGGACGGCGTGCACGTGATCCGGCGTGCGGGAAAGCAGGGACTCGGCACGGCCTACGTCGCCGGGTTCCGCTATGCGCTTGAACAGGGTTTTCAGCGCATTGGCGGAATGGATGCCGATTTCAGTCACGATCCGCTCGTTCTTCCGGCCCTCTTCGCTCTCCTCGACCGCCATGACGTCGGGATCGGCTCGCGCTACATTCCCGGCGGCGGAACGCGGAACTGGGGCATCCACCGCCGGCTCCTCAGCCGCTCGGCAAACGCGTTCGCCCGGCTCATGCTGGGGTTCTCCGCGCACGACGTGACTTCCGGGTACCGGTGCTACCGCAGAGAAGTGCTCCAACACCTCGACCTGGACGCCCTGGCCTCGCACGGCTACTCTTTCCTGGTGGAACTCCTCTACCGCTGCGTCCAGGCAGGGTATTCCGTGGCGGAGACCCCGATCATCTTCGAAGACCGCGCCCAGGGAACATCAAAAATGAGTTCCGGCGAGATTCTGGGCGGCGTCAAGAACCTGTTTCGCCTCCGGTTCGGCAAATCGCACTGACCACGCGAAGGCGCGAGGCAGGCGGCGGAGGCGCTGGAGAATTGCGGGGCCGGAATCCACCCCCGGCCACGCGGTTCCGCGTGGCCACCCCCGCGGGCGGGGGACATGGCGCGCACAAGGATTTTGACTTTCGGCGGCACTGGCGGCACCCCTGGCGCTGACTACGGCAGAGTCGCTCGGGGGCCGTCCACTGTGTCCACCATGTCCACCACGTCCACCAGAGGACGGGAATGCAGCGAGACGCCCGCGCTACAAGAAGATTGCATGCCGCCCGAGAACCTCCAACCCCCGCCTGAACCGGATATTGACACCGGGCGAAATTCGGGTAGAATTGGGACGTACGGTCTTATAATCGTGCTGATGATATGCCCATGGCACTCATTGGAAGAAAAAGCGGAAGGGTATTCCGCGAATCGGTAGCTCTCCTGCTGGTGGCCCTGTATGCCGCCGCGGTGGTGCATTGTCTTATCCCGGCGTTTCACGCGCACCACGAAAATGAACCCTTCTGTGCGTTCTGCACGCTCATTCTCACCCCGGTACTCGCTCACGCGGCGCGAACCGCGTTCCTTTCATTCAGGAGCGTGGTTCAGACCGTAGCGCGATTCCGGGTGTTCTTCCATTTTCTCCCCACCGTTTTCTTTTTCCGGCGGGGTCCCCCGCTGACGGCATAGCCTCGCGTCGCGTCCTTCCAGCGTTCCCGCACGAGATCCGTGAGGGAAGGACGGGACATTTCAAGCAGAGTCTGAAATCTCGAAAGCCAATGAAGAGGTATGCAATCATGCGAAACAGGGGATTTACACTGATTGAACTTCTCGTAGTTATTGCCATCATCGGTATTCTTGCCGCGATCTTGTTGCCGGCCCTGGCCCGCGCCCGTGAATCGGCCCGCCGGGCCAGTTGCGCCAACAACCTGAAACAGATGGGGCTGGTTTTCAAGATGTACGCCAACGAATCCAGCGGCGAGAAGTTCCCCCATATGATGATCTTTGATTGCGATGGCGCGCAACTGCATTTTGAGCAGGCCGTGGCGATGGAGGCGGTCTACCCGGAGTACCTGACCGATCTCAATGTCCTGATCTGCCCCAGCGCCGCCCATGGCGGTACCGCGCTGGAATTGTGGGATGAGGGACGCACCGTGGGACACTACGCCCCCTACGGCGGCGCACCGGATGGCGTCGTGCAGCCTTGCGAAGTCACGGGCCACCCTTATTCGTACAACGGCTGGGCGCTCACCCACAGCCTGGTCAGCGCCGATTACACCGTGTTCCACGACAATTTCACGGACTTTGTCGAGAACGTTCTGGAGACGGACCCGGCCTATGTCGACCAGGATTGGGAGCTGCTCACCGTGATGAACGGCCAGGAGACCATCTACCGCCTTCGCGAAGGCATCGAGCGGTTCATGGTCACGGATATCAACAACCCCTCCGGCGGCGCGCAGGCGCAATCGGTGATCGCCGTAATGTGGGACCAGGTAGCCGAAGAGGCCAGCCACTTCAATCACGTGCCCGGCGGCAGCAACGTGCTGTACATGGACGGACACGTCGAATTTGTGCGTTATCCCGGCGAATTCCCCTGTGACCAGGGCGGGCTCATTCTCCACGAATGCAGCCACCATGAACACACGCCCTGAGCCCGGGGCACTGAAGATTCAGCGAAGAGCATTCGGGCGGCGCCCCGGCGCCGCCCGAATGGCGCGCCCTCCTCATTCCGCCCTCCACAGTCCTGCGTTCTCCTGGCGCCCTTCCTTTGCAAGGCATTCAGGCACGGCCCTTTGCCGATGCGCTGCCCGCACCGTTGCGACCAGCCGGCAGGGCTCACCGGTTCGCAATAACGGCAGGCGTCTGGTATCATGGTTGTTGCAGGCGCCGGGGTAAAACCCCGAAGCCGGGCGTTTTTTCACCTGTGTGTAGTGTAGGATGCTTGCCGACTGGAGACACTAAATGCGCAACACGAGGACGCAATTCCTGGGCCTGCTCTGTTTCCTGCTCTTTCTCGGATTATTGTTGACCAACGGCTTCGTGAACCGCATCTTCGCACAGCAGACCGACGTCGATGTGTTTACCCAGATCGAACCCATTGGAAACGTCCTCGACGAAATCCTGAAGAGCTATGTCTACGAACCCGACCTGAACGAGGTGGTCGAGGGCGGGCTCAAAGGCATGATGAACGCCCTGGATGAACACAGCTCCTATATTCCCCCCGACATCTACAAGGAACTCACCGACGAGACCCAGGGGGAGTTTGACGGCATTGGCGTCACCATTCAGTTGGACGAAAACGGCAACATCATGGTGTTTCAGCCGCTTGAAGGCTCGCCGGCGGCCGAGGCCGGCGTTCACGCCAACGACCGGATCATCCGCATCGACGGCGTTGCCACCAAGGGGATGAGCCTCGCCGAGGCCGCCCAGCTCATCAAGGGCCCCCGGGGCACCGTCGTCAAGCTGACCCTGCTCCGCCCCGCCACCGAGGAAAACACCGACAACGAAATCCTCGAAGTGGACATCAAACGCGGGACGATTCCACTGGAGAGCGTGGTCGAAGCGCGGGTCCTGGAAGGCGGAATCGGCTACGTGCGGCTGAGCGATTTCAAACGCACGTCGGAAGACGAATTGCGCAAGGTCCTGAAAGAGCTCGATGACCAGGGGATGAAATCGCTCGTCCTCGATCTGCGGTGGAATCCCGGCGGACTTCTGGATTCGTCGGTGGACGTCTGCAGCCTGTTCCTCGAAGCGAACACCCTGGTGACCTACACCAAAGAACGCGACCTCGATACGGGCGAGTTGAAGGAATACATGCTGCTGTACACCAAGGGCGGGCCCGCGGAACCCATGTCGTTCCCGCTGGTGATCCTGGTGAACCAGTTCACGGCCAGCTCGTCGGAGATCGTGACGGGGGCCCTCCAGTTCCACAAACGGGCCATCATCGTGGGGCAGCAAACGTTTGGCAAGGGAAGCGTGCAGACCATTATCCCGCTGCGCCGGCCGGTCGGCAGCGCCCTCCGGCTCACGACCGCGCTCTACTACACCCCGGCGGAAGTCACCATCCACAAGCAAGGCATCCTTCCGGATGTCGAACTCGAAATGCCGGAAGGCCACCAGCGCCAACTGCTCGACCAGATGCGCCAATCGTTTATTGACAACCCGAGCAAGCGGCGCGGCGCCCAGAACCACGGCGCCGTCACCGGCGACGCCGCCACGGAGGGCAGCGTCGAAGACACGCAACTCCAGCGCGCGGTTGAAATCCTGCGTGAAGACCCCGTCTTCGAAAACCTGATCATCAAGTACCACCGCGACACCAAGGAGACCCAGGTGGCCGCGGCGGAAGAGAAGAAGCAGGCGGCGTCTCCGGAGGCCCCGGCCGAGGCCCCCGCGGGCGGGACTTCCGAACCCGAGACCCCGCCGGTGCAGGAATAGCCGCCCATGCGGCCCGACAATCGTCCCAACGATACGATGCGGCCCGTGTCGTTTCAGCGGCAGTTCACGCGCTACGCCGAGGGCGCCGTGCTGGTGTCGTTCGGGGAAACGAAAGTCCTCTGTACCGCCAGTGTCGAAGACCGCGTGCCCGCGTTTCTGCGCGAGACCGGCAGCGGCTGGATTACGGCCGAGTACGCCATGCTGCCCCGATCCACCCACACCCGAACCTCCCGGGATTCCCTCAGCGCCGGACGCGCCAAGGAGATCAGCCGTCTGATCGGCCGATCCTTGCGCAACGTGGTCGATCTGAGTTTTCTCGGGGAACGCCAGATCACGCTCGACTGTGACGTGATTCAAGCGGACGGCGGAACCCGCACCGCGGCCATTACCGGCGCGTATGTCGCGGTGCACGATGCGATTCGTCATCTGCTCGATACCGGCGGAATTGCCAAATCCCCTCTCCTGGGCCAGTGTGCGGCCGTGAGCGTGGGCATCGTCGACGGAGAGACCCGCCTGGACCTCTGTTACGAGGAGGATGTCGCCGCCGACGTGGACATGAACCTTGTATGCCGAAGCGACGGCAACCTCATTGAGGTGCAGGCAACGGCGGAGGGGGAGGCCTTCCCCAGGGAGCGGTTTCAAGGACTGCTCGACTTGGCCTGCGCGGGTTGCGAGCGTCTCTTTGCCCTCCAGCGGGAGGCCCTGCAACTTGGCTGAGATCCTCCTGCTCGGAACGAAAAACACGCACAAGACCGCCGAACTGGCGGAGATCCTCGCCGGGCTTCCCTGGGAAGTGCGGAGCCTGGCCGCCGCGCCCGCCCTCCCCGAACCCGACGAGACCGGGGCCACGTTCGAACAGAATTCCCTCCTCAAGGCTTCGTACTACTGCCAGGCGACGGGCTGGACCTGCGTTGCGGATGATTCCGGGATCGTGGTGGACGCCCTGGACGGCGCGCCGGGCGTCTATTCGGCCCGGTATGCCGGTTCCAGCGCCACAGACACCGACAACAACCGAAAGCTCCTGAAAGAACTTATGGGGGCGCACGAGACCCTCCGCACGGCGCGGTTTGTCTGTTGTGCGGCGATCGTGCACCCGGATGGGCGGGTCCACGTGGAAACCGGCACGGTCGAAGGGCGCATCGCCCTGGAACCGCGGGGTCAGGCGGGATTCGGATACGACCCGCTGTTTATCCCCGAGGGATACACTCAGACCTTCGCCGAACTCGGCGCCCCCGTGAAACAGCGCATCAGCCACCGGGCGCGTGCCTTCCGTAAACTGCGGCTCTACCTGGAACGCCTCGATGAGAGTAGTCCCTCCAACCCCCGCCGGTTTTGACACCGCGGTCGATGCCCTGCGCCGGGGCGGCCTCATCGCCTACCCGACGGAGACCGTTTACGGGCTCGGGGCCGACCCGGCGAATCCGCGCGCACTGGAACGCCTGTTCCTGGCAAAGGGCAGGGATGCGGGAAAAGCGGTGCTCCTGATCGTTGGCGATACCGCCCAGCTTGACGCCCTCACGGGCCCCCTGTCCGACAGGGCGCGCACGTTTGTGGAGCGCTTCTGGCCGGGGCCCTTGAGCCTGCTTCTTCCAGCCTCGGGCGATGTGCCACGGAGCCTCGTGGGGCCCGAAGCAAAACTGTGCGTCCGGTGTCCTTCCTGCGAGATTGCCCGGACGCTCTGCCGTGTCTTTGGCGGCCCGCTCACGTCGACCTCCGCTAATCCGGCCGGGGAACCGCCTGCCCGCTCGGTCGCCGGCCTCGCCCTTTCGGACATTGCCGTAGCCGTCGACGGCGGGATGCTCCCCGCCAGCCCGCCGTCCACCATCTTCGATCCGGAAACGGGCCGGGTGCTCCGGGAAGGCGTTATCCCCGAAAGTGCGCTGCGTGCTCTCCTGTAATTCCGCTCCTGGAACCCTTGCGCCGCGCACGGCTATACTCGGTCTTTTCCGGACATGCACCGTGGTGCGGGAGTGCCCTCGCGATGAAACGAACTTCGTGGATCCTGATGGTTCTCGTGGCCGGGTTGGGCCTTTCGCTGGCGGGCTCGTCCGCGGGAGCGGGGGAGGCGGTCTTCGAGGACGTGCACGCCGTTCCGCTGCCCCTGCAGAATTACGGGTATCGCGGCATGCCGGGTACCATTATTGCGCTCAACGACGGCAGGCTCCTTCTCGCGTATACGCGGTACACGCCCGACGGAAACAGCGACGGCGCCATTGGGGCCCGATACTCCACCGATGTGGGCAGGACCTGGGGCGACGAGTTCGCGCTGGTGCCCGCGCCCCAGCCTCCGCTGCCGGACAAATCGATTCACATCTACTGTCATCCCAGTTTGCTGCGTCTGGCCTCCGGCGACCTCCTTCTGTCGTACATCTACCGGGGCAGCATGAAGCCCCTGTTCGGCCAGAATTACTACCGCCGCTCCGTCGACGACGGCCAGTCCTGGGGCGACCAGCTTATCGTCACGCCGTTTCCGGGCTACCACATCATGCACAACGACAAACTGGTGCAGTTGTCAACCGGACGGATTATCGCCCCCGTGGAATACGAATTTTCCAAACCGGAGAACGATCACGCCGGTTATGTGAGCACGGTGGCCTACTCCGACGATAACGGCTACAGCTGGCGCCGCAGCGCCAACGAAGTGAACCTGCAGGACGAAGGCGTGGAGGCACAGGAGCCGCATGTGGTTGAGCTCAAAGATGGCCGTCTCCTCATGCTCATGCGGACATACAGCGGCTATGTGCTGAAAGCATACTCCAGCGACTGCGGCACGACCTGGGGCCCGGGCATCCAGGTTCCCGAGCTGCGTCTGCCCCCGCACACGAGTTCGGCGCTGTGCGCAAAGCGTATTCCGGCCACGGGCGATCTGCTCCTGCTCCGCTGCAGCGGCGGACCCGCGGAACCGTTCCGGTGGCGCACACCGTTTGTTTCCATTATCTCCCGTGATGAAGGAGAGACCTGGGCCAATGAGCGCGTCCTCATGGGCGCGCCCGACAACGATTACGGATATCCCAGCCTGACCTTCGTGGATGATTTGGCCCTGATCAGCTACCATCAGCGGGATGGTCTGCATGTGTTGAGAGTCAGTACAGAGTGGTTCTATGGGCAGGACGCCCACGGGGAGACTTCAACGACGCCATGAGAATTGCTGTTGGCAACGACCACGCTGCTATGGAGGGGCCGCCTCCTTTGTTCAAACCGGAAATCGTGCGGTACCTGCGGGAACAGGGCCATACCGTGGTCGACTGCGGCACCAATAGCCCCGAATCCGTGGATTACCCGGATCTGGCGCAAGCCGTATGCGCCACGCTCCTGGCCGGGGAGGCCGACGCGGGCATCCTCATGTGCGGCACCGGCATCGGCATGTCGATCGCCGCCAACCGCAACCCGGGCATCCGCGCGGCCGTCTGCGCGACGCCCGAAATGGCGCGTCTGTCGCGGGAACACAACAACGCCAACGTCCTGTGTTTTGGCAAACGCATCCTTTCGCTGCAGGAAAGCCTGAAAATCATCGACGTCTGGCTGGCGACCCCCTTCTCGGAAGGGGAGCGCCACGTCCGGCGCGTCTGCAAGATGGGCTGAACCCGTCTGGAGCTGGTTATGAAGTCGCTTACGCCGAAAGAAATCGTCGCGGAACTGGACAAATACATCATCGGGCAGGATGCCGCCAAGAAAAAGGTCGCCATCGCGTTGCGCAACCGCTGGCGCCGGCAGCAGCTCGACGAATCCCTGCGCGAAGAAGTCGCCCCGAAAAACATCATCATGATCGGGCCCACGGGCGTTGGCAAAACCGAGATCGCGCGGCGTCTCGCCAAACTCGCCGACGCGCCATTCATCAAGGTCGAAGCCTCAAAGTTCACCGAAGTCGGCTATGTCGGCCGGGACTGTGAATCCATGATTCGGGAACTCACCGAGGTTGCGGTGCACATGGTCCGGGAGGAAATGCTCGAAGCGATCCGGCCTAAAGCGGCCGCCGCGGCCGAGCGGCGCCTGCTGGACATTTTGTTGCCGCCCCGCCCCAGCGCGGCGCGGAAGATCTACCGTCCCGGCGACCCCGAGGCGGGCGACGATGCGCCGGTCGCCATGTCCCCGGAGCCGGATGCCGAGGCGCGCACCCGCGAGATTCTGCTCGCCAAACTGCGCTCGGGAGACCTCGACGCGCGCGAGGTGGACGTCGAGGTCCGGGAGACCGGCAGTCCCCAGACAATGCAGGTTTTCTCCAATGCCGGTCTCGAGGAAATGGGGTTCAATATTCAGGAGATGTTCGAACGGTTCATGCCCCAGCGGACCAAACGCCGCCGGGTGACCGTGGCCGAAGCGCGGGGCATCCTCGAACAGGAGGAGGCCCAGAACCTGCTCGATATGGACGCGATAGTGCGCGAGGCGGTCTACCGCACCGAAAACGCAGGTATCGTGTTTCTGGATGAGATCGACAAGATCGCCGGGCACGGCGCGCCCAGAAGCGGTCCCGATGTCTCCAGGGAGGGGGTGCAGCGCGATATCCTGCCCATTGTCGAGGGCAGCACCGTCACGACCAAATACGGGCCCGTCAAAACCGACCACATTCTGTTCATCGCCGCCGGCGCGTTTCACATGAGCAAGGTATCGGACCTGATTCCTGAACTGCAGGGCCGTT
>Ga0116187_1004940_pt1 | contig 11374 bp, 9 predicted proteins | sample AD_JPNNA6_MetaG_FD_89755 | JGI IMG/M metagenome (GOLD analysis project Ga0116187, IMG submission 89755) | Active sludge microbial communities of municipal wastewater-treating anaerobic digesters from Japan - AD_JPNNA6_MetaG | ecosystem: Engineered > Bioreactor > Anaerobic > Digestate | place... | reverse complement strand
GGAGTATACCTGAGCGGGGATTCTCCGCAAACCACAGCGCAGAGCTATGACAGAAACCATAGTCCCAAAGTATACCTGAGCGGGGATTCTCCGCAAACCACAGCCGAATCTATCCCGTTGTCTGTGTCGATGCTAGTATACCTGAGCGGGGATTCTCCGCAAACCACAGCTGTCGTCGTTCATGGTGTCCGTTCTCCTGAGTATACCTGAGCGGGGATTCTTCCCAAACCACAGCGCGCAACCGAGAATAGCGTGCCCCGCGGACAGTATACCTGAGCGGGGATTCTTCCCAAACCACAGCATGGCGGGCGCCGGATCGCTCCATTCCCACAGTATACCTGAGCGGGGATTCTTCCCAAACCACAGCACGGCGCGACCATCACCACACGCCTTGTGCAGTATACCTGAGCGGGGATTCTTCCCAAACCACAGCTCTATGAGCTGCGATCTGGCGTCGTTAAGCAGTATACCTGAGCGGGGATTCTTCCCAAACCACAGCAAGCACAGCGATCTGCCTATGGTGCTGCAGAGTATACCTGAGCGGGGATTCTTCCCAAACCACAGTATGGAGGCCGCGGCAGGGGGCCGTCCGAACGGACGGCCCCCTGCCGCGGCCGAAAATTTTTTGGTGCAGGCGTTGTCGCAGGCGTTGCTCTGGGCGGGGAGCGCTTTGGAGAGGGGTGCGCGCGATTTGACTTCGTACGGTCGTGTCGGTAGCCTCATAGGTGTAATGTAGTTGGAAGCGGCAATCATTGCCTTCTTGCGCTGGCGGGAACGGCACAATGAAAAGCGGGCCGTCAGACGCGTTCAGCAGATGGTCAGCTCGACGGGTTGTATCGTTCCTCGCAGATGTTCAATTGGCGCCGCGGCACAGTTGAATTGTTGTGTGTTGGCGTTGAGATGCCATGAGGGCGCTGTTCGCTGATGACGCGGCGACCGGGCGCGTCTGTCCTGGGGGGGGCATCATACGGCAGCAGGACTTAAGGAACCGTGTGTTCGAGGGTTCCTTCGTTTTCCCCCGATGCCGTTTGATGTTGCGCGATGCGCTTTGGCCGGGCGGGGTTTAGCTGCAAGGCAGTTCGCATTGCCGGAAAGCGGGATTGCCGTTGGTTGGCCGTTCCAGTGCGCATGCGTTGCCTTGCCGGGACAGGAGGCGCGGAAGCGCGGGCCTCGATGGGGACGTCCGCGAAGGCCGCGTTAGTCTGAGAACGCGCCTGCCCGGGCTGCGTGAGGGGATGTGTCTTGTTTCGTTGTCTGTTCATGGCGCCTTCAGGGGAATACCGGCGGCATCGAGGGGTTTGGCGGGCGTCATACGGCCGGCAGGGCCGGCAACAATGCCTATGCAGTAGGAGAAAGACAGGAGGCGGGAGTTCGTGATTGAACGCATTTCGATTTTGGGCGGCAGCAGCGTTTATATACCGGAATTCATCCTTTCTCTGATTTCCCATAATGTCAATGTCAAGGAGGTTGTGCTGATCGGGCGCGAGGGCCCGAAACTTCCGCTCGTGACGGCCTTCTGCCAGCGCATCATGGACAACAGCGGCTTTCCGGGGAAGGTCACCGGCACGGTGGACGTGCGCGAGGGCGTTCAGGGAGCGAAATACGTCATCAACCACGTGCGGATCGGCGGCATGCCCGCGCGTCAGCGCGATGAGGAGCTGCCTCCGAAATTCGGCATGGTCGGAGACGAGACGGTGGGCGCGGGGGGATGCGCAAATGCCCTGCGAACGCTGCCCGTAGTCCTGCAGCACGCCGAACTTATCGAGCAGACCAATCCTGGCGCGACGTTGATCAACCTGACCAATCCTACCGGCATCATCGTGGACGCTTTGTCGAAGTACTCGCGTTTGCAGGTTCTGGGGGTCTGCGACTTGCCGGGCCAGTGCATCCGGCGGGTCGCCGACATTTTGAGGGTATCCCCAGAGGAACTCCAGGTGGATTACGTCGGGCTCAACCACATTGGCTGGATTCAGGACGTCAAGCTGGACGGCAAGAGCCGGATGGACCGGGTTCTGGAGCAGTTGGAGCATCACTCGGAAGATGGGTTTGACCATGATCTGGTGGGCCTTTTCCGAATGATCCCCACGAGCACCGTCGGGTTGTTTTTCCATGTGGACGCCATCCTGAAACGGCAGCAGGCGTGCGCGCGCACCCGGGCAGAGGTCTTGTACGAGGCGGAACAGCAGATCTTGAAGTTGTACGACGACGAGACCTTGACTGAGATTCCCGAACTGACGCGGGCCCGCAACGCGATCTGGTACGAAAAGACGATAGTCCCCCTCCTGCAGGCGCTCGAGGAGAGGCATGAACGCGAAATCATCCTGTGTGTCAAGAATGAAGGCGCGGTCCGGGATCTCCCCGAGGACTGCAGCGTGGAGGTGCCGGTCCGTATCAGCAAGAAGGGCATCGAGCCGCGCCGGGTGGGGGATTGTCCGCGATTCCTGAAGGGCCTGTTTCACAGCGTCAAGGAGAGCGACCGGCTGACCGTGGAAGCGGCGCGCCATAAGTCCTACGAGTGTGCGCTCCAGGCGCTGACGATTAACCCCCTTGTGCCGTCCTTGGATGCGGCCAGAGCATTTCTGGATCGAATTCTCAAAGAAGAAGGTATAGAATTGCACTAGCAGCCAGTGAGGTACACGAAACACAGGGATTGCGGCGGCGGGGCTGAGTTGCCGCCAGGATTGGGAGTTGTAGAACGATGCAGAAGACCATCATGATGTTTTTCGCCATCGCGTTTGCCATGCCGGCCTTGAGCCAAGACATCCGCATCACCGGTGTTGAGGGGGCGAAACTGCAAGACCTCGCCGGCACGCCAACGCTCGTGACCATCGTACTCAAGGACCGCGATGCCGAGGATCCCAATCTCCAGATTACTGACATTGGCCCTGAATACCTGAGCGTGCTCAATCCGGAAACAGGCGACAGGCATGCCTACCTGTTCAGCGATGTCAAGGAAGTTCGCGTTCAAGGAGGAAAACTCGAGGCCAAACCCTTCCAGGCCAACGTTGAGCGTGGCCTGTCGCAAACACAGCAGCAGCTGGTGAACCGGGCCGTTCAACAGGCGACCGAGGTGTTTGAAAAGGAGAACCGCAATCAGCCCGTGAAGATGGACGCGGCCATGATTATTGCTTCTCAGGGTGACGAGAACGGCCTCAAGTACTTGCAGGACCTCAGCCGGCAAACCGATATTGAAACGGCGCTGGGCGCCTATTACCGCCTGTACATCGCAGGCCAGCCGGATATCAACGCCGAACTGATCGAGCGCGCCCTGGCCAGCGGCGACCGCCAGCTCCGCGCGACAGCGGCGCGCGTGGCGGGGCTGTATCGTGAACCTACGGCGGAGCCATACTTGCTGCGCATGGTGCGCGACCGGGCCGCCGACCTCTCCGCACCGTCCGCCATCGCGCTGGCCCGCATGAATACACGTGAGGCCGAACCGTTGTTTCTCGACATGCTGACCGGGCTGAATGAAGACAAAGCCAAGGCGGCGGCAAGGGCGCTGACAATCCTCGGCGGAGACAGTGTTGTTCGTTCCCTGCACCAGATGCTGGATGAACAAACCGGGTTGGCGCGATATCGCATCATCGAGGTCCTTTTCCGGCTGGATGACGCGAAGGGAAAGGAACTGATGAAGAAGGAATCGCTCGCGATTCCGACCCTGAGTTTTGAGGCGGCGCTTTGTCTTGCTCCCCAGGGCGACCTCTCCGCAATGGACGTCCTCCGCGCCCGTCTTTCGGACCGGTACGACATTCAGATGAATGTCCTCGAGATGCGTGCCAAAGCGGCAGGAGCACTCATTCAAGGAGGAGACCGCTCGCAGATTGCCGCGTTGCAGGAATTGCTTCGCCTTGATTTTCCTGACCTGCGCGAACCCGCCGCGGGCGACTATATCAAGGGGATTGTAGCGCTCGTCAGCAGGGTTGTTATCCAGACCGATTTGCGCCCGCTCATGGATATCATGCAACCGATTCTTCTAAGCCAGTACCCGGAGGCGCGCATTTCCGCAGCTTCCGCCATTCTTTCCTTAGGTGACCCGGCTTTCCGGCAACGCATGCTGGAACACCTCTCCGCGGAGTAATGGTCGACAGGCTGTACGTTCATATCGAGGGAAGGGTGCAGGGAGTAGGATTTCGCTACGCCACGCAGAGGGAAGCCATGCGCCGCGGGCTCTGCGGGTGGGTGCGAAACTGCCGGGACGGAAGCGTGGAAGCGGAATTCGAGGGCGGCAAGGAAGACCTGCTCGAGATGCTGGAGTGGTGTCGCGAGGGTCCTTCATTCGCCGCGGTAACGCGTCTTGATCCCAGATGGGAAGCCGGACCACCGCGTCATGATGCTTTCTATGTGAGGGGCTAGACGGGGATAGAAAGTGCCCGGCCGCGTGTGGCGCGGCTATTTTGTCGCTATCCAAATCATCTCCGTGCTTTCATCTGTCAGGGAACCGCAATCGAAATCGCCAAAGACCGCCTCGACTCTAAATCCTGATACCATAAGAAGTTGACGCATCTGTTCGGGTGTCAGCCATGCGCGCCGCATTGGAATTGTCGTTGTACGGATGACCTCGTTCTTGCCCTTCACTTCGTGAAGAATGTGCGTTTCCTGGATGATTTGTTGCTTGGGTTCACACCATGATGTGACAAAGTGCGCCAATTCGGTCTGTTTGCCGGGCAATGCGTAACGCCTTTCGAGCACGGCGGGCTTTTTCTCTTTCATGAACCTCTTCGGCAGGCGTAAGCTGTTGCCTACCCATAGGTTCAGGATAAAGGTCCCTCCGGAACGCAAATGGCGGTGCACGTGGTTCAGGCACGCCTGCTGATCCTCTGCCGTAAGAAGATGCATGAAGGTGCGGTAGGGCATGGCGACCAGGTCAAACTCACGCTTGAGGCCAAAGCCGCGCATGTCACCATGCACGAGCTCCAAGCGTCCGGGCGTCTTTCCGATGAGTCTCTTCTTTCTGCGGCAGTGGGCGAGCATAGCCTTGGAATTGTCCAGCCCCACCACATCAACGCCCGACATTGCCATGGGAATGCAGATCCGGCCCGTGCCGCATCCCAGCTCGAGCGTTTGTCCGCCAAGCCTAACAGCCTGTCCCACATAGAACTCCGCCTCACCCGGGATTCCGGTATGAATAATGTCGTAGTAGTCTGCCCAGAGGTCGTATTCGGAGCCGTTCACAAAGGTCCTCTTTCTTTCTGGCGCTCGCGCCGCGAATCTGCCGGAGAACACATGCTTAATTGGGTCACGTGGCCACCCCTCCTATTCTGGGGGGAGCATATTGGAGAGGCCCTCCCAGTCAACGGACAAATACTATCGTCTTTCTCTTGATTTGACCAGTCATCTGTGTTATCCTTGCTGAACAATGAGTGGCCTTCTCAGAGTGGCGCCATAAGTCCAGGACCGGACAAGACCATGTATCGCCGGATTGCCCGAATAGCCGCCATCATCCTTGGGTCCGTGGCAGGGCTTGGCCTTGGTGTGGGCTCATACACGTTCGTTTACGCAAAGGGGTTCTCCTACCTGGGCAACGACCCCGCCACATGCGCCAACTGTCATATCATGCAAGACCATTATGATGCCTGGGCCAAAGGCAGCCACCATGCTGTTGCCACCTGCAACGACTGCCATACCCCCCACTCCTTGATTCCAAAGTATTATACAAAGGGCGTCAACGGGTACCATCATTCGCTGGCTTTCACCACGGGCCATTTTCACGAGCCCATTCAGATTACGCAGTTCAACCGGGACATTGCCGAAGCCAGTTGCCGTTACTGCCACGAGGATATCGTGCATCAGATAGATTTTGGCGGCGGAGGCGGCGAGCCAATGGAGTGCATACGGTGCCACAGTGCTGTTGGGCATCTGGAATAGTTCCACGGCGACCTTAAGGAGCAACTGTCATGAGCGACGCAAACCATGATGCGGAGAATCGTCTTCGACTGTCTCCAAAACGGGTATTCTGGCTGTCCGCAACGCTTGCCCTGACCGTTGCTGTTGCGGCGTTCGGCGTGACGGCCCTGCTGGTCAATATCTTCGAGCGAAAACAAGAAGCACGAAACCCGTTTTTCCGAGTGGTCGAGATCACCGACGAGACCGAAGATCCGGCCGTCTGGGGCAAGAACTTTCCCCTGCAGTACGACTTGTACAAGCGGACGGTTGATATGCAACGGACCAAGTTCGGCGGCAGCGAGGCGCTGCCCCGAACCCCGACCGAGGCCGACCCGCGATCGCAAGTGGCGCAGTCCCGGCTCGAGTTGGATCCCCGCCTGAAAACGATGTGGGCGGGCTATGCTTTTGCGATAGACTTTCGCGAAGAGCGCGGGCACGCCTACATGCTCGAGGATCAAACATTCACGGAGCGCCAACAGAAACCGCAAGTGGGCGCATGCATTCATTGCCACGCATCCGTGTATGTTCCCTACAAGAAGCTCGGCGGCGGCGATCTGATCAAAGGCTTTGAGATGATGAACCCCATGCCGTATCAGGAAGCGCGGAAGCTTGTTGAGCATCCCGTCGCCTGCATCGATTGCCACAACCCTGAGACCATGGAATTGCGTATAACGCGTCCGGCGTTCCTCGAGGGGATCTCGCTTGTCAAGGCTGCGGAAGGGATTCCGGATTACGACGTAAACAAGATGGCGACACGGCAGGAGATGCGCGTCTATGTGTGCGGCCAGTGCCATGTCGAATACTACTTCAAAGGCGATGAAAAGCGCCTGACCTATCCCTGGCACAACGGCTACAAAGCGGATGACGTGCTCGCGTACTACGACTCGATTGACTTCCAGGATTGGAAACACGCCGATACCGGCGCGCCGATGCTTAAGGCGCAGCACCCGGAGTTCGAGTCCTGGAACCAGGGGATTCACGCGCGGGCGGGCGTTGCGTGCGCGGACTGCCATATGCCCTATGTGCGGGTCGGCGCCATGAAGGTCAGCGATCACCACGTGCGCAGCCCGCTGCTGAATATCAACAACGCTTGCCAGACATGCCACAGGGCGCCCGAGGACGAGTTGAAGGCCCGGGCCGAGAATATCCAGACCAAGACATTCGAGATGCGTGACATGAGCATGGCTGCTCTGATGGACCTTATAGAGGCTATAAAGAAGGGCCAAACCGCCGGGACGGCCACGGAACGCTTGGATGAGGCACGCAGGGCCCAACGGCGCGCATCCTTCCTGATTGACTGGGTTGAGGCCGAGAACTCCTCGGGGTTTCATGCTTCCCAGGAGATTGCGCGAATCCTATTCAAGGCCATGGACCATATTCGCAAGGGCCAGATAGCTTTGGCGGCGGGCGAATCCCCGTCCCCGGCCGCAGCCCAATAGCGATTTGCGAAAGACAGGGCGAATACCCGCGGAAGGACAGGTGTATTTGATAACGTAAATGACGGACCAAGGGTATCGGCTGATGCCAGAATATGTATGGATAGCCTCAGGGATTACAGTGACTGTACTCACCGTCTTGCTGATTCTGCACATGGTGGGACGCCTGCTCAGAAACAGACTCGAACGGGTTATTGCCGAACGCTTTTCCTCCGGGCAGGTTCTTCGCAAGGACTTGTGGGCTCAGTACTTCGGCCGCTCAATGAAGGGCCTGGCACAAATTCGGGGCAACAGCGCCCTGGTACTCACGGAATCGCTGCTATGGTTTGTTCAGGCGCTTCCCCGTACCGAAATCGACATTCCCCTTACCAGTCTTACGTGCGTGACAACAACAAGAAGCCATTTAGGCAAAACCATCTTCAGACCATTGCTGTTTGTCAAATTCGACGCAGGAGAAGGTGCGGACAGCATTGCCTGGGCCGTGCGTGACACCGAGGACTGGGTGCAGGCCGTAGAAGCTGCCAGAAAAACAGCCGTTGCAGCCACAAGATGACGTCAGCGTAGTCAGGACAGCTCTATTGCGCCTCGCCGGCGATCCCTTCAAGCTCGGACCACCGGTCGTACAGGCCGTGGGTCCGTTTCTCCGCGGCTTCCAGTTCCGCAAGCACCTTCTGCACTTCCTGATTGGGCCTCTTATAGAATGACGGAGCGTTCACCTCACGCTGTAAACGGCCTACCTCGTCTTCGGCCTTGAGAATGGTCTCCTCTATGGTCTCCAGTTCGCGCTTTTCACGCCAGGTCAGCCGGCGGGGAGTAGTGGTCTCGCGGGGTTTTCTTCTGGGCTGGTCCGATGCGGATATCTCCCGAGGCGCGGCCTCCGCCGTCCCCTTACGGTATCGCATGTAGTCGTCATAGTTGCCCGCCACTGTTACTGTTATGGGCCCATCTTCAAACGCGACGATATGCGTACAAACGCGATTCAAAAAATAGCGGTCGTGGCTGACAACGAGGGCGCATCCCTGAAACGCAAGCACCATTTCCTCGAGGACGCGCAGGGTAGAGAGGTCCATGTCGTTGGTGGGTTCGTCGAGCACGATGAAATTGCCTCCCGCCATGAGTTTCTTGGCGAGATCCAGGCGGTTCTTCTCTCCCCCGCTGAGATACTGCATTTCCATGTTCATGACGCTGCGGTCAAACAGGAATCGTTCGAGGTAGGCGGGGATGTGCAGGCGTCTGCCGTTGATCTCGACGTCCCGAACTCCGTTCGAGATGAATTTGAGTACAGTGCTGGTGGGATTGACCTCCTCGTGGTTCTGGTCTACGTAAAGAAACTCTGTGGCGTCCCCAATGAAGAGCTTTCCTTCGCCGGGTTCAATCTGTCCCATGAGAACACGCAATAGAGAGGTCTTGCCACACCCGTTGGGCCCGATTACTCCGACGCGCATATCTTTCTGCATGATGATCGAGAAATCGCGAAAGAGCATACGCCCCCCCAGGGACAAAGAGAGCCCTTCCGCTTCGAGGATACGTTTGCCCAAGCGGTTTGGCGACAGAATTTCGAAAGAAAGGGGTTCTTGGGGCTTGAAAGCATCCCAAGAGTCGAGTTCCTCAAATCGTTTGATACGCGCCTTCTGCTTCGTCGTGCGGGCTTTTGCCCCACGCCGCAGCCACACGAGTTCCCGTCTGATGGCGGCCTGCCGGTTGGCTTCGGTCCGCGCCGCATGTTCTTCCAACTGAGCCTTTCTTTCGAGAAAAGCTTCGTAGTTTCCTTCGATAGACAACACCTGCCGCTGGTCCAACTCGACGATACGGTTCACCACGCGGCCCAGGAAGTAGCGGTCATGAGTCACCAGAACGCAGCTCCCCGGATACGCCGTCAGAAAATCCTCGATCCACTGGGCGCTCTCGGCATCAATGTGATTTGTGGGTTCGTCCAGAAGCAAAACATCGGGACTCGACGCAATTGTCGCGGCGAGCTGCAGCCTGCGAAGTTCTCCCCCGCTCAACGTATCCAAACGGCGCTCTCTCGACGGCACATTAAGTACTGTCATCAAACGGCGGACTTCCGCGTCGATGTTCCAGCCCTCGTGCACACGCAAAGCGTGCTGCACCTGTTCGTACTCCGCGGCCAGTTTATTGCGCCGCGAGCCTGGGCTTTCGGTGGAAATTTGCACGGCCAGATTATGATGGGCGTGAAGGAGACGGTGAACCTCGGCGGTAGCGCTCGTGAAAACATCGCCGACTGTCTCGTGTCCAGCCACGGGGGGCTCTTGGTGCAAGAGCGCGACCCGGATTCCCTGGCGCCGCGTCACGAGCCCCTGATCCGGAGACTCCTGGCCAAACAAGATCTTGAGCAGCGTCGACTTACCCGAGCCGTTGCGGCCGATGAGTCCGATTCGATCGCCCTCATGGATGGTCAAGCAGATGTTCTCAAAAACCCGCTGGCTGCCATAGCTTTTTGAGACATCTTGTACGCCGAGAAACGGTTGCAGTGTAGCGCCCGAAGCCATATTTGGTCCAAATAACGCCTCTCATAGTCCACGAGACGGGTTCACGCGGTAACTGTCAGAATACTGGTTCTCGACACGCGGGCAACGGTGTAAAGACAGCCGCCGTTAACCTTAAGAGTATTGTTTAAGGACGATTGGGTTCCCATACAACATCGTCCGCGCGCCGCTGACGCGATCATTATAGCCCGACAGCGGAAATCGCGCCAAGACGCTCAGTCAGGCAGCAAGAGCGTCGGCACACAAGCCGCGGGGAACCCGCAGCGCCAGAACTCCTTGCCCCATTTGCGCCGTCCGATAGCGCTGTGGCAATGTTCTCGCAAGGAGGAACTCGCTAGATGCGCAAATCGATACTGCTGGCTATTCTCGCCCTTCTTGGGCTATCTTCTGCTCTCCAAGCAGAGCCGCCGACAGCAACACCCGATGAAATGGCCGAGGCACAACGTTGGGCGGGCCGGTTCGACGGCGCCATCGAGCCACAGACCGGCGAGCCAGGCTTTTCCTTCCTCTACGGTGGAAAACCCTCAGCGGAACTGCTGTCGGCGTGGACGTTTCAGCGGACGAGCCGGCGACTCGACGCACAGCGGACCGAGCACGCGTTGAGCTACGAAGACCCACAGTCCAAGCTGCTGGTCCGTTGGGTGGCCGTGTCATACAACGATTTCCCGGTAGTCGAATGGACAGCCTGGCTCAAGAACAACGGTAAGGAAGACACGTCCCTGATCGAAGGCCTCCAGGGACTCGACGTTTCATTTCCCCCTGACGACTTGGGCGGGTACGTGCTCCGCGGCAGCACAGGTGATCATAATGTTGCCGACAGCTACGCTCCATATGAGGTAACGCTGTGGCCGAACACGAAGAAGACGTTTGCGCCAGATGGTGGGCGCCCCTGTGACACCGCCTTCCCTTACTTCAATCTGGCGATGCCCAACGGAAAAGGCATGATAATGGCCGTTGGCTGGACGGGCCAATGGGCGGCTACGTTCTGGCATAGGGCCGACCGGGGCCTGCAAGTTACCGCTGGGCAAGAACTCACCCGGCTCTATCTCGAGCCCGGTGAAGAGATCCGCACGCCCTTGATCGCCCTGATGTTTTGGGAAGGAAATGACGTCGTGCGAGCCCAGAATCTCTGGCGGCGCTGGATGTTCGCGCACAACCTCCCGCATCCCGGGGGAAAACCGCTTCGTCCTCTGCTGACTTTCTGCGACTACGGTTTCTACGGCTGGGCCAAGAACACTGAAGAAGGCGAGAAACTCTTCATTGACGAACTCACCAGACAAGGCATCCAGCTCGACTACTGGTGGGTCGACGCCGGCTGGTTTCCTGGCGGGCAGGGCGAATGGGTCGTAGCGAAAGATCGCTTTCCCAACGGCCTGAAAGCCATCAGCGACTATGTACACGAACGTAACATGGGTCTGATTGTGTGGTTCGAACCCGAGTCGGCCTACCCATGGAGCATCACGGCCAGGAACAATCCTCAGGCAATGCTCAAGAGCATGCCGCCGGAGCCATACGGACTGGAATTGCTTTATCTGGGCGATCTCAAGG
>Ga0116187_1004936_pt1 | contig 11380 bp, 9 predicted proteins | sample AD_JPNNA6_MetaG_FD_89755 | JGI IMG/M metagenome (GOLD analysis project Ga0116187, IMG submission 89755) | Active sludge microbial communities of municipal wastewater-treating anaerobic digesters from Japan - AD_JPNNA6_MetaG | ecosystem: Engineered > Bioreactor > Anaerobic > Digestate | place... | reverse complement strand
CTCATACAAGAAAAGCGGGTGGTACTTCGCGACCTGTTCAAAACCCGGCATGCGGTAAGGCGGATCGATTGTGATCGCCCATGGGAGCTTGGAAGGACCGCCGTACACCTCCTGGTTAACGAAGTTACCCCACCTGCCGACCGCCTGACCGATCAGAAGACCGGGGGCAATGTAGTCTGCCCATTCGAGGAAGTGGAGTTTTTTCGCTCTACAGTAGATAATGAGGGCAAGCGCGCCGCCGATCACACCGCCGGGAATGCCCAGCCCGCCGTTCCAAATTTTGAGGATCTCGATCGGATTACGGAAATAGTTCTCGGTAGTGATGCCCATCGCCTGGTTGGAGGCTGACGGGGTGAAAACGTGCCAGAGGCGCGCGCCAATGATGCCGCCAATCAACAGCCAGGGGAGAATATCAAGAATAACTTCGGGATCCCGACCTGCCTTTTTTGCCATCCGCGAAGCCAGCCATCCGCCAAGAATGGCGCCGGCAATTATGATGATCGCGTAATAACGAATCGTAAGAGGACCAATATTAAAACCTTGTGGCATGAAAAATTCCTTTCCGCAACCGCTGAGATTTACTCTTGCTTTGCCTGCTTTCGAACGAAGAATATGCGTTGAAACGCGGTTACATTTGCCAGGATTGCAATTATACCAACGGATACGAGCAGTTGATTGACCAACAATCCGAGTATCAGCACAATAGTGCGTTCTATCCGGCTGAAAATGCCAGTTTTTCCAGAAAATCCAAGCCCTTCCGCGCGGGCGCGCGTGTAGGAAACCAAAACCGACCCGCATAAAGCGGCATACGTGAGCATCACACCCAGCGTGTTTGCCTGACTCTGAAAGTGGTAAAGAACGCCCGCCAGGAGAAACATCTCATCGTAACGATCGACCACCGAGTCGAGGAAGGCGCCGAACTTGCCAGCCACGCCCTTTTTCCGGGCAAGCGCACCGTCCACAGCGTCCAGCGGCGCCATCACCGCCATCACTGCCCCGCCTGCCAAAAGCCTCCCGCTGGCAACCAGGCATGCCGCCGCAATCGTGCCCGCCAGCCCAAAAAGCGTGACGCTGTCCGGGTCGATTCCCAGCTTCATCAGAAAGCCTGCCACTGCGTCTAAGGGCTGCCTGAAGGCGCGGCGCAGAAAAGCCTCAAAATCAAATTTGGGTTTGGGCATTTATTCTTCTTCCTCTTCCGGTTCGGGCGGGTCGATCAGGATTTCGCGGTCTTTGCCGCCGCTTTGAGCCGGACCGAGCACGCCGCGGGCTTCGAGCTGGTCGATCAGCCAGGCAGCGCGCGGATAGCCCAGGCGCATTTGCCGCTGCAGGTAAGACGCGCTGGCGCGCCGGCTGCGCCGCACCAGGTCGATCGCCTGGTTGATGAGGGTTTCGTCGCTGTCTTCCGGTTGATCATTCTGAATGATCTCTTCCCAGGGAGCTTCTTCCTCAACCGCAGGAGCTGCTTCCGCCGGCTGCGCGGAAGGCTTGGAGGGTTCCAGCGCAGGCAGTTCAAGCTGCTGCTTACGGCTTGGGTCGGCATGTTCCGACCACCACTTGATCACGGCGCGGATCTCAGCATCGGTGATCATCACGCCCTGAGAGCGCTGCAAACCTGTCTCGGGATGCACGAAGAGCATGTCGCCCTTGCCGAGCAGCGTTTCCGCACCGGGCTGGTCGAGAATGACCCTCGAATCGATTTGCGATGCCACGGTGAAAGCGATGCGCGTCGGGAAGTTCGCCTTGATTACGCCCGTGACCACGTCCACACTCGGGCGTTGGGTCGCGACAACGAGGTGAATACCGATGGCGCGGGCTTTTTGCGCCAGCCGGACGATCTGGTCCTGGGTTTGTTCAGCGGAGTTGAGCATCAAATCCGCCAGTTCATCGATCATAACGACGATGCGCGGCAGCTTCGGTTTGCCTGCCTTTACCGCTCTGGCATTGTAAGAATCCAGGTTCCTCGCGCGGACCTTCTCCAGAAGGCGGTAGCGGTTATCCATTTCGGTCGTAGCCCAGCGCAAAACGCCCATGATGCGTTCGACTTCGGTCTCAACCTCGCCGTAGAGGTGCGGCAACCCGCTGAAGCGCTTCAGCTCCACGCGTTTCGGATCGATCATGACCAGTTTGAGGTCATCAGGGTGATTGTTCAGCACAAGCGACATGGTGATCGCCGCGATGCAAATGGACTTGCCCGAGTTGGTCGTGCCGGCGATCAGCAGGTGGGGCATGGTGGCGAGGTCAGAAACGACCGGCTCGCCCGAAACGCCTCTGCCAAGCGGGATCGCCAGCGGCGAATTGATTCGACCGAACTCCTCCGACTCCAGCAGCGGGCGCAGGCGCACGAGCATGTGTTCGGTATTGGGCACTTCCACGCCCACGTAAGACTTACCTGGGACGGGCGCGACAATGCGCAGGCGTTCCGCCTTCAGCGCCAGCGCCAGGTCTTTGGAGAGGGCGGAGATTTTGGAAATGCGGACTTTTTGTTTGTCGTCCTGCCCGGGTTTTTCGATGTACCCGGGTTCCACCGCGAATTGGGTCACGGTGGGTCCCACCCGGTAGCCGACCACCTTCGCGGGCACACCAAACTCGGTCAGGGTTTTCTCAAGCAAGCCGGCGTTCATGTTGATGGTCGCCTGGTTCGTGGCAACCACCTTTTCGTTTTCGAGCAGGGTCAAAGGAGGCAAGCCATCCGGTCGATGATACTTAATGGGCTTGAGGATATCCTCCTCTTCGATCTCCTGGTATTGCTTCCGGTACTCCAGCGGGAGTTCCGCCTGCCCTGAAGGTTTACGCGCGGGTTTGCGTTCCAGCGGGGCGGGCTGCGCCTTCGGCTCGTAGGGCAGGGGGTGCGCCTCCATGATCCGCGGAAGTTCTTCCGCCGCTGGGGAAGGCTCCCCGAGCCGCACTTTCGCCCATCGGTCCAGCCTGCCAACCAGGTTGAACCCAAAAAGCAGCGCGAACAGCGCGAGAACCAGCAGCAGGATGCCGGCGGGAACGCGCGTGATCAGCCGTGAAAGCGGGAAAGCGACGCCGAAGCCGCTGATCCCGCCGGCGCTTGTCCCCGCGTTAACGCTGCTGACCGTGTCGTTAAACAAAGCTGAAAACGCGCCCAGCAGAAGGAAAAAGGCAATTTCCAAAAGGATCACGCGGATGATGTTCACCTGCCTGGCTTGATTTTTGCGCCAGAGCAGGAGCAGCCAACCCGCGGCAAAGATGGCGACCGCAACCAGGAAACGCCCAACGCCAAACCAGCGCCTCAAGAGGGCTGCCCCGGCATCCACGACCCTGCCATGCGTGATCCCGAGCACCGCCAGCAGCAGGAGCGCCCCCAATACCAACAAAACCAGACCGGCAAAATCCCAGCCCAGCCTGACCAGCCGTTCTTTTTTCGCCCGCGCCTGGGCTTCAGCCTCCTGGGCTACCGCCTCATTGGCTTGTTTTGTTTTGGAAGAGTCGCTCACGCGGCTCGGTTTCGCGGTTTGGCTCACGGGTCACTCCATTCACGCAGCATGCGATGCTGAAAATATTTTCAGTAGAAAACATTGCACCAATCGTGCCAGAATCAGGCTTGGGGAGGAGTTTCGGTGGGGTTATCTTCGTCTTGCGGCTCCGCAGAAGGCTCAGCCCCATCCAATTCCATCTCTGCGATCACTTGGGCAACGCTTTCGAGCGCGACTTTCTGCTTGCGGTAGAGGTCTGCCTCCGAAACAGCCAGCCTGTGCGCAACTTCCCGTACCTTTTTGCCTTGCAGGAATTTCAGGTCGAGGATGTTGTAGAGCAACCAATCGCTGGTGAACTTCCGTTCGCCTTCCGGGCGGATCTTCTCGATCGCCTCTTTGATGATGGCGCGCAGGGCGTTCACACGGCTGCCCTCGTTGGCTTCGCTGGCGCTTTCCACAACCTTAAAATTCATCAGCGGGTTGTTAGTCAGTTTGGGTCCGCCCCAATAGTGCGTGAGCGCGTCCTTGACCCAATCAGTCATTTCGTCCGGCACACTGCGCGATGCGGGGTTATAGATACGCTTTCTGTCGTAGCTGGCGCTGGCACGCAGGTCCTGGATATAGTCCACCTCATGCTGCAGGCGCGTGATCGACTGCAAGACTTGCTGCTGATAAGCGCGATCGCGCAGAGCGATCGCGGCACGGTCCCTCAGCAGACGGACAGCCTCGAGGTCTTCCTCCCCCACCAGGTCCGGATCATAATCCAGAAAACCGCACACTCCAAGCAAGGTTTTGCTGCCGCCGCCGTTGACATCCTCAAGCCGCATGACCTTCAAATCACCCAGTGAGTGGATTTCCATTTCGCCGCCATCGGAACTGTCGATCTCCTGCAAGAAGCTGTCATCCAGGTTCAGCGAAGCAAATCCCCTCTTATCGCCGGTCTGGATCACCCGGTCAATTTTCCCGCCTTCCAGCACCGCGATAAAGCCCGCCTTCACCTGGAGCCTGTCGCAGATGGAAGCGCTGACCAACTCAAGGAATTGATCCAGATCTTTCCCCGTCAGCATGCGATCCTGCAGGGACTGGATCACCTCAAAATCAGCGCGATCTTCCCCCCAGAAAAAGACTTTCTCAAGGTAGGGTGAAGCCAGCGTGATCGCATATTCGAGCACGAGGATCACCGCCACCATCACGACCGGAACCAGGAAGAAATTGGGAATCCCCTGAGACTCGCCGAAACGCCGCACGATGGTCGTCATACCCAATACGATCGCCGCCACCAGAGGACCCCGCAGCATCCAGCGCAGCAGACGGCTTTTGATGGCGCGGTCAGTCCAGTTGAGCCCAAAGAATGAGATCACGTAAGCCATCACAATCAGGAAAAAACCCGTAATGAATGACCCAACAATCGAAAGCAGCCAGAAAATGTCGGGGTGGCTTGCCAGCGTCAGGTTTCCGTGGAAAAGGAAAAGAATGCCTGTCAGGGCTGGCGCCGCTGCCCCCGCGGAGAGATAGAACAAGCGCCGCTGACTGGTACGGGTGGCGCTGCGGAGAATGACGCGCAGCAAGTTATAACTGACCATCAGCATCACGATCGTGTAAAAGAAGCCGAAGCCGAGCGTGACCATGTTGCGTTCGAGGCACGGTCCGGGAGCGTCTTCCGGGGAAAGCCCGCCCACCGTGATGCCGAAGAAAATCAAAACCGCCATCACAAACGAAAGCGCATAGATCACCTGAACCGCCAAGCGGCGCCTGCCTCGGCTCGGATGCCCTGTCATCGTCAGGAGGGCGTCTGAAAAATGCAAATAGACCGCCGGCAGCATCACCAAGCCGACCCACTTCATCTGCAGTAAGAATTCCACGTAAGCCGGCGTGTTCGAAACACTCGCCATGGCTTCGCCCGTGTAGATCAGGATGACGCAGACCAGCAGCAGTACGTAAGTTTGAATGAGCGGGTCGCGGATGTTGAAGCCCGTGGCGTACATCACCAGCGCCACCGCCGTGATCGCCACGCCGGCAGCGAGTATCTGGTAGACCGTCTCGAGAATGCTGGTCAGGTCGAGCGCGAAAGGAAGGATCACCGCTTTTTACACTCCAAGCTTCTTTTCGAAGAACAAAGCCGGGTCCGAATTGGGGAAATATTGGTCCAGGAAGCCGCACTGCTCATAGCCGCATTTCAGCGCCAGGCTGATTGCCGGGAAGTTGCGCATGGGAATCTCGATCAGGATGCGGTCCAGGCGTTTTTTCGCCGCCCAGTCTTCGCAAGCGGCAATCATCGTAGTGCCAACACCATTCAAGCGCACTTCAGGCGTGACCACCAGATCGCAGATGCGGGCGGTTTTGGGCAGGGTTTTGGCTTCAAGCGTGGCATACCCCACCAGCAGATCATCCAGCATACCGGCGTAGATCAGGTCCGCGTCTGCCCAGGATCGCAGCAGCGAGCCCTCATCGCGCGGGTATTTGATCGTCACCTCGCGCGGCAGCTTCACCCGCTGAAAGCTCAGGCTCCATCCCTGGCTGTCCCGGTTGGTCTGCAGGCGGTAGGAATAAACCGAGTTGACGCGGTGATCCATCGCCATCATCTTTTCCATGTGCGCGCGGGTTGCCATCAGGATTTTTAGTTTTGCCATCGTTTCCTCCTATTCATCTGCCTTGACGTTTACTACGATAACACAAGTTGACGTTTCGTTGCCGTCGTTATCCAGCGCCACCAGGCGCAGCATATAGGGTCCGGGCGCCAGGTCGCTGGTGTACCAGTTGCCGAGGTTCTCATCGATTCGCACACCGCTGCCGGCAGCGATCGTCTGCCATTTCGGTTCGCCCATCGTCGAAAAATCATAGCGGTAAGAACCCAGCGAAGGCGTGTTGACCGAGCCAACGATCTCAACCACGCCCATCACCTCACCATCATGCTCGGGGCTTTTGATCTCGAGGATGTCATTCTCGCACTGCGATTCGATCCCCTCGATTTGCGCCTGCGGATAGCGCGTGGGCGTTGGGGTGGCGTCGGTCGGCGCTGGTCCGGGCAGGGTGGTGGTGGGGGTTGTGAGCACTTCGATCGTTGGCGTGGCATAGGTTGCCTCCTGCGAGAGCTCCCCTGCCAAAAAAGTCGCGACCACAAATTCCAGGGTGGTCAACAGACCCACCAGTATCAGGATCGACGCCGCGGCGGTCACCTTACGCTGCGCGGCTGCGCGTTCCAGCCCGAAGATCGCTGTCCGTTTCTCCTCGAGCGAAAGCACGATCCGCCGCAGGTAGATCACGGCGACGATCCCGAGGATCAGGTAGATCGGGACCTCAAAATCCGCCAGGAATCTGATCACGTATTCCATAAAGATGTCAGGCTCTACAACCTTCGCAAAACTCCCCTGAGCAGGCTCATCAGGTCGGGCGCGAGCCTGTCGCCAACCTCAAGCACCTCTTCATGCGAGGCTTTATTCGTGCCGTCGGGGTCGATCTTGTTGGTGATCGTGGCAATCCCCAGGATCGCCATCCCGCCGTGTTTCGCGACGATCGCCTCTGGGACGGTGGACATGCCTACTGCGTCAACGCCGACCATTTTCAGGAAACGGCAGTCCGCTGGGGTCTCGAAGGACGGACCTGAAAGGCAGACGTACACACCCTTCTGGAGCTTCAGCCCAAGGGACGCGCCTATTTCTTCGGCGAGTTGGATCAGTTCGGGATTGTAGACAGCGCTCATATCGGGAAAACGCGGACCGAATTCATCCAGGTTGGGTCCCCGCAGCGGATTCTCACCCGCCATCGGGAGAAGAGCGAGATGGTCCTTGATCAGCATCAGATCGCCGACGTGAAAAGCCTCGTTCAGCCCGCCGGAAGCGTTGGTGATGATCAGCGTTTTGATCCCAAGCCGCTGCATCACACGAATGGGAAGCCCGATCCGCGAGATGTCGTGCCCTTCATAGTAATGCGTGCGCCCCTGCAAAACGAGCACCTCTTTGCCTTCGAGCTGCCCGATGATCAGCCTGCCTTTATGCCCGGGCACAGTGGACACGGGCCAATGCGGGATCTCGCGGGTGGGGATGACGGTGGGGTTTTCAACAGAATCCGCCAGCTCACCCAAACCGGAACCGAGAATGAGCGCGATTTGGGGCTGGGTGTGAATGCGCGCGCGGACAGCGTCCGCCGCTGCATCTATCTGCGCGATGGTGATAAATTCAGCCATGACTACCTCATTAACAAGATGTAATTGAATCATTATATCATCCGCCGGCAAGGCTGGAGCGAAACCGCATTGCCTCACCAAGGCAAACGCATCTAAATAGATAGAAACTGAATGAAGGTTTCCGGTTCATTAGGTCGATTCTTCTCCGGTATCGCACGGCATGGAGCAATGGCGGGAGTAATGCCCTGCTCCGCGGGCACATACCCCCGCCGTACGGATGGGGCTCGCTCCATCCGCTTCCAATTCACCATAACCGTAACCTTCATTCAGCGGGTTGAGGACGGTCAAAAAGGTTCAAAATATCAGATATTGCCGTCCCCAATCGCGCCGCAGGACCAAATTGTCCTCTTCGTTAGAGGCACCTTCCTGTGCTGAAAGGATGGGGTTGTACAGATGAGGTATATGCCCGCAGGGTATCACTCCATCCGCGAACAAACGATTAATTATTCCTAATTTTGGAATAATACTTCCCAGACTGACCTGACCTGCTCCTTGGCTGACGTCAACCCTTCTTTCAGGAGGGCTTATTCTCTAAACGATCAATTATTAGAAAAAACGAATAAGATGCGTTTGTCCTGGGGATTGCTTGTTCGCGCGAGCCAGTAGTTTTTGGGGTGGGATATAATAGACAAAATGACCTGCCATTTTACAGGGTGAGCTGGCTGGTGATAAGATGAACTGCAGACGGAGCTCTGGTGGACGAAATCTCTAATCGCACACGCACGCGATACACGCTGACGCTGATCATTCTCTTGACAATTCCCTGCTATCTGTTGGGGATCATTCTTTTGCGTTTTAACCGCGGTCCGCAGCAGCCTACTGCCACTCCGACCCTGACCAGCACGGCGACTTTCATCCCCAGCGTGACGCTGACGCCCTACCTGACCCGCACCGCCAGCATCACTCCCACCGCCACCAACACACTGCCGCCAACAGCGACCGGCACCCCGACCCTGACGCCGACTGATACTGCCATCCCCACGGAAACGCCGCTCCCAAGTGACACGCCTGTTCCTGAGCCGACGGAAATCCCCACAGAAATTCCAACCGAACCTCCGGTTGAACCTACTCCTAACCCATGAGAGAGGCATATGAAACTTGATCTCAAAAAACACTTAATGGAAATGATCTCCGCCCCGGGTCCGAGCGGTTTCGAGGCTCCGATCCGTGAGATCATTCAGACTGCCTGGGAGCCGTACGCGGATGAAACCCGCGTCAACAACCTTGGCAGTCTGGTGGCGATCCAGCGCGGAGAAGGCGCGGAGCCCCGCCCCAGCGTGATGATCGCGGCGCACATGGACGCCATCGGGTTGATGGTGACCGGCATCGACAACGGTTTTCTGCGCTTCACGCAGGTTGGCGGGGTCGATCCCCGCATCCTGCCTGGGCAGATGGTCACGGTCCACGCCACAAACGCAGGCGCGACGCGCGCCTTGCCCGCCATGGTGGTCATGCCTCCGGCATTTTTGCTGCCAAAAGACGGAAAAACCGGCATCCTGCCGCAGAAATACCTCCTGGCAGATACCGGCTTAGAGCCGGACGAAGTCCGGAAGCTCGTGCGAGTCGGAGATGTCATCTCCTTCGCGACCGAACCCGTGGAACTTAACAGCGAATGCATCAGCGGGCACACCCTCGATAACCGCGCCTCGGTAGCGGCGGTAACTGTGGCGCTCGCGATGCTTTCCAAACGCAAGCACCTTTGGGACGTGATGGCAGTTGCCACCGCGCAGGAAGAGGTCGGCGGGATTGGCGCGATGGTGGATGCGGTCGCGATAAAACCTGATTTCGCGATCGTGATCGATGTCACCTTTGCCAAGGCCCCCGGAGGAGCCGGCATTGGCAATTTCGAGTTGGGCAAGGTCACCCCGCTCACCTGGGGCTCCTGCAATCATCCTGCGCTGCATCAGGCAATGGTGGACATTGCCGAAGAATTCGAGATCAACGTGGCGAAGGAGCTCGCGCCAAAAGGCTCGTGGACAGATGCCTGGGACATACAGGTTGCCGAGGCGGGCGTGCCGGTAGCCGAGCTTGCGATTCCGTTGCGCTATATGCACACGCCGGTCGAAGTTGTCTCATTGAAGGATGTCCGCCGCGCGGGAAGGCTGATGGCTGAGTTCATCGCCGGGCTCCCGCTCGATTTTATGAAAACCGTGATCTGGGAGTAAACCAATGGCAAAACATGAAATTTCCAACAAGTTTAATCCCCGCCTGGGTAAGAAGGAATTGGCATTGCTGAGCCGCCTCTGCGACGCGGTCAGCGTTTCAGGTGACGAACAGGAAGTGCGCGCGATCGTGCTCGAGGAGCTGCGCGACTACGCCGACGTCACCAAAGTGGACGCGATGGGCAACGTGTTGGTGCGGCGCGAGGGCAAAGGCGCAGACCGCGTCCGCGTGATGGTCGCAGCTCATATGGATGAAGTCGGCTTCATGATCGTCAACGATGAAGGCGATGGCGTTTTTGAATTCCGCGTGATTGGCGGGATCGACCCGCGCCAGTTGGCGGGCAAGCCTGTCTGGATCGGTCGGGAGCACGTTCCCGGCGTGATCGGCGCCAAAGCGATCCACCTTACCACGCCCGAAGAACGCACGCAGATACTCAAGGAGGATCAACTGCGCATCGATATCGGACCTGGCGGGGCGGGCAAAGTGAAAGTGGGCGACCGCGGAACCTTTGCCACCAAGCTGGCGGTTTTGGGTCCGAGCATCCGTTCCAAGGCTTTGGACGACCGCCTGGGCGTCTATAACCTCATCCAACTGGTCAAAAACGCGCCGGAAAATGTTGATCTCCTGGCGGCTTTTACCGTCCAGGAAGAGCTCGGGCTCCGCGGCGCGAAAATCGCCGCGTTCGCATTCGACCCGGAAATCGGCATAGCCATGGATTCAACCCCTGCCAATGACCTGCCCAATTACGACGGCTTTGAGAATGCCAGTCACAATACCAAACTCGGCGGAGGTCCTGCGATCTACCTGATGGACGGTGCAACGCTTGGCGACCGGAGGCTGATCCAATGGCTGGTCGACACGGCAGAAGCGGAAAAAATCCCCTGGCAGTTCCGCCAACCCGGCATGGGCGGTACCGATGCCGGATCCATCCACAAAACCCGCGCGGGTGTGCCGAGCGTTTCGGTCTCCGTGCCGCAGCGCTATCTCCACTCCCCCGCCGGATTGATCCGCATTGATGATGAACTGAACACCCTGAAACTGATCCACTCGGCTCTTACGCGCCTTGATAGAAGCATCCTAAACCTGCAGGAGAATAACTGATGGCAAAGAAATACAATACTTTATGGACGAATGTTCAAACCCTGGTTGAAACGCCCGGACCTTCCGGCTCGGAGCACATCATCCGCGAAAAAATAAGAGCGGAGATCGAAGGCTTTGCTGACGAGGTTCGCACCGACGCTCTCGGCAACCTGATCGCCCGCAAAGGCGCCCTGAAAGAAGGCGGCAAGCGGATCATGATCTCGGCGCATATCGACGAAATCGGTTTGATGGTCACACACGTGGACGAGAACGGCTTCGCGCGCTTCATGCCGATCGGCGGCATCAACCCGATGACATGCACTGGCGGAAGGGTGATCTTTATGAACGGCGCGCGCGGCGTGATCGGAATTGAACGCCTCGGAAAAGACGAACAGCCAGTTCCAGCAAAATTTTACATCGACACCGGCGCCACATCCAAAGCCGACAGCAAGATCGGCGTTGGCGACGTCTGCGGATTTGACCGCCCCTTCCTCGATTTGGGAAAACGTCTTGT
>Ga0116187_1004928_pt1 | contig 11386 bp, 9 predicted proteins | sample AD_JPNNA6_MetaG_FD_89755 | JGI IMG/M metagenome (GOLD analysis project Ga0116187, IMG submission 89755) | Active sludge microbial communities of municipal wastewater-treating anaerobic digesters from Japan - AD_JPNNA6_MetaG | ecosystem: Engineered > Bioreactor > Anaerobic > Digestate | place... | reverse complement strand
GTAGCCCCGGCAATCAGGATCAAAAAGCGCTTCCATTTTGGGGCTGCCAAAACGCCTCCGGGTTCACCGTCGTCCATTTCGCCTTTCAGGCGCACAAATCCGCCGAAGGGGATCCAGTTGAGCGTGAACTCCGTGCCCTTTTTGGTGAAGAGCCGCACAAGACGGGGCGGATAACCGAACCCGAACTCCTCAACCTCCACGCCAACCAGTTTTGCGACCAAAAAATGTCCAAGTTCATGCACGAACACAATTAACCCGAACACGAAAATGAATTGAAGCAACACTAAAACATTAGGCATACAAAAGACTCCTTGTTAGGAATTATACCTACTTTAATAATCGGGCTTTGTTGAAAAGTTGTTAACAGGTGTATTAGTATTCCTGTCTTTCTAATTGGTCGCTACTTTCCACAAGCACAATTTGATACCCTGGATGTAGGATGTGAAATTTCAGGCTTTTTATTTTGAAGATTCCAATTATTGGTACCGCGGCGTTAGGTGCAATTGAAAAACCTAGAAAAGGGATAGACTTCTCAGGGCTACTGAATCAAAGTGTGAGATCAAACCGCTGGGATTCCGGTTGACAAACTACTGGTTGCAGATTAGACTCTAAGTTCAATCTATTGTCTATACGAAACGGCGGAGTTATGATGAACGATCAATCTGAAGGTATAAACGTGCGCATCCAGGAGAACACTCTCCTGCAGCCTGCGATTCAAGCATGGAAAATTTACCTGCGCGACCAGGGCAGGTCGCATCACACGCTGAAGGCGTTCACTGCCGATCTGGCGCTGCTTGAGAATTTTTTACCTACGGATCAAGCCATCGGCAAGATCACCACTAAAGACCTCGAAGATTTTTTGACCTGGCTCGAGAAGGACCGCGATGTGCCTTGCAGCCCAAAAACACTTGCCCGCCGCATCACTTCCATCAAATCATTTTTCCGTTGGCTGGTGAAGGGCGGCGTGCTAAACGTTGATCCCGCTGAAAAAGTGATCCAAAAGACCGTGATCAGCCCTCTGCCAACCGTTCTCACACCTGCCGAATATACCCGCGCGCTGGAAGCGGCTGACGCCCTGCGAACTGCCGCCAACCCTGATCCGCGCCCATACACGCTGATGCTGCTCGTGCTCGAAACCGCCATGAAGAAGGGCGAATGTCTGAGCCTGATGAGCAATCATCTCGAAATTGAAGACCCCAACCAGGCGTATATCCACGTGCGCTATGGTCAGTCGCGCTACCGCTACAAGGAACGCAAGGTTAAAGTCTCGCCCATTTGGGTGGCAGCTTACCGCGATTACGCGGAAAAGTACCAAATCCAAGATCAAGTTTTTCCCTGGTCACAGCGTCGGCTCGAATACTTGCTGGAAGATGTTACCAAGGCTGCTGGAATGGAGAAACACATTTCCTTCGACATGTTGCGCTGGACGAGCGCGCTTATCGACCTGACGAATGGCGTAGAGAGAGACCGCATCCGCCAGAAACTCGGCATCAGCAAGGTGCAGTGGCGCGAAGTCAGCAACAAACTGCTCAGCCTGGCGGAAGAGAACGGCTATCCTGTTCCTGACGAAGCCGCTGAAAGCGAAACTGCCTGAAAATCTAATATTGAAAAGAAAAGAATATGACGTACACCGTTAAAAACCAACGGAAACACCGTTTCCCATGGGGCATCCTGTTTGGTTTGGCTGCTCTGATTTTTGTTTTACTGGCTGTCATCAGCGTGAATGAAATGCGCGATGGCAATCCGGGCTTTTTGGTCAACCTCTGGCAAACGCCGGAACGCTATGCGGACGACCCCTTGCTAGCCGATGATCCGGACGCTCTCCCGATCCCCAACGAAGTGAAGACCATTCTGCTGCTGGGTTCGGATTATCGCCCCGAACTCGGCTACCGCACGGATGTGATGCTGTTGGTGGGGCTCAACACGCGCACCAACGAGGTGCACCTGATCTCTTTCCCGCGCGATTTGTGGGTCAACATCCCGAACCTGGGTGAACAACGCCTCAATACCGCTTTTCCTTTTGGGGACTGGCAGGGATTGAGCGACACATTTGCTGCCAATTTTGGTTTCAGACCCGACCACTATGCCATGGTGGATTTTCAAGGTTTTAAACATCTGGTTGACGTTTTGGATGGGGTCGTGGTCACGGTCGGCGAACACATGGAAGACGAGTGTCACATGAATGCTTCTGGTTGGTGTGTCGTGGAGCCTGGCGAAGTGCCGATGAACTCGGATGAAGCGCTTTGGTATGTGCGCGCCCGTTTGAACTCATCAGATTTTGACCGAACACGCAGGGCTCAGGAAATGATCCAAGCCATGGCTAAAAAAGCTCTCCAGCCGTCTGAGATTCTGAACCTGGATAATGTCATCCGGGCTATCTTTAGAACTGTTCAGACTGATATGAAAGCAGCGGATTTTATCCTTTACGCTTTGCCAGTAAAGAAATTTATGGACATAAAGTTCACGACTTTTCGATTGACCCCTGATGACGCAGTTCCAGGCGCGACTTTGGGTGGGGCTTCGGTGCTTTACCCCAATTACCCGGCTATCCGCGAGAAGTTAAAGCAGTTCTACTGGATTCCATGATGTTCCGGCGGATGGACCTGGAGATGCAGAATTTCGGATTCATCTCCGAGTAAACGCCAAGCCTGGGCAATGCGCAGCCCAACCACCCAAAGAATTGATCCTCCGCTCAGCACCAAGGGCCACTTCGCCCGGGCTGTTTGAGGGATCTTTTGGTTGATGAAGAAGTCGCTCAGCTTCTGATGTTTGAGCGCCATGCCCAATGGAGACCAACGTTCGCCTCTGCGAGCCGGGCGTACCTCCAGAGGCAGCTCGAGGTCGAGCGGATTGATCCAGGCGTGGTAAGGATGGTTCTTGAGCGCGTCGGGGAGAGTCTGGAACCTGCGGGCGTCCATCAATTCCGCGCTTAGTTCCCAGCCAAAGTTCAGCTTCACTTTGCCGCCTCGTTTTAGTTTGAGCGAAACAGCATCCTGAAGCTGCGGATACTCCGCGTGCTGGTGTTGGTAATCGCGCGGGGCAATGATAAAGTCGTTTTCGTAGCAGAAGAGCCACAAATTGCCTGCCAGCGGCGTCCGCGCGGAGCCGCTGCCAACGGCGTCCAGGGCTCTTTCCACCGCCTCGAAGCCAAGATCACGCGAATCGGGTTTGAGTCTGCCAAACGCCTGCCTCAGCATCAGCCTCTGCAGGCTGAGAGGGGCGGCGAGGAAAGCCTCGCGCTTGAAAGTCAGGCTGCCTTCCGCGGCACTCGCCAAAACGTGTTTGGAGGCTTCATCCGCGAGCTCCTCGAGCAACTGCCGGTCAGCGGAAAGGGTGAGCGCCGTCCGCCCAAGCGCCTGCCTGAAGCCGGGGTTGTCTTTTTCGAGCAGCGGGATCAATTCATGCCGCAGATGGTTGCGGAAAAAGCTGGGATCGGTGTTGCTCTCGTCCTCGAGAATCTCCAGGTCCTTTTCCCGGCAGTAGGCAAGGATTTCCTGTCTGGGAATGGTGAGCATGGGGCGAAAAAGCGGTAGTTCAGGGTCGATCGCGTTTAAATAGCTTTTGGGCTGCATGCCGGAAAGTCCGCTCAGACCGCTTCCGCGCAGAAAATGCATTAGTACCGTCTCCACCTGGTCGTCAGCGTGATGCCCGACCGCCACTCCCTGAGCGCCTTGCGCGCGGGCGATGCCCAACAAGAAACGGTAGCGGCAGACACGGGCGGCTTCTTCAATGCCGAGTTTATTTTGCCGCGCGTACTGCCCAACGTCTTCGCGCTGGCTGAAAAAAGGCAGACCAAGCCCGTCGATATACTGGCTGAGGCTTCGCGCCTGGGCAGCGGAACTCTGACGCAGGGCGTGGTCGAGATGCCCAACGAGCAGAGTGAATCCGCCCTCTATCAGGCAACTCAGCAGGCAGAGGCTGTCCGCCCCGCCTGAAACTCCCACCACGAGCGGGCGCCGCGGGTCCGCCCCGCAATCTTTGATCAACGCCCTTGCAACGCGCTCCGCTAACATGCCCAAATTATAGCATTGACCTGAATCTCATCTCCCTCACCGGCTTAAAGGTGAAGCGCCTCAACCTAAGGGATGGGGTTTGCCCTCGACCAAGCCTGGGTATTGTATACTTAGCTTATGAGCGTAAAACCTTTCGTCATCGGTCTCACGGGCAATATCGCCTCCGGTAAAAGCATCGTTTTGCAATACCTGTCAAATTTCGGCGCTTTGACTATCGACGCTGACCTGGCGGCACAGGAAACGTACCTGCCCGGCAATCCTGCCTACGTGCCCATCCTGGAACGTTTCGGTCCCGGGTTGACCCTGAACGATGGACAAATCAACCGCACCAAGCTTGGGCGGGCGGTATTTGGCGACCCATCTGCTCTGGCGGAGCTTGAAGCGATGATTCATCCCCAGGTCATCCAAAATGTTCTCGCGAGCATCGCCGCGACCTCCCGGAGGGTTGTGGCTGTGGAGGGCATCAAGCTCATCGAAGTTGGACTGAACAAGCAGTGCGACCGACTTTGGACGGTTGCCGCCGATGAGGAAACGCGCCTGCAGCGTCTGATGGAAGCCCGCGGGATGGAAGAAGCCGCCGCGCGCCAGAGGCTCAGCGCTCAGGCTCCGCAGTCCGAAAAAATCCAAATAGCCGATGACACCATCTATACCGACGGCAGTTTCCAGCAGACCTACGAACAAACCTGGTCGCTCTTCTCCGCCCTTGGGCTTTCTCCCTGTGAGGCGGTTTCGGAGGATGGCGAAATCCGGATCAGCCGCCTTACCCCGGACCACTTCGCGGAGGCGGCATGTTTTATGGCACCAAAAACCGAACGCGCCTGGGAAGCCGAGGAGCTTTACCATCTGCTCGGTCAGCGCACGGTAGCAGCATTTTACGCGGACGGGAAGCTGATCCAAATGATGATTCTGCGCGTCGAACAAAGGATGGCAATCCTCCTGACGCAGACGCCCCCCCGCTCGGAACTTCTGCCGGCGAAAGTCAGTTTTTCACTGCTGAAGCGCTACTTCTGCGGGCTCGCCGATGTCCTGATTGCGGCGAGAGATTTCCTCCAGCCGGAAGAAGCAAAAGTTTTGGATTTCACTTACGGCGATGATGAGCCGCCGGTGCACCTGACGCTTTATAGAAACTTTTTACGCAAGCATGGTTTGATGCCCGGTGAGGTTTATTTCGCCAAATTAGAGGAAAAACTGGCATGATTCTTTGCGTTAGGGAGTATACTTTTACGCAGGGAAGTTATTGAGAGTATGCAGGAATTGTTGAGTAACTTAGTTTTTATCCTGGAACGTTTCACGTGGGCCAGTTTTTTGGATATTGTGCTTGTTACGATTGTTTTCGCGTTCATCCTTTACCTCCTGCGCGATACCGAAGCCCAAACCCTGCTGCGCGGCATCTTCCTCATCGTCATTCTGGTGACGTTATTGATTTCCCTGCTCGACCTGCCAGGTTTCACCTGGCTGGTAGACACCATCTCACCCGCGCTTATTTTTGCCATCCCGGTCGTTTTGGCTCCTGAGATCCGACGTGGGTTGGAACGCATGGGCAACGTCAGCAGCCTGAGTCTTTTCAAACGCCGTAGCGAGAAAGCCAGCGAAAACCTTGAGCTCACGCTCCAGGCGGTCACCGCGGCAGTGCTGCAGCTATCCCAGCGAAGGCACGGAGCTCTGATTATCCTGCGGCGCAAGCAATTCTTGGACAGTTACTACAAAAATGGGGTTTTGCTCGATTCTATCGTCACGCCCCAGATTTTGATGCAGATTTTTTATCCCAACACACCGCTGCATGACGGCGCTGTCATCATCGACGAAAACAGAATTAAAGCTGCTGCTTGTGTGATGCCGCTTTCGAGCAGCGGTGTGCTCAACGCTACCGTGGACAATTCTCTCGGCTTGCGGCACCGTGCGGCCCTCGGCATCAGCGAGGTGAGCGATGCCATTGCGGTGGTCGTTTCCGAAGAAACCGGCACGATTTCCATCGCCCACCGCGGGCGGCTGATCCGCCGACTGGATGGCGACCGTCTCTTGAACAATATGCGCGCCTTCATGACCTCCACCAAAGTGCTGCTCCAGCAAAAAACCTGGTTGTCTCGTTTTTTGTCCATTTTTAAGCGTCGCAAACCTGAGCAAAAGGAGGAAGGTGATGAAATTCTTTCGTAAATTCCTCAACTTGTTGCCCACTTTGTTGACCGCCTTAGTGTTGGCAATCATCGTCTGGGTTTCATCGGTCACTGCCAGTGATCCGAACCAGATTGTCACCTACGAAAATCCGATTCGTCTGGAAGTTCTGGGGCAAAACCCGGACCTTGTGGTCACGCATCAAAGCGTGGAAAGCATCAAAGTAACCCTGAAAGCTCCCCGCTCGGTGCATACCCGATTGTCAAGCGACCCAAGCCTGATCAACGCCCATATCAACCTTTCGGGCTTGGAAGCCGGAAATCATACCCTCAGACCGGATGTGGAGATTGGTGTCCGACCGGTGCAGGTGTTGGAGATCATTCCAGCCACGGTGGATTTCATGCTTGAGAGGGTTGCCTCAAAGAGCCTGCCCATTCAACTGGTGCAGACTGGCACATTGCCGGTGGGCTATCAGAGCCGCAGTTCAAAGCTGAGCCAACCGGAAGTGAAACTGGTTGGATCGGAATCTCAGGTTCAGTCCGTGGCGGAGGTCGCGGCTTTTGTCGATGTTTCGCAACTCACATCCAGCATCAAACGCATGGTGGAACTGAAACCTTTGGACGAGGACGGTGTCGTCGTTACAGGCATTGTGCTCAGCCCAAACCGGGTGGAGGTCAGCATCGACGTAGAGCAGTTGGTAGGTTACCGCAACGTGTTTGTTAAGATCATTACCAGCGGATCGGTAGCGCAAGGCTATCACCTGACCAACATTGTCGTAAACCCGCCGACTCTCACAGTTTATGCCTCAAACCCCGACCTGATCAAGGGGATGCCTGCCTTCATTGAGACCGAGCCCGTCAATCTGAACGGGGCGCAGCAAGATTTTGAATCGCGGGTGGGGCTGCGGCTACCCGAAGGGATCGTGGTGATTGGGGACCAGAGCGTGATGGTCACGGTAGGGGTGGAAGCCATTTACAACTCGACCCAAATCATTGGCGTGCCTGTTATCGCGATCAACCTTCCAGGCGGATTGCAGGCAAAACTCTCACCGCAAACGGTGGATGTGTACATCTCCGGTCCTATGAACCTGCTTGAGAACATTGGCATTGCTTCGGTGCATGTCACCCTCGACCTTTCCGGGTTAAAGGAAGGCACCTATCAGCTTGCGCCTAAGGTTGAGCTCGATCGCCCTGAATTGCGGCTCGACTCTACCCTGCCGGGGCTTATCGAAGTGGTCATCACGAGATAGAATAGACACAGCATTACAGGATTTTTTATGGAAAAACCCGTCATTGTACTCGTCGGAAGACCCAACGTGGGTAAAAGCACCCTTTTCAACCGCTTGGTGGAACAGCGCCTTGCCATCATTGATGACGTCCCCGGCACCACGCGCGACCGCCTCGTTTCGGAAGGTCACTGGGCGGGGCATAACTTTTTTGTCGTCGATACCGGCGGGCTTGACCCCAGCAAACAGCGCGATCAGGCGCCTCTTTCTATTGGCTCGGCAGCATTTATCGACGATATTCGCGCCCAGGTGGAAGTCGCCATCGAAGACGCGGATGTGATCGTGTTGGTCGTGGACGCCCTCAGCGGCATCACCCAGGCGGATCACGAGGTGGTGAACATGCTGCGCAGGCGCCAACAACTGCGGGACGGCAAACGCGTGCCCCCGATCGTTCTGGCAGCCAACAAAGCCGACAGCGAAACCGCGCGGCTGAACGCCCTGGACTTTTATTCGCTTGGCATTGGCGAACCCTTCCCCATTTCCGCCATTCACGGCACGGGAACCGGCGATTTGTTGGATGAGATAGTCGCGCACTTCCCCGTTCAGGTGGAGGAAGAGGCGAATGATAATGCCATCAAGGTCGCTATCGTCGGCAAGCCAAACGCGGGCAAAAGCAGCCTGCTCAATAAGATAACCGGTAAAGACCGAGCCATCGTCAGCGAGATTCCCGGCACCACGCGCGACGCTATTGACACGCCGATCACTGTGGACGGTCAGCCGTACGTCCTGATCGACACTGCCGGCATCCGCAGGCGCGGCTCCATCATTCCGGGAGTGGAAAAATACTCTGTTCTGCGCGCCATGCAAGCCATCGAACGCTGCGACGTCGCCGTTTTGGTCGTGGACGCCACTACCGGTATCACCGCCCAGGATACCCACATCGCCGGCTACATCAACGAAGCCTGGAAGAGCGTGATTTTAGTCGTCAATAAATGGGACCTGATCGAGAAAGATACCAACACCAGCATCGAATTCGAGCGTCAGATCCGCCGGCAGTTGAACTTTTTGCCTTATATCCCGATTCTTTTCCTCTCCGCAAAGAGCGGGCAGCGCGTGCACCAGGTTTTACCGCTGGTAAAGCAGGTTCAGCAGGAACGCCAGACCAAAGTGCCGACCTCACAGTTAAACCGCATTCTGATCAATGCCCAGGATATCCATCAGTCCTCATCCGGAACGGGCAAACCTCTGAGGGTCTATTACGGCACCCAGGTCAAAACCGAGCCGCCGACCTTCCTGCTTTACTGCAACGACCCTGCCCTGGGGCACTTCACCTATCTCCGTTTTCTGGAAAACCAGATCCGTAAAGAAATTCCTTTCACCGGATCGCCCATTCAGCTCGTGCTGAAAAAACGTGAACGTAAAAGCTCGGAAGATTAGTTGGTGGGATTGGTTTATAATACCGGAGTTCACGCTCTGCGGCGTGATAGAATGGATGCTTGTGGAACAAAACGAAACTGATACCAAGAAAATCGAAACAACTGAGAAAGACGAGTCCGAGAAAATTGCGCGCGGCTTTTGGCGCGACCTGATCGAAACGGTCCTGATGGCGCTAGCCCTGTTTTTGCTGCTCAACACAATAACCTCACGTGTGCGCGTTTATAACGTCAGCATGCAGCCGACGCTTTATGAGGGCAACTTGCTTGTCGTGAATAAGCTTGCCTACAAATTCGGTGAGCCCAAACGCGGCGACATCATCGTCTTTCACTACCGGGGCACCGCTAATGAAGATTACATCAAGCGCGTGATCGGCGTGCCGGGAGATAGAGTTGAGATTGGCAGCGGTGTTGTGAGGGTAAATGGACAAGCGCTGACAGAGCCCTATATAGCGGAACTGCCTGGCTACACCGGCATGTGGGAAGTGCCCGAAGGGGAGTTGTTCGTGTTGGGTGATAACCGCAACCACTCTTCGGATTCGCACGACTGGGGTTTCGTGCGGCAGGAGTGGGTGGTTGGCAAAGCCGTGATCATCTATTGGCCCATCGACCGCATTCGGGTCCTGACCCATCCGAATCTTGTTCATGCCGCGCCCTAAGAGCAGCTAAACCGTATGAACCGACCGACCAAACCCTTCCCCGAAATCCCCGAAGTCTGCCCGCACTGCTACTTTGGTAGGATCAAACCCGGTAAACGCAGTTTTGCCGCCCACACAAGCGGCAAACCGGTGATGGTTCCGGACGTCCCCGCCTGGATTTGCGATGTGTGCGGGTTCACGATCTATGATCCAGCCTCCCTGGTGAACCTGCATCGGTTGTTGACGAACCCTGCCAAGTCCTTTTTTCACCGGGACGCGGCAAAAAAGACGGAAAGAAAACCCGCGCGAAACCGCCCCCAAACTGACCAGCCGGCGTAGCTGGGGCTGTCGCAATAGTCAAATCCGAAATTTTATATCCCTTTTATTGAGAGAATCTTGCTACAAGCTTATCTGCGTTCAGGGCATCATGCCAGCCAGCGCTTTTTGCTTTTTCCAGGGGGGCATATCTGATTCCTCAATAATGATCGCCCGCAGTTCGAAAATCTGGTCTCTCAGCATGGCAGCGCGTTCAAACTCAAGCTCCGCCGCGGCGGCCTTCATCTGTTTTTCAAGCTCTGTCAGCAGGTTCTCAAGCTCACGCTGCTGCATCTTCGCTGCCAGTTCGCGGGCATTGCGGGGCTTATCCTTCTCTTCGGGGGCAACATTTGCGAGACGGGATGTGATGTCGTATACCGCTTTGGTGATGCCAACGGGCGAGATGTGGCGCTCCTCGTTGTAGGCTTCCTGTTTCGCGCGACGGCGGTTAGTCTCGTCGATTGCCCGCTTCATCGAGTCTGTCATGCGGTCGGCATAGAGGATTACCTCGCCGTTGATATGCCGCGCGGCTCTGCCAAAGGTCTGGATCAGGGCAGTGGTGGAGCGCAAAAAGCCTTCCTTATCGGCGTCCAGTATTGCCACTAAGGAGACCTCGGGCAGGTCGAGCCCCTCGCGCAGGAGGTTGATGCCAACCACTACGTCGAACACACCCAGGCGCAAATCGCGGAGGATGCCAACGCGTTCGAAGGTTTCCACCTCCGAGTGGAGGTAGTGCACCTTAAAGCCGGACTCGAGCAGGTAGTCCGCCATATCTTCCGCCATGCGCTTGGTGAGAGTGGTGACGAGGGCGCGCTCTCCGCGTTCGATGCGCTTGCGCAGTTCGACGATCAGGTCATCAATCTGCCCCCTGGTTGGGCGGACATCGATTTTGGGGTCCAGGAGCCCTGTTGGTCGGATAACCTGATCCACGACTTGTTGGGACTTTTCCATTTCGTAAGGACCCGGCGTCGCGCTGGTGTAAAGCGTGATGCCCATGAGCTTCTCGAATTCGGGGAACTTAAGCGGGCGGTTATCGAGCGCTGAAGGCAGGCGGAAGCCGTAATCCACCAGGACTTCCTTGCGGGAACGGTCGCCATTGTACATTCCGCGGATCTGCGGCACCATCATATGAGACTCATCCAACACCATGAGGTATTCCGAAGGCAGAAAATCCAGCAGGGTCCAGGGAGGAGTGCCGGCGGCACGCTGGTCTATGTGGCGGGAATAGTTCTCGATGCCGGCGCAGGAGCCCACCTCCCGCAGCATTTCAAGGTCATAGCGGGTGCGCTGCTCCAGGCGCTGCGCCTCGAGCAGGCGACCGCTTTGGTTGAAGAACTTCAACCGCTCTTCAAGCTCGGTTTCGATATCCTGCAAGGTTTTCTCCATGCGATTTTCTTCGGTGACGTAGTGCTTGGCGGGGTAGATATCCAACTGGCTGGGGCGTTCGATCACTTCACCGGTGATCGGGTTGAGCCGGACAATCTCTTCAATCTCATCGCCGAAGAAACTGATGCGGATGCTTTCCTTTTCGCTGTAAGCTGGCAGCACCTCGAGCGTGTCGCCGCGGACGCGGAAGATGCCGGGCTTTACCTCCAGGTCGTTGCGCTGGTATTGCACGTCGACCAACTGGCGCAGGAGGGCGTTGCGGCG
>Ga0116187_1004918_pt1 | contig 11403 bp, 11 predicted proteins | sample AD_JPNNA6_MetaG_FD_89755 | JGI IMG/M metagenome (GOLD analysis project Ga0116187, IMG submission 89755) | Active sludge microbial communities of municipal wastewater-treating anaerobic digesters from Japan - AD_JPNNA6_MetaG | ecosystem: Engineered > Bioreactor > Anaerobic > Digestate | place... | reverse complement strand
GACCCGCAGCGCTACGGCGTCGTCGAGTTCGGTGCGGACGGCAGAGTCCTCTCTTTGGAGGAAAAACCAGAAAAACCCCGCTCTCACTACGCCGTCGTCGGGCTCTACTTCTACGACAACACCGTTGTTGAGCGGGCCAAGTCACTTTCGCCATCACCCCGGGGCGAGCTGGAGATCACCGACCTCAACCGCACATATCTCGACGAAAACAGCCTGACCGTCGAACTCTTCGGACGCGGCTTTGCCTGGCTGGACACCGGAACGCATGACAGTCTTCTAGAGGCAGCCAAGTTCGTCGCCACACTTCAAAACAGGCAGGGGCTGATGATATCTTGTCCCGAGGAGATCGCGTGGCGCAGAGGGTACATAGACGACCGCCAGCTCCAAGATACCGCTGCAAAGATGAAAAACGACTACGGAATCTATCTCGCTGGCCTCTTGGCGCAGGCATCGCCGAGCACACCAAAACTATAAAGGAGCGTTTACTCCGTGGAAAAGCTCATTCAGCTTCAAAAAATAGCGGACGAGAAAGCCCATATTTTTGTTTTTGAAGGCGAAAAATTCGACTTCGAGATCAAGCGCATCTACTTCATTCGCGACGTCGAGGTCGGCCAGGTGCGAGGGTACCACGCCCATAAGACGCTCCGCCAAGTGCTCCTCTGTCCTCACGGTGCAATTCGCGTGACATTGGACGACGGCCTGGGTGGGAAAGATACCACCGTACTGGACTCCCCCGAAAAGGGGCTCTACGTTGGCCCGGCTCTCTGGCGTACTATGGAGTGGCTGAAGCCGGAGAGTCTTCTTCTCGTCTTCGCATCGCAGAATTACGAAGCGCCCGACTACATCCGGGACTACGACGACTTCCTTGAATTCGCCCGCAATCTGCAAAAAGCAACAAGGGAGGGAGTACAATGAACACAGCGCAGCACCCTCAAAATCATCTTTACACTATTCCTTTCAGCACGCTGAAGCCACTCTACGAACAGCACGCGGAGGAGTACGATGAAGCTGCTTTGCGCGTGCTCCACTCCGGCTGGTACATCTTGGGGAAGGAGCTTGATGCGTTCGAGAAGGAGTTCGCCGCATACGTCGGCGCACCCCACTGCATTGGCCTCAACTCCGGCCTTGATGCGCTCGTCCTCGCTCTGCGTGCCCTCGGCATCGGGAAGGGGGACGAGGTTGTCGTCCAGGCCAACACCTACATCGCTACAGTGCTCGCCATCACGGAGAACGGCGCGAACCCCGTCTTCGTCGACCCCGACGAATTCCACGGAATCGACCCGTTTGCCGTCGAAAAGGCCCTCAGCCTCCGGACCAAGGCTATCATGGTCGTCCACCTCTACGGCCAGCCGTGTGACATGGACGCTCTCTGCGAAATCTCCCGGAGGACGGGCGTTCCCATCGTGGAAGACTGCGCCCAGTCCCATGGTTCGACGTGGAATGGGAAAATGACCGGGACTTTTGGACGTATCGCCTGTTTCTCCTTCTACCCGACCAAGAATCTCGGTGCCTTCGGCGACGCAGGTGCCGCCGTCACAGACGATCCAGACCTTGCTGATAGGTTGCGCATGCTGCGCAACTACGGCAGCAAGATAAAGTATCAGCATGAGATTGAGGGGGTTAACTCCCGCCTCGATGAAATTCAGGCGGCTCTGTTGCGTGTCCGTCTTAAAAACCTCGACGAGATTCTGGAGGAACGGCGAAGCATCGCCGAACAGTACCTGAACGGCATCCGCAACCCGCATATCCGCCTGCCTCGCGTCCGCCCCGAAGGTCTCCACACGTGGCATCAGTTTGTCGTGGAATGCGACAGCCGCGATGCACTGCAAGAGCACCTGAAGGAACAGGGTATTCAGACGCAGATCCACTACCCCATCCCCCCGCACCTTTCCGAAGCGTACAGGCACCTGGGTTTCGCAAAGGGAAGTTTCCCGAAAACCGAGCAACTGGCTGAGAGTGTGCTGAGCCTGCCGCTGTACAATGGCATGGTGAGAGGAGATGTGGAACAGGCATGCAATGCGTTAAATGTTTTCACCGTGAATATATAACAGATAAAGGAGCAACGGATAGTGTCTAGGGCAAAGTTGTTTGTCGGAAATTTTTTTATCTACGGATTAGGAAGCGTTCTCACTAAAATAGTGCCATTTTTGATGCTTCCCATTTTGACTCGCATGATCACCGACCCTGCGATTTTTGGTGTTTTCGATATATATACCATAATCATCAGGCTTTGTGAGCCTATTGTTCTCTTAGGTGGTTATGACGCGATGTTCCGTTTGTTCTTTGACGATGAAGACGTTGTTTTCAGAAAATCAATCTGCTCAAATGCTCTTCTTGTAGTTGCAACAACTAGCGCAATAACAATATTTTCTGCGTTCGTTGCCTGGTTATCCAATGTTTATTCAGGAGAATACTCTTGGATGATATTAAGTGCTGGCATTGCTATAGCAGTAAATGCTATTCAAACCATAGTTTCTGCCCCAACTAGAATGGAAAACCGACGCCGGACGTTTATTCTACTCTCCCTTGTCGGCCCTATTTTTTATTATTCATCCGCAGTAATTTTTTCCCTTCAAGGATATCCACTCGAAGGACTTGCATTAGGAAACATATTAAGCATAGTTCTTGTTTTATCACTTTACGCCATGCTTAATTGTTCTTGGTTTTCTATTAAAAATATTAATAAAAAAAACATAAAAGAATTATTGATCATAGGGACTCCCCTTGTTCCTTCTATCTTGGTAATGTGGATTTTTAATTCGTGTGATCGTTTTATGATTGGGAAAATGATAAGCTTGGAAGCTGTAGGGATCTATGGGATTGGAGCAAAGCTAGCAGCGATTAGTCAAGGGATTTATATGGCTTTTGCTGGCGGTTGGCAGTTTTTTGCTTTTTCCACCATGAAAGACAAAGATCATGCGCACCTACTTTCTCATACTTATGAGATACTATCTATTTTATCGATTTTGAGCTTGGCTGTGATACTACCTTGGATCGACATTTTTTTTAATGCGATGGTGGGTGGTGTTTATAGTCAGGCGGCTATTGTTTTCCCGTTTCTTTATATTTCTCCTCTTTTACTTATGCTCTCTCAAATTTCTGGCACACAGCTCATGGTAGTAAAAAAACCCCACCTAACGATTGTTTTTCGGCTTATTGGCGCAGTAAGCAACATAGTGCTAAATGCTATTTTTATCCCACATATGGGAATACTCGGAGCTGCAATGGGAACGGCAATGTCTTATATAATAATGACAACACTAATAACGCATCTAGCGGTAAGAATGGATCTTTTTTTTGTGGAAATTCGCCTTATCAAGATATCGATTTGCGCAACAGCCTTGCTTTTTCTTTATCCTTTTGCAAAAAATGCTGCAATTATCGCAAGCTATTTTCTGATTTTTATCATAATAATTGCTTATAGAAATTATATTTTTTCCGGATTTAAAAATATTTATTCACGGAGAGTGTTATAATGATAATCATCGAGGCTGACAAAGAAGAGTATGCTCGACACAGAGCCTCAGGACTCTGCTTCAGTTCTGTTTTTTTCAATGACATAAATTCTAAAAAAACTGATGAGGTGAAGTATCTACTATTTAAAGACAACAAGTATCGTTTTGCTTTACCTCTCGGAATTCAAGAGAAAAAAGCAAGATGTCCCTTTTCTGCCCCCTTCGGGTTCCTTGAACCAATCAAATCGACTACCTCAGTTGAATGCTATGACGATGCGATCAAATCACTGGACTTGTTTCTCATAGATCTAGGCATTGTTAGCATGGAGTTCACGTTGCCTCCCAGCTTTTACGATGATGGCATTAATTTGATGGCCAATTCTTTGTTTAGAAACTCTTACACTATAAAAAAAATAGACTTAAATTATAGTTACGATCTTGAGAAATTCAATGCAGAATCATTTAACAATTTGTTGCCTAGAAATGGGCGTAAAAATCTCAATATTGCATTGAACTCCTGCCTAACCCTTCAAACAATTAAACACTCTGAACTGTCACCTGAAACGATTGCCTCAGCCTATTCAATAATTGCAATGAACAGAGAATCCAAAGGGTATCCGCTTCGAATGACATTACAAGATCTTCAAAACACTTCCAGGGGAATAACGTGTGATGTGTTTATTGTTTTGTTTAATGAAATAGCCATAGCATCTGCTGTTGTTTATCATACAACAGACGTGGTAGCACAAGTTATCTATTGGGGAGATGCAAACTCTTATTCCTCACTCAAACCAATAAATTTTTTATCTTATAATTTGGTAAATCACTATAAGCGTCTTGGTTTCAAATACTTAGACATAGGCCCCTCCTCTGAAAATAGTATCCCCAACTATGGTCTCTGCGACTTTAAAACAAGCATTGGGTGTAGTACAAGTTTAAAAATATGCATGACAAAGTCTTACCCCGTCAACAAGGAGGATTTCTTTTATCATGAAAAATATTAATATTTATGGTCATTATGGAAGCCATAATCACGGGAATGAGGCTATAGTTAGGGGTTTAGGGAAACTGCTTGACAATAGAGCAATTTCCTTGTATTCTTATAATCCAGATACAGATTTCACCTTCCAACTTGATGAGGTATGCGAAATAAGAAATTTCCTTGCCAATTATCATAAATTTTCTTCAAAATACATAAAGGCGAAATTACTATCTAAGATCAATAATAAGTTAGTTTATACATATTTACTTGGTGATATCACCAAAAAAAGTGGTGAGCTTTTCCTTTTTGAAGCAGGTGATCAGTATTGTGAGGAAAGCAAACTAACAAATTTTTATTCGCATGTAAATAAAATTTTGTCAATGAAAAATCGACTGATAGCACTGCCTTGTACAATAAGCGCGGAAAAATTGAGAGATAGCGCCTTTGTTAATCGTCTAAAATATTACAATATAATATTCGCTCGCGAATCTATAACTTATCAAGCCCTAAAAAACACCGAATTTGAGGAAATCGCTAGGTTTTCTCCTTGTCCAGCCTTTATAATGACTCCACAAACCGTCGATCTTCCGGACATTTTTTCGGACGAGACAGTAGGCATTACAATCGGTCACTTATCCCAAGGTAAGGAAGCTTTTACGGACAAATTAGTTGAGAAAATCAAAGCCCTCATAAAGTTTATTCTTGAATCAACAAACTACAACATCGCGCTTATCCCTCACGTAAATGTAGGATCAAATCTTTCGGACGTAATCATTCTTAAAACGATCGCGTCGGATTTTCTTTCTAGCAAACGCATAAAATTAATACCTGAACAACGAGCAGATTCCATAAAATACATCATTTCAAAATGCAGCCTGCTCGTAACATTAAGAACACACGCTTCGGTTTCCGGTTATTCTACTTGCACACCTACGCTTGTCATTGGTTATAGCCAAAAGTCAAAAGGGATCGCGTTAGATTTATTTGGTACATATGAAAATTACGTTTTAGACATAGATGCATTGGTTAAGGGAGATAATTTGATACAATCCTTCATTTGGTTAAAAGAGAATAAGGCTGCAATTAATGAGCATCTTGCAAAAATAATTCCCGATTATCATAAAAAATTAATATATTTAAAAAATGAAATTTTTAGCAACGTGGAGCAACTGTATGTGTAACTTTCCTGAATACTCTAAGTCTACTTGCTTCGGTTGTGGAAGTTGTTCTTTAGTTTGTCCTCAAAATTGCATAAAAATGCTGCCAAATGAAGAGGGGTTTCTTTATCCTTTTTTGGACTCAATTAATTGCATTTCTTGTGGGCTTTGTCGACTGCATTGCCCAATTACAAATGTGGTTACTAATATAAAACCCATTTTTTCATTCGGATACATAAATAAAAATGAAAATGTTTTGATGGACAGCAGCTCGGGTGGAGCATTCAGCGCTTTTGCTGAACACATCCTCCAAAATCAAGGGCATGTTTATGGTACTGCTTTCGACGAAAATATGGAAGCAATAACCATCTTGGTTAACGACAAAAAAGACCTTTCACTTCTCAGAGGTTCAAAATACGTTCAATCAAACACTAGGAAACAGTACGAAAACATTAAGAATGATCTTATTTCTGGAAAATCCGTTCTTTATTGCAGCACTCCATGTCAAGTTGCGGGGTTAAAATCTTTTCTCAAAAAAGATTATTCAAATCTTCTAACCATAGACTTATTTTGTCATGGCACGCCAAGCCCCCTTTTGTTCTCTAAATATATAAATTGGCTTGAAAGCAAAAAAAACAAAAAAATAACATCATATAGGTTTCGAAAAAAAGAATATGGATGGGGGACAAAGGGATCATATACTGCAAACGGAACAGAAGAATTGCTTATATCGACTTTTGATCCATATTATTATTCTTTTCTAATTGGAAAAACCTATCGTCTAACATGTTATTCTTGTAAATATGCTTCCCCTCAGCGACCGGGAGACATTTCCATAGGCGACTTCTGGGGTGTCCACAAAACCTATCCAGATATTCCTAACAAAAAAGGTGTTTCGGCAATTTTAATCAATAGCAAAAACGGAATGAATTTTTTTGAATTTATACGGGAGACTGGTTTAGTTTTCAACGCGGATTTTGACCAAATCGCAAACCACAACCAGCAGTTAATGTGCCCAACAGAAAAGCCACTCCAAAGAGATCTCATTTACAGCCAAATAAATTCACTGACATTCGATAATTTGGCAAAAAAATATTTATTCTTTGAAAATCCTATAATAACGAAACTGCGGCCATTCGCTCCGAGCATAATTAAAAAGGTGGTAAAATACGTTCTGTCATTTAAAAAAAATACCTAGGGGGATTGTGATGCAACTTCATTCCTTGAGAATAAAAAAAATACAACAAAAAGACGCAGTGATTTTTTGGAGATTGTTAGACGCCAATAGACAAACCTTAGAGAGATGGATGCCTAGGATTAGAGAAAATTCATCCATCGAAATAAACGAAAAAATAGTGGAGTCATTTGTCGAAGAAATGTCGGCAGGAAAATCCGTAAGATGCTTGATCTATGCGAACTGCGAACCAGCGGGTTACGTTGGTATAAAAATAGACAAATTAAACAAAAATTGTGATGTCTCCTACTGGGTGTGCGAAAAACAGCGAGGGCGTGGAATTGCCAAAGGTGCAGTAAAATTGATGATAGATGAAAGTTTCACCAGCCTTGATTTACATAAATTCTATCTATCTGCCTCGACTCGCAATACAGCGAGTATATCGGTCGCTCAATCGCTTGGTTTTATTCGCGAAGGGACTCTGAGAGAGCATGAGTTGCTTGAAGATGGATATCACGATATTTCCATTTTTTCATTGCTAAGAAAGGATTGGATGAGCCTGCAGCAGCAGGAAATTGACTATTTGGCTAACAAAATCATTAAAATCGAGGAACAATAAAGCATGCGACATAATCCCCTTGTAAGTGTTGTTGTTATAACATATAACTCGGCTACAACTGTCTTAGAGACGCTTGAAAGCATTAAACGACAGACATACCCAAACATTGAGGTGATTCTAAGCGACGACGGATCAACTGATAATACAGTTGATATCGCCGATAAGTGGATTAATGAAAATAAGCACTATTTTGTGCGATCTGTCATAAAGACAAGCACAACCAATACTGGAACAACAAAGAATTGTAACAGGGGGGTGAAGTCTGCAAATGGCGAATTTATTAAACTAATTGCGGGCGACGATCTTTTGCTAAGCAACTGCATTGAAGATTTAATAGAATACTGTGTGAAACACAATGCTCAGGTTGCTTTTTCTAAAGTGCAGATAAAAGCCGAAACGGAAAGTATGAAAATTGAAAAGACAAGAGGCCATGAATGTCTTTTTATCGATTTTTTTGAATCCTCTAGCGAAAGACAGCGTCTTGAGTTTTTAAAAGGTTTTAAGGTCGGTTTTTATTTGATCGGCGCTATCTTTACAAAAACGATTTATGATGTAGTCGGAGGTTTTGATGAGAATTACAAAATGATGGAAGATTACCCGTTCTATTTTCGTATTTCGTGGTCGGGCTATAAATTACCTCTCTTGGATAAATACACAGCAATTTACAGAGTACGAGGCTCTCAAAACGCGCAGAACTTCCAAAAATCAAGACGTTACTTGGAATGGTATGAAAATTTAGAGCGCTTTGAAAAGAAAGAGATTTTTCCTAGAATGCGCGAGCGAAAAATGTTTTTTTCGATTTACGACTTATACATAAGAAGAACATGTAGAATGTTGCAATGTCATTATGCCAGCAAATCGTTATTGTTCGTTTCTAAGCTAGTGCTGTTGTTGAGCCCTTTATTCATTTTCACACAACTTCGTCTTTTTGTTAAAATTATTGCAAAAAAACAAATTTAACCTCGCTGTTTGCCGGTATGGCTCAATTCCGCATTCCACACCACAATTGGGAATTTTTTGACTTCACTCTTTCAATGAAGTTTCTGCGGAATATTGTGCGCGCTCTTCCCCAAGTAGCGAGAGCACGAGGCGGTGGAGGTCGGTGACATTGGCCAGGGTTTCTGCGTCGGCTTTTTCGTTTGGTTGGGAACGCTTCTTCCGGTCTGCACAAGAAGGGGCGCAGATCCTTATCCGCCAGGTTGGAGACGAGAAGGGCCAGCGCCATCAGAAACCTGAGCCCTTCTATGCGTTTTTCATTCTTTTGGTACGCTTCGGTGGTGTGAAAGGACGGATTTTTGAGAAAGCGCACACCCTCTCTATTACCGCTCCCTGTTCTTTGTCGCGATCCAAAATCTGCTCCGGGAAAAAGGGGGGGGGGAGGTGCGGACAAAATCTTGGACTCTTTTTAGAGACGAGAGGATGTCCATGTACTCAAGAGAGAAAAAGATGAAAGCCGTTGAGCTTTACATAAAATATGATAAAAGTGCCGCTGATGTGATTCGTGAACTCGGTTATCCCGATCGTCACACCTTGCGTTCATGGTAAGCGATGTATCTTGAGGAAGTGAAAACCGGGGTAATCCGAGACAGATATATGAGAGCCCCCAAGTTCACCGAGAAACAGAAAGAAACGGCAGTTCGGTACTACCTTGAACACGGGCGCAATTATTCAAGGACCGTCCGAGCCCTGGGATACTCCAATAGAACAACCCTTAGTTAATGGTGCCGGGAATTGGCACCGGAGGCGTGCAAAAAACGCAAAGGACGGATACACTCTACGGAAGAGCAGAAGAGAAAAGCGGTGGAAGCGCTGTGCACAACGGAAGGTAGCGCACGCAAGGTTGCGGAGGCACACGAAGTTTCCAGGCCGACACTCTACCAATGGAAGAACGCGCTGCTCGGCAAGGAGGCCGAATCCGTGATGACGGATGCCGAGGACGGAGTTATGCAAAAGACAAAAGAAGAACTCCTGGATGAGCTTGCAAGCCTTAAAAAGGAGATCAAGCGACTGAAGCTCGAACGGGATGTCCTGCGAGTCACGGCAGAAATAATAAAAAAAGACCCGGGCGTCGATCCGAAGAACCTGGCGAACAGAGAGAAAACACTTCTGGTCGACGCCCTGAGAAATGAACACTCGTTGAAAGACCTTCTCGACTACGTAAGAATACCTCGCAGCAGCTACTTTTACCAGCACGGGCGCCTTCTGGCGAAGGACAAGTACGGAGAGGTCAAGGAGAAGATCGGAAGACTGTTCCAAGAGAACGGCGGCAGATATGGATATCGGAGGATTCATGCGTTGCTCCGCCGAGAGGGTGAAAAACTTTCGGAGAAGATCGTCCGCCGTATCATGACGGAAAGCGCCCTTGTGGTCTTCGGAAGGAAGAAACGGAAATACAGCTCCTACCAGGGAGAGAAAACGCCTGGCGCGGAGAAGCTTGTCTCACGGGACTTCCATGCGGACGCGCCGAACCGCAAATGGCTCACCGATATAACGGAGTTTCCGCTGCCCGCAGGCAAGGTCTACCTCTCGCCGATCATCGACTGCTTCGACGGAATGATCGTAAGCTGGAGCATGGGGACAAGCCCCGAAGCCGAACTTGTGAACAGCATGCTCGACATGGCCACGGCAACACTCGGAGAAAGAGAACGACCGATAGTCCATTCCGACAGAGGAGCTCATTACCGTTGGCCGGGCTGGATAGAGAGAATGGAAGCCGCAGGTCTGTCGCGTTCCATGTCCAAAAAAGGCTGTTCTCCCGATAACGCCGCCTGCGAAGGATTCTTCGGACGGTTGAAGAACGAGATGTTTTACAACAGGAAATGGCAAGGAGTAAGCATTGACGAGTTTATGGATATCTTAGATAATTATCTGTGCTGGTACAATGAGAGAAGAATAAAGATTTCTTTGGGTGCGAAGAGCCCCTTGGAATACCGGAGGAGTTTGGACTTGGTTGCATAGGAGTCCAAAAAAACATCCGCACCCTCCTTTTGCCCTCTTCTATTTTGCAACAAACAAACCCGGACTGGGCCATTTCCTTTAAGGAAGGCTCGGTCAAGCACATCTATTTCGTCGCCGAAACCAAAGGCTCGATGTCAAGCATGGAGCTTCGGGCCATCGAGCATACGAAAATCGAATGTGCCCGCAAGTTCTTCGCAGAGATCAACCGCAAGATTGATCCCGAACACGTGAAATACGACGTGGTGACCAGCTATGGAAAGCTGATGGAGATTGTCGGTATGGGAGGGGCAAGAGTATGAGACCTCTCAGGAACAAGATAGATGTTTCGTCTATGAACAGCACGGATCAGGAGGGGCGGCAATGAAGATATGGGGAACTCACGTTTATCGAATCGGGAACGAGAAAAACCTTGACGTACAAGACCCCGATGACAGCAAAAGCATCGAGCTCCAGAAAAAGCATATTGAGCCCTGGCTGGCGGCTGTTTTTCAGAGTGAGCATCTTGCTCTCTTGCTTGGCAGCGGTTTCACAAAGGCAGTTGCATATCAGGCCGGAACGAGCGCAGCCGACATGGCTTGTGACTATGGTGGTTTCCCACTGGACGACAAACTGAAGGAGGCCGCCCAGCAAGCCGCTGTCGCCATGGGACGCGGCGAGGCAAATATTGAGGATCAGATCCGGGCTGCCAACGCGCTGGCCCAAGGCTTGAAAATTCTGGGCGATGATCGCCATACCGAGGTCACCACCGCGCTTGATGCTTTGTTCAAAAAGTTTCTGAACGGTATATCCAAAACCGAACGAGAGCTGAAATCAGCGGTCGAAAAATGCGCAGCAGCTGAACCAGCAGATGCCGACCCTGCGGCCGAAGAAAAAGCCGGGGAAGAAGCGTCGGAGACGCTCGATCCGCTTGTCATGCTCGTTTCCTTTTTGCTCAGCTTTTCTAGCCGGACAGCGACAAGGGAGCGCCTCCATATCTTCACGACCAATTACGACCGGTTGATCGAATATGGTGCAGATCTAGCGGGGCTGCATTTGCTTGATCGCTTTGTCGGCTGCCT
>Ga0116187_1004914_pt1 | contig 11413 bp, 7 predicted proteins | sample AD_JPNNA6_MetaG_FD_89755 | JGI IMG/M metagenome (GOLD analysis project Ga0116187, IMG submission 89755) | Active sludge microbial communities of municipal wastewater-treating anaerobic digesters from Japan - AD_JPNNA6_MetaG | ecosystem: Engineered > Bioreactor > Anaerobic > Digestate | place... | reverse complement strand
GGCGGACATCCCTTTCCCTGGCCTGATCCAGCACCATTTGTATCATGGAATAATCATATTTGCCTTGCTCGGGTTCAAACTGTTCCCAGTAAATGGGAATTTCCAGCGTGTTGGCATGCATGGACTCAATGGTACTCCACACACCGGGAAGCATTTTGGGCCATGTGGAAGAATTGGCAGACTGACCGCCAAACATGAAGAAAGGTTCCCCGTCAACCAAAAGGGTATAACGGCCTTCATTTTCAACTATTTTTGGCATTTCTGCTTCAGGGATCGAAGGAGTGCAGGAAACGGCTATACCTGCAAGCGCAAACAAAACCAGGGTGTACGCAGTGCGTACGGGAGAGGCTAAAAATCTCATGGAAAAAATGTTAAAGGGTTAATGGTAATTAATCGTAAATCTTTAATAATACGTCACCCCTGCCAACCGGTCCCAGGCACCGCGGGTAAAATCGGGAATGGCCACAGGTCGGCCGCCATTGGCCACCGAGGTGCGGGAAAGTTCAATGATGGCGCTCCATTCGGCGGCATCGTAAACGTCCATGTCCAGCGGGAGGCCGTTGCGCAGGCAATACACCAGGCGGTAATCCATGATGAAATCCATGCCCCCGTGCCCTCCTACTTCCCGGGCCTTCTGTCCCACTTCCCTGACAATGGGATGTTCGTAGAGCCGCAACAGCGAATCCAGTTTGTCCGGTGCCAGAAATCGATGGGCATCTGGTTCCAGAGCAATCCCGGGTACCGGGTATTTTTGCGCAAAACCCTTAGTTCCGCTGATCATATGGATGCGGCTGTAGGGCCTCGGGTTGGTCACATCGTGCTGCAGCATGATGGTGCGGCCTTTGGCCGTTTTAATGACCGAGGTGTTCATGTCGCCGTTCAGGTACTCCCTTTGGGCATAATCCGAATCTTCCCCGAACTTTTCCTTCGCATACGCGCTCATTCCGAACTGGGCCGAGGAAACCGACACCAGGTATTCCATCCTGTCCCCCCGGTGGATATCCAGAATGTGGGCAATGGGGCCGAGGCCGTGCGTCGGGTACAGGTTTCCGTTCTCCAGCGCGTTGTGCTCCAGCCGCCACATGTTCCAGTACCCGGTAGTATCATCGAAATTCAAAAACCGTAGATCATGAATGTACGCTCCTTCGGCATGCACGATTTCCCCGAATAAGCCCTGCCGGGCCATCTGGTGCGTGGCCATCTCGAAAAAGTCGTAATTGCAGTTCTCCAGCTGGATGCAGTGACGGCGCGTCTTCTCGGCCGTATTGACCAGTTGCCAGCATTCTTCAATAGTCAGCGCAGCGGGCACCTCCAGTGCCACATGCTTTCCCTGTTCCATGGCATATACGCCGATGGGTGCATGCAAATCCCAGTGGGTGCACACGTACACCAGGTCCACATCGGGCCGCTCGCATATTTTCTTCCAGTCCTCCGGACCGGTATAAGCCTCGGCTTTTGGGAATCCCCGCTCTTCCAGGGTCTTGTTGGCACGCTCTATATTTTCAGGTACCACATCGCATAGTGCCACCACCTTTACCCCTTCCAGAAAAGTATACCTGTGAACAGCCCCGGATCCCCTCATTCCCAGTCCAATAAAAGCCACGCGAACCGTGTCCAGCGGTTCGCACCGCAGTTCCAGCACGTCGGTCACCCCCTTTGCACGCGGTGGTTCGGGAAAAGTTATCACCTGCTGGCTGTTATGGCACGATAGTAGACACCCCGCCACAAGGAGTACCGGTAAGATAGTAGATAGTCTTTTCATAATCCAGGTATTTACCTTCAAATATCGGCAAAAAATATGAGTGCCCCGCAAACATTGTTCGTTTGATTGATAATCAATAAGATATGAGATTCATACCCCCAGGGGTATGAATCTCGTAAGTAGCTGATAAAGAACCAAAAGAACAATGTGTGCGTTGCACTACATTCCAATATTATTGATCACCACCACCCCCTGAGGCGTAATATTGAAGATAAAGCTGAGTGAGATGATGTGCGCAAAGTCAAAATCCGGATTGGCGGTCGCATAGCGTTCCAGCGGGAAGTAATAGTACTGGAGGATGGTTTCGGATTTGGCCTGCTTCTGCATGAAGGCCAGTTTGGTCAGTTTACGCTTTAGTACCGGCTGGACCGGGGAAAAGTCACTTAGCGGGAATTCCAGGATGGTGCCGTTGCGGTCTGTCAGCCGTATGGTGAAGTCAATGAGCTCTTCTTCTGCTTCTTCTTCTGCTTCTTTTGCTGCTTCTTTTGCTGCTTCTTTTGCTGCTTTTTCTACCTCAGTTGTATCTGCGGCTGCTGTGTCTGCGGCTTTTTCCTTTTCTTTTTCCTTTTCTTTTTCCTTTTCCTTTTCCTTTTTTTTCTCCTCTTCTTCCTTACCGGGGGGATTGGCTTTTTCGTCAGCGGCAGCCAGAGAGAATGTCAGAACGGGGTATGCCGAAGCGGTGAGTCCGGCAACCTGCTTCTGTGCGGCAACCTGCTTCTGTGATTTTAGGGCGCCGTCGGGCCAGCTGATGTGCCATGCAGGGGCCAGTGTATCACGTTGGCAGGTATTGCATTTTGTAGTGTCATACGCATTGGAGTCACATGCAGTAGAGTCGCAGGCAGTGGTATCACTTGTAGCAGCGTCGGAAGCAGTGGAATCACATGCAGCAGAGTCGCAGGCAGTGGTATCACTTGTAGCAGCGTCGGAAGAAGTGGAATCACATGCAGCAGAGTCGCAGGCAGTGGTGTCACATGTAGCAGCGTCGGAAGAAGTGGAATCACATGCAGTAGAGTCGCAGGCAGTGGTGTCACATGCAGTTGCGCCGGATTCGGTGGTGTTCCAGCCCAGGGTGATGGAGCGGGTGTCGGCATCGCCCCATGCCAGGGGCAGGGCCTGCTCCCTCCAGATGCTCAGATCTGTGGCGGTGATCTCGCTCCCGGGCAGGGTGCCTGTTGTCAGGTCCAGGTCCTCGGCAAAGGTGCCTATGTAATTGACTCCGGGCTCACGGAATTGGCTTAGGTAAACGGTTTCGGGCAGCCAGTGCCGTGCGTATCTGTGATCCCTGAACATGTTTTTCAGATCTTTCAGCTCCGCACTGTTGTACTGGCCTTTCTGATCTTTCAGGTTCGTCAAATCCACTTGATTAACCTGGTTGCTCTGCCCCTCCCGATCTGCCGGACACGGCTGGTCCCTGAGTGTAACCTCCAGGAATGCACTGATGTAGGTTTTGGCAATGGTCATCTGGTCTTCCGCACTCAGAAGCTGACCCAGGTTATAAAAATTGATGTGTGGGGAGGAGTAATCGGTCTTGCCCCATTTTGTGTTGAACTGACCGTGATTTGCAGCCCATATGTAAATCCCGGCCACGAATCCGTCAAAACCTTCCGAAAAATGTACCCGGTTGAACTGGCGCATGCCCTGGTAGGACGACACATCGGCATCGTGCGAGCCCTGGATGGTCAGGTAATTCACGTCGGTGAGGGGGGTGCGCATGCGTCCGGGCTGGTATTGTCCGTCACAAGGGGCGATTGCAATGATCGAACGGATGTTGAAATTGAAATCAAACACCTCGTTGGCATTGTCGGGATAGTAAGGCAGCCTGTTGAACAGCGCGGCATGGCCCACGGCTTCCCCACCCCGAGAATGGCCTATGAGGGCTATGCGCTCCATGTCCACTTTCCCGTAGAAAGGATTGCCCTCCTCCAGGTTCCACTTCTTCCATACCTGCAAGTGTTTGAGCAGCACCCAGCCACGCGCATTGTTCTCTCCTTGGAGTCCCTTGAAAATATTAGTAAGGGAACCGTTCAGAAAATTTTCATCCACCGAGGCCAGGATATATCCCCTGGAAGCCAGCAACCTGCCGAGGTATTCGTACCCCGGATCGGAAAAGTCCTGCGCCTGGTGGTTACCGTGTACAATGAGCACCAGCGGGAATGGTCCTTCACCTTGCGGATACCAGACCTGCGCGTTAAGTGGCAATTCTTTTTTGTCAAATCCAAAATACCAGGTGCGCAATTTTCCGCTCAAGCCCTTCCATGAATCCAGAAAAGTGGAGCCGTCCACCGGCTCTGTGATCAGGTCGGCGTCAGCTCCGAAAACCTCCCGGTGCTTGTCTTTTCCGCTCCCGTAGGACAGAGTGCATACCTCCAGGTGCCCCGTTTCGCCGGGATTTTCCATTTCCAGGACCGGAGGCAGGTTTTCTGCTGAGAGGGCCGCGTTCTGCGGCATATCAACGGGCTTCCCCGGATAAAGGATCCACACAAGGCCACCGGCCAGGGCGCAGATGCCAACCACCAGGCTCACAACGGACAGGATCCGCTGCGCTCTTTTCACCTCGGCCCGTTCCCTTCTCAACAGCTGCACCCCTATCCCTATCAGGGCACAGGGTATGGCAATGGCTGCAAATACCATCAGGGCAGCGGGCACGCCGTTATTGAAAAACAGGAACGCAACAGCCAGGCCGAATCCCAGGGCGATCAAAAGCCAGCGATCAATGCGGGAGATCAATTTGAAAAGGCCAACCGCACCCGAGGCCGCAGAAAACAACAGCAAGAGCATGGCCAGTGCGATAAGAAAGGCGGGAAGCCATCCCCAGGAAATTGTCTCGGCCACGCCGGAGACCAGCACGGTAATGGCAAAGCCAATAATAAGTGCCCATACGACACCTGTCAGGATTTTTTTATTCATTTTGTAATAATGTATTAATTATACAGTGCTATTCAAGTTTATCGTATTTAAAATTCCTGAATCGGACCAATCCGTCCCCCATGGATACCAGTCCAATCCTCAAGCTTAAAAATTCGCTCAGCACATTGTGATGGTAAGCAGAAACATCGGCCGAGTTTTCAATCTTGACCCATTGCTCGCCGTCTGTGCTATAATACATGTTCACGACATCATCCAGGTTATCAAGGCGTAAAAACACCCGGCGGCGTATCACATCCACCTGTGTAGGGAATTGCCATCCGCGCAAATTGGCCAGGATATCACTCTTATCTGCCAGGATGCCTGAAAAGATCTTTTGGCTGTAAAACAGCATCAGTCCGCCAATGGCATCGCCTTCAATCTCCATTTCCACCCGGGCCGAGTAGGAATTGTGAGCGGGGATGCAGAGCAGCGGCGAGCTTTCTGCCACTGAATGACCTTTGCCCTTGATGATAAGACCGGCGCCTGTGTGTGTTTCGGTACAGGACTGTATATCGGTGCAGGGCTCATTTTGTTGGCACTGGTGGCTTTCAGAGCCCGGGAGACTAAAGCGGGCGGGATCGTACTGGCCGAAAAATTTCCACTGGGTTTTCAGCCGGCTCTCTTCAAAAGTGTCGTTCAGGCAGTATTCCACCAGGCCGGCTGAGGGCAGCGGCCGTTTAATGGGTTGTTCCAAATCAACACTTTCCGGGATACGGTACCATCCGTCGTCGGTCCATTCCACCGGAGCTATCAATGTCTGGCGGCCCCGGTTGTAGTGCCCGTTCTCGTACCCGTGAAAAACCATCCACCAGTTTTCGGGGGATGCCTCAAAAATTGTGGCATGACCTACCGAGCACCATTTCTCCTGGTTTGTTTCTGCACGGATGATGGGATTGTAAGGTGAGTTTTCCCATGGTCCCAGGGGCGATCTTGAACGGGCCGAGATGACCATGTGCCCTGTTGCCGGTCCTGCGGTTCCACCCTGGCAACCGTAAGGTAATAATAATCACCTCTTTTAAACAGCTTGGGCGATTCCATGCAGAAACATTCAATGACCCATTCGGGGGGAATGGGCCAGCCGTCATACACATGCTGCAACGGGCCGGTTACCGACAAACCATCCTGTGCCAAAGGCACATAGCCTCCGCTGCTGAAATACAGGTACCGGTTCCCCATCCCGTCTTCCACGTGCCCCGGATCTATATGACTGATCTTTAATTCCACCGGATCACTCCAGGAACCTTCAATGGAAGGGGCCACTATTACATAATTGGTGTTGCTGGCCGGAAAATAGATATAGTACTTTCCGTCAGATTTGACCAGGTCCGGAGCCCAGACAGAGCCCACGTATTTTGTAAGGGCACTGGTGACCGGGGTCCAATTGGCCAGGTCCCGTGAATGCCAGATGGTCAGCCCCGGATAATATTCAAATGAAGAATGCACCATATAAAAATCCTCCCCGTCTACCAGGATGGATGGATCGGGATAATCACCCGGGAACAGCGGGTTGGTAAAATGCTCCTGCGCTGCAAGCGTCAGAGACAGCAGGAAAAGGATCAGGGAAGTAAGAAGTTGTCTCATATTTACAAACATTTGATTTGAACATTATGTGTCCTCAGGGGAGCCGTTATGGAAACGGGATTTGATTCCCGTATGGATAAGTAGTGGATTTCTTCTGCTGAGAGTGTAACGGGAGAAAGCTTTTGGGAGTAGATCTTCCATTCCTCAAGCGGGGTTATGCTGAAGTGGAGTTCACTTTCAAACCCGTTGTAATATTTGATCACCAGTTGATTATTTCCTTTCTGCAATGGCAGGAGCACCATTTCCGTCTGGTAGCTTACCCTTTCAGGCGAAAAATGTGCCGTAAGGTATTCCCCGTTCAAAAGCATGTATACGGCATTCCCGCTCCCGATTTCCACAGCCACTGTCTGCTCCCGGTCAGATAAAATCTCCTGCATGAAGACCACGCTTTTCCGCTGCCCTAGTGGGATCAAATGCTTTTTGCCATACGCAAAACCTGCGACCTGCTCCCAACCCTGCCCGGGATCAATGAGCCCGGCAGCAGCTCCTGTGCCGGCTTCGGCTACTGAACCAGCTTCTGCTCCGGTTTCAGCTGAGGCCGCTGCTCCCGCAACGGCAAGTGCCCCGGCCGTTTCCTCTTCAAGAAATCCGAAGACGCCCCGGCCGGGTTTCCGGTAGAGGTTGCCCCAGGTCACACTGCTTGTTTCCTGGGTTACTTTGTTGGCCGCTGGGATTGCCGAGTTAGTTTCAGTAATTACCGTGTTAATCCCTGACGTTTCTGTCCGACAAAGCGGAGAATCTAATGTAATCTCCTGCGTGGTACCGTCAATCTCTATGCAGAGAGTTTTTCCTTTTTCATTTTCCGTAAAAAGGATTTCCGGGTTGATCTCTCTTTTTTCCGAGGTGAAAGCCCAGTGATAAGCGATCAGGCTCTTGTAACCCGCATAGTAGTTCAGGCTGGAGTACCCGTAGCGGGGCATGGCGTTGCGGGCCGTCAATATGTTATCTCTCACTACTCGAAAAGGTATAACCTTAAAACCGTTTCTGAATGTAACTCTTAGTACCTCGTGGCAGGAAGAAAACTGTTCGGGCATATTGATGCTTAAACCCCGGTTCCCTTTGCCCGCCGACCGCTTCTCTTTATCCCAGGCAGGCTGTATCTTCTCTTCATTCCCCGCCGACCGCTTCTCCTCTTCATGCCCTGCAGGCCAAAAACTTACTTCCTGCCCAGATGCAAGCACATTCACGTTTGATACAACACCCTCCACTAAAGGCAGTTCAATCTGCCGCCCGGCGTAATCACGCTTCACAAAAAGATACAACGTGTCCTTCCTTGCCGTAACCTCGCCCCAGGAAAAAATCTGCCCGAAAGGATTGGCCCGGGTGCCATAAATAGCCTCGGCGTTAACTTTCACCCAGTCGCCCACCCCTTCCAGCAACGCCTGCTCAAACTCCACAAGGCTTCCATCGCCCCGGGGCCCGATATTAAGCAGGTAATTTCCTCCCCGCCCGATCACCTGCACCAGGCTCCCGATCTTCTCCTCCACTTTGGGTTGCAGCGCTCCCCGCTCCTGCCATGACCGGTAACCCCATGTCTCCCTGAAAGCCGAGGCCGCTGTCTGCCACGGCACAGCCAGTTGGTAACCGGGACAGTCATTGTCGGCCATCACGCAAAAATCACCCGCATCGTTCCCGAGCCTTCCGCTGACCATACAACCGGGCTGCAGCCTGTTCACCAACGCGTACAATCCCCGGCTCTGCTCCGGGGTCAGCGACCCCATGTCAAACCATATCTCTGAAATGGTTCCATACCGCGTCATCAGCTCCTCCACCTGGGCCAGGTTGAACCGGTAGTGCTCCGGGGTGAGGGGATCGGCGTTGTGGCCCGATATGGGATAAGCCTGGGGAAAGTGCCAGTCGATGAGCGAGAAATACACCCCAAAGCCGAGACCACCCCTTTCGCATGCCTCGGCAAGTTCCTTCAAAAGATCCCTGCCGTAAGGCGTCGCATCCACTATGTTGAAGCCGGTATGGAGGGAATGGTACAGGCAAAAGCCGTCGTGATGCTTGGCCGTAAAGACAATGGACCTCATCCCTGCCCTTTTTGCCAGGGCCACTACTGCATCGGGGTCCCAGTTCACGGGATTGAAACGGGTTGCGGTTTCCGAGTACCAGTCGCTGGAAATGCCGGCAAAAGACTGGATCTGTTCACTGTAACCGCTTGTAACAGGTTTGCCGTCATACACTCCCCCGTATACCGAATACAGCCCAAAATGAATGAACATGGAATACTTCTGGTCAAGCCATTGCTGTGAAGGCTTGCTCTGCTGCTGCTGTTCCTGCTGAGAAGGCTTGCTCTGCTGCTGCTGTTCCTGCTGAGAAGGCTTGCTCTGCTGCTGCTGTTCCTGCTGAGAAGGCTTGCTCTGCTGCTGCTGCCCCTGCAGTGAAGGCTTTCCCTGAGCTGAAAGCCCTGTGAAACAGGCGCTGCCAGCCAGGAACAAGACAACCAGGATCAGGATTTTGCCCCGATGGCCAGGGACCCGGAGTCTGATCCCGTCAATGTGTCCTTTTTGGCTCATTATTAATGCCTGGTTACCAGTTCTTTGCTCCGGTAGCAAATATTCAGTAGCATATTCGTCAACTGGTAAGAGACACTGGCCATGCCGTCATTCAAGTTCCATGCATTAGTATATACCACTATTGTGAAATCCGTCAGGGGGTCATAAACCATAAAAGTAAGGTATCCCTGATGTACACCGTTGTGACCATAACCCAGGTTATTGGCATATTCCAGGCCGCATCCGTAACCTCCGGCTGTAGTGTTATCGTTGGGCAGGCAATTCATCATCAGGCTGTTCACGGTATAATAATTCAGGACACCCTTACCTGACAAAAGTTTTTGAATGAACCGGGCCAGATCGTCGGGAGTAGTCACAATATTTCCTTCTGCAACCTGGGCTGACACGTTGTCTTCTTTCAACTCTAACGAGTCGCCTTTGAAGAAAAGATAACCGTTTACACTGGGAGAGGTCATAATCCTGTCCGTACCAAGGACAGGCATATAGGAATTATCCATCCCCATTGGTTTCAATACCTTTTCTTCCAGAAATTCCTTGTACGACATTCCAGTGACCCTTTCAATGATCCAGCCCAGGATAGCATAGCCTGTGTTGGAATAATGGTAGCCGCTTCCAGGTGCGAAATAACTCAGACGGGTGTGGGCCAACACCCCAACCAGCTCGTCAAAATGAAAAGTATGGTCCGGCTCTGTTGCCAGTACGTAAGATACATAGTTTATCCCTTTGTAGGGGACGTCAACACATACCGTGTCCGGGACATTGTCATTGCCCAAATCAAAAATTCCTGCCCGGTGCCTGAGCAGGTCCAGGATGGTTATTTGGCTTTTATGGGGAATGGAACACCCGGGGATATCGGGCAGGTAGGTTTGATCGGTCCCGGGAATGGTATCTGTAATGAAGTCGCTGATCCTTAGTTTCCCCTGCTGGTGAAGCAGCAATATGGCTGTTGCCGTAAATGTTTTAGTGCAACTGGCAGCCCTGAAGCGTGTCTGTTCCGTGACGTCCTTCCCCTCCATGCCGGCAGTAACAAAATATTCTTTTCCGTCAGCTATCACTTTCATTACCAAACCACCAGGATAACCAGGCACCTGTTCCAGATAGTTTTCATACTCAGATTGTAACATCTGTTCAAGTGCCTGTTTATTATGGTAATATGTGTTGCCAAACTGGTCAAATTTACAACACCCCACTAATAATATCAGAGAAAGCAACATCAAAAAGCAATATTTAGTCTTCATCTCAGGAGGTTTATAGAAATATAGGTATGTAAAAGTAGGAAAAAATGGACAGAAGCACTAATGTCCGGGGGAGGTGGTAAGTTACAAAAAACGCGACCGTGCTTCTTACGCGCTTATATACTGGGCGTTATGCGTTTTTGTAACATAGTTGTTACTTACTACCTCCCTGCAAAACCGATGAAATCGGGGGGAGGTGGTAAGTAGTCAAAATTGTGTTCATGCTTATAAAACGCACAATAATAGCGGGTTATGTGTTTTTGCATCAAAACCATCACTTACCACCTCCCACAAAGCAGCCGGAAACAATGATTGGTGCTGCGAAGCAGCGCCTTAATATGCGCCAAAAGTCTTTGGCGTACCGCCTTGAAGATCAGCCTTGAAAGACCACTGGACGGAAAATGGGGCAGCAATATACACAACAGCAGAGTCGCTTGACTGCTAAGAACGGAGCGCCTCGGCTTAAAGGAAAAAGCGCTCCGTTCTTAGCAGTCAAGCGACCGCCTGCAGGGAAGGATTGAAGCCTCGGCTTAAAGAAAAAGCTACCCGGCCTTGTGGTGGAAGCAGCAAAGGCATGTGATGCCTTCAGATTTTACCTTTGATGCGGCCGATGCGGTTCTCGCGCTCAAAAGAATAGGTGCGATCGGTGTTTCTGCAATACACCAGGATCAATAGTGCTTTTCTTGGCTCCCCAAGCCTTTCCAGGAGCCTAGCCAGTTCCTCGAGGTTTGGTATATTGAAATCCTGTCTTTCCTTCAAATATTGGATAGCCTGGGTATCATTCATTTGAATAAATCCAGGGAGATCAAAATCCACTTCCTCCAACAATTCCCGCTTTATCTCGTCAACCTGTTTCTCTTCCGGAACAGCATTAATCGCATTCCCTCCAAAAATTTTGGTAAGGATGGCCCTCAACACAACGCCCATTTTGTCGATTTCTCTTAATATGTAGTCCTTTTGCTCCATCTTTCCAACGTCTACAGCACATACGTGGCCACTTCGCCGGCCGCAAGCTCCGTGGTGAAGGCAGTGCCTCCACACTTCACATTGAAGGTCTGCTTTTTGTCCATGTTGTTCAATACCAGGATCACTACCCTGTTATCGGGGGTAAGGAAGGCCACATTGGGCAGATCGTCCGGATTGCCTGAATAGCCGGACTCTACGCGCACGGAACCCGGACGCACGTATTTGGCGGCATGGGCAATAATGTAATAAGCCGGGTTAAAGGTGACCTTGTTGCCATCTATGGTAATGGCACCCAGGCAATTGGTGCAACCTCCGGAAGTATGGATACTGCATGTGGGATCAGAGGCCAGGTTCCATTCCAGGGCGATCCTGCTCCAGTTGCGCATGGACCCGATGATTACCTCGCGTATGTGCCACTTCACATCCCCGGCAAAATTGGCCGG
>Ga0116187_1004913_pt1 | contig 11415 bp, 5 predicted proteins | sample AD_JPNNA6_MetaG_FD_89755 | JGI IMG/M metagenome (GOLD analysis project Ga0116187, IMG submission 89755) | Active sludge microbial communities of municipal wastewater-treating anaerobic digesters from Japan - AD_JPNNA6_MetaG | ecosystem: Engineered > Bioreactor > Anaerobic > Digestate | place... | reverse complement strand
TTTTTGAATTTGCCACCCTGATCGGGTGGCGGGCTTTCCTGTTGCTCCGTTGGGGCGACCGCATGCGTTCAAGCTCCGGCGGTGCGCCGAAGGCGCAGGCATGCCTCGCCCTGAAAGTCAGCTCTTTGAACTGCCACCCTGATCGGGTGGCGGGCTTTCCACGGGGGCGTAGCCCGACGCCCCCGTGAACCCCGGCGGGCCAAGGACCCTCCTGCCGGGTCCTTGGATCCAGGCACCAGGGGGGCGCAGCCCTCTCGGACCGCCCGCTGGTGTTTGCTTCCAACGCCACTGCCGTGGCGTTGGCCGGTGGGCGGTCCTGCGAATATGCTCGCCGCCCCTGGACCCCCGACAATTTTCGGCGGCTCGCGCCGCGGGTCAGCGGGCTTCGCCCGGCTTCGGAGGCGTTCTGCGGCTCATTCCCCTCTGTGGAGGGGTGGACGGCGAAGCCGGACGGGGTGGTCCTGATGCTCGTCGCTCCTGCGAAGCACGGGTCACTCTGCGGTTCTGGTTCGCGACGATTTTTGGCGGCAAAATGCGAGGGGAGGGTCTAGTTTTCACGGAGACCCAGCAAAGCGAGCCGTCTTGACCCTCGGTGATTCTCCAGCTCGGTGTAGCTACGCTCCTGCCGCTCTTCCATACCTCATCGCTCTCTCCGGCAGGATGGGGGCACTCTAGGCACAGTTTCCGAAATCTGGCGCGGCAAGGCCCCGCAGGTTTCTAACCTTGCAAGGTCGATGCCACCTGATCCCATCGGTTCGGAAACCTATGCATAGCGAGCTGGTTCAACTTCTCTCCGAAATCAAGGAACGGCATTTCAAACTTGTACTCCTCGTGGACACAAACCCACTGGAGCGTTCGGGTTTGCTCGCTCAGTTGGCCAAGGACTGCTCGGCCTCGGTCACCTAAGTCGGAAGGGCCTTGAGCCCCCGTTTGGCGGAACTCACGGTGCGCGCCCGACCGTTGGAGGTGGTCACCGTGCTTGAGGAGCTTGCCAGAGACTTCACAACGGAGGACATCCTCTTCCTGGATGGACTCGAGGTCCTCTTCGACGACAGCCTGAAGATCGATCCGTTGGATGCCCTCAAACGCCTCTCCCTTCGACGTCGGATTTTTGCGGCTTGGCCAGGCGAGTCAGCACGTGGCCGCCTGACCTACGCAAAGGTCGGTCATCCAGAATTCCGGGATTGCGCCCCTGATGGCGTTCTTCTGTATCCTCGTTCTCCCCTGCAGGATCTGAAATGAAATACGCAGACCTCATTCAATTCGAACAGATCGAAGAGATCGTTCAGCTGCTCGATGCCAATCGCCCGGAAGAAGCGAAACGACTGGTTTCGACTTACGTGATTTCCGACGACATGGCTGAGCGAATTGCCTCGAGTTTCATCCCGCAACTGTCGTTCGATGAGGGCGTGGACCACAAGGGCATTCTTGTCGTAGGCAACTACGGCACGGGTAAGTCGCATTTGATGTCCGTCGTCTCGCTGCTCGCGGAAGATCCCGCCTACCTGTCCCTGATTCGGAACACGAAGGTCATCAAGGCAGCGAAGTCGATCGCCGGAAAGTTCAAGGTTCATCGCATCGAAGTTTCCAGCAAAATGACGTTGCGAGAAATCGTGACTCAGCAACTGGAGTCTTTCCTCGAGAAGCTTGGTGTGAACTTCGCTTTCCCACCCGTCGAAACCGTCGTGAACAACAAGGGCGATTTCGAGAAGATGATGTCGGCCTTTGCCGAGGTCTATCCTGACCAAGGTCTACTGCTGGTGGTCGACGAATTCCTGGAGTACCTGCGGTCCAGGAAAGACCACGATCTTGTTCTGGATTTGTCGTTCCTTCGAGAACTCGGCGAGGTGACCAAGCACCTTAGATTCCGGTTCGTCGCCGGGGTCCAGGAAGCCATTTTCGACAGCTCCCGATTCCAGCACGTATCGGATAGTCTTCGCAGAGTCAACGAGCGCTTCACACAGGTTTTCCTCGCACGTCAAGACGTGAGCTTTGTCGTCTCGGAACGCCTTCTGAAAAAGACTGTCGATCAGCAAACCAAGATCCGCGAATACCTCTCGAACTTTGCTCCGTTCTATGGATCCATGAACGAGCGGATGGACGATTACGTCCGGCTATTCCCGGTTCACCCCGAGTACATCGGAACCTTTGAACGTCTGGTCTTTTCCGAAAAACGTGGTGCGTTGGCTACCCTGCGCGACCAGATCAAAGAGATCCTCGAGGAGGAGGTTCCGACCGATCGACCTGGCATCCTCAGCTATGACAAATTTTGGGGAACGATCACCCGCAATTCCGCCCTACGCGCCGACACCAGCATCAATCCTGTCCTCAAGGTTTCGGAAGTCCTGCAGGAACGGATCCAGAAAGCCTTCACGCGCCCTGCCTACAAGGCGATGGCCTTGCGTGTCGTACAAGGTTTGTCGGTGCACCGTCTCACCACCGGTGGAGACATCTATGTGGCCGTAGGTCCAACGGCGGAGGAGCTTCGCGACACGCTTTGCCTGTTCCAACCGGGCATCGAGGACATGGGTGGCGAACCGGCTGCCGATCTTCTCACGCAAGTCCAGACTGTCCTGCGCGAGATCCTCAAAACGGTCAACGGCCAGTTCATTTCCAAGGCACCAGACACTGAGCAGTTTTACCTCGATCTCAAGAAGGACATCGACTACGATGCCCAAATTGAGAAACGGGCGGAAGCACTTTCCGACGACGCACTTGACCGCTCTTACTACAACGCAATCAAGCTGTTGATGGAGAAAACCGACGAGACGGCCTACGTTACGGGGCACCAAATTTGGCAAGTTCAGATCGAATGGCTGGATCGTCGTGCGGAGCGCAACGGTTACTTGTTCTTTGGCTCGCCCAACGATCGACCAACAGCTCAGCCAGAACGCGACTTTTACCTGTACTTCGTCCAACCCTACGATCCCAGTCGTTTCAAGGACGAGAGCCGGTCCGAGGAAGTGTTCTTCCGCCTCAAAGACCGCGACTCCGTATTCGATCGACATGTCGCCACCTTTGCTGCGGCACAAGACCTTGCAGCCATGGCCAGTGGTGGTGCCAAGACCATCTACTTGGAACGTGGGAAGGATGCACTCCGGCAAATCAGCAAGTGGCTCCAGGATAAGCAACTCACCGCGATCGAGGTAACACACCAAGGGAAGAAGAAGCTCCTTCAAGAGTGGATCAAAGGAGTCTCCCTTCGAGACAAACTTCGCTTGGGGCCAGAAGATCGCGCGAACTTCCGCGACATCATCCAGGTCGTTGCTGGTATCGCCTTGGGACAACAATTCGAGGAGACCGCCCCCGAATATCCCAGGTTCACCCAGCTTCTGACCGAAAGCAACCGCAAGCTCATGATCTCCAACGCACTAAGGGCCTTGGCGGGCGGCAACCGCACCAAGGATGCAACCGCCATTCTCGATGCTTTGGAGCTGCTGGATGGCGACCGCATTGATTCCAAGAATTCCCGTTATGCGAAGGAAGTGCTCTCCCGGCTGCAAGCCAAAGGGCACGGACAGGTCCTCAATCGGTCGGAGCTGATCAGCGGTGGCGGTGAGATCGAATACTTCCATCCGTTGCGCGCCCGTTTGGAACCAGACTTGTTGATGGTCGTCCTCGGTGCGTTGGTTCATTCCGGCGATCTGGTTCTTTCGATCGCTGGAGACAAGATCGACTCGACCAAGCTGGGTCTGCTGGCCGAGCGCTCCCTCGATGACCTGAAACAGTTCAAGCATCTGGAGCCACCCAAGGAAATCAACGTCGCGGTGCTTCGCGCCCTGTTCGAGTTCTTGGAACTTGCGCCTGGTCTTGCTCAACTTGCAACCCAAGGCAAGGAAGAGGCGGTCAAGGAACTGCAAGTTGCCGTTACCAAGCTGGTTCACCGCGTTCTTGGGGTGAACTCCGATCTCCAAGGGCGGTTGTCGCTCTGGGGGAAAGGTTTGCTCAGCGACGAGCATGTTCGCGATTCCAAAAGTCGCCTGGACCAGTTGAAGTCGTTCACCGAGGGATTGTCCGCATACAACACGCTCGGCAAGCTGAAGAATCTTCGGACCACTCTGGACGACCTTGAGCTGCAAAAGCGGAACCTGGATGTCTTGGTTCGCATGGAATACCTGATCGGTGTGGTCCAAGATCTGAGTGGTTTGGCCTCCTACCTTGCCCAAGCCGAAATGGTTCTCGATCCAACTCACGAATGGGTTGCCAAGGCACAATCCATGCGCACCTCGGTGCTGGATGCGCTGGTGCAGGACACCGAGTTCAAGCGGACTCAGGAACTCAAGCAGCAATTGACCCAGCTCAAACGCGAATACGTGATTGCCTACACCGGCCTTCACAGCAAGGCTCGTCTGGGAGTGAGCGAAGAAAAGTCCGTGACTTCGCTGCGCAAGGATCCTCGACTAGGGTCTCTGCGAACTCTGACCGGCATATCCTTGATGCCCACCAGCCAGCTGCAAATGTTCGAGACTCGATTGGGCAAGCTGAAGAGTTGCGCGTCTCTCATCGAGTCGGAGTTGGCGGTCAGCACAACTTGCCCGCACTGCCAATTCCGCCCGACGCAAGAACAGCTCGATCTTCCTCCTTCGGCCATCTTGCGATCCCTCGACGAAGACCTGGATCAGCTCCTCGAGAGTTGGCAGTCCACCCTTTTGGACAACCTCCAGGACCCAACCATCCAGGATGCGTTCGGGATCCTCAAGCCTGCGGCCAGGAGCTTGGTTCAATCGTTCATTGGCGATCGGAAGCTGCCTGCGCCGATCACGCCAGAATTTGTCCAAGCTGTCCAGGAAGCGCTGTCCGGACTTGTGAAGATCGTGCTTACGAAGGACGACATCAAGGCCGCCTTGCTGCAAGGCGGATCTCCTGCGACCCCGGATGAACTGCGCCGACGCTTCGAGCGTCTCATCGTAGACCTCAGCAAGGGACAGGACACTTCCAAGCTGCGATTCGTCGTGGATTGATCATGACCCGCGAAGAACTACTGGAACGGCTCAACGGTTTTGAATGGAAGGACATCGAGTTCAAGCATGCTGCTCGTGATGTCCCACAGGACGCTTACAAGTCTGTTTCCGCGTTCGCCAATACTTCGGGTGGTTGGCTGGTCTTTGGAGTCAAACAGCATGGTGGAGCTTTTGAAATCGAAGGCGTCATCGAATTCGACAAGGTCCAGAATGACTTCTTGAGCGTTCTGAGAGGACGCCAAAAAATCAACCGCGAGATCGGTGTCACGGAATCGGCGATCCGTCACGAAGGCGCGACCGTCCTGGCATTCTTCGTTCCCGAAGCACCTCGTACAGCGAAGCCCGTCTACTTGAACAGCGACATCAGGCAGTCGTTCATTCGGCGTGGCGCTGGCGACGAGAAGTGCACACAGACAGAAATTGAACGAATGCTCCGCGATGCTTCCGGAGTCCGTTACGAGGCCGAACCACTCGACCTCGATCCCACCCGATGTTTCGATGAGGCATCGCTGCGTTGGTACCGGGATCAGTTCAACCGATCGAATCCGGGACGCACAGAAATGCTGGACGACCAAGCCTTCCTGCACCAAGGTGGGTTTGTCGCCGAACATCATGGCAAATTCCTTCCCACCCGCATGGGCATCCTGGTCCTGGGTGCGGATGCCTACGTCCGCCAGGTGCTTCCTCGCATGGTGGTCGATGTCCAACGATTTTCGGGAAAGTTCTCCGATTACTCCGCCGAGTTCCGATGGAGCGACCGCCTGCAAGCCGAAGAAAACCTCATCAAGTCCTGGCAGTCTCTAACCGACTTCTACTTCCGCCAGGCCGAACGGCCATTCGGAGTGGACGCCACAACGATGCGCCGGATGGATGCCCCTCCCGACTACATCTCGTTTCGCGAGGCGGCCATCAACCTGCTGATCCATCAGGACTATGGCGACCACACTCGGACGCCCATGATCCGGTTCTTCACGGATGTTTCGGAGTACTTCAATCCCGGAGACGCCTTCGCAAGCACGGAGCAGTTGCTCGATCCGGGCGACAAGGAAGTACGCAACCCGGCGATCGTCGGTGCCTTCCGCCGTATTGGACTCTCGGACCAGGCTGGCTCGGGTGTCGGGGCCATTTTCTCCAGTTGGCGAAGACTGGGGAACTTGCCACCGGTTTTGGTGAACAACAAGGTCGACAAGACCTTCACGCTGCAGCTTTGGAAGGAGAAGCTCCAGACCCAGGAACAGTTCCTCGCGCAAGCGCGTTTGGGAGTCACCTTATCCGAGCCCGAGGCTGCGGTCTTCTCCTACCTGATGCGCAAGGGAAGCGTGAACTTGGTGGAGATCAAGGGCCTGACCGGGCTCAATGGACCATCGGTCCAGCAGCTTGTGCAGCGCCTGACTGTACAAGTCCTGATCCAACCCGTCGGCACTGATGCCAAGACGTTCGTGCTAGCTCCCCATTGGGTGCCCATCCTGACACCCACACCCGCTGCCGAAACCCCACAAAACCCTGCATCTGTGGGCTCTGGAGAGACTGTACAAGTCACTGTACAAGTCCAAACCAGCCGTCCAGGACTTGTACAGTTGACCCCGGCGCAGTGGACCATTCTTGAGCACTCCGACACGCCTCGCACCTTGAACGAGCTTCTAACGTTGACCAACTACAAGCAACGCGCCTATTTCAAAGCCAACCAGGTGAGCCCGTTGATCGAGGCGGGCTTGCTAAGGATGACCCTGCCAGACAAGCCGACCTCATCGCGCCAGCAGTATGTCGTGACTGCGGTAGGGCTCAAGTTGCTGGCGGCACACAACCAGGAAGGCAAAGGGGAGCAGGCCCATGAGATACATTGAGCCCATGGACCCAACCATGAAGTCGGCGGTGCACACGCAAAGCCCGCCGTTCAAACGTCTCATTCACGAGATCACGCTGAGAAGCATCCTCTCGTTTGGCCCGCAAGCTCCCGCTCTCGAGCTGAAATCTCTCAATGTCCTGATCGGCTCCAATGGCTCGGGCAAATCGAATCTGATCGAATGCCTGGCCCTGTTGCGGGCAGCCCCTTCCAAGCTGGGGGAGCCCATCCGCGATGGCGGCGGAATGATGGAGTGGGTCTACAAGGGCAAGAACAGCGGACCAACCCGCCTGGAGGTGGTGATTGACACGGGGAGTCGGTTACCTCTGCGTCATTCGCTGGAACTGGGTCTGGAACAGGCGCGATTCGTGGTGGTTTCCGAGGTGGCGGCTTTTTGCAAAGCGCTACCCGGCAAGAAGAAGCCGTACTTCTTCTACGAATACGAAAACGGAACGGCGATACTGAACAAATTCGATCGCCCCAAAGAACGGCACCTGGAAACGAAGTTCGTGGGCGATCAGCAGTCCATCCTCAACGTTCTGAAGGACCCGATCAGTTACCCTGAGTTGTCATACCTCGCAAAGGCCTACACGGATCAAATCCGCATCTATCGCGAATGGAGCATGGGACGTTACGGGTCGCATCGCATGCCACAGCCCGCCGATATGTCGGGAGATTTTCTGGATGAAGATTTCCGGAACCTGGGCATGGTCATCAACCAGTTGGAGCAAGACCACCCCGACACGGTGAGCCGGATGGTGGAGGTACTCCAGACACTCTACCCATCCATTTCGGGAATTGGTGTGCAGATCGTGGGCGGAACGCAGCAAGTCTACCTACGCGAAGACAAGATGAAAATCCCCGCCACGCGCCTTTCCGATGGAACGCTGCGCTTCTTGTGCCTGCTCACCATACTGTTGCACCACAAACCGCCCCAGTTGATTTGTCTGGAAGAGCCGGAGCTTGGCTTGCACCCCGATGTGATCGGCACTCTGGCGGAACTATTGGTCGAGGCTTCGGAACGGACACAATTGATCGTGACCACCCATTCTGTGCGGCTGATCGATGGACTTACGGAGCATCCGGAATCCGTGGTGGTCTGCGAGAAGGACGAAGATGGCACCCGGATGAAAAGGCTTTCGGCCAACGATCTGGAGCCTTGGCTGGCCGAATACCGCTTGGGCAAGCTCTGGACCCGCGGTGACCTTGGGGGGAACCGATGGTAACCCGAAGCCTCTTCGTGGAAGGTGGCGGTGATCAGCGAATTCTGGAGGACGAATGCCGCAAGGGCTTCCGGATATTCCTGGAGAAAGCGGGGTGCTCGGGAAGGATGCCCCGCATAATCGCGTGCGGGGGGCGCTCCCAAGCTATGGACAGTTTCCAGACGGCCCTACGCGGGAAAAAGGATGGCGATAAGGTTCACCTTCTTGTAGACAGCGAATGCGCCGTGGATGCGGCCCACACCGCAAACCAAAAGCCCTGGGATCATCTCGCCCAAGCTTCTGCCGGTGGATTCGCCAAGCCGGATGGAGCGACAGATTGTGACGCTCACTTGATGGTGGAGTGCATGGAATCGTGGTTCCTGGCCGACCTTCCTGGGCTTCAAAAGGGACTCGGGAAAGTCTATGCACGGATCACGGTCCCGCATGGCGGCGGCAATGTGGAGCTGCTGACCAAGGCCCAAGTGATGGAGCTGATGGAGCGCGCCGCAAGTGGGCGCTACAGCAAGGGTGGCCAATCGTTCAAGATCCTGGCCCAGCTCGATCCCAGCCAAGTGGAAAACAAGTCCGTTTGGGCCAAACGATTTCTCGACGAGATGAGAAAGTGAAAATGACCACCCAATCCTCCCTCGACCTTGGCGACAGCAGTTCGCGCTCTTCTGGCCCGGTCACTTGCCTTGGGATCACATTTCCCAACGACACCGCCCGCCGCGAGCACTTCCGTGCGCTCCTAGCCGAAAAGCTCAAGGACCCGGAATTTCGCAAGATCGAAGGATTCCCGATTGGCACCGACGAAGCCATTCTGGAATTGAGCGATGCGCCCTACTACACTGCCTGCCCCAATCCCTGGCTGGCCGACTTTGTCCGTGAGTGGGAGGCAGCCAAGCCCCCCAAGCCCGAAGGCTGGTACTACCAGCGCGAGCCTTTTGCCGCCGATGTAAGCGAGGGCAAGAACGACCCGATCTACAACGCGCACAGCTACCACACCAAGGTGCCGCACAAAGCGATCATGCGCTACATCCTGCACTACACCTCACCCGGTGATACCGTGTTCGATGGGTTCTGCGGAACCGGCATGACGGGTGTGGCCGCGCAAATGTGTGGCGACCGCAAGACCGTGGAGAGCCTCGGCTATAAAGTGGAAGCCGATGGCGCCATCCTGCAGAAGGAGCAGGATGCCAACGGCAAGGATGTGTGGGTACCGTTCTCCAAACTGGGAGCGCGCCATGCTGTATTGAACGACCTTTCGCCCGCCGCGACCTTCATTGCCTACAACTACAACACCCCAGTTGATGTGGCTGCCTTCGAGAAGGAAGCCAAGCGAATTCTTACTGAGGTGGAGGCGGAATGCGGCTGGATGTACCAGACACGCCATACCAATGGACAAATGGGAACCATCAATTACACGGTTTGGTCAGACGTGTTTGCGTGTGGGGAATGTGGTCACGAGATTGTATTCTGGGATGTGGCAGTAGACAAAGCTGCCGGTGAAGTTCGCGATACATTCCCTTGTCCGCATTGCAGCGTAGAACAGACGAAGCGAAAGATGGATCGAGCTTGGGTGACCAAATATGATCCGGTATTACGCGAGGCAATAAAAAAAGCAAAACAAGTTCCGGTTTTAATCAATTATTCGGCGGCAGGAAAACGACACGAAAAGATACCCGATAAGATCGACTTAGATACCATTGAACGTGTTACTGAGTCCGTTAACCCGTATTGGTTCCCATCTGACAGAATGATGCAAGGAGGAGAAACAAGGAGGAATGATAGTGACGGAGTAACTCATGTTCACCATTTCTATAGTGAACGCAACAGGATGATTTTATCTGCCATTTTTGCAAAAATCAGAGAAGTTGAATGCTCAACCCCTGGACTCGGAATGTGGTTTACCTCATCTCACGTTTGGGCCACAAAACAAAACCGCCTTTTTTTATCTAATTACTTCAAGAAAAAAGGAGGAGTAATTGGACAAACACTGCAAGGCACGCTATACATAAGCTCACTGGGGATCGAGACGAATCCTATTGAGCGTTTCTTACTCCGGATTGATTCAACCCCATTCACTTCTCCCGGGAAGGGATCAGCAATAGGGGCTGGCTCAACAACAGATATTAAATTACCCAATGAATGCCTTGATTACATATTTATCGATCCTCCATTTGGAGCTAATATCGCGTATTCCGAATTGAATTTCCTATGGGAAACCTGGCTTCAAGTCACCACGAACATTCATTCTGAAGCAATCGAAAATAGACCACACGGAAAAAGCCTTCAAGATTACCATCAATTGATGAAGCTCTGCTTTTTGAAGTGCTACGCATTGCTTAAGCCGGGCAGATGGATGACTGTGGAATTTTCCAATACAAAAGCAGCCGTTTGGAATTCAATCCAAACAGCACTAGGAGAAGTTGGGTTTATTGTTGCAAATGTATCTGTATTGGAGAAGGAGCACAAGGGATTCCGAGCGGTAGTTACACCAACAGCCGTAAAGCAGGATCTGGTAATATCTGTTTATAAACCTAATGGAGGATTTGAAGAGCGCTTCATGCGGGAGTCCCACTCCGAGGAGGGGGTTTGGGACTTTGTACGAACTCATCTTAGGTATCTACCAGTTGCAAAGGTCCGCGATAGCCAGGTTGAGATAGTGGTTGAACGCGACCCGCGAATCATTTTTGACCGAATGATCTCCTGGTATGTTCGCCATTCCGTGCCAGTGCCTGTCTCTAGCCAAGAATTCCAGGCGGGTCTATCTCAGCGGTTCACCGAGCGAGACGGCATGGTCTTCCTGCCTGAGCAAGTAACAGAGTATGATCGTAAGCGTGCTCAGTCTTCTCAAGCTCCACAATCTGAGATGTTCATTTCTGATGAGCGCTCGGCCATTGACTGGCTCACTGATTTCTTGCGCAAGAAGCCAACCACCTACCAAGAAATTCACCCAGAGTTCCTTCGACAGCTAGGTGCCGGTTGGAAAAAGCATGAATCTAAGCCTGAGTTACTCGCGCTTCTAGAAGGCAACTTCCTGCGCTTTGATTCCTCCGACCGCGATGGCCACGAAGTGCCTCCGCAGATCCACAGCTACCTCTCAAGCAACTGGGCCGAATACCGGAACCTCGAAAAGAGCGACCCTCGCCTTAAGGACAAAGCCGAACATCGCTGGTATGTGCCAGATCCGAACAAGGCCAAAGACTTGGAGAAACTCAGGGAGAAAACCCTCCTGAAAGAATTCGAGGAATACCGCAGCTTTACCGGTCGCAAGCTCAAGACGTTCCGCTTGGAAGTAGTCCGGGCTGGTTTCAAGAACGCCTACTCTGTCAAGGACTACGCAACCATTTTGGCCATTGCCGACAAGCTCCCGGAAGAGGCTCTGCAAGAAGACGAGAAGTTGCTG
>Ga0116187_1004911_pt1 | contig 11417 bp, 9 predicted proteins | sample AD_JPNNA6_MetaG_FD_89755 | JGI IMG/M metagenome (GOLD analysis project Ga0116187, IMG submission 89755) | Active sludge microbial communities of municipal wastewater-treating anaerobic digesters from Japan - AD_JPNNA6_MetaG | ecosystem: Engineered > Bioreactor > Anaerobic > Digestate | place... | reverse complement strand
CTGCGGAGCATCGCGACCTTCGTGATCTTCGGGATCACCGTCCTGACGATCATGGCGGTCATCGGACTGCCTCTGGGGCCGCTGCTCGCCTCGGCGGGGGTGGGCGGTGTGGCCCTTGGCTTCGGTGCCCAGAGTCTGGTCAAGGACTTCCTGTCCGGGGTCTTCATGATCTTCGAGGATCAATACGGCGTCGGCGACATCATCGACACCGGCGAGGCCGTCGGCACCGTCGAGGAGGTGACCCTGCGGGTGACCCGTTTGCGCGATGCCAACGGCGTCGTCTGGTACATCCGCAACGGCGAGATCGTGCGCATCGGCAACAAGTCGCAGGGGTGGTCCACCGCCACGGTCGACTCACCCGTGGCCTACGACGAGAACGCCGAGCGCGTCATCGCCCTCATCCGAGGTGTGGCACGCGAACTCGACAACGATCCCGAGTGGAGCGACAAGTTGCTCGACGAGCCAGACGTCGTGGGGGTGGAGTCGATCAGTGGTGCGGCCATGACCATCCGGACCGTTGCCAAGTGCGCTCCGAACGAGAACTTCGCGGTCCAGCGCGAGCTTCGCGAGCGGATCAAGACCGCGCTCGATGCCGCGGGCGTCAAGGCTCCGGCGCCGATGTCCTTCGGCGGCCCCGGCTCTGGCGGTGTTGGCCGGTGACCTTCTATGACGAGGTCGGTGGGGCTTCGACCTTCCAGCGGCTGGTCGAGGTCTTCTACGAAGGGGTTGCCCTCGACCTGCCGTTGCGGGCGCTCTATCCCGAGGAAGACCTGGGCCCCGCGGAGCGCCGGCTGCGGATGTTCCTCGAGCAGTATTTCGGTGGCCCGAAGACCTATTCGGAGGAGCGCGGCCATCCCCGATTGCGCATGCGGCACATCCCGTATGCCGTGACTCTCGACCAGCGTGATCGCTGGCTTCGTCACATGGTCGGGGCACTGGACACCGTGATCGCGGAGGGCGCCCCGGTGGACGAGGCCCATGCGGACGCAATGAAGGACTACTTCGTCCGCGCCGCCGACATGCTCGTCAACTCCCCCTCCTGACCCGGGGCCCTGCCCGCCCCCTCGGAGCGCACCCTTGCGGCCCCCTGTGGCACACCCACCAGACAGTCTCTACGAACCACTTCGCAGACCTTGGCCAGTGGCGCACCCATACCTGCGCCACCCCCCAGCCTGTGCGAATGAGTTCGCAGACCTTGGCCAGTGGCGCACCCATACCTGCGCCATCCCCCAACCTCTGCCCGGGCCTGTGCATAACCTCTGGCGGTCGGCGGCGACTCTGCCATCGTGTCGATCATGTTGGGAACCACGCCACCCGAGCCCTTTGATCCCTCACGTCTCCGTGTTGCCGCCGACCTGAGGCGACTGGGGATAGAGCCCAAGGATGGTGGGTACACACCGGTACGACACGGCGTGTGGATCCGCGACACCGAGTGGGCACGACTCACGCAGGATCATCGATACGCCGCGTTCGTCTACGCCACCTCTCTCCGGTGCGATCCTGACAAGCCTCCCCTGTTCTCCCACGACTCGGCCGCAGCGGTATGGGAGCTGCCAAGGGTCGGGGCTTGGCCGCGCCGCTGTCATGTCACCTACGTCGATCGGCACGTGCGGTCGTCGGGTCTGATCGTCCGCCATTTGGCATCCACGAGTGCCGAGACCATCGTCAACGGCGTCAGGGTCACCACAGCGGCCCAGACGGTCGCGGATCTGGCTGGGACGTGGTCATTGCCCAGTGCCCTTGCGGCGGCCGATCACGCCCTGCGCCATGAGTTGTGCTCACTTGAGGAACTCGAGGAGTTGATCGACGCGATCCCGGCCGGCACGGAGGGCATCGTCCAGACCAGACTCGTGAAGGACCTGGCAGACCCCTTGTCCATGTCCGTTGGTGAGAGCCTTTCCCGAGCGCAGATGTTCGTCCTCAACCTGCCACGCCCAAGACTGCAGGTCAGCCACGAGGATGCGCTGGGTTTCATCGGCACTGTCGACTTCCAGTGGGATGGTGTCGTCGGCGAGTTCGACGGCAAGCTGAAGTATCGAGTCCCCGAGGGCGCCAGCCCCGAAGAAGCCGCCGAGATCCTGTGGGCCGAGAAGCAACGGGAGGACAGGCTGCGCGGACGCGAACAGAAGGTAGCGCGCTGGATCTGGTCCGACGCCATGGCGCCGGCTCGGCTTGCCTCGGTCCTCGGCGAGAAGGGAATCCGTCCCCAGCCACGGAACTCTTGGTTCGACTCAGCCCGCGAACGGCGCACCGCCTGACCAATGGCGCACCCATACCTGCGCCATCCACCAGTCTCTGCGAACTCCCGCGCAGACCTTGGCCAATGGCGCACCCATACCTGCGCCATCCACCAGCCTCTGCGACCCGAACGTTTGGTGAGGGGGACGGCATACGGAAACATGGCCGAGGTGACCACTGCCGAGCCCGCGCCGACCGACCAGACCCCGCATGCGCCGACCGGCGAGCACTCTCCCGCGCCGACCGGCCAGCCCTCACCTGCGCAGGCTGACCAGGCTTCAGGTGCTCCAACCGAGTTGACCGCACCTGGCCACCTCGTCCATCCGGCTGATGACCCACGGAGTCCGTGGTGGCGCGACGCGGTGATCTATCAGATCTATCCGCGCAGTTGGGCCGATGCCGACGGCGACGGGATCGGAGACCTTGCGGGCATCACCGCCCGACTTCCCTACCTGAAAGACCTCGGTGTCGATGCCGTCTGGCTCTCGCCGTTCTACGTCTCCCCGATGAACGATGCTGGCTACGACGTCGCCGACTACCGCGACATCGACCCGATCTTCGGCAACCTCACCGACGCCGACCGACTCATCGAGACTGCTCACGCGCTCGGCCTCAAGGTCCTCGTCGACCTCGTCCCGAACCACACGAGCAGCGAGCACGCGTGGTTCAAGGCGGCCCTCGCCGCCGCACCAGGCTCACCAGAACGCCAGCGCTACATCTTCCGCGACGGCCAAGGCCCGAACGGTGACCTGCCACCCAACAACTGGCGCTCCGTCTTCGGCGGCCAGGGCTGGAGCCGGGTCCCCGACCCCGATGGCAACCCGGGTCAGTGGTACCTCCACATCTTCGACACCACCCAGCCCGATGTGAACTGGGACAACGAAGAAGTGAGGGCCGAATACGACGCGATCCTCCGCTTCTGGCTGGACCGCGGCGTCGACGGATTCCGCGTCGACGTCGCCCATGGCCTCGTCAAGGACCCGCAGCTCCCCGACGCCACCGGCTCCATGCACACTCCCGAGAACCCGATCGGCCACGTCATGCCGATGTGGGACCAGGAGGGCGTCCACGAGATCTACCGCCGCTGGCGCACGATCCTCGACAGCTACACCGACCCAGCCGACCCCGACTCAGAGCGCATCCTCTGCGCCGAGGCGTGGGTCCAGCCCGCGGAGCGGCTCGCGAGGTACGTCCGCCCCGACGAGATGCACCAAGCCTTCAACTTCCCCTTCCTCGACACCCACTGGAACGCCCGGGCCTACCAGGTGGTCATCGAGTCCTCCCTGCGCAGCAACGACTCGGTCGGCGCGCCGACCACCTGGGTGCTCAGCAACCACGACGTCCTCCGTCACGCCAGTCGGTTCGGCATCGACCAGATCGGCTACCGCCCCAACGGAATTGGCGCCGACGACCCACAACCCGACGCCCCCCTCGGCCTCCGTAGAGCACGAGCGGCCACCGCCCTCATGCTCGCCCTCCCCGGCGGTACCTACATCTATCAGGGCGAGGAACTCGGCCTGCCCGAGCACACCGAAATGCCTGACCATTTCCGCCAGGACCCCATCTGGCACCGGACCAAGGGCACCGACGAGGAGCACCGCGGGCGCGACGGCTGCCGCGTCCCCATGCCTTGGGCCAAGGATGCGCCCTCCTTCGGCTTTGGCCCCGGCGACCACCCCTGGCTCCCGCAGCCCGACGCCTACGCGAGCCTCGCGGTGGACCAGCAGGACGGCATACCCGGCTCGACCCTCTCCCTCTATCGCACGCTCCTTGCCCTCCGCCACAACCTCCAGCTCGGCCACGGCTCCCTCACCTGGGACGACGCCACCAGCCCACACGTCGTTGCCTTCCGCAACGCCTCACACGACGGGGCCCGCACCACCCTCGTCATCACCAACTTCGGCCCCGCCCCCCTCCAACTCCCCACCGGCACAATACTTCTCACCTCCAACCCCCTCAACGACGACGGCACCCTCCCCACCGACACGACCGTCTGGATCGACCTCTCATGAGGGCCCGCGACTTCGCCTACTTCGACGGCGCCCTACCCACCGGCCTGGCCCACCGCGGCGGCGCGGCCTACGCACCCAACGTCGGCGTCGAGAACACGATCACGGCCTTCCGTCGGGCCGTCGACATGGGCTTCCGCTATCTCGAGACCGACGTCCACGCCACCCGTGACGGTGTCATCGTCGCCTTCCACGACGAGCACCTCGATCGCGTCACCGACACCGTGGGCACGATCGCCAGCCAGCCGTATGCCGTGGTGCAGCAGGCGCGAATCGCCGGGCAGGAGCCCATCCCCACCCTCATCGAACTGCTCGAGGAGTTCCCCGAGACACGCTTCAACATCGACATCAAGGCTGATGCCGCGCTCGCACCAACGATGGAGATCATCCGACGCATGGGCGTCATCGACCGGGTGTGCATCGGCTCCTTCTCGGAGCGCCGCCTCCGCGCAGCCCGTCGCGCTGCCGGGCCCCGCCTGGCCACCTCTGCGGGACAACTCGGGGTCGGCGCCCTCCGGCTGGCCCCGACCCAGCTCTCCAGACTGCTCCACACCCCCGCCCCCGCCCTCCAGATCCCCATGGCGCATCGCCTCAAGGGCCGTCAGATCGAGATCGTCACTCAGGCCTTCGTCGACGTCGCCCACCGATTGGGCAAACACGTCCACGTCTGGTTCCACTCGTGGTCGACCGAGGACGCCGACCAGATGAACAGGCTCTTCGACCTCGGGGTCGACGCGATCGTCTCCGACCACATCGATGTGCTCAAGGACGTCCTCATCGCTCGAGGCGCCTCGCTCTGAGCCGCAGTCTCATGGGGATCCACAGAGAATCGCTACGGTGGTGAGTCGTGAGCACTGATGCCGGGGCGGCCACGCCCAGACCGCCGGGACCGATGTCCCGGCAGTACCTGGAGATCACGCTCGCGATCCTCGCCCTCGTCACGGTCGTGGCCTTCGAGTCGATGGCCGTCTCGACCGCGATGCCCCAGGTCGCGCGGGAACTGCACTCGGTCCGCGGCTATGGCCTCGCCTTCTCGGTCATGCTCACGGCTCAACTCCTCGGCATCGTCCTCGCGGGCGTCTGGACCGATCGTCGTGGCCCCCTTCCCGGCACCTTCGCCGGTCAACTCCTCTTCGCCGCCGGCTCAGCCCTCTGCGGCTTCGCGCAGAATTACCCGACGTTCCTCCTCGGCCGTGCGATCACCGGGCTGGGCGGCGGCCTCCTGGTCGTCATGATGTACGTCATCGCCGCGCGCATGTATCCCGATGCCATCCGGCCCCGCCTCTTCACCTTCGTCTCGGCCGCGTGGGTCCTCCCGTCACTGGCTGGCCCGTCGATCGCGGCCTGGATGACTCAGGCGCACTCCTGGCGCTGGGTCTTCTGGTGCGTCGTGCTTCCGACCGTCATCACGTGGTTCTTCCTCATGCGGGGTCGCCGCAAGGTCGACACGACCTCCCTCGAGCTCGCGGTCTCCCACCGCGACCAGGACGCCCACACCAAGGCAGCGTGGTTCGGACTGGCCTTGGCCTTGGCCGCCGGCGCCGTCCAGCTCGGCACCACCGCGTCCGATCACACCTGGTCGCGGTGGGACCTCGTCTCGGCCGTCGGCCTGGTCGGTGTCATCCTCACCGCCCCCAGGCTCGTCCCCGCCGGCACGTGGCTCATGCGCCACGGTCTCCCCTCGGTGATGCTCTCCCGCGCCCTCCTCAGCGGCACCTTCTTCGCTGGCGTCAGCTTCGTACCCCTCCTGATCGCCTCTGTGCATCACCGCAAGGTCATCGTCGCCGGCATCCTGCTGGCCCTGGGCTCGATCGGTTGGGCGATCGGAGCCTGGTGGCAGGGCCGCGACAACCTCTCGCTGGCGCGCTCGACGTTCATCACCCTCGGCGGCGTCATGCTCACCATCGGCTTCGGCCTCATGGCGGTCCTGACCCTCCTCGGCTGGAACCCTTGGCTGCTCGCCCTCCCCCTCATCTTCTGCGGCCTGGCCATGGGCCTGGGCGTCACGACCACCACCGTGCTCGCGCTCGAGATGGTCATCGAGGAGGAGCACGGCGAGACCTCATCGGCCCTCCAGATCGCCGATGTCCTCGGCAGCGTCCTGGGCATCGCGGGCGTGACCGCCGCCTTCGCGATCTGGCACCAGCGCGGCCACGACTCTTGGCTGTTCGCCGGCATGTATGCCGTGTTGGCGGCGCTCGCGGCCCTCGTCATCCTCGCCGGTCAGCGGATCAGGACGTAGCCACCCGGGCAGGTCAGGCGTCGCCACGGCCCGTTGGCGTGGACCGCCAGGGAAGCGTCCGGGGTGAGGAAACCGAGGGCGTATGCCGCGAAGCCGGCTCCCGCGACCAACCCACCGCTGTCCTCGAGCGGACGACCCCACACCCGCCGACGCAACTCGGCGACGGCGAGGGCGCCCGAACCCTCCCCGGCCCCGTCGCGTATCTCAGCGATGCCGGACGTCGCGGCAGCGACCAGCTCGTCAACACGAACGACCCCCGCGAGCCCCCAGCCAGATCGAGGCGGCGACAGCGCCCCCCACTGGGGGAACGCATGGGTCGGAGGCAACGGGAAGCGCGTCCCCAGATCCGTCCGTGCGGTCCGATCCGTCACGGCGGCCAGCGGCACACTCCGGTCGAGGTCAGCAGCCTCCGCGAGGGCAAAGGTGCGCAGGCCGAGCACTGTCCCATCGCCCATGAGTCCGGTGCCGGGCAGAACACCGACCCAGGCGGCGAGAACCTCGCCCACGACCTGGAGCCGCATCGCCCCGTCGGCATCCAGGGCCCGAGCGCGCGAGGCATAACTTCCGAGATCGGTCACGGACTCCAGATTGACGAAGGTCAGGGCATCCGGAGCTGGGCCCCGGCCAGAAGTGGCGGAGGCGTCGGTCATGACTTCCGCTTCCACCGGAAGGGCACGGGCTCGCCCAGATGCTCGAGGAGCACCGCACGCACCGAGTCGGTGATCCGCCGGGGCCGAGCGGCGGCGAGGTCATAGGCGACCAACCCGGTCTCTGCCACGGCATACACGGCCTCTCCCACGTCGACCGGATCACACACGCGATAGCCGAGGTCGAAAGCCGCACCCGTGATGCCGGTGACCCACATCTCGACCTCGATCGGCGCGTGCCGATAGACGAGCGGGGTCCGGTATTCGATCTCGTGGCGGGACACGACGATCCCGCCCCCGACCGCGTCCTCCTCGGGGAACCACTCGCGGAAGCCGATCACGCGAGCGTCCTCGAGGAGCCGCAAGTATTGGACGTTGTTGACGTGCCCGTAGGCGTCCATGTCGGACCAACGCAGGGGCACCCGGGTCCGATACGGCTCGCTCATGTCTCCCAGTGTCTCAGCCGGGACCGACAGCGCGACCGGCACCACGGCATACCCTCACCGTCATGGGACTCCCCGACAGCGCAACGCACCGACTCGACCATCTCGTCGCCACGGCCCAGCGGGAGGGGCGCGTGCCCGCCCTCGTGGCGGGCGTCGTGCGCGACGGCGAACTCCTCTGGTCCACAGGAGTGGGGTCGGTCGAGGGCGGGGTGCCCGACTCGGACGTGCAGTTCCGGATGGGTTCGATCACCAAGACTTTCATCGCCGTCGCGGTGATGCGTCTGCGGGACGATGGCCGGGTCGATCTCACCGATCGTCTCGGTGTGCACGTGCCCGGGACGTCCTTCGGGGCGGTCACGATCGAGCAGTTGCTCTCGCACACTGCGGGGCTGCAAGCCGAGACACCCGGCCCGTGGTGGGAGCGGACTCCCGGCGGCAGCTGGGAGGAGTTGGTGGCGTCCGGCATCGGCCAGCGCTTCCGCGCCGGCCGTCGTTTCCATTACAGCAATGTCGGGTATGCCGTGCTCGGTCGCCTTCTCGAGGTGACCCATGGGCGGCCCTGGTTCGACGTCGTGCGTGATGACCTGCTGGCGCCGCTGGGGATGTCCCGGACGACGCTTCGGCCCGAGGGACGTGTTGCCGTTGGGTATGCCGTGCATCCCCTCGCGGACCTCGTCCTGCGCGAGCCCGAGCACGATGCCGGAGCGATGGGTCCGGCTGGCCAGTTGTGGTCGACGGTCGGTGACCTCGCGCGGTGGGCGGCCTTCCTGGGTGGCGGCACTCAGGGAGTGCTGTCCGTGGACTCACTGGCCGAGATGCTCGAGCCACATGCTCCGCACGACCTGCCCGGGGTGGCGTGGACGGGTGCGCACGGGCTCGGCTGGGAGGTCTGGAACGAAGACGGTGTGCGGTTCGCCGGACACGGCGGCTCGATGCCTGGGTTCCTCGCCGGATTGCGAGTGCGGCTCGACAGCGGTGACGGGGTCATCGTGATGATGAACTCGACGGCGGCTCCAGCAACGCGGCCCCTCATCGGCGACCTACACCGGGCCTTGGCCGATTTCGCGCCAGTAGCACCCGAGTCGTGGGTCGGCAGCGGGGACGCGGCCGCGCTCGAGCTCTTGGGGCCGTGGCACTGGGGGCCTGCGCCGATGACTGCCTCGATGCGCGAGGGGCGATTGGTGCTCGGTGAGCTGGGCGTCGGGCGCGGGTCCCGATTCGACAGGGTGGGGGTCGATGAGTGGATCGGCCTCGATGGCTACTACACCGGTGAGCCCTTGTGGGTGATCCGTGATGCCGACGGAGCGGTGAGCCATCTGGACCTGGCGTCCTTCCGCTTCACTCGAGAACCCTACGACGCGACACGCGAGATCCCGGGCGGTGTCGACGAGCGCGGCTGGCACTGAACATCCACGTCAGCCCCCGTCCCCAGCCCCGTGCGGCGCCGGCGGCAAAGGGGTTGTCGGCGGCACGGCATACGGTGGGTTGATCATGACGACGACACCAACTCTTGCCCTGCGCGACCGGGCCCAGGAGGCGCTACGACGCCTCGTCGGGCGCGACGACGTTGACTTCCGCGATGGGCAGTTCGACGCCATCGAAGCGCTCGTCGGTGGGCGGCGGCGCGCACTCGTGGTGCAGCGGACGGGGTGGGGGAAGTCCGCGGTCTACTTCGTCGCCACGGCGCTGAGGCGCGCGGAAGGGGCCGGGCCGACAGTCATCATCAGTCCGCTGTTGGCGCTGATGCGGGACCAGATCGGTGCGGCGGAGCGTGCGGGGATCCGTGCCGTGACGATGAACTCGGCGAATGCGCAGGACTGGGACGACGTGCGTGGCGCCCTGGCGGAGGACGCTGTCGACGTCCTGCTCGTGAGTCCGGAGCGCCTCAACAACCCGCGCTTCCGCGAGGAGCAACTTCCGGATCTGGCGCGACGCTGCGGCCTGCTCGTCGTCGACGAGGCGCACTGCATCTCGGACTGGGGGCATGACTTCCGGCCCGACTATCGCCGGATCAAGGACCTGCTCGTCGGGCTCCCGGCAGACACGCCGGTGCTCGCCACGACGGCCACGGCCAACGAGCGGGTGGTGACCGACGTCGTCGAGCAGCTGGGTGTGTCTGCTGACGGGAGCGAGCACGACGTGTTGACGGTGCGAGGCGGGCTGGCTCGCCAATCGCTGCGGTTGGGGGTCCTCCGCCGACTCTCCCCCGAGCAGCGGCTGGCCTGGCTGGTCACACACCTCAGCGGGTTGGAGGGCAGCGGGATCATCTACACACTCACGGTGGCCGGGGCCGAGGATGTCGCAGCGGCACTGTCGGAGGCGGGTTTGACCGTCGCGTCCTACACGGGTCGCACGGATCCGGCCGACCGTGAGCGCCTCGAAGAAGCGTTGCGGCACAACGAGATCAAGGCCCTGGTGGCGACGTCGGCGTTGGGGATGGGCTTCGACAAGCCCGATCTCGCCTTCGTCATCCATTTGGGTGCACCGAGTTCACCGGTGGCGTACTACCAACAGGTCGGTCGTGCCGGTCGTGCGACCGAGCGCGCCGACGTCCTCTTGCTGCCCGGGGTCGAGGACAAGGACATCTGGACCTACTTCGCCTCTGTATCGATGCCGCGCGAGGACCAGGCCTCGGCTGTGCTGACTGCTCTGGCCGAGGCCGGTCGTCCGCTGTCGACGGCTGCTCTCGAGACGATCGTCGACATCCGGCGGACCCGACTGGAGTTGCTCCTCAAGGTGCTCGACGTCGACGGCGCGGTCGACCGCGTCACGGGCGGGTGGATGGGCACCGGGGTTCCTTGGGTCTATGACCGCGAGCGCTACGAGCGGGTGTCCGCAGCCCGCAAGGCCGAGCAGCAACTCATGCTCGACTACGAAGCGAGCAGCGAGTGCCGGATGGCCTTCCTCCAGCGGACCCTTGACGACGAGTCAGCAGCGCCGTGTGGGCGGTGCGACAACTGTGCGGGGGTGTGGTTCCCCACGGACATCCCGGACAGGGTCATCGGCGCGGCTCGGACGCGACTGGATCGCGTGGGCGTGCCGATCGAGCCCCGCGCGCAGTGGCCGACCGGCATGGATCGGCTGGGTGTGCCGGTCAAGGGCCGGATCCCGTCCGACGAGGCGATGAGTGAGGGACGAGCCCTGGCCCGGCTCTCGGACCTCGGGTGGGGGCCTCGTTTGCGGGAGCTGTTGCGCGAGGACGCGCCAGCCTCTGGGGAGCTGCTGAGGGCCGTCGTTCCCGTGTTGGCCGAGTGGGGCTGGGAGCGCCGGCCGGTCGGAGTGGTGGGTATGCCGTCGCGCAGCCACCCGACGCTCGTCGGCTCACTGGCCGGTGGGTTGGCCGAGATCGGTCGACTGCCCTTGTTGGGCACCCTGGATCTGGCCCACGGCGGCCCGACCGGAGAGGCGGGGGGCAACAGCGCCTTCCGGTTGGCGGGGGTCTGGGAGCGGTTCGCGGTCGGGCCAGCGCTGGCGGCGGCGCTGGTCGTGACGCCTGGTCCGGTCCTCCTCGTCGATGACCTCGTCAGTTCACGCTGGAGCCTGACGGTCGCCGCACGAGCACTCCGCTTGGCCGGAGCCGAGGCCGTCCTCCCTCTGGCCCTCGCCATCGATGCATGATCGGTCAAGTCCAGGCTCGCCCTCAGTCGCGGACCATCACTCAATACGGTCGCACGGTAGGTCAACTGCGCCGTCCGGGAGCACTGGGATGCGGACCTCTTCAGCACTCATCGCGCACGTGCTCCTCGCCTCGGCCACCTCGGGCTTCCAGTGCACTCCGGTTCGCGACGTGGGCAACTGAAAACTGAGCAGTTGCACCAGGACGACACCGACGAGG